>ERZ1066135.17-NODE-17-length-178584-cov-15.636502_pt1 | contig 178584 bp, 166 predicted proteins | sample MGYA00382782_ERZ1066135 | MGnify/ENA primary metagenome ERZ1066135 (study PRJEB33369, sample SAMEA5778365) | biofilm metagenome | biome: Industrial cooling water; feature: Water cooling tower basin; material: Biofilm | place: United Arab Emirates | collected... | reverse complement strand
ACCTGTGAAGAAGCGGAAGAGTTGCGGAAAATTGTCACGCTCTTTTACTTCGATTGAGGCTAGGGGATTGGACGGGGTGGCTGGGATGGCCCAGCCCCGCGAGTAGCGATCGCGGACTTCCACTTTGGGGCAACTCTGCTGCCTTTGTGCGATGCGCGATCTGTCCCCCCAGCCCCGTCTACTGGCTTCAAAAGTGATCTTTCATGCCTCGTAACCGGGAAAACGTCTGGATCGGGTTTGTGGCTCTGGTTGCGGCTTGGAGGGCTGGTTCGTCCCAACGTAGAAATGGATTGGTGCGCTTTTCCAGGCCCAATAGAGATGGAATTGTGGCCACACGGCGATCGCGTGCGGCTTTAACGTCCGTCAGTCGGTGCTGCAAATCCGCATTGGCAGGGTCAACGGTCAGGGCAAACTGCAAGTTTTTCAGCGTATATTCATGGGCGCACCAAACTCGTGTGGTGTCGGGCAACGCTCGGATCTGGCTGAGGGATTCGACCATTTGGGTCGGTGTTCCTTCAAATAGGCGACCGCACCCCCCAGCGAATAAGGTATCGCCACAGAATAAATCGCCGTGGCTGCCGGTCTGGACAGGTGGAAAATAGTAGGCAATGTGGGCACGGGTATGCCCTGGTACGAACAACACAATGCCTGCGCGATCGCCAAAGGAGACGCGATCGCCCGCCCGCAAGAACACCTGTTGCCCCGGAATGCGACCGCGATCTTCCGCCCCACCATAAACAACTGCTGCGGGAAACTGTTGGAGCAGAACGGCATTTGCCCCCACATGATCATGATGATGGTGGGTATTGAAAATGGCGACCAACGGCGCTTCCAGCTTTTGCAACTGGGCCAAAACAGCGCCCGCCTCGGCAGGATCAACCACCGCCGCGACCTTGCGGGTTGAATCATGCAACATAAAAATGTAGTTATCAGTCAACGCCGGAATTCGATAAATCTCCACGGCTGCAAGTCCTCATTGTGAACAACCCTGGTTTTATCCTAGGGCCTGAGGCTGCTTTGGGGCTGGCTCGTGGGCTGGGGGGGCAGGGAAAAAAGCGGGGTACTGCCACCGCGATCGCCTGTGCCGCGCCTTGATTTACAAAACGTTATATTCTTGTCCCCAAAAGGTTGGCTGCCCCGCCTTCTGGCCAATGCCAAACGCCGTAAAACTAAATAAAATATAAATACGGTGCATCCAGTGATACAAAAATGAAAGCAGCTTCTACGGGCTTCGGCAAAGCAAAAGGTTCTGCCAATTTGGCCATTGATGAGATTTTGACCACTGGCCAGGTCAGCCGCCAAGAGCATCTCCATCTCACGACCGCCTTATTAGCCGACCAACACATCAGCGATCGCGATCGTCGCCAAATCAACCACATTTTGGAATCGGTGCGCCTGGGGAAATTGAAGCTCATCGATTAGGCAAGCGGGATTTTAGGCAAGCGGGATCTTCCCCTTGCCGCGCAAACGCATAATAGTTCTGAACTGGTTGAAACCCCTTAGGCCCCTAGTGGCTTGGGGGATTTGTCTTGCTGGGCTGGGCGACTGCTCCCGCAAATTTGGCGATGCCCAGCGCAACAACAAAGCGGCCCCCTGTTAACGACTGTCAGCCCATATCGCGTCAAATTCCCAAAAATATGATCTCGTTCTCCGGAATGAGATGTCCCAAAATTGTTTCCGAGAAGGTAGACAATCAGATACTACACGTTGTAGTATTTTGTCGAGTGAATTTATTTCTCTAAAACCATGTTGTCTCTATTCGCCTATTCCCCCTCCAATTGCCGTAGCCGCCGGACTGGTGCCAGTCTCGGAGCGATCGCGCTGTGGGGTGGTTTGGTGGGCATAGATTTATCCCAACAGCCACGGTCTAGCCGCAGGAACAGCCTCGTGGTTGGCATTGATTTATTCTTCGGCAAACTGATGATGCCCGTAGCGGTTTCGATTCTAGGCGATCGGAGCCACGCTCTACGGTCGGAACTGATTAGGAACATACAGAGCGGTTGGTATCGGCACAGCGCCATACCCACATAGGGAACCCTATATCAAGTCATGATTCCCCCGCTCCTGGTGTTCAGCAGTGGGGGAATTTTTTTTGGAGCAAAACCATGTTGAAGTTGACCTATATCGAAGATGGACTGCACATGGAGCGTGTCTCAGCTCCCTTGGAAGTACTCATTGCGCAGCGGGTAACGTTGGTAATGCAGGCAGGGCAACGGTTACACATCGAACCCGGCCAAGCCTCCTTTTTGCTACGGGCGGAAACTCCCGGTTTGGCTCGTTTAGAACGAGTCCTGCGGTTGGAACAAACCCTGGATGCTGTAATTACCCCAGTTGACTCTGCCTTTGTGGAAGTCACGGTGAAAGGGTGTTGGATTGCGGAAACCGTGGATGCGGAATCAGGTATTTTCGTGACGACTTTATCCGATGTCGCTGAATTTCTGGTGATGAAACTATGGCAGGCCATGTCTTCGCAGTTTTCCTCACTTGCTTGAGGCCGCAGTTGAGTAAGAGCCTGAGTTTGATCAGGCTCTTTTATCATTCACTCTAGACAAGCGATCGCGAATGTATTCAACTAAAAATTTAGTTCAAACGTTGAGCCGCTCGGAATTTCCTTGAGAGTTGGGTTTGAAGTAAACTGTGGCTGATGGAGAGTCAATCATGAGTCGCTAGCAACATCCGAATGTAGGCCAGATCATAGGGAATGCGCTGTGGCATGGGTTGATAATCCTTGGCAAAGGCTGGCCCATGACGAATGACGGAGTTAATGGCAATGCCCGGTTCCTCCCCAAGATTTAACCCTCCATGCGGCACGCCGGGGGGAATTTTGACGACCTGGGGATGGCGATCGCTCATGACGATGTATTGATAGCGGCCATTGAGCAATACTGCTAAAACTAATTTACCTTTGACAACCAATAGTTGGTCTGTTTGATAGTGATGAACAAATAAATCTTCGATAGTTCCAGGTGCAACATAAACCAAGTTTGTTTCATGGCTGGATGGCACACGATATTCTGTGACACCTGGGCAGTCGATGGGACAAATTTCAATCCCCTGAGCGGGTTGAATACAGCTTAAGGGGTTGATTTCAATCGTTTTAGTAAGGCCCACAACACACCTCCTACAAGGAATGTTTTTGTGAAAAGTGACTGAGACTGGTATGCGCTCAGACCTGGCGTGGCTGCTCAATTAAGTCCTCACACCAAACTGTAAGGTTCATCTAATGGAATGGTGTTAATGGATTGACACCATGTTGCGCTTAAAGCTAAAAGACTCAAGTTTTAGATCGGTCACTTTAACTCAATACCTACTGAAGGCTTGAATCAAATACTTAAATCTAACTCGTATCAGAACTTGATGAATGAGATAGGTCGCATCACTGGAGCACTTTAACTAAGTGATCCGAAAAACTCGGCGATCGCACCAGTTTAGTCAGACGCTTAAGTTCGGCCTATGCCGCTCATCAAGCCTGATCTGAGAAGTCCATGATGGGACAACCTGACTTCTGCAAAACTTCTGCAAGCCGCCGTGGATTGAATGGGGGCAGATTGGGAAAACCGACTGTAGTGCTGGAGCGTGATATATCTTGTGATAGCATGAGCGGGGCTAAGTCGTCATCGGCGCGATCGCCGTTCCAAGTGGCAAAACTTGCTGCGCTAGAGGTCATTAAAGCGTCTGTCTGACCAAGCAGCGTAGAACACTGGACGTTGCAACGCTGGTGGGAAAATGGCTGCGACGTTCCCCCCCGTTGGGCAATGTGAATTTAGATTACACTGAGAGGGGGGGCTTGGCTCCCTTCACCGCAACAAGGTAACGCCAAAATGACAAGAGTTGGGTCACTTGCGGCGGAAGACTGTAGAGGCTGGTCAGACGTGGGCCATTGCCTCAAATCCAAGCTGAAATCGTGAATTTAATCGTGATTTGTGTTCTCATCTTTTGAGGCGACGCGATAATATGCAAACGGTGCAGCATGGTTTGTGATGGGTCTTTGTGATAGGTCATGGAGCCTCTGACGACTCTGCGCCTAGCTCAATCCCCTAGCGTGTGGAATTTTGGTCGTTTCCATCCCATGCGCCATGCAGTTGGCAGTTCGTGGCCCAGGCCCGATCAGGGGGTGTGAATCGGTAAACGGTATACTGCTACAGGTTGAGTATCTGGCGCATTTATGGGAGATTATGCAGACAATTCTTATCGTTGACGATAGCCCTACCGCCCGCGAAATGGTGTCCAGTCAACTGCGTCAGAGTGGGTTCAAGGTTTTGGAGGCAGAAGACGGAGAAGCGGCGATCGCCTCGATTCAAGCGCAGACTCCCAACTTAGTTGTGACCGATATTGTGATGCCCCGCAAAAATGGTTATGAGTTGACGCGGTGGATCAAAAATAACCCCGTGACTCAGCATATTCCTGTAGTGATGTGTACCAGTAAAAGCGAAGAATTTGATATTTATTGGGGCATGAAACAGGGCGCGGATGCTTACATTACCAAACCTTACCATCCGCCTGATCTCATCAATGCGGTCAAACAATTGTTGAATTTATAGGCCAAGGCTGCGCTAGAACTGTGTGTGCTTGTCGTTTCGTTGAGGCTGCTCGTCAGAAACAACACGACGGGTATGCAAAATACAGGTATGCGAAATATGAGTATTCAAAATATTGTGCTGGTGCATGGCTTCTGGGCGGACGCTTCTTGCTATGGGGCGGTGCTGGCGGGTTTACTGGCCGAGGGGTACAACGTCATTGCAGTGCAAAATCCTTTGTCTTCGCTGGCGGATGATGTGGCGGCAACGCAACGGGCCTTGAATCGACTGGAGGGGCGCTCAATTTTGGTGGGGCATTCTTGGGGCGGCACGGTGATTACTGCTGCGGGGAATAGCGATCGCGTGGCGGCGTTGGTGTATCTTGCTGCTCTGGCCCCTGATATCGACGAGTCAATGGTGGATTTGATGAGTCGTCATGGTGCGCCTTCACCGCATTTTCAGCCCCAGGACGATGTTGTTTGGATTACCCAAACTGGAGTGCAAGAAATTCTGGCGAGTGATTTATCGGCGGAGCAAGTGGCCTTGATTCACGCGACACAAAACCCACCGAGCACGGCTTTGCCAGAAACAAAACTGACGGAAGTGCCCGCTTGGAAGCAAAAGCCCAGTTGGTATGTCATTGCGACGGAAGATCGGGCGGTGCCGTTGGCGTTACAGCAAGAACTGGCCGATCGCATGGGTGCCAGTGTGCGGTCTGTGGCGGCGAGCCATTTTCTTTTGGTGTCCCAGGCCCAGACGGTGATTGATGTGATCAAGGCGGCGGCTGAAGTGGCCTAAACTGTCGTCCGGCCCCGTGCTATTGGTGATGGTCATCTGGCGATGGTTGGCGTAGCTGTGCCAATCGCGCTCAGGGCGCAGATGGGTGTGTGGCTGTTTGGCTCCAGCGTTGGGGTGAGGTTCTGTTCCGTGGGCGCACTGAACCTGCATCTGGGTTGCCCGATCGCACCTTTCTAGCGAGTGCAGCATGGCGATCGCCGTCTTAACTGGATGGGGCAACTTTATAATGAAAACATGCAAAAACTGACTATTACTCGACCGGATGACTGGCATCTGCATCTACGCGACGGCGCAGCCCTGAAAGCGGTTCTGCCCTATACGGTACGTCAGTTTGCCCGTGCCATCATCATGCCCAATTTGAAACCCCCAGTGCGTACGGTGGCGGATGCAGCGGCCTATCGCGATCGCATCTTGGCGGCCATTCCAGCCGGCCAACCGTTTGAGCCATTGATGACACTTTATCTGACGGACAACACCAGCCCCGACGATATTCTGGCGGCCAAAGCAGCCCAGTTTGTGAAAGCGGTGAAGTACTATCCGGCGGGGGCGACGACCAATTCAGAATCTGGGGTGACGGATATTCGGAAATGCGATCGCGTGTTTGAAGCGATGCAGCAGGTCGATATGCCGTTGTTGCTCCACGGAGAAGTGACCGATCACGCAGTGGATGTGTTTGATCGAGAGAAAGTGTTTATCGAGCAGTATTTAATTCCCCTGAAAGAGCGCTTCCCCAATCTACGCATTGTGTTGGAACACATTACGACCACTGAGGCGGTGCAGTTTGTGTTGTCTGCGGATAACGTCGCGGCCACGATTACGCCACAGCATTTGTTGTTTAACCGGAATAGTCTGTTTAAGGGTGGGATCAGTCCCCATTTTTATTGCCTGCCCATTTTGAAACGGGAGCAGCATCGTCAGGCGCTGTTGCAAGCGGCCACATCGGGTAATCCCAAGTTTTTTCTGGGAACCGACAGTGCGCCCCATGCCCGCGATCGCAAAGAAAGCGCCTGTGGGTGTGCTGGGTGTTTTTCGGCATTGCACGCGCTGGAGTTGTACGCTGCGGCTTTTGAGAGTGTGGATGCGTTGGATAAACTGGAGGCGTTCGCGAGCTTTTACGGGCCAGATTTTTATCAACTCCCCCGCAATACAGACCAGGTGACGCTGACCAAAACAACCTGGCGGGTGCCGGATGAGGTGCCATTTCCTGAAGCGGGGCTGGTGCCTTTGGGGGCTGGTCAAGAAATGGCGTGGCAAATGGCCGCATCATGATAGCTAGCCAATCAGACTGATGGTCATGCCTACGGTCAGGGAGAAGTACCAACGCGGCTAAAAAACGGTGCCATCACTGTCAATTTGGAGGGGGGGAAGGCCCTGACGGCGTTGGGCGGCGAGTTGACGGCCCGCAGCCCAGGTGCCCCCTTGCAAGACTTTGACGAGGGGTAGGTCGATCGCGCTTTGGCCGAGTTGTTGCCGGAGGGTGGCGGCGATCGCGTCAAGTAGAATGACCGTGAGCGATCGCCATTCTACAATGACTTCTGAACTGGGGGGATGGGGCACTTGAAGAATGGCCGGATCTTTCACTTGGAGCAGGCCCATATCCAGGCAGAGTCCCCCGTTGCGGTATTCGGGCAAGCCAGTGAGTGCATCTAAGTCGGTGATGTGTAAACCTAACTCTGCCAGAGGTTCGAGTAAGGAATAGGTGAGCCACTGAGACAGTTTGTGGAAAGGGACGAGGCTGGAAAACACCGATGGGTCGGCAGTGGCCAGGGCGGAGTGAGGCCAGACATCACCGAGATTCACGCCGTGCAGTTGGATGCGACTGGGCCAAATGGGGCCAAAGCCTGTGAGCACTGCGGCAAGGACGGTGGCGGCGGCCAGTTTGCCGTCTACTGCTTGGCTGACCAGATAGGGCACCAGATTGCCGGGACGAGGAGATTTGGCCCCAAAGAGCTGGGGGTTTTGGGTGAGGCAATGGCCGAGTTGATTCAGGAGGGTTGTCCGGCCTGCTAAACCCAGCAGGGGATTGGTGTCTGTCACCTGCAAGCCGCTTCCCAGGTGCTCGGTTGTGAGGTGTTGGAGGGCGATCGCGTCTGCTTGCCAGGGGCGATCGGGCTGACTGGAGAATAGCCCTTGGGCCATCATCCAAAAACTGGCGACGGCTAAACCTTCCGATCGCGTGTAGACTTGGCCGCTACGGGGTTCAGTGTAGTGCCAAGCTGGGCCAGACCCCGCATCCAGTAAGACGCTGATGATGGCTAGATCAAACTTGGCCTGGGCTTGTTCCACCGGAGACAAAGGGGCGAGTTGTTCCGCGAGAAAGGCGAGGCGATCGCCCCCTTCAAAGTGTCGCCAACGGCTATGAAACGGCACGTTGAGATCGGGATAGGTTTGGCGGGTAACGTGGAGGACGTAATCGGCAGTGGCCTCTAGCTGACTGAGATCGCACCGAAAGTGCGGCAGGCGATCGCGACAGGCCAGGTCAAACAGTTGTTGGCAGCGATCGCGAATGGCACGGGGCGATCGCAAATAGGCAATCTGGGCTGCCGCTTCCGAAGAAATCACTGACTCTGTTGGGGACACCATAACCAGACCGGGGCGAAGGAATGTAAGCAAACGATGCTGGCCACTGGCCAAGCAATAACCCCTTGTGGGAGTAGGGCAAACCTCGGAGCGTGACTTGCTGAATTCCTCCGAGGCTATAGGGGTGGTCGCTTATTCGGTCAAGCCGCGACCTTTGACGCCGGCCAGGGCTTTGGAGGAGAGGGTGGTGCCCGTGGTGTAGTATCCAGCGGCCTTTTTCGCCTCAATTTCAACCTGGGCATCGTCAGGAATCAGGTCATCGGGAATGGGCACCCGTTCTACAATTTCGATCCCGGTTTGGACGATCGCGTCGTATTTCATGTTGCTCATGGAGATGAAGCGATCAATGCGGGTAATGCCCAGCCAGTGCAAAATGTCGGGCATGAGTTCTTGGAAGCGCATATCCTGCACCCCGGCGACGCATTCAGTCCGGGTGAAGTAGGCATCAGCGCGATCGCCCCCTTCCTGGCGTTTCCGCGCATTGTAAACCAAGAATTTGGTCACTTCGCCCAACGCACGACCTTCCTTGCGGAGATAGACAATTACCCCGACGCCCCCATGCTGTGCCGTTTTCACGCACTCTTCAATCCCGTGGACGAGATAGGGCCGACAGGTGCAAATATCGGAACCAAAGACATCGGAACCGTTGCATTCATCGTGAACCCGGACGGTGAGCTGCTTTTCAGGGTCGGTGATGGCAGTCGCGTCTCCCAGGATGTACACTGTAGCCCCTCCGATGGGTGGCAGGAAGACGTGCAAATCGGGCCGGGTGACCAGCTCAGGGAACATTCCTCCAGTTTGCTCAAAGAGGGCTCGCCGCAACTCGGATTCTCCTACACCGAGCCGTGCCGCCAGACCGGGTAAGTACCACACAGGTTCGATCGCGGCCTTGGTTACGACCAGATCGCCGCTGCTTTTCATGATCTTGCCGTCGATGAGTAAGCGCCCTTTGTTGACAGCCTCCACCAGTTCGGGCATATTGATGTGGGCTTTGGTAATGGCGATGGTGGGGCGAATGTCGTAGCCCTGTTCGCACAGATCGGCAAAAAGCTCCCCAACCACGGCCCCAAAGGGATCCAGCGAGACAATTTTGCTGGGGTTGCTCCAGGCGGGGTGGGGGCCAATGGGTTCGGCAGGAGAGGTGTTGGTGAGGTCGGCCCGATGGTCAGACTGCAAACGGCCACTGGCCACGGCTAAGGCGCGATAGACCCCGTAAGAGCCGGAATGGCTCCCAATGACATTCCGATGGGCGGCGTTGGACAGGGTGCCGATAATGGGGCCACGCTGACGTGGATCAGATTTGCCCCATTGAATGCTGATGGGCTGTGGGCCAAAGCGGGCGGGATGAGAGGTGAGAACAATGTGTTTAGGTTTTGAGCCGTTTGTGTCCTGTACCATAGATGCCCCCATAGGGTAGTTTGTACACCGCTGTGCAGAGTACGGCTGTCTCGGTGCTGCGAAGGCTGGCGATCGCCCAATCGCAGCGGGTGGAAATGGAGGAAGCGGGAGGGCGTGAACCCGTGGGTGGAAATAGGGCAACAGCCGTTAGGCGCTTACCGGGATTGACCACTCAGTGGTTTTGGCCTTGCCATCCAGGCGATGTTCCGTCCTGACTCCTGAGTGAGACAACGAAGCTCTGAAAGAGTCAAGTCTAAAGGAAAACCCTGGAGTTGGTAAAGGGTGGAAGATCGGAAACTTGCGCCTTGGCGCGTTAGGATGGGTGCGCCGTGTAGGAATCGCGGGTTGGGATGGGGGCCGCTTTCAACGCTTCGATAATTTTGATATTGGCTTTGGGGAAGGGGTACTGCTCAAGTTCATCCAGCTTGACCCAGCGAATTTCGTCACATTCAATAGGCTGGGGATCGCCGCTGACGTAGTGGCAATGGTGGACGTTGAGGGTGACGTGGAAGTGGCTGTAGGTGTGTTCGACGGTGATCAGGCGATCGCCAACGGTAATTTCAACGCCCAGTTCTTCCATGATTTCCCGCTGAATGCAGGCTTCGATGGTTTCGTCGGGTTCGACTTTGCCGCCCGGAAACTCCCATAACCCGCCCAGGAGGCCAGATTGTTTGCGGCGATCGATCAAAATCTGGTGTTGATCATTCCAGATCACGGCAACACCAATCACTTTCCGGGGAATGGGCGTACGGGTTTCGGTCATGGGGAGTTCGGTTTGAAGTTGCAGGGCAAAGGCGCGGCAGTGAGCCTGCCAGGGACAGCGATCGCACAGCGGTTGCTTGGGTAAACAAACGGTGGCACCGAGATCCATTAATGCTTGATTAAAGTCGCGGGGGTGATCTGCGTCAAGTAGGGTTTCGGAAAGCTCCCACAAGGTCGCGATCGCTTTTGCCGGAGGTACGGGCAGGGCGACCAGACGGGCCAAGACTCGTTTTACATTACCATCCAAAATGGCGATCGGTTGGTTAAATGCTGCACTTAAAATGCCCCCAGCGGTGGTGCGCCCAATGCCGGGAAGGGCGATCGCCTGCTCAAACGTAGGAGGAAATTGCCCCTGATATTCGGTGACGATAATCTGGGCCGCTTTGTGCAAATTCCGGGCGCGGGCGTAGTACCCCAAGCCTTCCCAGAGTTTGAGCACCTGTTGTTGGTCAGCCGTGGCGAGGGCGTGCACGGTGGGTAAGGTGTGTAACCAGCGATCGTAGTAGGGGATCACGGTTTTGACCTGGGTTTGTTGCAGCATGATCTCCGAGATCCAGATGGCGTAGGGATCGCGGGTCTGTCGCCAGGGTAAAACGCGGCCTTCGCGCTGATACCAGGCCAACAGGCGGTGCTGCAAACTGGCGGGTGGGGCGGGCACGGTCGCCAAAAAGCCCGATGAGCGATCGCCCACCGAGCTAGCCTGACTATCCGAAGACTGGGTAGATGCCTGATTGAGTTGTATGTGTGGCTGGATCTGGTGCCGTGGGGAACGGCGCGATCGCACCGAAGACTGGGACTTGACCAAGAGCAATTCTCCTACTGGCTCTCCTGGCTAACCAGTTTAGTCGCGATCGGCCTCCGTAATGGCCAATGCCTTTTCAAAATCCATCCGTTGTTCGGCTTTCCGCAAGAAGTAGCCACTCATCATGGCCGAAGCCAGCAAGCGGCCTAAATCTTCACGAGTGGTTGTGATGGAAATGTCAAACGAATCTGGTGGCAGCGCCCCCAATAACCCAATGATATTGCGCTCCATAACTTGAAACACTTCAGCCGAATCGGGCTTGGAAAGCTTGGCGACGGTCTCCGGGCTGAGAGACTGCACATATTGAAACAAGGAGTTGCCAGTCTCAATGTCGCCAGTTAGAAATTCGGGGAGTCGCTCTTGGTTGTTCACGATGAAACCTCACTCAAGCTGCTTTAATGTTTCGTAGTCACACTCTAACAATCTTGATGGTGGGGGCGAAGTGGGCAGAACCGAACCAGCAGAGGGGGGATTTTGCGCCTGAGGTGATGGGTTTAACCGAGTTTGTGGACGATGAGGGTCATCCCAGAAATGGATAATTCCAGGGATTGCCATTGGGGGGCAGGTTGGGGAAGGTGGCGAAAAGCGGCCTCTGTGAGCAAGATTTCGCCAGGGCGGGCCAGGTCTTCCCCTAGTTTACTGGCCAGGTTCATTTCGCTGCCAAATAGGTCTTCGTTGGCGATGTTGAGCACTGTGCCATAGCCGATGCCGATGCTGGCGTGGAGATCGTGTTCATCGGGGAGGCTGATGTTGGCGATCGCGAAGGCTTTGAGAATATCTGTGCTGGCTACTACGGCCTGTTCTACTGAGTCAAAAACGGCAAACAAATTATCTGCTTCTTGTTTCACGACGCGCCCTTGCTGTTGTTGCACGATGGGGGTGGCGATCGCGGTCATCCGATGCACCATGCTGAGAAAGTGAATGATGCCGTGGCGAATGGTTAAGCGGGAAAACCCCGACAGATCTAAAACGGCGATCGCGCAGGTGCAGTCAAATGTGGCGTGAATTTGTTGGTCGATGTCGGTGGCCTGTTCGGGATGTTCGATGCGGAGTTGCAACAGGCGTTGGAGTTCGGTGCGGGTGTTGTTGGTCATGGATTTTTGGAGAAAGGGGCAAGCGGTCATCCCATTGCAGCGTGGGTTTGGTCAATCTCGACCGCCATAACTCTACCCTCCGGCGTTGACGGGACTGGTGGGATGGGTTGACCTGAGTTTTTCCGAGATGCACCATGAAGGCTGAAAGCGTCAGTTCAAACTTCGGCGGGGGTGAGCCATTGAAGTCTGACGGGTTGCGGGCTATGGATGTGCCCGTTTGTGATTGTAATCGCGATCGCACCTAAAAGTGTGTTTGCAACAGTAACGGTGGGTTAGATTGATGCCAGGAAACTAACCTACAAGATCCGCGATCGCGCTGCTTAGGGGAAATTTAAAGTGAAGGCGAAGAAGATAGGTATTACTCTTCTAATTATTCTAATAATTGGCTGGAGGTTTTTTGGTGGAATAAAAGCATACTGTTTCCTGCTTATCTTTCATCTAAATAGTTCTGATCTTTCAGAAGCAAGGAAAAACTTTCGTCTTCGCCAAGTAATGAGTTCTGCTGTAGATATGAATTGGCTTTGTGCTGAGAAAGATATTGTTAAAGAGTTTACACCTAAAGGAAAGCAGATAATCAAGTCAAATTTTGAAAGGGGTGTATGCTTGCCAACGGGGCAAATTATACTGGAATTCTTAACAATTGATAGTGGGAAAGAAAACTCATCCGATTACTTAGATATTGTATATATCCAAAGAGTGGGTAATAGCCATAGAAAGATTGGATATTTCAGAAAATTTTTACCGTAGAGATCTTGTTGTAATTGTTACATTTTGAAAACTTGATAATAGCTCTTTATATTATGATCGTGCTGCCAGCAAAGCACCCTATTAGATTAGCGATCGCCCTGTTGCGTAATAGCATTGTCAAAGAATTGAACACTAGCAACATGTAGATTCAAATCTTCTTTAGAGTAGATTGCTAGAAAGAAGGTTACTTTGTTTTCTTTCTAAGGGAAGACGGAAGAGCGCTGACTTTCGTTTAATCTAATGAAGACTTGAAAAACAAACACTAATAAATCGAGCGATCGAGATGCAAATAAGGCGGATTTTGAACTTAGTCTTATGCAGAAATACGAAAGCTGGATTATTTGAGTTTTTCTAAGTAAAAGACGTAGCGTCACCTAGCCAACTATAACTAATTGAGAAGTAAAGATTATGGCGACTAATTTGTTTCATTCAGTTAAAGCGATCGCTAAAAGATTGGTCATGCTTTTAGTTGGTGTGGTAGTGATTTTAAGCCTTACTCAGACTGTCGCGTTGGCAGTATCTTCTCGAATTGAAACTGAGCCAGGTGCCGCTCCCGGTATCACAGAGCCGTTGCTGAATGAGAATATTGACGAAATGAAAGAACAGCGCCGTGAGTGGCAAAGCAAAGTTTCAGCAACAAATAATGAGGAAGATCAGTCAAGCTCATTGGGTGAAACATTGAAGGAGAAATTGAATCTTGATGAGATTACTGAAGCTTACGACTCTGATAAAGGGGCTAAAAAAGCTCGATAAGGCTTCGATAGGTTATTAATAATAACCTTGAATACTGACGTTCTTGTCACCCAGATACGGAGATTAACAAAATCAGGGTACACCAACGAACGTAACAAGATATATTCATTAAAAAATGTCATAGGTGCCACACCTATGGCATTTTTATCGTTAAAGAAAATTCGATGCTTATTAAATGCGATCGCCTTTCTCTCTGCGATCGCGATTTAAGGGGCTGGTCAGCTTGTGGTTGTTGAAGTTGGGCGATCGTTGCCACGGGAATTTTTGCCTGAAGCATTTTCAACACCAGCGATCGCGGGGGTGGGGGAATGGGGTTTCTTGGCGTTAGCGGGGTTGGGGCTGGGTTCGTTCGGTTGGGCTGAGGCTGGTGTAGGCGCGATCGCGGCCTTGGAATCTAACAGCATTTGATGCAGTTGTTGGCGATAGGCTGTTGTGAGGTACTGACTGCGGATACTGTCCCAATCGCTAAACAAGTCAGTGCGGATTTTTTGGATTTGCGCTTGCAGGGTTGGCATTTTGGCTTTTTTGGGTAAGTGCTGTTGCAACAAGTCATTCAAAACGTAGGCATCTTGGAGTTTGCCGAGGCTGTCTTGCAAAGTTTTGATTTCTTTGATCCAGGTTTGGAAGGATTCGCCATAAAACGGCACAAAAAATTCCGTTTGATACCGGACGTGTTTGCACGCTTTGCGCAAGTCGTGGAGACATTCTTCGTCGGTGGCTGCGCTGGTATGGGCCGGAATGAGCCAACCGGGATGGAGGAGGAGTTCGGCGAGGAGGGGGCTGAGGAGATCGGGCAAGAGGGCAGTAAGGGGCAGTTGGGCGATCGCGGTGTATTGCGGTTTGGTGAGCCATTTTTCATAGGCGGTTTTGAGCGATCGCAGGTGTTTGCCTTCCAGGGTTTTCTTCACGGCTTTGTAGGCTTGCCGTCGCTGTTTGCGCAGTTTGCGAATGACGCGATCGAGCAATGCTTGTTCGGTTGCGTCGAGGTTGGGGCGATAGGTTTCGGTGAGATCGGCCAGTTGCACATCGAGATCGCGCAATTGCCCCAAGACTTGGGCCAGGGCTTTAATCTGGGGTTCCCTGGCTGCTTTGGGAAGTTTGATGGCTTGCCCAAAGATTTGGAGGGCGGTGCGTAAGCGCCGAGTGCCTACCCGCATTTGGTGGAGATGCTCAGGATCGGTGTCAGCAAGGACGGGGGTAAGGTGCTGGAGGATGGCCCGATACTGGGTTTCGATGACGAGATAGGCATAGTCGCCAAAGGTCAGGGCTGGATCGGCGGCGGCAGTCTGGAGTTGGTGCTTGTGGCTCTGTTTTCCCATTGCGGTGTCCGAGGATGGCGGTGTGCGAGGAGTCCAGCCAAGGCTAGAAACGACCAAGGTTTAAGCAGACCAGGATAGACAAATGCGCAGGGGTACCCTCGCGATCGCCCCTGGTCATGTGGGTCGCGCTAGACGAGTTCTCTATTTTAGCGAATGGAAAATGGGCTGCTCACTACCCTCGGAGAGGGAAAGCCTAAGACCATTGCCCTGGTCAGTTGCGATCGCGATCGCGCCCCAGGTTCTAATTTTCTTAACGAATTATCTTAACGAAGGGCCTGATTCATATAATCGCCCCACAGTTGGGCGGCCTGGGCACTGCTCCCGCCGGTCGGGGTATTGTCGTCGTTGCCCAGCCAAACCCCCGTCGCGATCGCCTGACTTGGCACATACCCCACAAACCATAGATCCACATTGTCATTGGTGGTGCCCGTTTTGCCGACTTCGCCCCGCCCGATCGCCGCATTGCGCCCGGTGCCGCTGGTCACAACTCCCCGCAACAAATCGGTCATCGTGTCGGCCACGGCGGGTTCAATCACGGGTTGATTTGCCTCCGAGTCATCTTCTACAGAATAAATCACCCGGCAACTTTTAAAGTCCGCTTTAACTTTGCAATCGCTGCCATCCAGAATGCGGCGAATCGTCCGGGGGGGATTACGCTTGCCCCCATCGGCCAGGACGGCAAAGGCTCCTGTCAGGCTCAACAAATTCACCTCGCTTTGCCCCAAGACCAGGCCAGGGACTGCCTTTAAATCGCCCTGAATGCCCATGCGGCGGGCCATTTGAATCACCTTATCCAGTCCCACTTCCTGGGCCACCCGCAACGCCACCACGTTTTCAGATTGGGCCACACCAGTGTACATATCCACGCTGCCTCCACCAGAGCGACACCCTTCAAAATATTGCCCTTCCCAATTTAACGGCGCGCAGGAAAAGGTGGCTCCGGGGGAAATCCCCTGTTGCAGGGCGGCGGTGTAGGCAAAAATTTTGAAGGTGGAGCCGGGTTGCCGAAAGGCTTGGGTTGCCCGATTAAACTGGCTTTGTTTGTAGTCTTTGCCCCCGGTCATCGCCAGGACTTCCCCGGTTTTGGCATCAATGGTGACGATCGCCCCCTGGGAAAAGCCCCCACTGGCTCCCCCGGTTTCAATCTCATTGCGAAGTGCGGTTTCGGCCTGTTGCTGCATCCGCAGATCTAACCCGGTTTCAACGATGAAATTGCCCTCTCCGGCGACTTCTGCGCCGAGCAAATCTTCCAAATCGGCAAACACCTGATCGTGATAGTACGGTGCCCGAATGCTGTTGAGTTCTTCTTTGGCTTTGGGGTTGACCTGAATGCGCGATCGCCGCGCCCGTTGGGCCTCATCGGGGCTAATCATGCCCAAATCTTGCATCCGTTGCAGTACCCCATTCCGTTGTTCCAGGGCTTTTTGATAATCCCGTACGGGGTTAAACCGATTGGGCGCAGGCAAAATTCCGGCTAACATCGCCGCTTCTGACAAGTCGAGATCTTTGGCTGACTTGCCGAGATAAAACTGGGCCGCATCTTCAAACCCAAAGGTGCCTCCACCGAGATAGACCCGGTTGAGATAGGTCAGCAGCAAAAAGTCTTTGTTGTAAAAGGTTTCGAGCTTCAGGGCGACGGCAGCTTCCCGCAATTTCCGGGCGGCAGAGTCATCAGTGCCCACATACCCCCGAAAGATGCTGCGGGCGAGTTGTTGGGTCAAGGTGCTGGCCCCTTCGCGGATCTCGCCCCCTTTGAGGTTGGCGACCAGTGCCCGTAACACCCCAATGGGATCAACGCCCATGTGCCAGTAAAAGCGGGAATCTTCCGAGGCGATGACGGCCTTGGCCATGTAGGGCGAAAATTCTTGCAGGGTTTTCATCTCCGCATGGGAGCGGGTGTTGGGCGAACTGAGGGTGCTTTCGCCATCCCGTGCCAGAATCATGACTGGGCCTTGCACGGAGTTGGGCAGGGGATAGACGTCGAATTTTTGCCATTCGATCAAGGTGAAGATCGTTGCGATCGCCGAGATCCCCCCAAGGCCATACACCCCGTACCGAAAGCCCTTGACAAACCACGGTGGGGGATCGTTGTACTTGATCCGTACGGCATCCGCCAATTCTGATGGGCCTAAGGTGTAGACATCACCATGCCGCAAGACCATTTTCCGAATGCGGCGCTTGCCCCGGTAAATGCCATTGGTGGAGTCTTCATCCCGCAGGACAAAGGGCGATCGCCAGAAATAGCCCAAAAATCCCGGCGGTTGCTTATCCCGGTTCAGCGACAAATGCACCTGACTCACCACCGGATTCCGCACCACAATGTCACAGGATTTGGAACTGCGGCCTACCAGATAGCGATCGCCCAACAAGGGATGCACATCCGCTTGCTCCGTTTCTGCATCCTGAATCCACAACTCTGGCACCCGCGCATTGGGGTTTAGCTTCAGCTTGTTCAACACCACCTGGGTGTGACTCCGAACAGACTGAAACGCCTGAGTCATATTGCCCAGCAACGATTTTGGGGGACGAGTTGGCGGCGGCGTTGGGGACATGGACACCTAAACCCTCACAAGCAAACAGTTTAACGAGCAAAGAATTGCTTCCATTGCTTCCTCCCATATTACGCAATCTGGCCCAGAGACGACCCACGCAACTTTAGGACTCGCCGTAATAGGCGCGATACCACTCCACAAAATTGGCAATTCCAGTTTCGATGGAGGTCGCAGGCCGAAACCCTACATCTGCCATCAAGTCCTCCACATCGGCATAGGTGGTGTGCACATCGCCCGGTTGCATGGGCAGTAGCCGTTTTTCGGCAGTTTTGCCCAGGGCTTTTTCGACCACCTCAATGAAATAGAGCAAATCGACGGGATGGTTGTTGCCGATGTTGTAGATTTTGTAGCGGGCGTTGCTTTGGGGTGCGTCGGGGCCGGGAAAGGTGGTTGCAAGTACCGCTTGGGGTGGGTGATGCAGCACGCGCACAATGCCTTCCACAATGTCGTCGATGTAGGTGAAGTCGCGGCTCATCTTGCCGAAGTTGTAGACATCAATGGGTTGCCCTGTGGAAATGGCTTTGACGAATTTGAAGTAGGCCATGTCTGGGCGGCCCCAAGGCCCGTAGACCGTGAAAAACCGCAACCCCGTGACGGGAATGGCGTAGAGATGGCTGTAGGTGTGGGCAATGAGTTCGCACGATCGCTTGCTGGCGGCGTAGAGCGAGACGGGATAGTCCACATTGTCTTGGGTGGAAAAGGGGACTTTGGTATTGGCCCCATATACCGAACTGGAGGAGGCGAAAACTAGATGCTGTACGGGTTGGAGCCTGCACCCTTCCAGAATATTGACAAAGCCTGTGAGATTGCTGTCGATATAGGTCCACGGATCTTTGAGGGAGTGGCGCACTCCGGCTTGGGCCGCGAGATGGACGATCGCGTCAAAAGCGTGGGTTTGGAACAGTTGCAACACCAGGGCGCGATCGCTGATGTCGAGAAACTGGTAAGTAAAGCCAGCCTGGGCTTGAAGGTGGGCCAAGCGGTCTTTTTTTAGACCCACGTCGTAATATTCCGAGAGATTGTCAATCCCGTAGACTGTGTTCCCGTCACTCAACAGGCGTTTTGCTAAGTGATACCCAATAAAACCGGCAACGCCAGTGACCAGGATGTTCATAGTGCTATCGAAACTTGAAAAGATAATTTATTTGAGCAAGCAAAAATCGCAAGGGGGCGAGGATTGTCTTGCATTAAACCAGGAGTTTGCCTTGAGTGAAATCAACTGTGACCCTAAACGATTCATCAGCCTACCATTTTCGGGGGATGCCCTTTGGGGCGATTACCATTCTGGGCGATCGCTGGGTTCGGCTGGCTGGCCCTAATCCTGGGCGGGGTGGGTGCCTTCCCAGAGTTTGGTGGCCCCAATGACCACTAACATCAAGCCAACCCCAACGGGCACCAGACTGATAAACAGGGGAAACCAGTCATAGGGCGGTTCGGCGACTTGGACGATTTTGGCCTCAGCGGGGGAGGCTCGGTCATAGACCACCTCGACGCGATCGCCCACGGCCAAGGTCAGGTAACACGCTTTCAAGGTTAGGGGCGGCCCCATTTCCGGTTGATATGCCACGATGGGACATTGTTTGGTGATTTTGCGATCGCAGCGCCAGGGATTGGAGCGGCCAATATTTTGGCAAACCTGGGTTTTTTCGAGGCGGTTAACCACTCCGGTGGTGTTGGTTTGGCGGCGCAGTTGTTGCCAGTTGTCCCAGGTAAAACCAGCGGTCATCACCAGCACCACCCCACCTGCCACCAGTCCCACAATCCCCGTGGCGATCGCGTCCATGCGTTGTAACAGACTCATCCCGTGTTCTCCGTTCCCTACACTCCACACCCTAAGGATCGTGGATTCAATAAAATCTGATTTTGCTGGCTGCCCTCACCCCTGTCCCCTCTCCCTAGGGAGAGGGGTGCCGCAGGCGGGGTGAGGGGTGCAATGGGCGGAGTGATTTAATTTTCGTTCCTCAGCCCTGGTCTTCTGGGTTGGTTCACCGCCGCGCCGCCTCCGATCGCACCCCCGACTGAATTCGCCAGAGGTTGGCATACACCCGGTTAAGGGCCAGCAATTCGTCGTGTTTGCCCTGTTCCACGACGCGCCCATATTCCATCACATAAATTTGGTCGGCGTGGCGAATGGTGGAAAGGCGATGGGCGATCGCAATGGTGGTGCGGTTTTGGGTAATGTGCTCTAGCGATCGCTGAATGGCCGCTTCGGTTTCGTTGTCTACCGCAGAGGTGGCTTCATCCAAAATCAGAATCGGTGGATCTTTCAACAATGCCCGCGCGATCGCCAACCGTTGTCGCTGTCCACCAGATAACTTTTGGCCCCGTTCCCCCACAATCGTGTCGTAGCCCCTGGGCAATTGCTCAATAAACTCGTGGGCTTCCGCCAGTTTTGCCGCGTGTATGATCTCTGCTGGAGTCGCCTCAAACGTGCCGTAGGCAATGTTTTCTGCCACGGTGCCATGAAACAAAAAGACATCCTGGCTGACCCAGCCCATGCACCGCCGCAAATCCCGCAACTGCAAATCCCGAATATCCACCCCATCCAGGGTAATTTGGCCCTGCTGAATTTCGTAGAACCGCAGCAACAGCTTCACCAGGGTACTTTTGCCCGACCCCGTGGAACCCACGATCGCGATGGTTTTGCCTGCCGGAATTTGGATAGACAAATCTTGCACCACGGGATGACCGGGCGTGTAGGCAAAGGAAATCTGGTCGATCGTGACAGCCCCGCGCACCGTTGCAGTGGGGAGCGCCTGGGTGCCAGTATGAATGGCGATCGGGGTATCCAACAAATTCATGGCCCGTTGGGTCGAAGCCATCGCCCGTTGATATTGATCCAGGGTATTGCCCAGACTGGTCAACGGCCACAGCAACCGCTGGGTAATGAATACCAGCACACTGTAGGTGCCCACAGCCATCTGCCCATTGGCCGCTTCCACGCCACCAAAATACAGCGTCGCCGTGAACCCCACCAAAATCACCATCCGGATCAGGGGCACAAAGGCCGCACTCAGGGCGATCGCCCGTCGATTGCTGCGGCGATACTGCTCACTCTCAACGGCCACCCGTTCCTGCTCGTAATCCTCAGCGGTGAAGCTTTTAATCGTCGCCATCCCAGTCAGATTATTCGCCAGCCGACTGTTGACCAGACTGGCCTGTTCGCGAACGTCAGCATAGCGGGGGGCCAGTTGCCGCTGAAATGCCAGAGAACCCCACAAAATAAACGGCATGGGCAACATTGCCATCCACGCCACACTCGGTGCCAGGATGAAAAACGCCCCCCCAATGACCACCACCGTGGTGATCAGTTGCAAAATTTCGTTCGCACCCCGATCTAAAAAACGCTCAAGTTGGTTGATGTCGTCGTTCAGAATCGACAGCAAGGTGCCCGTACTACGGTCTTCAAAAAAAGACATTTCCAACTCTTGCAAATGGCGGTAAGCATCGAGCCGGAGTTGGTGCTGAATGGTTTGGGCCAGGTTGCGCCACAGGCGATCGTAGGCATACTGAAAAATTGATTCCAGGCTCCAAATCACCAAGGTCAGCACAGAGAGCAGCAAGAGTTGGCTTGGGATGGAACGCACCCCCCACGCGGCAATCAAGGAATCCTGTTGTTGCACCACCACATCCACCGCCATCCCAATGAGCACCGGCGGCGCAAGGTCAAACAGTTTATTCAAAATGGAGCAGGCGATCGCGGCCCACACGCGGCGGCGTTGGTTGTGGCTATAGCGCAACAAGCGCGTGAGGGGATGCGGCGTTGCGGGGTGGGCGGTCGGGATCGAGCGGGACGAAGACTTCATGGCTGCAAGGGTAAAGGCAAATGATTCCATCTTTGCAGACAGCGATCCGCTTTGTCTTCACTCGCGGTGTTGGGAATCGCCCAATTTGCTTAGCCAGTGTGGGTCATAAGGGTGCGCAGATTCGCAAACCATGTTGCCTGCAATTAATACTTCGGGTTGGTGGTAATTCGTTGATAAAAGTTGAGTTTCTTTCCCACTGCGGCAGAACCTTCATGGGAAAAATGACCTTGATCGGTGTACAAAAAAATATCATCCCACCCTGCCGGACATTCCCCATTTGTACAGATTTCGTCGCCAATCCAAACGATGTGATAGCTCTGATCAAGTTCCTGAAGGAGATGAATCACATCTTTTTGGTAGGCGTGGTAATCACTTTCTTTAAAATTACATTGACTCAAACTTTTCTTCGCTAAGGCTGCTTTTGCTAAACAGTTGCCAAGGTGCATTCCACTGGATGGCGGTGGAGCAAAAATAACTGGCTGTATTCCTAAAGCTGTGATTTGGTTAAGGGTATATTTCAACTGATTGAGCACCAGTTCTTCGTTAACAGGAATGATCTGTTTAGGGGTTTTAAGATGCCAAGTTGAACTCAGATATTGCTGAAATGGTGAACCTAAAACAACGTAACGAATGCTGGTACGATGACTTTTTAGCCAATCCAATACTCGATTATTAAAAGTAATGCAACCATCAGCCCAGGCTGGAGGATTGTCTCGATTCGTTGGGGCAATGTCTAAAATGGGGCCGCATACACTTTTTGTAATTTGGATGAGTTTAACATCTGGTTTAGATGCAATGATGCCTTGAATTAAATGCATGGCGAAAGAATCGCCCCAGACGGCAATTTGAGGATCGGGGGCGGTGCTACAAGCATTGGAGGTTAGCAGGCGACCTTCGCAAACGGGGTTGAGGCCCAGATTGACGCGCAACCGTTCAGTTATGTTTAATTGGGGAATAGCAGGGGGTTGGGCAGTCGTGGACAAGTGTTGCACTGGTGTTAATGGATTCGAAGGACAGGGTTCACCAGTGCTGAGAATGTCCTCACAAAGATGACTAAATTCGCCGTTGGATTGGATACTTTGAATCGATTGTTGTTCGTGGTCAGGGAGGACAGTGGCGATCGCGGTTGGCTCAAACCCGTTATTGGCATATCCAACGGCCCCAATCAAAATACTAATTATTGATAACGTAGTGGCGGCATAGAACACCTCGTCCTGAGCCATTTTTTTAGGATTACGAAAGGGCTGCTCAACGTATTTCCAGGTGAAGTAGGCCAGGATCAAAGTCCCGAAGCTGAGCCAAAGCATGGTACTGGGTGGGGGCTGTTGATCGCGGAGAATTCGGGCAAAGGCAAACAAGGGTTGATGCCATAAATAAGCACTGTAACTGATTAGGCCAATAGGCGTTAACAGGCGATGACTGAGGACTTGACTGACAAATGTGGAAGGGGTGGCAAAGAGGAGAATTAAGGCCGTGCCGCTGGTGGGAATGAGGGTTGAAAGACTGGGAACTGGAGTTTGCGTATCAAAGTAATGAATTGCATAACCGAGAAGAAGTATGCCCAGGAGGCTCAAGAGTTGCGATCGCGCGAACCAGGGCATTGAACTAGCCTGTTTCGCTGGATATTTCAATAAATAAAAGGCAACAAAAGCGCCGATAATAAATTCCCATAGCCGACTCGGAAGCAGATAAAAAGTTGCACCCGGAGCCAGCGCACTCCCCCAATGGGCGATCGCAAGACTGAGTAAACCAATCCCGATTAATAGGTGAATAATCAAGCGTTGACCCAGGGGCCAGATCAATAAAATAAAAAGAGGAAATAGAAGATAATATTGCTCTTCAACGGCTAAACTCCAGGTGTGTAAAAGGGGTTTGAGTTCGGCGATCGCATCAAAATAACCACTTTCAAGCCAGAATAAAAAATTAGAGGAAAACAAGGAAACAGCAATCACGCTTTTAGAAAAATCTTTGAATTGGCTCGGTAGCATCCAGAGCCACGCGATTGGCAAACAGGTGAACACAACGAAGAAGAGTGCAGGCAAAAGCCGCCTGGCCCGTCGTGTATAGAAATTGACCAGGCTAAAAGAGTGGGTGAGTTGCTCATTGATCAGGCTAGTGGTGATTAAATAGCCACTAATCACAAAGAAAATATCAACACCAATAAAACCGCCACTAAAAAACTGAAAACCAGCATGAAAAAAGATGACAGCGAGTAGAGCGATCGCGCGGAGGCCATCAATTTCGGTGCGATATTTCATAAAGAGTGCCTACGCCAACAATAATCGATCACGCTGGGCAACTGTGGTAACAGAGTGGAATAGAGCATCGGTGTTGCACAATCATGGAGTATGACTCAATACCGCAGAATGACTCAATTCAGGATAATCATTTTTGATTAATTTGTATGATCAATTTTTGTGAATTGGGCGCTGCCAGGTATGACCTGATTGCAAGGAGGAGAAAACGATGATGATCAAACTTTCCGAGTTGCGCAATTTGGCGGAAGAGGAACAGTGGATTAAGTCGATGGTGCGGATGTGCAGGGGCGATCGCCAGCGGTAGGATCAGGGAGACTACTGGTGTGCGGGGTCTGCTTTTCTCCGACAATTAAATCGATCTTCAGGATGTCAAAAACTCCTGACGCATCGCTGTTGAATTTGACACTTCCGAGTAAAGTAGATCCGTAGCGGGTTTCGGGTTAGGGTGCGGGCTTTGGTAAGGAAGTGAGATGATGCATGACGACTACCTTTCCAGTTGTTTATTCAAAACTAGCGACGGATGCATTGATTGCTCAGGTTTTATCTCAGTATGAGATTGAAGCTGTTGTCAACTGTTGCTTCTGGCATCGTGGGTTGAGTGATGTCTATTTAGTGGAAACGATCGCGAAGCAATACATCCTCCGAGTTTCCCATTGCCACTGGCGATCGCAAGCAGACGTGCGGTTCGAGCTAGACTTACTCGACTTCTTGGCGCAGCAAGGTTTTCCGGTGGCGTTTCCGTTGCATACCCAAGATGGACAGTTGGCGATCGAAATCAACGCCCTGGAAGGCAAACGTTATGCCGCACTGTTCATTTATGCGCCCGGACGAGTGGCAGTCGGCGATTTGAACCAGGAGCAGGCATGGCTGTTGGGGCAAACCGTTGCCAATATGCACCACCTGACGCAGGAATTCCAGTCCCAGTTTGTGCGTCAACCGTTGACGCTGGAGTATTTGCTAGATGATTCCCTGGCGGCGATCGCGCCGTTTTTGCAACGCCAACCGGCCAACTGGGCTTACGTTACCGAGGCGATCGAGGCTATCAAAGTCCAGATTAGCCGTTTTCCCCAGGAAGCACCCTTTTGGGGGATTTGTTGGGGCGATCCGCACAGTGGCAATGTGCACTTTACCGAAGCCAACCAGTTGACGTTGTTTGACTTTGACCAGTGTGGCTATGGTTGGCGGAGTTTTGAAATTGCGAAGTTCCTGCAAGTTTCGATGATGTCTGGCTTGCCCCTCAAAGTGCGGAAGGCGTTTACGATGGGCTATGAATCGATCGCCCCGCTCATGGAGTTTGAATATACCGCGTTGCAAGCGTTGACCCAAATGGCTTTGATCTGGGCCTGGGCCATTTCAGTGAACCAGGCCACCTTCTATAACTACAGTCGCTTGGATGAGTCCTATTTTCAGCAGTGGTTGGCCCAACTCCGACTGCTGCGATCGCCCGATTGGCAACTCTTCTAGGCGGTGACCGGGCAACCTGCCCGCTGGTTAAGGAATCGCAACCCGGTTGAGTAACTCTTCGACAATAGCCTTGGCTCGTCTGCCCCCCGCCGGAATCATCCGATGGGCTAAGACATAAGGTGCGAGATATTTCACATCATCGGGAATGGCATAATCTCGCCCAGCCAGAAATGCGAAAGCCTGGGTGGTGCGATGCAAGGCCACCGTGCCCCGTGGACTAATCCCTAAGGTGATTTCGTCATGCTCCCGTGTAGCCCGGACGAGCTGCAACATATATTCTTGGAGCGATCGCGCCACTTTCACCTGCCCGCTTAACTGATGCAACATTTGCACATCCGCCAAAGAAATGCAGGGTTTTAACTCGTGCTTGGTTCCATTTCCCTGAAGCCGCTCCAGCATTTGTAGTTCCTCCTCGGCACTTGGGTATCCTAACGATAAGGACAACGCGAACCGATCCATCTGGGCTTCTGGTAGGGGAAAGGTGCCTTGATATTCCACCGGGTTTTGCGTCGCAATGACAAAAAATGGAGTGGGCACCGGACGCGACAAGCCATCCACGGTGACTTGTTGCTCTTCCATTACTTCTAACAGGGCTGACTGGGTTCTTGGCGTCGCTCGGTTGATTTCATCGGCTAACAACACATTGGTAAAAATCGGCCCTGGCATGAATTCAAATTCACCCGTTCGAGGATTCCAAATATTGGTTCCTGTAATGTCGGTTGGCATCAAATCGGGGGTGCATTGGATTCGCTGAAACTTGCCGTCGATAGACCGTGCGAGAGATTTGGCGAGCAACGTTTTCCCCACTCCAGGCACATCTTCTAACAGGGTGTGCCCCCCGGAAATTAAGGCAACGAGCACGAGCCGAATGGCATCTTGTTTCCCGACAATGACCTGGGCGAGATTTGTGGTCAATTGCTCAATCCGATCTTTCATACCAATTCCCTAATGCATTGCCGTGGTAATCAGGGGCAGCCCCTTATCTTCAATCTACCCAAATTCTCTGCGTGATTTGCCTGATGAATCTGTTTCTTGCTGGGTTTAAAAGGACTCGATGACGATGATACTGCAACCTTACCAATGCCGATCTCACGGGGGCGATCGCCCACCCCACGTTCCCCCGCAATGGTTATTTTTCGATACTAACCCCAAAGGCATGGTGTCGTTGTTCGGTCAGTTCCTCCTGCCAGAGTGCCGAAGTTGCGATCGCGAGAAATCAAAAAATATACAGTGAAGTTACGGGAATTTGTTGGCTGAGTCTTCCAGGGCCTACACCCTAGAATTAAAGACTATACCCCCTGTGGCCCGACCAAGCTATTCTCCGTTGCCCAGGCTGGCGCAGGGAGGCAGAGCCCGCAACCCAAATGCCTGGGGGCACCCGCTCACCAGTTGGGGGGAAAGCCTGAAGGCAATGCATCACCTGCTGTTCCGGCTAGCAGGGCCATACCTGTCGAATGGCGCGATCGCCCTTGGTGCCATCCGCCGAACTTTACTTCATCGGGGTTCCTTTCCTCATGTCATTGAACTCAATTGCCTATTCCAACACTGCTCGAACCCTTGCCGCCATCCAACAGCAGCGCTCCACGGGCGAACTGACCCTTGGCCAAGGCGACCAACGATGGAAATTGTACTTTTTTCATGGTCGCTTGCTGTATGCCACAGGCAATATTCATCGCACACGGCGTTGGCTCCGCGCCATCAAACGGCATTGCCCAGATTGGCAACTTGCCCTGCCCCCCGATGGTGAACCGTGGGAATATGACCTGCTGAGCCAAAGCCTTGCCCAACAGCAGGCGAGTGTGGCCCAAGCCCAAGCGGTGATCAAAGCAAGCCTCGAAGAAGTGCTCTTTTCTTGGGTGCGGAATCCCCTGCTGAATACCGAATGGTCTAGTCATCAGCGCTTTTCCTTTAACGACAATGCGGCCTTGAGTTTGCTGTTATCCGGAACCGAAGTTGAACTGGTGCTAGAGCAAGCTCGTATCCTGTGGAAACAGTGGAAACACTTGGAGTTAGAAGTTCTGGATCCTTACCAATCTCCTGTTTTGCAGCCAACCCTCCGCGCCGATTCGGGCAATGTGCCCAAGAACTTGGCGAACCTGAGCCCGTTTTTGACCGGTCGCTACACCCTCTGGGACATTGCCACCTATGCCCGTCGCCCCATTACGACTGTGACGCGGTTTTTGCTGCCGTGGATTCAGCAGGGGGCCATTCTTTTGGAAGAAATTCCCGATTTGCTGCCGCCCCAACCGGCGGTGCAAGCGGTTGCAACGTCGTCGGCTCGCTATCGCCCATTGATCGCCTGTGTGGATGACAGCCCAACCGTGGGCCAATTTGTGGCCAATATTCTCGAACCTGCGGGCTATCGTGTCCTCAAAATTCAAGATCCCCTGTTGGGGGTGGCTACGTTGACGCAACATCGGCCTGATCTGATTTTGATGGATCTGGTCATGCCGAATGCCAGTGGCTATGACCTGTGTAATTTTCTGCGTAAAACGCCTGTTTTCCAAAACACGCCAATTGTGATTTTGACGAGTCAGGGTAGTTTGGTCGATCGCACGCGGGCCAAACTGGCGGGGGCAACGGATTTTTTGACGAAGCCGCCCGACCCCCAAGCGTTGTTGAACTTGGTGCGATCGCACCTTCAAGCCAAGCGCCCCCCGGAACGGCCTAAGCCCAACCTGGGGTCAGCCTGGTCTGGCGAAACTCCAGCGGGCCAAGGTTGCTAGCTCGGATTCGCCAGGGGGTTGGATGTCAGGGGGGAAGCGCACAGGTTACAGTGGGTAAGCGTATTTTGTCTGCGGATGTTGACATGACTGCTCCAGTGCCTGCTCCGGTTGCTCGTCCCTATCGTGCCCAGTCTGAAACGGATTTGGGGTTATTTCGGCGGTTGATTCCCTATGGGTTGCGGAACAGTCGGTTGTTGCTGTTTTCGTTGCTGTTGTTGGTGCCGGTGGCGATCGCCGGGGCCATTCAACCGATTTTAGTGGGGGATGCCATTTCCCTGATTCGGCAAGAAAAACCCGCCCTGCCGTTCCTCGCTGGCTATGGAATGCAAGAGGGGGTACAGGTTGTTTCGGGGGTATTGCTGCTGACGATTGTGGTGCGGACGGCGTTGGATGCGTGGCAGAGCTATCTCGTGCAGGAAGTGGGCCAGCAAATTACCGCTGATATTCGCAATGACTTATTTCTCCATGTCACATCCTTGGCGATGCGGTTTTTTGACCGCACTCCCGTGGGGCGGCTGATCACGCGGCTCACCAGTGATGTCGAAGCCTTGGGCGACGTGTTTTCGACGGGGGCCGTGGGCATTTTGGGCGATTTGTTCTCCATTCTGGTGATTGGGGTGGTGATGTTTTTCCTCCAATGGCAACTGGCGCTGTTGTTGGTGGTGATGTTGGTGCCGGTGACGGTGCTGATCGTGTATTTTCAGCAGCAATACCGCAAAGCCAACTATCGGGCGCGGGATGAACTGTCGCGGCTAAACTCCATGCTGCAAGAAAACATTGTGGGGATTAGCGTGGTGCAGTTGTTTCGGCGGGAACAGGTGAACGCCCAGCAATTTCGGCAGATTAACCGCAAGTACATTAAAGAAGTCGATCGCACGATTTTCCATGATTCGGCCATTTCCTCGACCCTGGAATGGATTTCGTTGGTGGCGATCGCGGGGGTCTTGTGGCTGGGCGGCAAGCTTGTTCTGGCGGATGCCCTGAGTTTTGGCACCCTCTCTGCGTTTATTCTCTATGCCCAGCGATTATTTGACCCGCTGCGCCAGTTTGCCGAAAAGTTCACAGCGATCCAGGCGGGGTTGACGGCGATCGAGCGGGTGAGCGACATCATGCAAGAGCCGATTGAAATTCGCGATGCCGAGGTGACTACGGCCTTGGCCCATTCTGCCGATGTGGCACAAGGGGAAATTCGGTTTGAGCAGGTTTGGTTTGGCTACAAGCCCGATGAATACGTGCTGAAAGATTTGACCTTCACGATTCAGCCGGGGGAAAAGGTGGCCTTGGTGGGGCCGACTGGGGCGGGCAAAAGCTCCATCATTCGCCTGTTGACCCGGTTGTATGAAGCGAACCAGGGCCGCATTTTGGTGGATGGGGTGGATGTGCGGGATTTGTCGCAGCAAGCGTTACGACGGCATTTAGGCGTGATCTTGCAAGATGGTTTTGTGTTTGCGGGGGATGTGAAGAGCAATATTGCCCTGGGGGATGCGTACTCGGTGGCAGAGATTCAACGGGCCGCCACGGAAACCAATGTTGACGGGTTGATTGCCCAGTTGCCAGAAGGCTACGATACGGTCTTGCGAGAACGGGGGACAAATTTATCGGGCGGGCAGAAACAACTGTTGGCGTTTGCGCGGGCGGCGATTCGGAATCCTAATATTTTGGTGCTGGATGAGGCGACGGCAAGTTTGGATGTGGGCACGGAGGCGTTGATTCAAGATGCGTTGGAACGGCTGTTAGAGGGCCGCACGGCGATCATCATTGCCCACCGCTTATCCACGATCCGCAATTGCGATCGCATTTTGGTGCTTAAACGGGGGCAATTGGTGGAAATGGGCACCCACGAAGAACTGTTAGCCCAAGGTGGTCTCTATGCCAGTTTGTATCATCTTCAAATGCTAGAAACGGCTTAAGGGGGTGGCCCTAACCGCCTACATGAATGGCGGGTCGCTGGCTGGGGTTGCGTTCGGCTTTGCGCAAAACTTCGCGGGTGACGATCGCGATGTCGCCTTCCCCAAACAAGATGAAGCGGAGCAAATACTGAATTGGATTCCCCTCAATCCACCCAAAATAGGCATGGGGAATGGCCCCGGTTTGATCGCGGATATACAGCAAAATGGCAGCGATCGCATTCGGCACCGCTGCGGCCTGGGCGCGTAAAATTCGGTATGGCCCGACCCGTACCCCTTCTACCTGCACCACATCAACAAACTCCGAGGCATCATCCACGGTAATTTCTAAAAACACAATCGGGACCTCTGGCCCCAACCGATTATCTTCCCGGACTTGTTGTGCTTTCACAAAATATTCCTGTTCATCGCCCGTGTTGAACCGATTGGCAATTATGTGGACCCCGTCGGCACGGGCCTCTGTCACAAAGCGCTGGGCCGCTGTATCCATCTCTACCCGCTCGACCCGGAGTTCTGTGGAGCGCCACACCCGCGAAATCAAAGATGTCACCACAATGGCACCGATAAAAAAGGAGGCAATTTGCAAGCCTTCTGGACGTTCAACAATGTTGGTGATCGTGGTGTAGAAAAATAAGAGCGTGATGAGACAAAAGGCCAGGAAACTGCGGGGTTTGCGCTGGCGACGGGCGAGCAAGGTGACGGCAAAAGCCGCAGAACTCATGAGCACCAAGACCCCCGTGGCATAGGCTCCGCCTTGAGCATCCACATCGGCTTTGAAAATCAGCGTGACTACGATCGCGATCGTGGTGTAGACCAGCACCAAGGGGCGAACGCGACGGGCCCAGTCAGGAGCCATGCCATACCGAGGTAAATAGCGGGGCACGATATTCAACAACCCCGCCATCGCGGAAGCGCCCGCAAACCAGAGAATTGAAATGGTGCTTAAGTCATACACCGTGCCAAACCCATCACCCAGATAGCGGTGGGCCAGGTACGCCAGTGCCCGTCCGTTGGCGGCTCCACCGGGGCGAAAGTCTGCCGCCGGAATGAGCCAAATTGTCACCAGGCTGCTAGCGAGGAGATAGAAACTCATGATCAGAGCTGCCGCTGTCAACAGTTTGTAGGTGTTGTGAATGCGGCTTTGGGGGCGGGCTTCGTGGTCTGGCGAGCCGCCGCGAATCAACGGCATGACGGCCACCCCGGTTTCAAACCCAGATAAACCGAGGGCGAGTTTTGGGAAGAGCAAGGCTGAGACGGCCACCATTTGCAAGGGATTGGCATATTGGGTTACCAGGAGCGATCGCCAATCGCCAACAAAATTCGGGTGTTGGAAGACTTGCCCCAGACACACGCCTAAGGTGATTAAATTCAAGAATAAAAAGAGGCCAACTAGCGCCACCGCAATGCCAATGGCTTCTTGGAACCCGCGCAGGAACACCAACCCCAACAGGATGACCAACGCAAGAGTGATGGGAATTTCTTGGTGATCAAACAAACTGGGAACAAAAGGATTTTCAGTGATGTGGGCTGCGGCATCAGCCGCCGAGAGGGTGATGGTAATAATAAAATCTGTGGCTACAAAGCCTAGCAAGCACAGCACCAGGATTTTACTTTTCCAGTTGGAGAGCAGATGCTCCAACATGGCGATCGACCCTTCACCGTGGGGGCTGTTGGCGGCAACGCGGCGATAAATGGGGAGCGCCCCAAACAGGGTAAGCAAGACCAGAATGAGGGTGGCAAAGGGCGACAAAACCCCTGCGGCGAGGGCGGCAATGCCCGGTTGATAGCCCAAGGTTGAGAAGTAATCGACCCCTGTGAGGCACATGACTTGCCACCAGGGATGTTGGGCGTGTTTTTTGCCGGGGCGATCTTCTTTGAGGAGCCATTGGCTCAGGCGATCGCGGTGCTTTTGCGGAACCATAAAACGGTTCATCCACGTATTTCCTAAGGTGTAATGTAAAGAAAAGGCGTTGATTTTTAGCCATCAGACCGCAATGACTGGACGGCCAATTGCCTTGCGACAATGAGGGTTTTGTTCCCATGCAAATAATGCATGGGCTCAGCGATCGCGGACGATGAGTTTAGTCTAAATCCTAGGGCAATTTTCAGTTTTGCTAGCTGAGTTTTCTTTGCTTTGCTACCCAGTTTGGTGATAACAGATTGACACCTAATGCGGATGTATTAGGATGGGGAACGCAACTGCATAGTGTGTGGCGATGACTCTCAAGCCGTCTCAAGTGTTATCTCATCTCCAGTCTAAACGGGCTGATTTCGAGCAGTTTGGGCAAGCAACTTATAAGTCTTTACAGCTTTATCAAACGGCCTTAAAAGTGTCAGCACAAGCTACCGAACAGGCGTTGCTGGAACGGTTACACAACTTTCATTCCTTCGAGCGCGGGGCAGAACCCGTTGAACCCTTGGGCCAGTGGGAAAGTTGGGTGATGCCATCGGGGTTAAAGTGGCAAAGCCGGGAAGAAAGCCACCATTGGGTGCGCGATCGCCTGTTGGGCATTTCTACGTTTGCCGTTGATGGGTCGCAGATTTATCCCGGCAAAGATCTGTCCATTCCGATCGCGCTGGTGCAAATCGGCTGGTTTGAAAACTTCCATCAAGATGGGCGGTACGAAAAAGACATTGCCGTCGATGTGATGACCCCCAAAGATTTGAAAATCACCAGTGGGGGCGAACCTGTGGATCGGCGGGTCAACATGCGGCGGTTTGAAATGGAGACTCAACGCCTGATCCAATACATAGAAGACCATGCAGAGGATCCTAACTCTTTGGCGTTTTTGGATGGTTCTCTGGTGGCGACCTTTGCCGAAGCGTTTGATGAAGAAACACGCCAGTTTTATGTCCGGTGCATTGTGCAATTACTCCAGGCGAGTCAGACCTATCGGGTGCCGTTGGTGGGCTACATTGACACGACCTATGCGCGGGATTTGACGGTGATGCTGCAACGGCTGGAAGGCTTGCCCGATGCCCCGGCCCTGCACGATGCGTCGTTGTTTCATCGGTTGTTAAGCTGGGGCGATCGCACGCCGCTATTTCGGTGTCGGCGGTTGGGCATTCTCAAGGAATATCCCCTGGAGGTGCGCGACCAAATTGTGTTCACCTATCTCAAAGCCCATGAAGGCTATCCGGTGCGGCTGGAATTGCCGCTGTGGGTGTATGAACAGGGCCTGGCTGATCGCGTGCTGGATTGGGTGCGGGGCGAAATTATCATTGGGGGGGGCTATCCCTACGCGATCGAAACCGCCGACCAAACCGCCGTGCTCAAAGCCGAAGACCGCCACATGTTCTTTCGCCTCTTACAAGATTGGGCCACGAATGAAAATCTGCATCTGCGGTTGTCGCGCAAAATGGTGAGCAAGGTGCGACGGCGCTAAACTGCCATTGCCGCTGCGGGGGGCAACCGTTACCGTAGGAGAAAGGGGATGCCAAAAAATGACGTTGCCAACGGTGGCGTAGCAAGCGGACACGAAGGAGGGGAAAGCATGGGCCGACAAGAGTTGCGGCGGTTGCCCTGGTTGAGCGGCCTGGTGTGGATGGTGGCGGGGGGGGCGATCGCCGCCGCCGGGTTAATTGGCTATAACACTTTGCAAGTGGGCGATCGCCTGTTTGCATCGCTGGGCAAATTCTTCACTCCCGCTCCAGCACCGCCCCAAGTTGATGTGCGATCGCTGATTGTGCAACAACTGCGCGAGGCGAGTGAGCTGACCACGGCCACGTTTACCATGCAAGCCGTGGTGCCAACCCAGCAAGATGCGGCAGTGGGGGGCATTGTTTTTGGTACCACCAAGTTGCTCTACATTGCCTATGGCGAAGTGCAGGCCGGGGTTGACCTGGCCGAGTTAAAGCCTACCCACATCCAAACCACAGAGCGCGGTGTGCAAGTTCAATTGCCCGCGGCCCAGTTGGTGGATCAAAAAATTGATGTCGATCGCTCCCAAGTCTATGACTACAACCGGGGCTTTCTGGGCTTGGGGCCAGATACAGGGCCTGCATTGCAATCTCTGGCGCAACGAGAAGCCCTCCAAAAAATTGCGGCTGCCGCTTGTGAAGAGGGGATTTTGCAGAAGGCAAGCGATCGCGCCCAATTAGTCGTTACCCAACTGTTGCAAGCCGCAGGTCAGCAGACTGTGCAGGTCGAGAGTCCACCGACAACGGTGGCAGCCTGTTTAACCCAAGCCCGCAATTTTACGGGTTTACCCTCGGCCCAGCCACCGGGGGGCGCGTCGCCGACCGTCAATTCGCCGGCTGAGTCTGTTCCGTCTGCCGATGCTCCCTAACCGGGGCGTGGGGCCTAAATCAGGGCACTGGGTGCTGGTGGGGTGGGTTGTAAGGCGCGGCGGCCACCGGGTTCGAGTCTGCCGGGTTTGCCAGTGGTGACGGGAACTGCTTGGGCCGTGGGGGCGATCGCGGTAATCGCTAGGGGCGAAACCAGGGCACAAACTCCGATCATTAATCCGTTCAGCGCAACCGTAGAAAAGCGTGTCATGATGCAGTGTCCTAAAACTAGGGGGCTGCTGATTTCTACGGTTGGACTGGGGTCTTTTATGCAAGTTTTGATAGGACGTTTCCGAGTTTTCGCTGACGTGGCCCCAGCGGCGAGCCTGGGCTGGATACAGCGCGTCTTGCGGCCAAGCCCAGAACGCAGTGCTTTCACCCGAAAGATCGTATTCTTGAAGAGCACATTGTGTTGCCAGAACCCTATGACTCTGCGCCTGTCCCGCTTCCAATGGCTGCCCAAACGCCCGAGTTTGTCCCTGCGTCTGACCCAGATTGGCCTGGTGATTACGCTAGGGTTCGTGGCGATCGCCCTGTTGGCCCCCGTGTTGCAAGCTGGGGGGTGGCTGCAAGACCCCACCGAGTTTCTCGACAATCCTGTCCAGCAAGCGCCCTCTGCGGCCCATTGGTTTGGCACGACTCGCCTGGGGTATGACGTGTTTGCGCGGACGGTGTTTGGCAGTCAGGCGGCATGGCAAGTGGTCATCTTAGCCACCTTGTTCAGCCTGGGCCTGGGGGTGCCCCTGGGGATGGTGAGTGGGTATTTGGGCGGACGGTTGGATCGCATCCTGATTTTTGTGATGGATTCGGTGTATACCCTACCCACCTTGCTAATTGCTGTGACCTTGGCGTTTGTGCTGGGGCGGGGTGTGTTCAATGCCGCGATCGCCCTCAGTATTGCCTATATCCCTCAATACTTTCGCCTCGTCCGCAACCAAACGATTAGCGTCAAAACCGAGTTATTTATCGAAGCGGCTCAAGCCACCGGGGCTTCCACCTGGCGCATTCTGACTCGCTACCTGTTTGCCAATGTGGTGCAAAGTGTGCCCGTGTTGTTAACGCTGAACATTGCCGATGCGGTGCTGATTTTGGGTGGGTTGGGCTTTTTGGGGTTGGGCCTGCCCGAAGAAACGCCAGAGTGGGGCCACGACCTGAAGCAAGCGTTGGATGGCTTGTCAACTGGAGACGTTTGGTGGACAACGCTTTTTCCTGGCCTTGCGATGACCATCATGGTGACGGGGTTATCCCTGTTGGGCGAAGGGTTGGGCGGGTTGATCAATCCCCGCGATCGGGATTAACGCCACCCGACCGGATGAAAAGGCCAGGGATTCACGCAGGCATGGTTAAAGGGCACACACCGAAATGTGTACCCCGTCGGCTGTCAACCATTGCAAATTTTACTCATTCAGCGGGGCTTCGTCGATGAGTTCGCTGGAGGGCAACATGCTTCGCGTTTTTTCTTGAGGGAGTAACCAATTCATCAAAATGGCGCACAACCCGCCTGTGGAAATGCCGGAGGAGAAGACGTTTTTGATTAAGGGGGGCTTGTCGGCTAGCAACTCGGGGGCGTATACAACCCCCAAGCCCAGGGCTAAGGAGGTGGCGATGATGATCATGGCGCGGCGGTCAAGGTGGGTTGAAGCAACAATGTTGACTCCGGCAACGGTGATCGACCCAAACATGATTAACGTTGCACCGCCCAGCACGGGTTGAGGCAACGCCTGGAAAAAGCCGCCCACAATGGGGAACAGGCCCAAAACGGCGAAGATCCCCGCTACATAGAAGCCAACGTAACGACTGCCAACCCCGGTCATTTGAATGACCCCGTTGTTTTGGCTGAAGGTGGTGTTGGGAAAGGTGTTGAGGACGGCGGCGATCGCCGAGTTGACGCCATCGCCCAAAACACCACCTTTGATCCGGCGCATATAGAGTTTGCCTTTGATGGGTTCTTCCGATACGGCGGATGTGGCGGTTAAGTCGCCAATCGTTTCAATGGCGGTGATGAGATAGAGCAAGATGAAGGGGGCGAAGGCGGCAAAGTTGAAGTCCATGCCATAGCGGCAGGGAATGGGTAACCGCACTAGGGGCAATTTACCCAGAATACTGAAGTCAATAATTCCCAAAAACAGAGATGCGATGTAACCCACCGCAAGCCCGATCGCGATCGCACCCATCCGCAAATAGCGGTTCCCAAACATATTCATCAACACAATCACAAACAGAACCAAGCTCCCCAGGGCCAAATTCTGTGTGCTCCCAAAGGTTTTGTTGGCGATCGCGGGCACCCCACCACCAAAACTGGTAATTCCCGATTTAATCAGACTCAGGCCAATAATCATCACCACTGTGCCGGAGACCACCGGAGTAATAATTTTTTGAGCTAGATGCAAGAAACGGCTCAAAACAATTTCGATGAATGCACCAAAAAAGCAAACCCCAAAAATTAAGGCGAGAGCCTGAGTTGGCGATTTTCCACTACTCACGGCGGCGGTTCCAATGCCAATAATCGGGCCTAAAAAGGCAAAACTGGTGCCCTGTAAGCTGAGCAGGCCCGAACCTACAGGCCCGATTTTTTTACATTGAATAAACGTACAAATCCCAGAAGCAAACAAGGACATACTGATGATGTAACTGGTATCTTCTGGCCCTACTCCTAGCGCGCTACAAATTAATAAAGGGGGAGTAATAATGCCAACAAATGAAGCTAAAACATGCTGAAAAGCAACGAAAAAGGCTTCGATAACGGGTGGCTTATCGGTCAATCCATAAATTAACTCTGATTGAATACTAAAGGTATCAGCTTTAGTATCGGTCTCTAATCGTTCTGTTTCTGCTTGAGTCACCGGTGCCCTCTTGTGGCCGTTTAGATAATTGGTTGAAATGGGTTTAAGGGATTGATGGAAATGTTTAGAAAAGCTGATCTAGCAGTTAGTTACTGGTAGGAATACTAACTGCTAGATGGAGATCAAGTGTTAGATTACACTTCTAAAAAAACTTTTTTGTATCTCAGTCAACGAAATATAAATTTCTACTTCTTGGGGCGCTCCATTCCGCTCCGGGCTATCTTGCGTTGGTCAACAGGTTAAGTTGCATGGCGCAGGCTGTGGGTGTGGTTAGCCAGGTTGGCGATCGCCAAAAAGTTTGCCCAGCGCTAAACAAAGCCCCTAACGCAACGCCGACTGTGGCTAAAACAGACAAGAGGTGAGGCTAAAGATGGATTGCTAGCCAGCTCGAAAATTTTATTGTATACAGCATACTGTATGCGAAATTGGTGCTAGCATTACTCTACAAAGTGCAGCCTTGAGAAACTGTGTATCAAAGCACATTTATTGAGGGCGATCGCTCCTGTAAGTACCGAAGGCGCAATTTAGGTTCTTAACGTTGGTTTATACATTTCAAGGAGCGCAATTGTGCTGAAGCCACTGCATTGGTAACGCAAAATACTAACTTCAATCAGTCTCACCTGGTTTAATCGAGCCCATGTTTAGTGCCCCTTTCCTCTCCGTTGCATTTTGAGGTTGGCTACCGCCCAACCCGATGTGGGGCATGAGATGGAATGCCGCTAAATTTCGATCTCGGTCGCTGAAAAACTGGAGGTGTTAAGCAATGCATTTTCCAGTCTTGGGGCGATCGTACTAATTGGGAACCCACGGCAAAGCAGCAATACATTACAAGTCATTGATTGGGAGGTTTGTGAGTTATGCTCAAGCGTCTGAGCTATCAATTTGGCAGTTTCGCCTTACTGTGTTTGTGGACTCTTACGATGCTATTAGGGTATTCGGGGAGCGCCGCCGCGAGCAAAGTGGTGGAGTCTATGGGCTTTGACCCCACCGCCAGCACCATTAATGTTGTCTCAACCTATGCCACAACTCCCGCTACCCAAAAAACAGTGTTGAAGTCGGCCCTGAAAGCCAGCAAAACGCTTTATAAAAAGGCACCCGGCTTCCAGGGATTGTCGATATTGCAAAGCGTAGACGGTGCCCAAGTCGTCACTTTAACCCAGTGGCAAGACCAGGCGAGCTATGAGGCGGCAACGGCGGCAGCAGCGACAGCGGCAGCGGCAAAATTAACAGAGAAATCGACCAAGAAAGCTGCGCCTGGGGCCGAACTCCCCACTCCCGTCACCACGGTATTTGAGCTGGATCAGGCAGCGGCCCCAACGGGGATGGTAGTAGCCCTGCGGGGTGAAAATGCGGTGGTGCAGTGGGAAACGTTGACCCCAGCTACACCGGAGGCCCAGGCCAAAGTGGTGGCGGCGGCTGAAGCTGTGTTTCCCACATTGCAAACGCTGTACCCGGCTCCGCGCTCGACGGTGTTGCTCAAAGGTGTTGACACTCCTGCTGTGGGCTTGTTGACAAGTTGGGGCTATGCGGATGAATTTGCCGATGTGACCCAAATTCCGACGCTCAATCCAGCGACCGAGGCTGGGACAGAAGTGGAAGCTGAGCATCATTTGCTAACGGTGGTCAAAGTGGTGGCTCCCAAGGTCAAAGCCGCAGAGGAGGAAGATTAGCGGGGCATGGGGCTTTGATGAGCGCGAGTTCCGCCACTGGGAGCGCGATCGCGGGAGTGGATTAGGGTTCTTCACCACTAGCCGCGATCGCCAAACGTTCTAAGCCTGACGGGCCAGGGCTGTCCAAGTTGGCAAGAATTGTGTGTTTTCCCCAGTCCCGCTGTGCAATAGAGAAATGTAAACCCAAAGCTCAAGCACTTTTCGCATAACGAGGGGAAACTGAGCAGACATGGGTGAAAGTCGGCTACTGCCAAAAAACGGTGTCCAAAATATTAACGGTTACTAAGGTTTTAAGGATTAAGCGAACTGTTAGCATTCATGGGATTGAGAAGTGTATAAGCAAGATGATTTCAAAATGATTCAAGCTCATTTTTGACCTAATTATGTTATCTATAAGAGTAGTTATTCTTTCAGTTTCATATTATTTGGTAGTTTCTGTTACAAAGCTCATGGATGAGTAGTAATAGAACTGAATGGAATGACGTGGAAAATAAGTGAATATTTTGTTTGATTGAGTGATGGTCGTAACTTCTCGCACAGATTCTTCGTTTAGCTTGAGTACCTTTTTACTGGGTGATGCTCCTGCGGGTTTTATCCTCAGTTGGGTGGCTGGCTTTGTGGATACAGCCGCATTTATTATTCTGTTTGGCTTATTTACGGCTCATGTAACAGGGAACTTGGCGTTGGCTGGTTCATCGTTTGTGAGTGCTGATATTGATACAACCCTAACCCGGTTATCAATGATTCCTTGCTTTATGCTGACTGTTGCCGCAACTTCCCTCTTGGCTCGGTTTGTGCGGTCAAGAAAGGGGCCTGTATTTGCGGTGCTATTAACGGCTGAGGCGATCGCGCTGGCAATCTTTCTGGGAGTAGGAGTACAGTTTGCTCCCGCCTTATTATTAGATATTCAGGAAGAGTTTATCTTGCCGATTGGCATTACTGGTGTGATGGCAATGGCGATTCAAAATGCCTTAATGAAAGAAGCTAAAGGTGTGTTCAAAAGCTATATTCCAACCACAGTGATGACGGGTAATACTACGCAACTCACGATTGATATCGTCCAATTTTTGGTGGCAAAAGTGGGTTGCTCAGGGGATGGCCCCAATCCTGAAGCGGAAGAAGCGCTAGAGCGAATGGGGCGTGTATTTCCGACGATGCTGGGTTTCGCTTTGGGTGGTATTGGGGCTGCGTTGTTTGTCCCGATCGCTGATTTCTGGTCTATTCTTTTGCCATTAATTGCAATTGTTCTTTTGGCAACTGCTGCTTATATTCAATACGCTCGACAAATAGCGATCGCTATGGGGTCTAAGGCTGATTGATGGCTGTTGAGATGGTAGATTTATAGATTTTTCTATCGAGATAAATTGTATATGAAATGAGTTTTTTACTGCGATAGATGTTGTTGCCTTCTTTGGGAAAATTGGGAGTAATTGAGTCTAATTTGGTGTGTCAATTTTGGCTGAATTGCTGATGCAATAAGTTACTAGAGTTCATGTTGTATCAGCGATCGCGTTCGGGAGGCTGTCACCTTGGCAAATTGCCCTCATCCCCCAGCCCCTTCTCCCTAGGGAGAAGGGAAGCCGGATCGGCAGTCCCTCTACCCCAGGGAGAGGGATTTAGGGTGAGGGCGACAAAAGTGACACTTTCCCTCGCGTTCAACCTTTCTTACGCTGATCTTGTTCTAATTTTCTATCTAGTTTGTGGAGAAATTTTGATGTTGATTCGTATGGTGTTGTCGATCTTACTGAGTATCTTTCTAGGAGCGAGCTTTGGGCCACCTCAGTTTGCTTTTGCCGCTCCTATTCCGTCTTTTTCAACAGTGTCTTTTCTGTTTTGGCCTGGGCCAATGGCAAAGACCAGCCCCGATGTGGAATCAAGTGCATGGATGCAGGAAATGGAGAAGACGATTATTCCAAAAATTGAAGAAATACTGACTCCAGAGCAAGAAGAACTATTTCAAGCGGCACTCGATAAAGGTGAAACATTTCGAAAATCATTCAAATCATTAACCCTGACACCAGAACAGAAAGATACCCTCAAAACGGTACTGAAAGAGTTACCTAAAAAAGATGCCTTTGCTGCGCTACCGCCAGAGCAAAAGAAAGATTTCTTTATGAAGAAAAAGCAGCTTTTTATGCCAACGACTGAAGAAATCACTGAAAAAATTAAGGCTGGAATGAGTGCGAAAGAGGGCGCAACTGCAACGCCAGAAGCAATTAGTGAGAAAATTAGTGCCAAGATGAAAATGGTGCAAGAACGGGCCACCACGATGATGCCAGAAGAGATTAGTGAGAAAATTGGTGAGAAGATGAAACTCTTTCAAACGAAGGGTGCTGACTAAGTTTTCCTCAGCGTGAACAAATAGGTCTGAAGGCAAGAGATGATTCTGGGGAGCCGCGATCGCTGCCCCAGAATTTTTGCTGTTTCGGGTTGGGGTGATGCTTGGGGGCGGGGCTTGAGACACCGTGCTCCAGACCGTTGACCGATGGGCCTAGAGGGGATTTCGGGAGCTGCTAAGCCAAATAGTTTGACTTCAAACATTATTTTGATTATATTGTTTGCATTCAAACTATTTACTTCTTGGAGGAGCCCGCTATGAGTGAGCCTGTGATTGCTGACAAAAAGCCGGTTGTGATGGAACTGGGGCCAGGAACATATTTTTGGTGCAGTTGTGGGCAATCCCAAAATCAGCCCTTTTGCGATGGTGCTCATGCCGGATCAGGGTTGGCACCGCTGAAGTTTGAGTTGGCGGAATCGCGACGGGTGGCGTTGTGTAATTGTAAGCACAGTGGCAACCAGCCCTTTTGTGATGGGGCGCATAGCAAGTTATAGGGCGAAATGCTTGCCAGGGTGGGTTTTGGGAATCTGCTCTGGCGTGCTGGGAGGTGATGCCGTGGGTCAAGGAGGCGAGATGATTCCGGTGCGAGGGTTAAACCACGCTGTGTTGTTGGTTCGTGATCTAGCGCGATCGCGGGAGTTTTATACAACGGTGTTGGGGTTTGGGGTGGTGTCTCAGGGAGATGGTCTGGTGTTGTTACGGGCGGCAGGCAGCGACAATCATCATGATTTGGGGTTAATTGCCTTGGGCGATCGCGCTCAGGTGCCACCGCCGAATGCGATTGGTTTGTACCATTTGGCCTGGGAAGTGCCAACAGTGGAGGCGTTAGCAACAGCGGTGCCCGTGTTGTCGGCACGGGGAGCCTTGGTGGGGATAAGTGATCATGGGGTAAGTCGGTCGGTGTATGGCCGAGATCCCGATGACCACGAGTTTGAACTGATGTGGCGAGTGCCCCGGGCAGAGTGGGGTGAGGCGGCCCATCAAGTGGTGACGCGATCGCTAAATTTGGTGGCTGAGTTGTCCGCTCCCCGTTCCAGGTTGGATTTGTGGCAAGACCGCTCAGGTCAGCACTGAGGCTAGATCGAATCTGGACTAAGTGTTGATTCAGTCGATAAACAATTTATGGAGGTGGAAATGGCGTTAGGAATGATGATTGATGGGCAGTGGACAACGGAATGGACAGAGCGCGATCGCTCCGGCCAGTTTAACCGAATGCCGACTCAGTTTCGCGATCGCGTCACAGCAAACGGCTCTAGTGGCTTCAAAGCTGAGGCAGATCGCTATCATTTATATGTTGCTTTGGCGTGTCCTTGGGCGCACCGAACTGTGATGATGCGACGACTCAAAGGACTAGAAGCCGCGATCGGTTTATCTGTGGTTGATCCAATTTTGAGTGAGCAAGGTTGGCAGTTTTCCGAGAATCCAGGAGCGATTCCAGATCGTGTCAACCACGCCCAATATCTACAAGAAATTTATCGTCGAGCGCGACCAAATTATACGGGGCGAGTCACGGTGCCTGTGTTGTGGGATAAAGAGACTCAAACGATTGTGAATAATGAATCCCGTGAAATTATTCGGATGTTGGATACTGAGTTTGGCGCTGTGGCCCAAACGGATTTGGATCTATTTCCAGCAGCCTTGCAAGACAGGATTGAACAGACGATAGATGCGATCTATATGCCGATTAACAACGGGGTATATCGGTCGGGGTTTGCCACCTCTCAAGCGGCCTATGATGCTGCGGTAACGGAACTGTTTGCAGCGCTGGATTATTGGGAGCAGGTGTTAGGGCAACAGCGGTATTTGTGTGGAACCCAACTGACGGAAGCGGATATTTGTTTGTTTACGACGTTGATTCGGTTTGATCTGGTGTATTACGGGCACTTCAAGTGCAATGTGAAACAGATTACGGACTATCCCAATTTGTGGAATTATCTCAAAGAGATTTATCAATATCCTGGGGTGCGAGAAACTTGCAATTTAGATCACATTAAACGTCACTATTACATGAGTCAGACGGCGGTGAATCCAACTGGCATTGTGCCGAAGGGGCCAACGCTGGATTTTGCGGCTCCTCACGATCGCGATCGCTGGACGACTTAAATCCTGGTCAAACCAGCGCAAATTGGCGATCGCGCTCCGGCTGAGTTGAGAACACTGGTTTTGGTTTACAAGAACTTCATCGAGTCACGGTGTTCTGTGTCCGGGTTTGCTGGCCGATGCCCCGAAAAGAAGACTATTCCCAGGCAGATTGGGGGCAATCAAGGTGAGATTCGGAGGCAGGGCCGTGACGACTCAGGTTTTGCTGCGGTGGTGCACTCGAACCAGGCCGCAGACGGGCTTTACATTAGTCGAGTTATTGGTCGTGTTGGTCATGGCGGGAATTTTGGCGGCGATCGCCATTCCCACCTTACTGAGTCGGGCGAACGCGGCGCGGCAGGCTGAGGCGAAGACGTTCATGGGGCAGCTAAACCGGGCTCAGCAGGCGTTTTATGCAGAACATCATGCTTTTGCGGTAGATTTTGAAACTTTGGCGATGCAACCGGGCCAGAGCCTCTACTATAACTATGCGATGGCCGTCAACCAGTCAGGGCCGGACTATGTGACCCATTATGCGACCCCGAAAATGGCGCAAGTGCGGGCTTATTCTGGAATGGCTGGGGTGGTCTACAACCAGACCGGGGATGTGGTGAGTTTACAAACAATTGTGTGTGAAGCCCAGGATACGGCCCAGACGACGGCTCCGGCTCCGCAATATCATGATCGGACGTTGACCTGTGTGGCGGGTACACGACCGTTAAATTAGGGAAGAGTTGCCCTGAGGGGGCCTTGAAGGGCGATCACCGCCAGCCGCTTAGATTCAGAACTGGCGGGGCGATCGCCGGATTTATGGGAAAAGAGAAATTACAATACTCCGGCGCTGGTTAAACCCAGAATCATCCCGGCTCCAAGGAGATGGCCGAAACTCGCGGTCGCTAATAATTCGGGGAGGCCAAACTCGGCCCCAAAGGGATCGGGAAACTCCACAGGCAACTTCGGCCCAACGCCACGATTTTTGATGGCATAGCGACCGATGATGATCGCGAGGACGTTGCAGGCAATCATGGTAATGCCCACTCCTGGAGACCAGTTGAAGGTTCTCGTTGCGACAAGAGCCAATAAAGACATTTCAAACAAGGTTTTACCTCCCGTATGGTTTGATGAGAGCGCAGGGTAGACCGACAACAGTGGCCCGCCCTGACCCAAAGTGATGCTTGTTAAAGTCAACGTTTAACGGTCTGCCACAATTGCCTCGGATTTAAGCCAATCCAGGCGAAATGCGTGACGTGTGGCCAAAGGTTGTAGGAGGATTATAGAAAGCGATCGCCCCAGAGCGGTAACTCCGGTTCAATTTGTTATAAGTTTCAATAAAAATATTCATGAACTGATACAAAGGTTGGGACGGCTTGAAGACTTCTGCACTCCGCGTCAAGATTTGTGGAATTATGGACCCTGCCCAGGGCCGCGCGATCGCCCAAATGGGGGCAACGGCTTTGGGGTTTATTTGTGCGCCGCGATCGCCTCGTTATGTCACACCAGAGCAGATTGCAGGGATTGTGGCCGCTTTGCCCCCACGGGCGACCGGGGAAATTTGGTCGGGCGATCGCATTGGGGTGTTTGTGGATGCAGACATAGCGACGATGATACACACCGCAACGGTCGGCCAACTGAGTGGGATTCAACTCCACGGCCAAGAGTCGCCCGCCCTGTGTCAGCAATTGCGCCACCAATTGCCTACGGTGGAATTGATCAAAGCTTTGCGGATTCGGACGGCGGAGGATTTGGCCCTGGCCCAAACTTTTGAGCCGTGGGTGGATGCGTTGCTGTTGGATGCCTATGACCCAGCTCTGGCCGGGGGGACTGGAAAAACTCTGGATTGGCGATCGCTCCAGCACTTTCGGCCTCGGTGTCCCTGGCTGTTGGCGGGGGGCCTCACACCGGAAAATGTATTGACAGCCCTGGCGACGGTGCAACCCGATGGGATTGATTTATCGAGCGGGGTGGAGCGATCGCCCGGAAACAAAGATTTGGTCAGGGTGCAGCGTTTATTTGACCAGTTGCAGTTGACCCACGCACCTCGGGAACTGCGGTAACAAGGCGGTGGTCAAGGGAAAGGCTCAATAAAAATAGCGCTGGCTGGCGGTGCAAACGGTTAAGATCCGCAACAGGATAGTTGACATCTGAGCTATCATCCCGGTTGCCTGGTGCAATTGCGGGGAGTATTAAAGGAGAGTGAGTGTGGGGAAGGAGCGATCGCGCGTGAAAACAGCATTTTGGCTGCTGGCTGGACTGGGCCTCCTGGAAGGCTGCCTGATGCCGTTGGCCCCGGCTTGGGCCACAACCCCATCCTCTCTGACATCACGGGCCAGTATGGCAGCACCATCTGGGGCGATCGCGGCGAATCCCTGTCCGGCAGATCCCCTGTTACCCAGTAATGCGACGGATCCCCTGACCTGTTTTGGGGATCCGTCGGACAATGTCATGGAGCAGGTGCGATCGGTGAATGAATTGCAGGATGTGTCACCGAGCGACTGGGCCTATCAAGCGTTGCAATCCCTGGTGGAAAAATATGATGTGGTTGTGGGCCTGCCAGAGGGGCGGTTTGGGGGCGATCGCCCGTTGACCCGGTATGAGTTTGCGGCGGCACTCAGTGCGGTGATGCAACGGATGGAAGCCTTGTTTAATACGGGCGAGTACGCTGAGTTACGCAAGGACTTCAGCACTATCAAGCGGTTGCAAGAGACGTATGGTAAAAATCTGGTCACCTTGGGCGATCGCCTCCAGGCCCTGGAAGCAGCGACAGCCCGGTTAGAGCAGCAACAATTTTCGACAACGACCAAACTCCGGGGGCAAACAGTCTTTGGGTTGACCGATGGCACCAATGCCAGAGCCTCGGTGGTGGCGCGAGTTCGCCTGGATTTAGATACCAGCTTTACGGGCACGGATTTGCTGAAAACCCAGGTGGAAGCGGGGAATAACGGCCAGGATGCGATCGGGCTGTGGCAATCGACTCGGGGGCTGAATGAACTGGGGACGGAGGGGCGTTTGGCCGATGGCGGCGGGCTGGACTTTGCTGGAGTGCCCGCAACGGTGCGTTTGAGCAAGTTGCATTATTCGTTTAACCCGGCGACGAATGTGCGGGTCACGGTGGGGCCACGACTGAATCCCCGTGATTTTATTGACCAAAATCAATTTGCAAATGACTCGCTGGAGAATTTTTCGTCGAGCTTTTTCATGAATAATCCGCTGGTTGTGCCCAACCAAATCGATCGCCCAGGGGGGGCGGGGGCGGTGGTGCAATGGCGACCGGGGGAGGATTCGCCGTTGACGTTCCGGGCGCTGTACGTGGCGGCAGATGCAGCAGAACCCAATGGGGGCGATCGCGGTGGGCTCTTTGGCGATCGCAACCAGGGCAGCGTGGAAGTGGAATATGCGGTGAGCAAAAAGCTGATCACCCGCTGGCAGTATACGACGGCAACCGTGGATGGGCTGGCAATCAACGCCGGGGGGCTGAATGTGGAATGGTTGGCAAATCGACAGTTTGCCTTTTTTGGGCGGCTGGGCATTGGCTCCTATCGTGGGGTTGATCCGGTGCTTGCGCGCGAGGGTGACCTGTCGCCGTTGAGTTGGGCCACGGGGGTGACGGTGCGGGATATCGTGATTCCGGGTTCGGTGGCAGGGCTGGCGATTGGGCAACCGTTTGTTGAGGGCGACTTTGGCGATGCGACCCAGTTTAATGTGGAAGGCTATTACAGGTTTCAGTTGAACGATCGCGTGAGTGTGAGTCCGGCGCTGTTGATGGTGTCCAATCCCAATAACCGCTCGACGGGAACAGTGTTTGAGTGGATTATGCGGATGGTCTATCAGTTTTAGGGGAACCGAGGGGGCGATCGCGGGGCGGCTTGGAACCGGAACGCTAGCGTTGCAAATGCGCTCATCCCTAACAAGCCGACAAAAAAGGACTGGGCGAGATCACCCAGTCCTCCCTAGTGGCAAGGAAATCTGTGCGGTTATTCCGCTGTCCCAAATCGCAGGGTCATGAAGACAAACCGGGCGATGAACAGCCCTGCAAGGAGCCAAGTGGCGATCGAAACCTCCTTGGCTCGGCCTTGGAGCGCCTTAGCAAAGGGATAGACGATAAAGCCAATGGACAGGCCAGAGGCGATGGAAAACGCAAAGGGAATAAAGAAAATTGTCAGAAAGGCCGGAATCGCTTCGGTCACATCGTCCCACTGAATATCCAACGCAGCCGTCATCATCAAAACGCCCGTAACCACCAGAGCCGGCGTCGTTGCATAGGCTGGAATGGCTTCAAACAAGGGCACAAAAAAAATGGCTAATATGAACAACAAGCCAGTGACCAGGGCCGTAAACCCAGTGCGCCCGCCTTCGGAAACTCCCGCCGCCGATTCGGCATAAGTGGTGACGGTTGAAGTTCCGACGATCGCCCCCACGGTCGTGCCCACCGCATCTGCAAAGAGCGCTTGGTTCACACGGGGCAAACTGCCATCAGCGCGGATGTAGCCCGCTTTCATCCCAACCCCGGACAAGGTTCCCACCGTATCAAACAAATCGACGAACAGAAAGACCAACAGTACCGCAACAAAATCAAGGACATTGCTGCCCGTCATTTTGCTGAAGCCCACCAAACTTTGCCCAAACAGATCGACCGGAAAGGCTGGAAACTGGAGTAACCCTTTGGGCCAGGGTGAAACGCCAAAAATCCAGCCCAGCCAAGCCGTGAGCAAAATGCCCCAGAGCAACGCCCCTTTCACGCGCTTGACCAGTAGCCCGGTGGTGACCAGAATGCCAGTGACTGCCAGGAGGGTTGCGGGTTCGCGGAAACTACCCAGGGTGGTCTTGGTGACTTCGCTGGCAATGATGATCCCGGCTCCTCCAACTTTGGGATCGCCCGACAGGCCAATATAGGCGATGAACATCCCAATGCCCACGGCGGTGGCCGACTTGAGGGAAAGGGGAATGGCGTTCACAATCTGGCTGCGGACACTGCTCAAGGTCAACGCAATAAAGATCAGCCCTTCCACAAAGACGGCGGATAGGGCCAAGCGCCAATCAAAGCCCAGGGTTAATACGACTGAATAGGTAAAAAAAGCATTCAGGCCCATCCCCGGTGCGAGGGCAAAGGGGTAGCGGGCGACAAAGGCCATGACTAATGTGGCGATCGCGGCTGAAATGGCTGTGGCAAAGACTTGTTCCGCAAACAAATCTTTTGGCTGGCTCAAAAAAATTGCATCCGATAAGATCAATGGGTTCACCACGAGGATGTAGGCCATTGTCATGAAGGTGGTGAGTCCTGCAAAGGTCTCAATCCGAAAATTGGTTTGATAAAAGTCAAATTTGAAATAATCTGCGATTTTGGCCTGCCACCCGCTGTAGCTTGGCCCAGGCGGCTCTTGCCGCAACTCTCGCCCATCAACTTCCGTGGACATACACACACTCCGCAAACAGGTTTTTTGCAACACACCCAAATCATGCTGCAAAAAGCACTCAATATCGATGCACTGTACGGCGATCGCTGCAATTTCGTTGTAGCGGAGGCAACCAATCCATTGCCGTGGACTTATCTATCCCAGGTTTACCTGGAAGGGCGATCGCGCCAAATCACGCTGTCTCTTCAGGCGCGTCGGCAACCGTCACCGTCAACTTCAAGCCCAACCCTTGCAACCAATCCGCCAAGCCATAAATTGCCAAACTTCCCGGCAACGCCAAAATCTCATCTAATTTTTGTTGTTGTAGTTCCGCTGCTTGAGGGGCCAATTGGGTTTTACTCAAAGCTTCTACAATATCGAGCAAAGCACTTTTCAATAAGGTTGGCTCCGGATCTTCTTCTTCCAAAATTGCGTCGAGGTAAGCCGCCGCTTCACTCGACGTTTGGAGCCTTGCAATCAGATAATTATGATAACTATCACTGGTTGGAATCTTCGCAACGCTCATAGTCTTTCCAATAATTTTTTGCCTTTTCGATATCTTGGTGCTGAGTGCCTTTATCACCACCACAGAGAAGCAGAATCAGCGTTACACCCTTTTGGCCAAAATAAATTCGGTAATCAAGGCCCTGCTTGGTTCTAATCCTCAGTTCAAAGACGCCTTCACCCACGAATTTGTAATCACCAAGGTTGCCTAAGCTGACTCGCTTGAGTCTCGCCTCGATCTTAGCAATGACTCGGACATCGCGCAGGCTCTCAAACCATTCTTCAAAGGGAATTCTCCCGTCGGCAGTGATGTAGCGTCGAATTTCTCTAGGGCTTGCTTCCACAGCCTTTAGCTCCTGCTATTTGTTCAGAGCCACTTATAACCCACGCTTTACGAAACTTAATCTTTTAAGCTGCGCTGCTGGATTCCAAAGGCGAAGGATGGTTGCCATGCGTTTAAAACAGGAAGTAGCGTTGGGCCATTGGCAAGACGGTGGCGGGTTCACAGGTGAGGAGTTCGCCGTCGGCGCGGACTTCGTAGGTTTCGGGATCGACTTCCATGCGGGGCATGGCATCGTTGAGTTTCATATCCCGTTTGGTGCGCTGCCGGACTCCGGAGACGGGGACTGCCGTAGTTTTGAGGCCCAGTTGGTCGGGGATGCCCCGATCGCAGGCGGCTTGGGAGAGGAAGGTGAGGGAGGTTGCAGGCGTGGCACCGCCGAAACTGGCAAACATGGGGCGCATGTGAACGGGTTGCGGGGTGGGAATGCTGGCGTTGGCATCGCCCATTTGTGCCCAGGCAATCATGCCGCCTTTCAGCACTAACTCTGGCTTCACCCCAAACATGGCGGGTCGCCAGAGACACAGATCGGCGAGTTTCCCGACTTCGATGGAACCGACGTAAGCTTCGATGCCGTGGGCGATCGCGGGGTTGATGGTGTATTTGGCGATGTAGCGTTTGGCCCGGAAGTTGTCGTGGCGATCGCTGTCTTCGGATAATGCGCCCCGCTGCACTTTCATCTTGTGGCCCGTTTGCCAGGTGCGGATAATGACTTCGCCAATGCGGCCCATTGCCTGGGAGTCGGAGGAGATCATGCTGAAGGCACCCAGGTCATGGAGGATATCTTCGGCGGCGATGGTTTCCCGGCGAATGCGGGATTCGGCAAAGGCCACATCTTCCGGGATGCCAGCGTCTAAATGGTGACAGACCATCAACATATCCAGGTGTTCGTCCAGGGTGTTGACGGTGTAGGGGCGGGTGGGATTGGTGGAGGAGGGCAGAACATTGGGCTGACCGCAAACTTTGATGATGTCGGGGGCGTGGCCACCGCCTGCGCCTTCGGTGTGGTAGGTGTGGATGCAACGATTTTTGAAAGCGGCGATCGTGGTTTCCACAAATCCGGCTTCGTTCAGGGTGTCGGTGTGGATGGCGACCTGCACATCGTACTCATCAGCGACGGTGAGGCAGGTATCGATCGCCGCTGGAGTGGTGCCCCAGTCTTCGTGGAGTTTCAGGCCCATTGCTCCCGCTTCGAGCTGTTCCCGCAGTCCTTCGGGTTTGGCGCTGTTGCCCTTGCCCAAAAAGCCCAAATTCATGGGGAAGGCATCGGCAGCTTGCAACATCCGGTAAATATTCCAGGGGCCGGGGGTGCAGGTGGTGGCGTTGGTGCCTGCGGCTGGCCCAGTGCCGCCGCCGATCATGGTGGTAATGCCAGCGGCGATCGCCACTTCGATCTGCTGGGGACAGATAAAGTGAATGTGGGAGTCAATCCCACCAGCGGTGAGGATCATGCCTTCCCCCGCGATCGCCTCGGTGCCGGGGCCAATAATAATGTTGACGTTGTCCTGAATGTAGGGATTGCCCGCTTTGCCGATGGCGTAGATCTTGCCGTCTTTGATGCCCACATCGGCTTTCACAATGCCCCACCAATCCAAGATTAGGGCGTTGGTAATCACGGCATCCACGGCCCCGTCGGCGTTTGTGATTGGGGATTGTCCCATGCCATCGCGAATCACTTTCCCGCCGCCAAACTTGACCTCATCGCCGTAGGTGGTGTAGTCCCGCTCGACTTCGATGATCAGCTCTGTATCTGCCAGCCGGACGCGATCGCCTACCGTTGGCCCAAAGGTTTCCGCATAGGCGCGGCGATTCATGCGATAGCTCATAGGTTCCCTGCTAGCCTTAAATACCTTGGAACGTTGTACCCGTTTAGTTGTATCAGAACCGTGATTGAAGCTACCGATTTTTTGGTAAAAAGCAACAGTCTTTCCCAAGGGGAACTAAATTTTTCTGTTGCCGGCAGAATTGCAGCTCAGGGGGCGGGGGCCTGCACGCGGCGCAACTGCCCGACTAAGCAGTTATGCCTCCAGAGGGCGATCGCCAAACGTGGCCAGCGGCGATCGCCCAGCTAATTTGTGTAAAGCAATTGTCACGATGTAATATGCTTTGTTCGATAAATGAAAACTCTCTACAGATCTGCTAGTAAGTGAAGTATTTAGTAATACATTGGGTTGAGCACCATCACGCCTTGTTTCAGGAGATGAGGAATGACCGTCCATTTGCACCCTACGTTTGGACTGAAGGACTCGATTGAGCGCCGCCGTGCTGCTCGGGCATTCCGTCCTGATGATATCCCTGACGTGATCCTGGAAGAAATTTTTCGGCTAGGGTTGCGATCGCCGTCGGGTTATAACTTGCAGCCGTGGCGCTTTATTGTGCTGCGGACAGCCGAAGGCAAAGCTAAACTCAAAGCCTGTGCCTTTGACCAACCCCAAATTACCCAAGCCCCAGTGGTGATTATCTGTTGTGGCGATCGCGCGGCCAGCGAAAGCAAAAACATCGAAGCGGTGATTGAGCTGGGCCTGGAACACGATGCGATCACGCCGGAATATGCCGATGTGATGCGCCAACAGATCCCAGCCATGTTCGAGCAAAAGCCGTCTTTTACCAGCCTCGAAACCTGGACAAACCGCCACACCATGCTGGGGGTCGCGCACATGATGATTGTGGCCGAAAGCTTTGGGGTCGATAGTTGCCCGATGGAAGGTTTTGTCGGCGCCAAAGTGCAGGAAGCCTTCAACATTCCGGCCACGGTCGATGTGTGCTGTCTGTTGTGTTTGGGTTATGCGACCGATCCCATGAAAAAATTTGGTGGGCGTTTTTCCTACGCTCAAGTCTGTTTTAGCGAAGAATATGGTGCCCCTTTCTTGCTGTAAGTCGTTGGCAGGCCCGTAGGCGATCGCGGTGGGGCCGGGTTTTTGGAGTCTCTGGGGCCGTGGTGTGGGGCCAGTGCTGTACGGCAATCCCCCGCACCTGGGGTAGGCTTCTCCGAACCCGCGATCGCCGTCCCTCTCGATAAGCTGGATTCATACAGAACGAATGCACAACAGTTCCCGAATCCCGAATTCAAGAGGTTAGACGAAATGGCTAAAGTAGTTGGAATTGACCTGGGTACGACTAACTCGGTCGTCGCAGTCATGGAAGGTGGACAGCCCACGGTAATTGCCAATGCTGAAGGTGGCCGCACAACCCCCTCAGTCGTTGCCTATGCGAAAAATGGCGATCGCCTCATTGGTCAAATTGCCAAACGCCAAGGGGTTATGAATCCGCAAAATACTTTTTATTCTGTCAAACGCTTCATCGGACGGAAATACGACGAAATCACCAGTGAGGCTACGCAAGTGGCCTATCAAGTCGAGCGTGATGCTAGCAATGTTCGGCTTAATGCGCCAGCAATGGGTAAAAAGTATGCTCCTGAAGAAATCTCGGCGCAAGTCCTACGCAAGTTAGTGGATGATGCCAGCACCTATCTGGGCGAGCCAGTGACTCAAGCGGTGATCACAGTCCCCGCTTACTTCAACGACTCGCAACGGCAAGCCACCAAAGACGCTGGCAAAATCGCCGGGATCGAAGTCTTGCGGATTGTCAACGAGCCCACCGCCGCCGCTCTGGCCTATGGCTTAGACAAGAAAACCAACGAAACCATCCTGGTGTTTGACCTGGGAGGCGGTACCTTTGATGTCTCCTTGTTAGAAGTTGGTGATGGCGTAGTCGAAGTGAAATCCACCAGTGGCGACACCCACCTGGGCGGCGACGATTTCGACAAGAAAATCGTAGATTGGATTGCCGATGCCTTCCAGCGCAATGAAGGCGTTGATCTGCGCCAGGATAAGCAAGCCTTGCAACGGCTAACGGAAGCGGCAGAAAAAGCCAAAATCGAGTTATCTAGTTCTACCCAAACAACAATCAACTTACCGTTTATCACGGCGACCGCCGATGGGCCAAAACACCTGGACTTGACCCTCACGCGGGCGGACTTTGAAAAATTGGCTGCTGATTTGCTGGAACGCTGCCGGATTCCGGTAGAACAGGCCATTCGGGATGCCAAACTGACTGCCGCTGAAATTGACGAAGTAGTGCTGGTTGGGGGTTCGACTCGGATTCCTGCCGTGCAAGCTTTGGTCAAACGCATCACGGGCAAAGATCCCAACATGACGGTCAATCCCGATGAGGTGGTGGCCGTTGGGGCCGCAGTGCAAGCGGGGGTGCTGGCCGGTGAAGTGAAGGATATGTTGCTGTTGGATGTTACGCCGCTGTCTCTAGGGGTAGAAACGATGGGTGGTGTGATGACTCGCATCATTCCCCGGAATACGACGGTTCCTAGCAAGAAGTCGGAAGTCTTCTCGACGGCGGTAGATGGTCAAACCAATGTGGAAATCCATGTGCTTCAAGGGGAACGGGAAATGGCTGCGGATAACAAGAGCCTGGGGACGTTCCGGTTAGATGGGATTCCTGCGGCCCCGCGCGGTGTGCCCCAAATCGAAGTCACTTTTGATATTGATGCCAATGGCTTGCTGTCGGTTTCGGCGAAAGATCGCGGGACGGGCAAAGAGCAGACGATTACGATCTCTGGTGCTTCGACGTTGGACAAAGCGGAAGTGAATCGCATGGTCGAAGAGGCTCAACGCAATGCAGAGAGCGATCGCCAGCGGCGGGAACAGGTGGATATCAGGAATAACGCTGATGCCCTGACCTACCAGGCCGAACGGCAACTCGGCGAACTCAACGGCCAAGTGCCCGAAGCCGACAAAGCCCGCGTGCAAGCTCTGGTCAAGGATCTACGGGATGCGATTGACCAAGATGCCCACGATCGCATCAAGTCCCTGAGCGATGAGCTACAGCAAGCCTTGATGCAAGTTGGTCAGGCGATCTATGCCAATGCTAGCCAAGCGGCCCAGGCCAACGCTCCAGCAGGCAATCCTGCCAAGCCCGATGATGTCATCGATGCTGACTTTGTAGACAGTAAGTAAGCCATCCGCCTGAGGTTGCCTCAGAGCTAGGCCATTGAACTAAAGCGCGATCGCTCCAGACCAAGGGGCGATCGCGCTTTGTTTTGGAGTGGCTGGATCGCTTGCCAGTACTTGATTTGGCGCTATACTACCGTAGCTCTTAAGCTTGGGGCCTAAAGACCACAACGTTTCCTTGCATTGGAAAACATTATCCATTTATCTTGATGGGGCAACTATGGATCTTCCGCAACTCATGAAGCATCAAATTACTCCTTGAGCGCACTCCAATCATGGTACTCTTCTTAAGAAGCTTGTACTTTCTATGATTTTTGTTATGAGCGCTGAGTTTGAATTGGCTAATGTATACATAGCCTTCCCAGGTAGCTGTTGTTGCTATGCCACTCTTAGCTAGATACTGCGCCGCAAACAAAAAATAGTTCTGGTATCCAAACAAGTTAACTTTAACCCTGTGAGCGATGTTCTGCTGAGATCTGATAAGCCTACTTTATGAATAGCAGTTTGATGAAATTGCTCCTGCGTGAATTAACCACCCAAGGCTCGGAATAAACGACTTAGAAGCGACTGAATGAATCCAAGGATGGAAAACAGAAATGACAAAAATTTCAGTAGTCATTCCAGTCTATAAAGCTGAAAGTTGCTTGCATGAGCTATACAGTCGATTAAGGCAAACTTTAGATCCTATTAGCCCTGAATTTGAAATTCTTTTTGTTGAAGATGGGGGGGGCGATCGCTCTTGGCCTATTATCCTAGATCTAGCACTTCAGGATGACAGGATTAAAGGCTTAAAACTGAGTCGTAACTTTGGACAACATCCAGCCATTTCTGCCGGTTTTGAAAATGCAAGCGGTGAGTACATCGTTTTAATGGATTGTGACTTACAAGATCAGCCTGAAAATATTCCTCTGCTGATTGATGCATTGCAAGATAATCCTGATATTGATATTGTATACACAATTAAAAAAGGCTACATCGGTTCTTGGCAAACTCGTTTTACTTCTAAGCTCTATCACTATACATTTTCTAAAATTACAAAAATAAAAGTTCCAGAGAATATTGGTACTTTTAGAGCCTTTAATCGTAAATTCTTACAAGCAATTCTGCAATATGATGAGCGGAATATTTTGTATGGCCCATTAATGTTCTACATGGGCTTCAATAGTGTCTGTATTCCTATCACTCATAGTAGTCGGCAGTTTGGGCGTAGCACTTACTCGTTCGCTAAGCGACTAGCACTTGCTGTCAACTCCCTTGTCAGCTATACCGATATTCCACATCGAGCGTTGACGTATATCGGTTTAATCGTATTTGCATCTAGTGGATTATATTCTTTCTGTTTAGTCCTTGGTTATATTCTTTTTGGTCGGGCTTTAGCTGCCGGTGTGACTATTGTATTGCTACTAACGACAATGTTTTTAGGTATTATGATGTTCAGTCTTGGTATTATAGGAAGCTATGTGTTTCGTGTTTACCAAGAGGTGCTGAAACGACCGCGATATCTCGTTTCTCAGACTGTCAACTTAAAGTAGGTAATAAGGAGTGAGGATGCTATCTGAAATTGTTAAGGCTAACGTCTTAGTTCATACGCTCATGGCAGACACTTACAACAGTGAGCCACATTTTCGTCCCGAAAACCAAGCAAAAGTTCGGCGGAATATCGAGGAATTAAGAAGTCGCATAGATGCCAAGAAACTTTTAGACATTGGTTGTGGTACTGGTTTTGTCATCAATTTAGCGAAAGATCTGTTTGATGAAATCCATGGTGTTGATATTACACAAGCAATGTTGGACAAAGTTGATGTGTCTACTGGCAATATCACATTGCATAATACTGTCGCCGAAAAGCTTCCATTTGAGGATAATTACTTTGATGTTGTGACTGCCTACTCGTTCTTGCATCACTTAGAAGACTACCGCCCTGTTTTGTCAGAAGTGAAACGTGTACTCAAACCTGGGGGTATTTTCTATGTTGATTTAGAACCAAACAAGCTTTTCTGGGAGCAAATGGTTGCTTTAGAAGAGCAGGGAACAAAAGAGCTTTCAGATATCGTCCTCAAAGAAGTTGATTCGGTTCTTCATACGGACGAACGTGTAGAAACAGAGTTTGGTTTAGAACAAGGGACATTCAGTAAAGCTGAGTATATTAAATCGATTGTAGGTGGTATTCACCCCGCTGAATTTTGTGCGCGCTCGGCTGAAACTGGTTTTCAGAGCTGTACTCATCGCTTCGAATGGTTCTTGGGACAAGGAAATATTATTCATGGTCAATCGCCGGAAACAGCGGACAGTATAGAGGCATATCTAAGACGTGTACTTCCTCTTTCATCGCATTTATTCAAATACCTGCAATTTGTATTAGTGAAATAGCCTACATCGATATGCAAGATACTGATCTCCAACTGATAGCAGTCAAAACCAAAGGCTTTGCTCTAGTTGAAAAAGTAATCGAGCCAGAGGATGTGAGTATTACTAGAAGCCTATTGCAGACTTGTATTGAAGAAGATCTTCAAGCTTGGGAGGGTAGAGAATACATAGATAAATGGATGGTTCATAATCTCATGATGCGCGGCTTACCATTTGTTCGCCTGTTAGAGAATGAGAAAATGCATAGCTATCTCTCTGCGTTATTAGGAGATACTTGTATTCTTTATGCTTACACCTCATCTAGCATGCCTCCTATGGGAACTAACTATTCTCATAGGATTCATGTTGACTGTCCTCGTGTAATTGACGGATATATCACTAATGTTGGTGTCATGATCGCGTTGGATGACTTTACGCCGGAGAATGGCGCGACTTATTTTTTACCAAATTCGTACACTCGTCTTGAGCCACCTACAGAGAGTGAGTTTTTCCAGGGCGCTGAACAGGTCTATCCAAAAGCTGGAGATGCTGTTATCTTCAATGCAAGAACTTGGCATATGGGTGGAATTAATCAAACTGAAACTCCTCGCCATGCGGTTACCCTCAATGTTTGTCGTTCTTATATGCGTCAACGGTTTGATTACCCACGATTAGTAAATTCAGAAGTGATGGGAGTACTAGGAGATGTTGGTAAACGTTTTCTTGGCTTCAATGTCAGGATGCCGTCCTCTCTAGATGAGTATTACTTACCGGAAGCGGAAAGACTTTATAAGGCTAACCAGGGATGATTAGCGATGAATAAGCCGCTACTAATTTATGGCTCCCAAGAGTTTGGAAAAATAGTTTGCAACTTAGCTATTGAATGTGGCTACGAAGTAGCTGGGTTTATAGATGACTATAATAGTGGGGAAAATATATTAGGGTCGTATGATTACGTAAAGGATAAATTCCCCCCGACCTTATTTGATATGGCAATTGCCATCGGTTACAAACATTTGGAAAGCCGTTGGGCAATATATCAACAGGTAAAATCTGACGGTTACTTTTTACCCTCACTAGTGCATGGTTCGGCATACGTGAGCTGTCAGAGTACGGTTCATGCAGGGGGCATGATCATGGCTGGAGCGATCGTCGATGCTTTTGTGAAAGTCAATGATCTTGTAGTCTTATGGCCTGGAGTCGTAGTCAACCACGATAGTAGTATTGGTTCCAATACTTTCTTGTCTCCAAATGCGACAGTTTGTGGATTTGTCAAAATTGGTCATAGTTGTTTTGTTGGTGCTGGCGCAACTGTAGTAGATCACCGAAATGTTGCAGACTTTGCTTTTATCAAAGCAGGTAGCGTGTATAAATAGCTTTTTAGATAAATTGTTTCATGTGAGAATCTGAGGTAGTCAGATGAAAAAAGTTGCAGTTATTCAGTCAAACTACCTTCCTTGGAAGGGATACTTTGATATTATCAATGATGTTGATACTTTTATATTTTACGATGATGTTCAATATACTAAAAACGACTGGCGTAATCGAAATAAATTAAAGTCTTCTACTGGAACGATATGGATTACTGTACCGACTGGGGCTAATCTGAGCCGACTAATTTGTGAAGTCGAAGTTCAGAATAATGGCTGGCAGAGAAAACATTGGAAAATGATTGAGAATCTCTACAGCCGAGCTCCTTATTTCAAGCAATACAGAGACTTCTTTCAAGACTTCTATCTAGGAAATACGTGGCAGAACTTATCTCAGTTAAATCAAACATTGATTATAAAAATAGCTAGAGACTTCCTGGGAATAAGTACTCGATTTGAAGATTCACGTGATTATTCTTTACAAGGTAGGCAGGTTGAACGATTGCTTGACTTATTGCAAAAGGTAGATGCCGATATTTACATATCGGGGCCTTCTGCTAAAGCGTATATTAAGAATGAAGAGCGTTTTTTAGAGTCTAAAATGACTCTTCAGTACAAAGACTATACAGGTTATCCAGAGTATACGCAGCTTTACCCGCCATTCAGTCATGAAGTTTCTATTTTAGATGTGTTGTTTAACTGCGGGCCTCACGCTCAGAGCTATATCTGGGGATGGAGAGAAAAAAGCAAATCTAGATACATAAGTAGTAGATACTCAGCCTTTACAAGTGGATTAGTATGATAGCTAGCAATCTGTCGAGTCATTTATATGTGATTCTTACTGTAGTCTTCACTGTTTACAGCCAATTAGTTAGTAAATGGCAGGTCACGATCGCAGGACAACTCCCAACAGAGTTTGGAGATAAGGTTGTTTTCTTACTGCGTCTGCTGTTCAATCCATGGATCATGAGCGGCTTTTTTTGTGCTTTTCTAGCAGCACTTTCATGGATGGCTGCGATGACCAGATTGCCATTAAGCTATGCTTACCCAATCTTTGTTAGTTTAACCTTCTTCTTAGTTGTGACGTCCAGTTTGTTGCTCTTTAAAGAGCCGTTCAATTTGGCGAAAGCACTGAGCATAACCTTGATTGTGGCCGGCATTGTTATTGGTAGCCAAAGTTAATCCATGAAAGTTTGTACTTTGTGTGGGTCTCGCTTCAATCATAGTGATTGGCGTTGCCCAGAGTGTGATCACAATCCAAGTGTGAAAGATGGTTTTACCGTTTTTTCGCAAGAAACAGCTTGGGCGACAGAAGGTTTTGAAGAAACCTTTTTTGCTCAGTTATTCGACTTGGAAGCCGATAATTTCTGGTTTTGTGAGCGTAGTCAGCTAATTATATGGGCGCTGAGAAAGTACTTCTCAAAATCTCAGAACTTTTTAGAGATTGGTTGTGGAACTGGGTTTGTTCTTTCTTGCATTGAACAATCCATACCTACACTAAGTTTGACCGCAAGTGATGTGTTTATAAATGGCTTGCATTTTGCTTCTCAACGAGTCAAAAATGCAACTTTGTTTCAGATGGATGCCCGATCTATTCCCTTTGTCGCTGAATTTGATGTGATTGGCGCTTTTGATGTGATAGAGCACATTAAAGCTGACCAAGATGTTCTTAAACAAATGTATCAAGCAGTCAAGGATGGTGGGGGAATTATTCTCACGGTGCCACAGCATCCCTGGCTATGGAGTCAAGCAGATGAACATGGGCATCATGTGCGTCGATATACGGCTAATGAGTTACGTAAAAAGGTAGAGCAAGCTGGCTTTAAAGTAATTAAAACAACATCGTTCGTTACTTTTTTGCTGCCAGTGATGTTTTTGTCCCGATTACGCATGCGTACAGCAGAATATGATGTAGCAACAGAGTTAAAGCTTAATCGGCATTTGAATTTGTTTCTCAAAATAATTTTATCGATAGAGCGAATGTTTATCCGAGCAGGACTGACTTTTCCTGTAGGTGGTTCTTTGCTCCTTGTTGCTCAGAAATGATAAATTTTTGAATGTTTTGTACACGCACAAAAGATCATATGCCTCAAATCACTCAAGGGATTCGCTCAATCCTCTCGACCCCTTTAGTTTATAGTTTATTTGGGCAATTAGTTGGGGCACGGTCAGGCCGCCGAATGTTTGTGCAAGAATACGTTAAACCTGATGTCGGTACTCGAATTTTAGATATTGGTTGTGGCCCAGGAGAAATTTTTGAGTTTCTTCCTAATACTGAATATCTTGGCTTTGATGCCAACCAGGATTATATTCAAGCTGCTAAATCTCGCTTTGCTAGACAAGTAAATCAGAAAATAAATTCTCCTACTTTTATTTGTGAAAGTGTCGAGGCTAGCACCTTAACTCAAAAATCATATTTCGATATCGTTTTAGCCATAGGTATATTACATCATTTGGACGATCAGGCTGCTTCTCAATTGTTTGAGCTTGCTAATATAGCTCTGAAGCCACGCGGACGACTGATCACATTTGATGGGGTTTATATTCCTAATCAGTCTCCTGTAGCTCGTTGGATTATTTCCAAGGATCGAGGCCAAAACGTGCGCACAGAACAAGAATATGTTCGTTTGGCTAAGGGTACTTTCTCAGACCTGACAGCGCATATCCGGTGTGATTTGCTCAATATTCCATACACTCATATCATCTTGGAATGTAGAAAATGACTATTCCGTTTAACAAGCCGTTTACTTGTGGAAAAGAATTTGAATACATCAAACAAGCTATCGTAAACATGCACTTGTCCGGTAATGGTGAGTTTACGAAGAGATGTCAGGCGTTGCTAGAGTTGAAGACGCGTTGTTCAAAGGCTTTGCTGACACACTCTTGCACCGCAGCCTTAGAGATGGCTGCGATTTTAGCCGATATTCAACCTGGGGACGAGGTGATTATGCCCTCCTACACCTTTGTTTCCACTGCTAATGCTTTTGTGCTGAGAGGCGGAGTACCTGTCTTTGTTGATATTCGTCCTGACACATTAAATTTGGACGAAACAAAAATAGAAGCAGCTATTACTCCTAAGACTAAAGCGATTGTTCCGGTTCACTATGCAGGGGTTGGCTGTGAAATGGATCGTATCATGGCGATCGCCAATCAGCATAACTTATGGGTCATTGAGGACGCCGCGCAAGGTCTCATGGCATCTTACAGAAGTAAGCCTTTGGGTAGCATCGGACATTTAGCGGCAGTGAGTTTTCACGAAACTAAAAATGTTATATCAGGCGAGGGAGGGGCGTTACTAATTAATCATCCAAGTCTGATGGATCGTGCAGAAATTCTTTGGGAGAAAGGAACAAACCGAAGCTCTTTCTTTCGTGGCGAAGTTGATAAATACACTTGGGTAGATATAGGTTCATCATATTTGCCAAGCGACATAATTGCCGCGTTCTTGTGGGCTCAATTAGAGATTGCCGACAGTATCACAGATAAACGTCAAAGTGTCTGGTCTCAATACCATGCGGCATTTGATGACCTAGAGCAGGAGAGCAAAATTCAGCGTCCAAATATACCTGAACATTGTATTGCTAATGCGCACATGTACTACCTTCTGTTGCCTAATGCAGCTTCGCGTAATGACTTAATTAAGTACCTCAAGCAGCGGAATGTTCATGCTGTTTTTCATTATGTCCCCTTGCACTCTTCGCCTGCTGGTTTACGCTATGGCCGCACAAGTGGAACTTTGATAAATACAGACCAAATTAGCGAAAGGCTACTACGTCTACCACTGTGGATTGAAATGACATCAGGTGAAATTGAAAAAATTATCAGTACTGTTTATGAAGGCTTAAATTGCAGTCCCAAAAATAGCTTTCAGCACGCCAGGTCATTTCAATCTATAAGCGAGGTATAAACTATGGTGCTGAAAGACTTCTTCTTCCATGTATTCTTCAAGAGTCTAATCTTTTTCAATAAAAAGATAGGCCAGATTGATCCTGGAGTAGCTATCTTGTTGATTATCCCAATCCTCTTGATGGTAGCTAATGAGAGTTGGACGTTTAATGCAGTATCTCATATTGATCCATGGATTTATCTCGGTTTTTTCTTGCGTCTTAAGCAGTATCTCATTACTTTTGACGGCACCTATTACGCCACTCGCCTCTCTTGGCTATTACCTGGTCATCTTGCATACTCCATTTTTCCTCCGCTCATTGCAAATGCAATCTTGGACTTTGGAACCTTTTATATAAGTGTCTTATCACTTTACTTTACGTTAAAGCTGACGGTTGACAAAAGATCTGCTTTCTTCGCTGCCGCCTTGCTGTCTCTTCACCCTCTTTTTCTCGGAAATATTGGCTGGGACTATGTGAGTGGAATTGGTATCAGCTATTTCCTGTTATCAATATTTTTGCTAACAAGAGCGGTTCTAAGTGGACACAATTGGCTAGTTTTAGTTTTTAGTGGTGTGACAATTGGCTTAACCATTTATACAAATTCTTTTTGGATCGCTTTTGTCCCGTCGTTAGTAATCTACTACTTTAGTATAAGACGAAAAAAACGGATAAAACAATTTTTACTTGATATATTGATGCTTTTAATTGGCCTGGTTTTAATTACATTGGCTTTGGGGGCTGTGAACTATTGGGCGAACGGCAATTTTTGGTTTTTTATGCCTAGTCTGAACTATGTAAGCAATGCTATAGATAAGCCAAATCCCTGGGATGAGAGATGGGCTAAAGTGTTGCCAAATGCGGGTTGGCTAATGACTATAGGGTTTACAGTTTTTTCCAGTTTTTTGATTTTGATTTTCAGAAGGAAAGAGTTTTTTCGGTCTGTATTGAAACCTCCGTTAGCTTTAAATTTTCAACTCTTACTATTATTTAATTTTCTTGTCTTAGTCCTATTTGAGATCAAAGGGCAGCCAGTTTTACAGTTTAATTACTATGCCTCCTACCTGATTCCATCAGTTTTTTTGGCTTTAGGGGGACAGTCGAGTTTACTTGTGAGTTCTCTAAATAGAAAGCAATTTTTAATGTTTTTTTGCGCTTTCTTGGTGTTGGCTGTTATTGAAGTCTCTTACCAAGTTTCTAATACTTTTTGGAGGGCTTTCTTAAGCCAGTTTTCTCTACTTCATTTTTTTAGTATATGTATCATTCTGCTTTGTTTGTGGTATTATTTTGCATCCCGTAATTTTAAGCAAAACACCGTTAATTTTTCATTGTCCGGTCTTACGTTGATTGCTCTCATGGCCATTCTTGCTAGACCGTCAACTATTAACTATTATGAGTTATCACGCTGTCCTGTTAGGTGTGGAAGTACTTTAGAAGCAGTTGTACAAGTTCACCACTTTATGGAGCAGTACGATCAAAAGGTTCAAGCCTTATTTTGGTACGATGTTTATGAAGATAAACTTGAACCTAATCGTTCGGCTTTTTATACGGGGGTATCGTCTACGTTTTTGTGGGGGTATCGACTGCTTGGTGAACATTTTCCTCAGGTTATAGCGAACACGGTTGATTCAAATGGAGATGTGACGAAGCAACCTTCGGCAGATGAGATTGCTGCTAAACGTGCATTGCTTCGACAAACGTTAATTAATCACCAGAAAGTAGCTATTTTGTCTCGCCAGCCGAATGCTTTGTCTCAGGGGATTGAGGCTCTTCGTGGCTTAAACCTAGGTGCCAGACTCATTGCGGAGAAAACTATTCAAGCTGAAGACTTAGAATTCAATCTGATTGTGTTATCGATCGCGGAGAAACCTGAGCCGAAAGCCAATAGTTCTGTACAGTAGTGTCTTCCTTTTGTTTTTAGAACAGTAAAAACTCTATTCGCTGTGATTATTATCTAGGCTAAATAACCAGTTCTTCAAATGCATGGACTGATAAGTAACCGTATTTAGCTCGAATAACGGCTATTTAAGGCATCACAAAAAGTCATCAAAGCCCAAGTTTCACTTTTTCTTGATGCCCTGAGTTGAATTACTGGGAATGCTAGAAGGCTTTTTTGTTGGAGAAATTTTGCCAAGTGGTATTGGCAATTGGGCTTGGCTCGATGACTACTGACTGCCTTGGTAATGGGCAGCTTAATTCTTAGGTAGGATACGGCCAATGGTGCGGTTGGGGGGGGTGAAGGTGGCTTTGGCGACGCGCTGGATATCGGCGGGGGTGACGGCGGCGATGCGATCGATTTCTTGGAAGAGGTTGCGCCAGCTTCCGGTTTTAACTTCGTATTCGAGGAGGGCTTCGGCCATGCCCATGTTGGAGTCGAGCGATCGCAGGAGGCCAGCACGGGCTTGGGTTTTCACGCGATCCAGTTCTGTTTGAGAAACAGGCTCCGTTTTCAAGCGTTCAATTTCGGTGCGGAGGGCTGTGCCCACTTCATCGGCGGTGTGGCCGGGGGCTGTGAGGGCGTAAAAGAGCATCATGCTGGGAAACTTGTTGCCTGGGAAGCCCGCAAACCCCTGGGCATTAAGGGCAATTTGTTTGGTTTCCACCAGGGATTTGTATAGCCGGGAGGTGCGGCCACTACTGAGGATGCTGCTGATCATGTCGTAAATGATGTAATCCTGGTTTTTGAAGGCGGGGATGTGGTAGCCCTCGAGGTACCAGGGTTGGGAGGGGAGGGTGAGGGTAACTTCGCGGGTTGCGGTTTGGGGTGGTTCCGTGGTGGTAACTTGGGGTGGTTTGGGTTGGGCTTTGTAGCGGCCAAAATAGGTTGTGGCGAGCTGTTTGACTTGGGTGGGATTCACGTCACCTACGATCGCGATAGTCAGGTTACTGGGTACGTAGTATTTGTCAAAAAAGTCTTGGACATTGGCACGGGTGAGCCCTTGGATATCCTGGTTGTAGCCAATGACGGGGCGGCGATAGGGATGGGCGGTGAAGGCTTTGTCGAGGAAGGCTTCGATCATCTGGCCGATGGGCGAGTTGTCAGTGCGGAGGCGGCGTTCTTCCAGGATGACGTTTTGCTCTTTATAGAATTCGCGAAAAACGGGGTCAAGGAAGCGTTCGGATTCCAGGGACATCCACAGTTCCAACTTGTTGGCCGGAAAGCTATATAAGTAGCGAGTGGCATCGGTGGAGGTGTTGGCATTGAGGTCTACGCCTCCGGCCTGTTCGACGATGCGGCCAAATTCGTTTTGTTCGACGAGTTGAGCGGCGGCGGTTTCGACTTGGTTAAATTTTTGGGTCAGGGTTGCGATTTGTTGCCGATCGCCAGTTTGTTGGGCGGTGCGTAGCTGGGCAGCGATCGCGTCTAATTCGTCGAGTAGCGGTTTTTCGGTGGTGTAATTTTCTGTGCCAATTTTAGAGGTGCCTTTGAAGGCCAGGTGTTCTAAAAAGTGGGCGACTCCGGTTTGGCCCTCGGGTTCATCGACTCCGCCCACATCTGCATAAGTGATGAACGAGACGACGGGGGCGGTGTGGCGTTCTAGAACGATGAATTTGAGGCCATTGTCTAGGCGGAATTCGGTGATTTCTTGAATGACCCGATCCAGGTAGGGCTGGATGGAACTGCTGGGGCTGGGGGCCGTTTGGGCGATCGCGCGACTATCCATCCCCAGCCAGAGCATTCCCGTCACCACAAACATGATGGCGATCGCCGCGAAGGGTCGAGTCCAGGGGCGGAGTTGGGCCAAAAACCGAAACAGCATACTCATGAGTCAGAAAATTATGCACTGTTCCCAGGATAGCGAAAGCCCAGCCAGAAAATTAATGAGTCTTGGCGGTTTTAGTGAAATTGGGTGGATCAATTGCGTTAGTGAGGTCGGCCTGGGCGAGTTGGGCCGGGGTGATTTGGGCATCGGTCAAAATGGCACGCCGAAAGCAGGTGCCGGGGGCCTGGGCGATGGTTTGGGTGACGGCCCGCAGGTTTTGGTCGGCAAAGCCGAGGTAGAGCAGGGCGATCGCCCCTAACAAAAGACCATCGGGGAGGCGACCCACGCCAAGCCAACCGAGGGTGGTGCTGCCGCATAAAAACATCAACCCGTAGGCCGCGATCGCGCTGACCATCTGACTGGCAATGCGATGCAAGGGGGAATTGCTGTAGCCCCAAATTCCGGCCCCAAGCCCCATGCCCACGGCCCCGGCGATCGCCCATTGGGGCATTTTTCCAAATGTTGTGCCAACGTAGAAAAAGCCCAAAATGGCACCTCCAGCGATGACGGAGAGGGCCACACTGCCCCGCCAGTGCCATGTTTGCCGGAGCCACTGCAACCCAGGCCGCGCCCCGGCCAGACTCAGGCTCACGACTAGGGCAATGACATAATTCCAGGCTTTATCGCTGGGGGTTTGCCCCAAACTGCCAAAGACGAGGTTGCTGATGGCGTGGCCGCTGAGCAGAAAAGCCGCGATCGCCCCGTTGCACCGCAGAAACCATTGTCGTCGTGTTTGGCCTAGCCGTGCCTGGGTCAGGTTGGCTCCGGTTAAGTTGGCACGGGTAAAATCACAACCGCGCAAGTCAGCGCCGGTGAAGTCGGCTCCGATGAGCGATCGCCCCCGAAAGGATCGATTTCGGCAATCGCAGCCAGCAAAATTGGGGGTTGCTTCCTGGGGCGATCGGGGGTGGTTCACGGCCTATCGGGCTAACTGCCAGGGAATCATAGCATCTTGGGCCAAACGCTGTGACACCTCGTAGGCCCCGTAGCGATTCAGGTGGCTGGGGTCAGAAAAATATTGCGGTTGGGTTTTCAGGGCGCTACTCAAATCCCGATAGAGCAGATTGATTTGGGGGGCGATCGCCAGCACCTTTTGCTGAAAAGCCGTCTCATGGCGTTGTCGCGGCGGATCCAGGTATTCCTGGGTTAAGGGCAAGTTGACAAAGACCAACGGAATTTGGTGCAACTGAGCATAGCGGGCTAAGTTGGTCAGGGCCTCGGTTTGGGCACCTTCCAGGGCAAAGGCATCATAGTCTGAGTCGTAATCTCCCGATACCCGCGCATATTTTTGGTAATAAGTTGCGGGGTTAAACCGCACTGAGAGGGGCAAAAAGCCATCAATATCCACCATGCTTTGGCCATCTGCGGCTAAACCTGTGCCGGGACTGGCGGCAGCAGAGGGCGATGAGGAGTTGAGGAGTTCTTCCGATGAGGCAATGACATCACTGGCCCCATTAAACTGTTGGGGCAACCAGGCTGTAACCTGTTCTCGCAGTTGCGTTTTGAGGCGATCGCGCTGATGATACAAGGCCGAAAGACCTGCGACCCGTTGGTTCAAGGCTTGATCAAGCTGCTTGTAATACTGACCGATGCCAGTAGGGGTTTCCTCCGTCACAGAGGTCGCTTTGCCCGATTGCAGATCGGGGGTGGCCTCGGTGGTTTGGGCGACAACCGTGCTGGGAATGGGCGGATTGCCAGCCAGCAATGCCTGGTAGCCCGGTGATGTAGCAATGCCGTTGTAGGTCAAATCCTGCCGTCCGCTGTTGAAGGCCCGCGATCCATCAGCAAAAAGGATCAGTTTGGGCAATTTGTCTTGGGGCAACACTTGCCGCACCAATAGATCGACGACTTGGGCCGTTGCCCCATTCACCCCCAGGTTAAAGACCTGGATGCCCGTATAACCCTGTTCGGCGAGGGCGCTTTCTAAGGCGGCAGGGTCAACGCCCCGCAAAGCGCGGGAACTGCCAACAATCAGCACATCGGGTGGGCCATTCAGCTCCAAATACCGACGATACAGGGCAATTTGGCGATCCAACTGTCGGCTATTAAACGTGGAAAACTCTAAATCGTTCCCAACGATGGTTTCGGCTTTGGCCTGGAAGGCTGAGGCTGAGAGCGGTGCGGGGGCCTCGTCGGGGTTAGTGGCGTTGACCGCAGAATCCAGGATGCGTTGACCCGGTTGGGTAAAGCCTGTGGCATTGGGGGTGGCCCATTGCTTGATGCGGGGTTTGTTTAAAAGGTTGTCTGGCAGAGCCGCAGTCGGTGGTGGTGGCGGGGGCGTTGGTGGCGCGATCGCGGTGGTTGGGGCGGTGGCCTGTTGTTGGATTCGCACCCACGTTCCCAAGACCCAATCGGCTTGGACGACGAGCAAAACGCCAACCGTGGCCCACAGGGTTGCAATTTTCCAGTTGTGTTGCCCTGCCATGATCGGTGCATTGGCCGCAGTTTGCCCCGCTCCCGTGGCCAGAATGGGGGAATCTACAGGAACGAATAACTGGGTGTGTAACAGCGATCGCTGCACCTGACCCAAGACTTTGCCATAGAGCCCCACCAAGGCCGTGGCCACTTCCGAGTCGGCCTCACTTCCCCAGGGCACGATCGCCCCTGGCGGCGAGAGCAATTCATCCACATGGGCAGCGGAGGCGGCAAATTCTGGCATGGGTTCTGCCTGTTCCTGGCTCCGTGCGGCCAACGAATGCCGTGCAACAAAATCGCTGCCCTGAGTCCACAAGGGTTGTCGCTGGCCCGATCGCCGCCCATAAATTCGCACCCCTTGCACTCCAGGCAGGTTCAGCGGCTTCAGTAGCCGCACGATCGCCGGAGCCACAACCCCTTGCTGCGGACAGTTGGGCGCATCCGTCATGATGTGCAGCAAATCCCCTTTTTGGCGCAACTGGACACGAATGCCCCCGGTGGCCAATTTGGTATCTAAATCGGGGTTCAAGCGCCGCGCCAAGAGAAAAGTCAAAGCACTGAGGTCGCCTTGACGGGCCATCTCCAGGGTGGATGGGGCCAAATCGGACTGGCTGCCAGCGGGTAAATCGAGCCAATAGACCCACGCCGGAGCGGCATCGGGCACGGTGGCATCTGCTGTTACCTGGGAAACGCCATAAATCGTAGCGGCATGGATGCCCTGGGCAGAGAGGGCTTGCAAGACGGGCGTAACAGCGGCGATCGCCGTCAGCTTATCGGGCACTCCGCCGCCAATTTGGGCACAGGATAGGTGCAACGTGGCATCTTTGAGCAATGCCGATAGTTCCACCTGTTGGGCTGCGATCGCCCGGTTCAGCAAGCGCGTAATTGCCTGCACGTCTCCCCAACGAGCCCACTCCTGCAAAATTTCGTCTGGCGGGGTCAGATCAATGCGCGATACCCATTCCGGGCGGGATTCGCCACAGACTTGCCCAAACACGATCGCGTCCCGATATTGCGTTAGCTCCAATTCCCGCAACTTTTGGGCAATGGGTTCTGCTAAGAGGGTCGCATCGGGCACATAGGCTGACTCGCACAGCACCAGCAGCCGATTGGCAAAAAAGGACGTATCGGGCAGGGGGCTGTCTACCTTCACCCGAACGGCAATCCCCTGGGGACTAAAGGCATAGCTTAAGTACCGCGCGATCGCCTCCGGCTCTCCTGCTTGTGCTAATTCCCGCAATGACGGAGTTTCGGGGAGTGCCTCAGCCGTTGGAGCGGCGATCGCGCGTTCCCCAGGACTGGGGGCTGTCTCCGCGATGGCACTGGGCTCCGGTTCGGTGGGCGGGGTGGCCTTGTCTGCCTCCTCCAAGCCTTGGGTTGCTGGCTCTGGGGGCGGAGTGGCGATCGCCCCACTGGTCAGAATTTCGGTCGCTGCTGTAGCCGTGGTTTGGGGGGGCGTGGCCTCGGCAGGAGCCGCAAACGTGAGCGATCGCGTCCAGTTGGGCTGAGCTTCCCCCGTCGTCCGTCCATAAACGATGAGCCGATGGATTTGGGGCGCATCAGGGGGCAATAATGCTTCCAACGGTTGCTTCGCGATCGCCCGTCGCAATAACTGGGTCACAAGCTCCACCGAAGGACACGGATTTCCCTCACATAAAATATGGAGATTATTGCCGCGTAGTCGCACTTTCACTCGCGCTTGACTTTGAGCAAGCACCTGATGTATCCAATAGTTCAGAGGAACGCGGTTCATCTCCGACTCCAAAGCTAGCGTAACGGGGAAACAGGGAAAGCGTGTTAGAACAGCGGTAACTCAGGGGTGGTGTGGGCAACGGTCACCATAAATTCAATTCAGCCTGACTGGAATCGCTGAATTTTAGCCGATCTATCGGATTTGACAACTAACTCTGTAATTCCTATTACAGGAAATTTTTGCCCAATCCAGATCATGCGATCGCCAAGCTCCCTCACCAAATAACATATCCTGGTTATTTCAGCACATCTTGGGTGCATTTGTTCAACGTTTATTCACCAATTGGGTGTGCCTCCCCAACCCCAGCGGTCAGTCGGTGCCTAACCCAGCCGTGTCCTCGCCGAAAGGATTGACTCAGCGACGGGTTGGTTCTTGCCCCCGGTTCGCTCCGCCAGAACCTAGCATTAAAAAGTATGCGGCCTGCGGCTAACCGTCAAGCTTTTGGCTGTCCCGATCGCCCCCCTGCCCCGCCGCCTTGCCCTTTCATCTGTCTCTGTGCCATCTTGTCAGCATCCCAGGAAGAATTTATGCCTAACCCGGTTGAACCGACCCACAGCCGTTCCCAGCACCCGACTAACCCGCTGGTGATGCAAGGATTGATTGGCGTTGCCACAGTGCCGATGCTAGTGGCCCTGGTCGGGGGCAAACTCTTGGCCGAAATGAGCCAAGACCTGGGGCAATGGAGCGAAGAACTGTTTCGGGGCGATCGCCTGCCCTTGCTCAAAACCCCGTTGACTAACCCTACTGCCAGCGATCGCCCCGACGACACGCCTTCACCCAGCTAGTCCGCCAGAAGTCAAGCTTCCTTGACAAACTCGATCCCGAAATAAATTGGGTAAATTGATTTTGGTGGCACCAGCCACTCCAAAAAAATTCAATACCCAATAGAATAGTCTGAATGTCTTACCTAAAGCAGATTCCATGAGCGCGACACGTTCTTCGTCAGATGATGCCTTCGGCCCTGGCACCGCCACTGAGTCCAGAGTCCCCGCAGAATTGATCCCAACCTCTACCTCCGACCTTTTTTTAAGACTTCGCCTCAAAGTGGTCGAAGACCTGTGGGAATCCGTCTTGCGGCAAGAATGCGGTCAAGAACTGGTCGATCTCCTGAATAAACTTCGTGATCTTTGCACCCCTGATGGCCAAGCGGAAACCTTTGCCGAAGCCGAAGTCTCCCAGGTTGTGGAGCGGCTCGACCTGAACGAAGCCATTCGCGCCGCCCGTGCTTTTGCGCTCTACTTTCAACTGATTAATATTGTTGAGCAGCACTACGAACAACGCGATCAACTCCAGTTCCGGGCTTCCGTCAAAAACGATGCTCAGATCGCCAGCCCGGCCCGTCCACCGCTCAACCCCGAAGCCGCCGAACATACCCGCAGCTTTGGCGAAGAATCGACTCCGGCCAGTCGGCTAGAGGCTGATTTGCTAGAAAAGACTCTTCACGACCCGAACGCCCGTCGGCAACTGGGCACCTTCCACTGGCTCTTCCCCAAGCTCAAAAGCCTCAATGTTCCTCCGCAACAAATCCAAAAACTCATTGAGCAGCTAGATGTTTGGCTGGTGTTTACGGCCCACCCCACCGAAATTGTGCGCCACACAATTCGTGGCAAGCAGCGCCGTATTGCCCAGATTTTGCGCCGGTTAGATCGGCTGGAAGAATGGCAAGCCGCCCAAGGGCTGAATATTAAATCCGTTGATGAAGAAGACTTGCGGACGCAACTGATGGAAGAGATCCGGCTGTGGTGGCGGACGGATGAGTTGCACCAGTTCAAGCCGACGGTGTTGGACGAGGTGGATTATGCTTTGCACTACTTTGATGAAGTGCTGTTTGATGTCATTCCCCAGCTTTACCAACGGTTGAAACAGGCGATGGCCTCTAATTTTCCCCGGATGACCCCGCCCCGCCCAGATTTTTGTCACTTTGGGTCTTGGGTGGGTTCCGATCGCGATGGCAACCCTGCTGTTACCCACCAAGTGACCTGGCAAACTGCTTGTTATCAGCGCAACCTGGTGTTGGAGAAATACATCAAATCCATTGATACGCTGATTGAGCAGTTGAGTCTGTCCCTGCACTGGTGCGACGTGCTGCCGACCTTGCTGGAATCTCTGGAACAAGACCAGTTGCAAATGCCGGAGCTGTATGACCAGTACGCGATTCGCTATCGGCAAGAACCCTATCGGCTGAAGCTTACCTACATTCAGAAGCGGCTCGAAAATACCCGCGATCGCAGCATGAAGATGTATCGCGGCGAGTACGTCCAAACCGACGACCCCAACGACCCAACTCCGGTAAACTACTATCCCTCTGGGATGGCCTTTCTGACAGAGTTACAACTGATTAAAGACAATCTGGCCGAAACCGGGCTCACCTGCCGGGAACTGGATGCCCTGATTGACCAAGTTGTGATCTATGGCTTTCACCTGGCCCATTTAGATGTTCGGCAAGAAAGCACCAACCACTCCGATACCATCAACGAAATCGTTGAGTACCTGCGGGTTTTGCCCAAACCCTACAATGACCTGACCGAAGAAGAACGGGTGCAATGGCTGGTTTCGGAGCTGCAAACTCGTCGCCCGTTGATTCCCGCTGGGCTGCCCTTTTCCGAAAAGACCAACGAAACCATCAAAACTTTCCGCACAATTTGTAAACTCCACGAAGAGTTTAGCCCGGAAATCTGCCATACCTACATCATCAGCATGAGCCATGATGTGAGTGATTTGCTGGAAGTGCTCTTGCTGGCTAAAGAAGCGGGGTTATACGATCCAGGCACTTGCATTAGTATGTTGCGGGTGGTGCCGCTGTTTGAAACCGTTGAAGACTTACAGAAAGCCCCCAAAGTCCTCACCGAATTGTTTGAACTGCCGCTGTATCGCACCATGTTGGCTGGAGGCTATGACATGGCTGCCGGACAAACGCCCACGACCTGGCATCTACCGCCTGATCTGCAAGAGGTCATGTTGGGGTATTCCGACAGTAACAAGGATTCGGGTTTTCTCAGCAGTAATTGGGAAATTCATAAGGCTCAGCAATCGTTGCAAAGTTTGGCGACTCGGTATGGGGTTAAACTGCGGATTTTCCACGGGCGGGGTGGCTCGGTGGGGCGGGGTGGTGGCCCAGCCTACGAAGCGATCCTGGCTCAACCGGGGCGCAGTGTAGACGGGCGCATCAAGATTACGGAGCAAGGCGAGGTTCTGGCTTCGCGATATTCGCTGCCGGAACTGGCGTTGTACAACCTGGAAAAGATTTCGGCGGCTGTGATTCAGGGGAGTTTGTTGAACTCTGGGTTTGACGATATTCAGCCCTGGCACGAGATTATGGAGGAGTTGGCGGCCCGATCGCGATCGCACTATCGCGCCTTGATTTACGAACAACCGGACTTCATCGACTTTTTCCATAGCGTGACCCCGATTGACGAAATCAGCCAGTTGCAGATTAGTTCGCGGCCAGCGCGGCGGGGTGGCAAACGGGATCTCAGTAGTCTGCGGGCCATCCCGTGGGTCTTTAGCTGGACACAGAGCCGCTTCTTGTTACCAGCCTGGTATGGCGTGGGGACAGCCCTCAAAGGCTTTTTAGATGAACATCCCGAAGAACACTTGAAACTGCTGCGTTATTTTTATTTCAAGTGGCCGTTTTTCAAAGTTGTGGTGTCGAAGGTCGAAATGACCCTCTCAAAAGTGGATCTGCAAATTGCGAAGCATTACATGCATCAACTGGTGAAACCGGAAGACATGGCCCGCTTTGAGCCTGTGTTTGAGCAGATTGCCAGCGAATATTACCTGACGCGGGATATTATTCTGACTATCAGTGGCCATACGCGCTTGTTGGATGGGGATCCTGATTTGCAGCGATCGGTGCAACTCCGGAATGGGACAATTGTACCGTTGGGCTTTTTGCAAGTGTCGTTGCTAAAACGGTTGCGCCAGAGCAAGGATGACGCTCGTACTGGAGTGGTGCGATCGCGTTATAGCAAAGGGGAATTGTTGCGCGGTGCCCTGTTGACGATTAACGGAATTGCCGCCGGGATGCGGAACACAGGCTGATCGATGCCGTTGCCTGGGGACATGCCCCACGGTTTAGGCCCTCCTGATCAAGTTCAAAGCCGCTGCCACGATATCGTCTGGGCAGCGGCTTTGATGTGTGGTGGCCAGGATAGTCAAGGTGAGGCGATCGCGTTGGGGTTGGCGATCGCCGTGATGACGCTTAAGCCCTTATGACCCTTAATCGATATTGATGGCCGTCGGGCTAGAACCAGAATAATTTGGCCCCGTTGTCAACGGCTTCCGAAAATCGCGGTACAGCTTATCCCGCCAGCTAAAAAATGGCTCGAACGTGCCCAGATCAGCAATGCCCGGTACGCCCTTATCTTTCAAACTATCGGGAATTTCCAGATAATTCCCCCCCGGAAACTTGACATACATCGTCAGCGCTGCCACCGCAAAATCGGCCAGGGTCGGCTGGTTCATCACCAGATACTCTTGTTCCATCAAAATGAAACACAGGGACGCTAAATCCCGCTTCATGGCACTGTGGGCCGCGTGGACACTATCTGGCCCCAGGCCCACCCCATACCCCAGCACGCTGAGGAAATCGCCGGGAACGGCTCCGACCAGGCTTTTGAGCACATCGGGCACGGTGGAGGGTAAAACTGCCGTACGGAAGCCTTGATCCTGACTCAAGGCCCCAATGAGACATTTCCGAGCGTTGAGCCCGATGGATTCATCCGCCCACTGTTCCATCAAAAGGCACAAGCCCCGCTGTTTGGGGTCACTGGGGATGACGGGTTTTTCCGGGTATTTTTTGTCGAGATATTCTGCGATCGCCGTTGAGTCGGCAATGATTTCCTGCTCATCTTTGAGCACCGGAACTTGGCGTTGCCCCGACATCCGCATTAACTCGAGTTGCCCAATTCCAGGGGTGACATTGATCTTGCGGTATTCCAACCCTTTGTAATCCAGAATGAGACGTACCTTCTCGGTGTAGTGGGACATCTCGAACTGGTAAAGCTCCAGCATGGTGTATCTCCTAAATCGCGCGGAAACGATCGCAAAAACAAGTGCTCTTGCTCTGTAAGGCTAACGCAGTCCCTTTGAAAAGACAAATTCTCAAAAGATAGAGAAATTCCCGGCGATCGCTTACCCAGTCTTGACCAGAGCGCCTGAGTGCTGAGGGGAACAGGGCGATCGTGGCCGTGGTGCGCCAGGGATCAAACACGACGGCGACCCCCAGATGGGGGATTTTATCGAAAAAATTTGCGCTGACCTTCAGTTTAATGTTAGTTTTTAGTACAGCTATACTAATTTCGCTGAAGTGCCTGATGGGATGGGCCTACAGCGATATTTTCTGTTGTGTCGGAGGGCGAAACATGGTGCAAGCGGTCAGGCGAAGTTCGGGGTTGAAGTATCTCTTGGCGGGTGGGGCGATAGTGCTGGCGATCGGGGTTATTGCCGATTGGCCAGGGGAACTGCCGATCGCCCTCTCTACCAAAAAGCCGACAACTCTTCCCTGTCAACAAGTCATTGCCGAAAAGTCGTTTTTGTCGCGACCGCAGTTATCCAAATTTCTCACCATTCCTGAAGGTTCCACCCAGGCCCAGGTGCAAGCCGTGATGCAAGAGCCGTTTTGCCAGTTGCCGGATTTGCAAGTGCGGCCCGGTGTCACTGCGCGACGGTTGGCCTATCCCTTGGAGTTTGATCCCAAAACGTGGTTGGTGGTGTTGTACGAGGGTGAGTCCTATGCAGGCTATGCGTTTAGCTTTCGGCATTAAGGTCTGGCTGGGGCTGGTGGTGTTGGCGTTGCTGTTGGGCGGCTGCGATCGCGCCCTGGCTCCCAAGGAAACCGTGCGCCTCAACCTGTACCAGCAATGGCAACTGCAACCGGGAGATCAACTCCAAGGCCACGCCGTGTTGGGTGGCTTGGGCGATATTTCGATTCAACTGAATGGGCAAGCCCTGTATGCCCCCTTTGCCGGACAAGCCCGCCAAGACGATCGCCAATGTCTAGTGTTTTCTAGCCCTGATGTCCCGGCCTATCTATTTCGACTGTGTGGCTTGAGCGATCGCCGCCTGGGAGAGCACCCCCAAGGCGCAGTCATTGGGAAAGCTGCGGTGGTTCACATTGCCACCTTGCGCCGCCAGCCCGACGGGAAGTGGGCCATTGTCGAACCGAGTAAACCCATCCTCGAACGTTTTTTGACGAAATCCTAACCTGCTATGTCTCAATTTCGTTGGCCATTGGCTGTTGGTAGTGTGGCGTGGGTAGCGGCGGTGGTGCCCGCCTCCGCAAGTTGGGCCCAAGGCATGGCCCCCGATGACACCCTGTTTCCGGTTGCATCCGAAGCGACCCCGGCCTTGCCTGGAGAAACGACAGCACCAGACGCGGCGATCGCCCTGGACTTTTCGCCTCCCGTTAGTGTGGCCCAGGATCCTGTGCCCCTGCCAGGGGCGATCGCGGCTTCGGAGTCTCCGGCTTCTGTCCCAGGGCCATCGGCTGAACCTGTCCCCGTGGGCGATCGCCGCACCGAACGGCTTTATGCTGGTGGGTCAGATTCTTTGGTGGCCCGGACGGTCGGCGCAGCGGAAGGCACCCGAACGCCCAACGGTGGCAAAACGGCGTTGTATGAAGGGCATGTTGATCCGGGCAATGGAGTGTGGAACCGGGGCACCTTTTCCTACCAATTTGGCAACAGTGAAAACCTGTCACCCGATGAAGCCGATCGCCGCCAACTCGCGAAAATCCAGCGCATTCATGAAACCGTTCTGCTTGCGAAAGCGGCACAATACAACCTGGCACCGCTGTCTCTGGCAGAAGAAATTAATGGCATTGACTTGATTAACCAGGCACCCCTGGCGGTGACGGAAGCGGGGGGCTACATCGAGCGACTGGCAGAAGCGAAACAAAAAAAAGGGTTGAGCGGGGATGGGGCGATTCTCGAAGCGCGGGTTTGGGCCTTTTGGGATGGCGATCGCGGCGGGTGGGATGCGCCGGGGTTACGAGCCTACGACGACATCAGCAAAGAAGCCAGCATTCGCCATGACCAAGACCGCCGGATGGGCATGATTAACCAGGCCCTGGCCGCCTACGAACGGGAAAAGGGCGCGATCGCCCAAGCCCCAACTGCACCTCCAGCGACCCCGGCTGACGCGATCGCCCAAGCGATTATCTATGGCTCAACGCCCTGAACCAGCCGACAAACAGACTTAGCCCCGCAGTTTGGGGGGCCGCGTTGGATATAGCCAAGCCGCAAATAACCGATTCATCCACGGCATGACAGGATAGGTCAACAAGGCAGACAGCAAAAAGACTGAGATAAACAAGCGGGGTTGAGGCGACAACCATTGCAGGCCGGGGCTAACGACAATCTCAATGAGCCGAATGAGGGGATAAACGGTCAACGTCCCCAATAGCACTTGCTTGTAATAAGCTGGTTGGGGCGGGCGATAGGGGCCACTGCGGGGCAAGGAAAACCACAGTTCTAACCCGCTTTCTTGCGATTGGAGCGATCGCCCCAGCACCAGCCTGGGCAACTCAGCTAACCACTGTTGACACACTTCTGAATCGACCCACACCCGGTAGTTTGCATAGGTGTCAAACTTCACAATCGTTACATACTCTGGATAGGTGTGGTCTCGTGGCCGGATCACATCAATGCCCAGATAGCCCTCAAAGTTGCTGGCGGCCCGGTTGATGCCCCGCGCCCAGGCTTCATACGCATTGATTTGTCCCGCTTTTACCACTTCCGATACCACGAGGGTAATCGGCGATACAGAATCTTTCGCGCTGTCTGATTGCTCCATCGCCTGTTGCCTGCCTTTGCTTGACCACGACTTATTCCATCTGAGCTGCATAGAGCGAGTGCAAAATGGCCTCTAGCCGTTCATCTGGGCAACATTCCACCACCGCCCGAAACACTTCCAACAACTTCACCGCACTCTCGCCCAAGGTCGGACTCAGTTCCCAAACATCTTGCACCCATTCCTCCGGTCGCTCATCGTCAAAAATCAACCGTTCCAATAACTGTTGTAGCTCTGCTTGGGATAAGCTCATGTCTCCCCCCTATGTTTCCTTGAATTGACGCGATCGCCCCCCTCAAAACCCCCAAACGCGACGGGGCCCAATGTCTAAGTGGACGACTTCTGGCAGATTACTATAAATCCCCACACCCCCCGGCCACCACAACATCACCGCATTGGCCAACGCCCTGCCACTATACCCCGCCACTTGCAAATCTGCGGCTTTTCCATACAAATGCTGACTATTGGAAACCCCGCCCACCGCTGCGTTGATGGCTGGCGGGCGATACCAAGAATTCACTTGAACGGGCCGCCCGATCTGATTCCTGGCCCGTTGCAACTGCCGTGCCAGGGCAATGATGTTATTGACGATCGTGACGGTTTCGGGGATGCGCGTCCCGTCGCGGGTGGCATCGCCCCAGGTGAAACTGCCCCCCGGAATAATGGGTTGATCGGTGTAAAAGGTACTGCTGTTACCAGGCAGCTTAAACGGTTTGCCGGTATAGGCCGGAGTTGAGGGTTTGGGTGGGGGATAGACGACTTTGCCAGCTCGTTCCACCTGGGCATGGCCTGCATAGACATACCAGGTGCTGAACCCATTGGGATAATCTTTGAAATATTTCAAGGCAAATTTGATGTGCCCGTTAAAACTGCCTTGTGCGTCGGCATAGGCGTAGGAATGCAGTTTCCACAATGTCCACTGGTCAACGGGGATCAGTTCGTTGGGGGCCAGTTGGGCCGAGGGTAAAGGCCGCCGCTTGAACACAGTTTTGGCGGTGATTCGCAAGAGGGGTTGGTTCTCCGGTTCGGGGGGGTAGACCACGGCCCCATCATGTTCGATGTAGACGTGCTGGTTATAGGCAAACCAGGTGCTCCAGCCGTTGATGTAGTCAGCTTCGTAGCGGAGGGCAAATTTGACGTGGTTGCTGAAGTCGCCTTGGGAATCAGCATAGGCATAGGAATGGAGTTGGAAGGTGTCGCCCTGCTTGACTGGATAGAGGGCACTGCTGGGCAGGATGGCGGAGTCAACGGGTCGCCGTTTCAGCACGGTATCGGTGTTGACGTGGAGCAGGTAGAGGTTTTCCTGGTCTTCGATGGGGTAAACGGTAACGCCATCAAATTCGATGCGGACGTGCAAGCTATAGACAAACCAGGTGTTGAGGCCGCGAATGGTGGTGTTGAGGAGGGCGATTTTGAGGTGTCCGGCAAAGTCGCCGTTGACATCGGCATAGGCGTAGGACTGGATTTCGTAGGTCGTCCCAGCGGTAACGCTATGTTTTTCGGTGGCTGTGAGTTGGGCGGCTTGTTCGGGGCGGAGTTTGAGGAGGGTGTTTTGGGTGATGTAGAGGCGGCGTTGAACCATGAGCTAGGGCCAGACAACGGTTTCCAAAGCAGTCTGCGGCTTTTCCACGGATTTGGCAAGGTGGGCCAAGGCGGTGGCGGTGGAGCGGTTTGGCACGGGAAAGAGCAGCGGTGCGATCGCTGACTCGATGAAGCAAGAGAGCGCAAGGACTGGATTAGGCGCTGACCACCGGGGCCGGAAACGGAGTTTTGAGGGAGCACCAAAGTGGGTATTCATTGCAAACTTGTTGTTGCTTTTGTTGCAAGGCTAAAGCCTGGTTGTAACTCCGGAGGGCTCCGGCGCGATCGCCCAGGGCGGTTAAAATGGCTCCCCGAAAAATCCAGGTTTCGCGACTATCGGCCTCCAGGGTTAATGCGCGATCGAAGCTTGTGAGGGCGGCCTTGGGCTGCTCTAGATGGGCCAAAACCACACCGCGATAGACCCAGCTTTGGGCGTGGTTGGGATAAAAGCGCAACGCCGCATTAAAACTGGCGAGGGCGGCATCAAAATAACCTTGTTTCGCGAGAACTTTACCTTTTGCGTACCATAGGCGATGGAGGGTGCGGTCAGAATTTCGCCAATGTCTGATGGTTTTCTCTGTAGAGTGACCGGGTGTGTGCTTACCAGCTTGGTGGCCGACAGTCGATGTCCCCATTGGTTATCCTTGGAAAATGCAAAATCACTTGAATTGCAATGTCATTGATTGCCTCACCACTGCATTGTGACCTTAAAGAGCACAAAACTAGCATCACTAGAAAAGCTTTAAGGGGATTAAATCAATCCCTGATCTAGATGAACGCGGAATGAAGTTTTGCTGCCCGTGGCGATTGGCAGGCGGCGGAACCAAACACAGAAGGGGCATCTGCATTGATTGTGGTTAAGATTTCTCGATGTATCTTGACATATTTGGCCATCATTCCACGGAATTAGGCGCTTTCCAATCAGTCGTAAGATGTAGAAATGGGGCGGAAAGCCCGGAGTGGCGGGGGTGGGTGGTTATTTAGGGTTGGCCGTGGTGATGACGCGCCAGATGATGATGACGGTAAAGCTGAGGTAAAGACCGACGGTGAGCCAGTCTTGCCAGTTGCCAGTGAGGGAAAGGGTGTTCATTGGGCGTAAGGGGGGTGGGGGTTAGTCGGTGACGTTTTCGGTGATGGTATCGTCGGTGGGCAGGTTCATGTAGTCTTCCCAGTCGATGTTGGGCATACGCTCAAAGGCTTCGTTTAAGGAAATTTCCCACTGGCGGCGGATTTTGGCGAGGTAGGGGGCACCGAGGCGCAGTTTGAGTTGGTAGCTGACGTTGAAGGTGTCTGCTTGATACATGATGAGGTTGATGGGGGGGCCAACGGAAATGTTGGACTTCATGGTGGAATCGATGGAGAGGAGGGCGCATTTGGCGGCTGCGTCGATGGGGGTGTCGAAGCTGAGGATGCGATCAAGAATGGGTTTGCCGTATTTGGCTTCGCCGATTTGGAGGAAAGGGGTTTCTTTAGAGGCTTGGATGCAGTTGCCCTGGCTGTAGATGAGGAAGAGACTGGGGGCTTCGCCGTGAATTTGGCCGCCTAGTAAGAAGGTGCAGTTGGCGTCGATGTTATCTTTTTCGAGCCAGGGTTGATCTTGTTGTTTGATCTCGCGGACTTTGGTGCCGATGTAGCGGGCAACTTCGTAGAGGCTGGGCAAACTGTGGAGGTTGTGGTCGCTATTGGCGTTGATGTCGCGGCGGATGAGGGTCAGGGTGGATTGGGTGATGGAGAGGTTGCCAGCGGTGGCGATGAAGAGGACGCGATCGCCCGGATTGCTGAAGTCATACAGTTTTTGGTGGGTGGAGATGTAGTCTACTCCGGCGTTGGTGCGGGAGTCGGCGGCCATCACGAGGCCGGAACTGGTGATAATGCCAAGGCAGTAGGTCATGCAATAGCCAATGGAAGGAATACCGTTTTGATTTTAGGCGGGGATTTGGCTTAAAAACCAGGAATGATCGGTGGGGTTGGGGAAAAGGGGCGAGCAACGGTTAGGAATGCTTGACAGAGAGGATTTGTTGATTCAAGTAGAGAAGCCAATCTTTGAGGGTGGTTTGGGGTGGGATGGCCCAATCTGGCGGGAGGTCAATGCCGAATTGGGTGAGGAAGGCTTCGCTGAAACTGGTTTCCCAATCGAACCAGCAGATGAGCGGGAGGCAAAGGTCTTCGGTGAGGCGATCGCTGGGTTGGGTGCGGCCAATGTCGATGCCAGCGGCTGCTTGCAGGTGGTAATAGATAAAATCGGAGAGGGCGCGGGAAACGTCGTAGGGTTGCCAATAGGTTTGGTGCCATTCGCCGCTTTTGAGGAGGGGGCGTGGGTGTAGGCTCCGGTTGATGCGGCGGCGCAGGCGGAGGTCAGGGCTTAAATCGGAATAAGTCCTGAAGCTAAGGAGCACATTTTTTAGCGATCGCCACATGCGTGAATCTGCAAGCGAAACTCTCGAACTTTCCTCAGTATGCCCAGGGGGAGACTGAGATATCCGATCTCGCAGAAGTTTAGTTGGCGGAATGAGCAATTTGCCGTTGGGTGGCGACTTGCAGAATTTCTTGGGCGGCGCGATCGCAGACTCCGGGGTCGCCCAAAGCAGCGCGCATGGTTTGGTAGCCGGTTAAGATTTGTTGGCGGCGATCGGGATTTAGCAAAATATCAAGAGATTCTTGGGCGAGGTTTTGGGGATTGGCCTCGTCTTGCATGAACTCTGGCACGATGGATTGCATCAAAACCAGGTTGGTGGGCGACATGAAGGGAATGGAAAACTTAATCCGTTTTAAGACCCAGGCCGTGATGGTGTTGACGCGATAGAGCACCACCTGGGGCACATCCATCAGGGCGATTTCAAGGTTGACGGTGCCCGATTTGGTGATGGCCAGATCGCAGGCGGCGATCGCTTGCAGGCTAATGGATTCAGCGGAATTGTTGAATTGCGATCGGTCTTGATCCACCAAAATAGTTGCGTTTAAGCCTGCCTGTTGGATGGCCTGGGCGATGGGTTGGCGATATTTTTCGAGGGCGAGGGGTACTAAGAAATGCACATCCGGTAACTTCGCCTGGATGATTTGGGCGGCTTGGCAAATGACCGGCAGGAGGTATTTCAGTTCTTGTTGGCGGGAGGCTGGCAGCAGGGCCACCAGGGGTTGGTCGGGGGAGAAGCCCAGGCTTTGGCGGGCGATCGCGCGGGTCGGGGCGTTTTGCATTCGGTCAACCAGGGGATGGCCAACCCAGCGGACATTGCCCCCTTGCTGTTCAAAATATTTGGCCTCTTCGGGGAAAATAGCCAACACGCGGCGGGTGGTCTGAACAATCACGTTGGTGTTGTAAGAGTTGAGCGCCCAAACCCATTCCTGGGGGGCGATGTAATAGATGAGGGGCGTTTGCGGTTGATGCTTGGAGAGGTAGCCGCAAAAGGCGATATTTGGCCCCATGTAGTCAATCAGGACGACCACATCAGCGGGATTTTGGCGAAGATAGCGTTTGGCTTGGCGCTGGACTTTGAGGGTCGGCCAGACAAAGGGCAGGGATTCAAACAAGCCAATTGACCCAATTAGGCTGGTGTTGCCGACGAGGGTGGCTCCGGCAGCGGCCATGCGATCGCCCCCCAGGGCGAGAATTTCGACTTCGCGACCCAGGGTTTGGGCTTGGCGCTGTAACGCTTGGACGAGGAGTGCCCCTTGCAAATCACCGGAGACTTCGCCTGTGCTGAGAAAAATCCGCAAAGGGCGGTTGGGCTTAGTCGCCATTGGCTGTGTCCTCATCCGCCTCGGTGGCACGGAGGCCAGGGGTGGGGCCACGATTGCCGTCGGCCATCGAAATTTGGAGAAAACGGTGCAGATGTTGGAGGTAGTCGTTTTCAAGGGTGGTTTCAATTTTGGTGAGGGCTTCTTGGAAGGTTAACCCTGACCGATAGAGGAGGCGGAAGGCATGGCGGAGACTCTGGAAGACTTTGCCATCCTCCAAATCCATGACTCCAGCCCGTTTTAGCCCGACGAGATTGAGCGATCGCACCCTAGCGGCGTTGCCTTCGACCAGCATATAGGGGGGCACATCGCGAGTGACCCGGCTCATCCCGCCGACCATCGCCAAGCGGCCAATTCGGACGCCCTGGTGGATGCCGCTCATCCCGCCAACCCTGGCTTCGGACTCGATGTGGACGTGCCCCCCCAGGGAGACGGCGTTGGTAATGACGACCTGATCTTCGATGATGCAGTTGTGGGCGACGTGGGTGTAGGCCATGATCAAGTTGCGATCGCCAATCACGGTGACTTCATCGGCATAGGTTGCGCAGTTGATGGTGACAAATTCCCGAATGCGGTTATCGTCGCCAATTTTGACCAGGCTATCTGACCCGTCGTACTTTTTGTCCTGGGAGGCCAAGCCAATCGCGGCCCCTGGAAAAATGTGGTTGCGCGCCCCAATCTCAGTCCAACCGTCGATTACAGCGTGTGACCCCACAACTGTGTCTGGGCCGATGGTGACTTTTTCGCCAATCACCGCATAAGGCTCAACTTTTACACTGGGATGTAGGGTTGCACCGGGATGAATAACAGCAGTTGGATGAATTAGGGTTGCCATAGGTTCGTGAATGATGAGTACCGAAAACGCCCTAGTCTACGAGCGAAAACATAAATTCGCCTTCTGCCGCTAACTGGCCGTCTACTTCCGCGCGGCCTTGCATCTTGCCAAATCGACGGCGTTTGACGCTGATCAGTTCCACGGTCATGATGAGCTGATCCCCTGGAACGACAGGCCGCCGAAACCGTACGCCGTCAATCCCTGCGAACATGAACAGGCCCCCCTGGAGGTCGCCCATTTGGGTCAGAACGACACCGCCAACTTGGGCCATCGCTTCGATGATGAGAACTCCGGGCATGATGGGGCGATCTGGAAAGTGGCCCTGGAAGTGGGGTTCGTTGAAGGTGACGTTTTTGATGCCGACGGCTTTTTGGCCGGGAACGTAGTCAATGATGCGATCAACGAGGGCGAAGGGGTAGCGGTGGGGCAGGAGTTTTTGGATTTCTTCAACTGACAGAATTGTTTTTTGGGGGGCGGGTTCATCGGCGATCGCCGGGGTCGCTACGGTGGCATCGACATGAGCGGTTGCTTCGGTGGGAGCGTTGATATCGGTGAGAGTGGACATGGGTTGCTTCTGGTAAACGTGCAAAAAGGATGATCAATAGCGGCGGCATTGCCTATCGCTGGGATGGCCATGCTCAAGGAGTCGGGTAGCGTAAGGTGTTCAGCGATCGCGCGAGTTGGGTGTGTAAGGCGTGGCTGGCTTTGTAGGCCACAAAATGGGCGGTGGGAATTTCGCCGACTAAACTCAGGTCTCCTATTAAGTCTAAGAGTTTATGGCGTACAGGTTCATTGAGAAATCTCAGGGGAGGATTAATCCAGCCATCGGGGCCGCAGACGAGGGCATTGTCTAAGCTGCCGCCTTTGATCAAGCCCTGCGATCGCAAATACTCAATCTGGTGGGCCAGGGCAAAAGTCCGGGCTGGGGCGACCGTTTCCAGAAAGGAGGTGCCATCGGTGGGAGCCCAACTGTGCCATTGATTGCCGATCGCGGGCAACTCGAAGTCGATGCCGTAGGTGAAGCGCAGTTCTGGGGCGGGAATGGCGGCAACAAAGGCATCGCCTTCCCGGATCCACACAGGCTCGACCACACTCCAACGGCTGCGGGGCGCAGTCTGAGCGACAACCCCAACGGCGGCGATCGCGTCAGCCCAGGGCTGAGCCGAGCCATCCAGCAAAGGGGCTTCTGGCCCATCAATTTCAATCCGGGCGTTGTCAATCCCCGCTGCCACCAGAGCGGCTAACAGATGCTCGACAGTGCGGACTTTAGCCTCTCCTGCCGCTAATTCGGTGGAGAGGAGAGTCTGACTGACCGATTCAATCCGCGCCGGCACAACTGCCCCTTCGCCCAGGTCTGTCCGCACAAAGTAGCGTCCCTGTCGCCCTAACGCTGGGGCCACTTTCACGGTCACCTTGGCCCCGGTATGTAACCCAACGCCAGTCAGGCTAAACTCAGCTCCGAGGGTTTGCTGCACTGGGGGGAGTCCAGGGGCGGCTGTGGGCTGAGCGCGATTGTCCGCGATCGCAACTGAATCAACTGGGTCAGCCTGACCAAGGGGTTCTGCCATTAGAAGCGTTCTCCAATACCAAAGTGAATGCGGGAATCGCCCTGGTCATTAATCCCGTAGTCGATCCGAATTGGCCCCAGCGGAGACTGGACTCGAACACCAAGACCATAGCCAAACCCGCTCCCTGGCTTCTCGCGGATGATGCCCGGACTACCAGGAACTAAACCCTGGGTTCCAAAATTGTAGGCCCCATCCACAAACAGCGCCCCAGAGAAGATGGAGAAAATTGGGAAGCGGTATTCTGCCGTGGCTTGGACGTAGGTGCGGGATGCTGATAGTTCCCCTTCGTCGTACCCACGTACCGAGTTGCTGCCGCCCAAGGAGAAGGCTTCGTAGGGAGGCAAATCACCAAAAACCGTTCCACCTTGGACGTTGAAGGCAAAGGTTTGGGGGCAATCGGCAGAACGGGGGTTCGGCGCTTGACAGCCTTTGGTAAATTTCAGCAGTTGGGTGGGCAGGTAATAGCTATAGCTGGCGCGCAAGCGGTTGCCGAGGATGCTGCCGGAGCCGACTGGGAGAAATTGCTCGGTGCCAAGGCGCAGAAGACTACCCCGCGTGGGGCGCAGCGGATCGTTCCGCCGATCTTGCACCACCCCAAATTGCAAGGAGAGCAGGTCATCCCGTCCGGTGCCGCTAAAGCTCAGGTCGTTGCCGAATTGATCGACCGGGTTCAGTTCGCCGTCGCGATCGCGAATCGACACCCGCTGATACTGCAAGCCCAGGGAAGCCGTCCACTCTGAGCGGCGGAATACATCCCGACTCAGAGGCCGCGTGAAGCTCAAAATACCACCCGTGCGCAAAATCCGTGGGGTATCGCCATTGGGCAAGTCAACATCTCGTTCCCCACCATCAAAAATCAGGGAAATTGTCCGACGGCGGAAAACGTTGACTGTGTAGGAGGTGCGGAACGGATCGCCCCCAATCCAGGGATCTGTGAAGCTCAAGTCAAACAACAATTCCCGTTGACCAACCTGGACTTCGGCGGCCAGTTTTTGGTTGTTGCCCCCCAGGTTTTGCTGCTGATACCCCACCGAACCAAACAAGCCACTGGCAGAGCTAATCCCCGCACTGGCAAAGATGGATCCGGCATTTTTCTCAATGATGGTGGGGACGACGACAACTTTCCGGGGATCTGTTGGGCTGGGTTCTAAGGCAAGCCGCACATCCTCGAAAATGCCCAACCCAAAGACGCGCTGGATATCTTGCTCAACTTTGCGACGGTTGAAGATATCACCGGGCTTGGTTTCAAATTCGCGGGTTACGATGAACTCGCGCGTGCGGTTGCGACACCCAGAGGGATTGCCCTTGCTGTCGAGGACGGGTTCTTTCGACTCTGCATCCACTAGGACAAAGCGGCCCTGGTCGTTGCGGAGACATTCATTGCCTTCTTTGTTGAGGTAGCGGACTTTGAGGGCTTCTACCTCCCCTTCGGCCACTTGCAGGGTCACAATTCCTTCGGGGGAAACCGCCGGGGAATCCAAGACTTGGCCTAAGACGTAGCCGTTGTCTTGATACCACTTGTTGATGACTTTGATGCCTTCTTGCAGCTCGTTGAGGTTGAGAACTTTCCCGTATTGCGGCTGGAATGTCTGGGTCACGATGTCGGTGGGCAAAACGGAGTTCCCTTCGACTTTCACCTCTTGCAAGACTGGGTTAAGGGCGACTTCAAAGGTCACGCGCACCCCTAGCGGCGTATCTTCGGGGACGGCCCGCACGTTGGAGAAGTAACCTGTGGCAAAGATGGCGTTGATGTCTTTCTGGAGTTGCGATCGCGTGGTGGTGCGTCCTGGTCTGGTTTCGATCGCCCGATAAACCTCTTGCTGCAACTCACCATCGACCCCTTGAATCACCACTTCACCGACCAAGACGCGCGTTTCTGCCTCTGTGGTAGGCGTTGGGGTGCTGGGCGCACTGTCTGGGGTGGTGGGGGTTGGGGTGGTGGGGGTTTCCTCTTCCGTTGGGGTAGGGGCTTCCGGGGCTGGATCTGTGGGCGGCACCGTTGGTGTGGTGGGCTGGGCAGGCGCAAAGGGATCCACCCGGAGGCGATCGGGGGTTTCCTGGCCTGGATCCGCCTGGGCAAAGACCGGCGTGACTTGTAAAAGATCAGATGGTGACAACTCTGGCCCCGGTTCAACCACGGTTGCGGCTTCGGTGTTCGTGGGGGCCGCAGTGGGAGCGGCCTCGAGGCTAGCCGGAGTGTCCGATAATTCCGCTGGGGACTGGCTGGCAGGGCTCTGGGAAGCTAGCGGGGTTGGCGTTGTGGCCGAAGCTTCATCCGTTTTGCCAGGGGCTGCATTCGGGGCTTGTCCCTGCGCAGCCTGAGACAGGCCCAACACTGCTGTTGCTGCCAGGAATGTCACCCAGAGAGGAGATAACCGCGTTTTGTTCATTTGTTCAACCACACACCACACTCTGCTTTTGGCAGACCTTTGAAAGGACAATAGAAATCGGGGACTGCGAACCTAGAGGGAAACGGTCAAATTCTACCGCATTCGTGAGTACCAATACTTAGTTCTCGATGATAGTTATTTACCAGATGCCGGGGACTGCGCCAAGACCCGCTCTAAAACTTGCTGATAAGCGGACTCGACATTGCCCAAATCCAGCCGGAAGCGATCTTTATCCATGACTCGGCGGGCGGGGTCGGTTTCGGCCTGGTTCCACAGCCGACAGGTATCGGGGCTAATCTCGTCGGCCAGCAACAGGTTTTGGTCTGCATCCAGGCCAAATTCCAACTTGAAATCGACAAGGGTGATGCCGCAGCTTTGGAAAAATTCAATCAACAATTGGTTGATTTGCAGAGAGAGGGTTTGCAGTTGTTCGACTTGGGCGGGCGTGGCGAGTTGCATGAGCAAGAGGCGATCGCGGGTGAGCAGGGGATCACCAAGGTCGTCATTTTTGTAATAGAACTCGACCAGGGGCGGCTGAATGACGGTGCCCAAAGCGAGCCCCGTTTGTTTGCAGAGGCTCCCGGCGGCGATGTTCCGAACGACAACTTCTAAGGGCACGATTTTGACGTTTTTGACCCGCATTTCGTTGGGACTGGTCTGGTCGATGAAGTGGGTGGGAATGCCCTGGGCTTCGAGTTGGCGGAACAGATGGCTGGAAATGGCACAGTTCACAGCTCCTTTGCCCTGGATTTGGCCGCGTTTTTGGGCGTTAAAGGCGGTGGCGTCGTCTTTGAAGTAGGTGAGGAGGATGGCGGGGTCGTCAGTGGTATATAGGATTTTGGCTTTGCCTTCGTAGAGCTTTTGGGGTGTGGTCATGAAATCTCCCAGTACAGTGATGGATTATTTTTGAGGGATGGGTTATTTTGCCTTAGGAATTAAACACTTCTGCGTAAAATCATTTAGCTTAAGTGAAGAAGCTTAAGACATTATTCAGTGTTTTCCTGGTTTTGATGGGCTGGACTTGCTGTGGATGACGGCGTGTTAGGGTGGTGGGCAAGGCTGGCGATCGCTCAGGGTTGGCGGTAGCCAGATTGAACAACAGGCTAAAAGAGAGGGTGGGAGCGGGATAAGCCGCGATCGCAAACGGCGCTCATGATGGATTCGGGCGATGATTTCGGACTGAAGATGGGTCATTGGTTGTGCTGTTCAAATCCTAAGATGAAACGTTCCTGCTTAGTATTGCCAATCTTAATTGGAGGGCTGTTAGGGGGGTGCGCAGTTCCCTGGCAACTCCGGGAATCCCTGGCGGGGGCTGAAGCCGTGGTTGGTCAAGCGGCAACCCGAGGGCCGGAAGTGGCTGACCCGGTACGGCGGGCACGGCAGTTGGCCTGGGAGGCAGCGGTGTTGGTGCAAAATCCGCCCCACCCTGCCCAAACCTGGCAGACCGCAAAGGTTAAATGGCGACAAGCGATTCAACTATTGGAGGCGGTGCCCAAGGCGGATGACCAGGCCGCGATCGCTGCGCAAAAGTTAGCGGACTATCGCCAGAAATATGCCGCGATCGCCCAGCGGTTGCAAGCGGAAGAAACTGCGATCGCCGCTTTTGAACGGGGCCAAACCTATGCGTGGCAGGCGGCGGTTACCGTCCGAGACGCCAACCCCTCGACCGCAGATTGGCAACGGGCCACAACGAAGTGGCAACAGGCCATGCAGCAATTGGAGGCAGTACCAGCCCAAACGACGGTGTTTGACCAGGCCCAGGCGAAATTACGGGAATATCGGGGCAATCGCCAAGTTGTGCAACAGCGACTAGCGGCAAACCAAACTGTGCAGCAGGCGATCGCCCAATTTGCCCAAGTGGCCGAGCAACTCAAAACGGGCCAAACCAAAGTTGTGTTGGGGCAAACTGCGGAAAATCTGGGCATCAGTTACGACGATTATGCCGATTTGGTGCGATCGCTCCAACAGGCGATGCAAGCCCTTGAGGCTAGTCCAGCGGCCCAGCGCCATGCGGCCTACCCCAATCTGCAAGCACGGTTGGCAGACTATGAGTTTGCCTTGACGATTTGGCGGGCCTATCGCGACCATCAACAACAGAATCGCTTTTGGCTGAATGGCGATGAGTTCTATAACCAACTGTTGCCCCTGTCTTTGATTGATAGCGATCGCTTATTCAAAAATTACTCAAACATCAAAATTTATCGGGGCAGTCGCAACATCAAAATTCCCTTAAAGTTCACCCTCTGGGAAATTTGGGATCAATCGCGCCTGGAAATGGCGAACCTGCAACCTAAGCCTGTTGTGCGCTCTTAGGGGCGATCGGCGTTCTGGGCTTGTGGCCCCTCTTCACGGTGGTTGAGGGTAGCCAGACGGTCGGGGTGGAATGCCATTTGTGCCGCCAGAACCAGATACAATCGGTTACAAATGCTTAATTTTTCCGCGAAACGTTATGCAGCCTTCTTCTGAACGGCCTGAACCAACCTGGATCACGGTGCTCCGCTTGCTGCGGTGGGATAAACCTGCTGGTCGGCTGATTTTGATGATCCCGGCCTTGTGGGCGGCGACGCTGGCGGCCTTGGGCCAGCCGCCGTTGCCACTGATTGGGGTGATAATCCTGGGCACGTTGGCGACGAGTGGGGCGGGCTGTGTGGTGAATGATTTGTGGGATCGCAACATTGACCCGAAGGTGCAACGAACCCGATCGCGGCCTTTGGCGTCTCGGGCCTTGTCGGTGCAAGTGGGCATCGGGGTGGCGATCGCCGCTTTCATTTGTGCCTGGGGGCTAGCCATGTACCTGAACCCGTTGACCTTTTGGCTGTGTGTAGCGGCTGTCCCTGTGATTGTGCTGTATCCTGCGGCCAAACGGGTGTTTCCGGTGCCCCAACTGGTCTTGGCGATCGCCTGGGGCTTTGCCGTGCTGATTAGCTGGAGTGCGGTGAGTTGTGGGCCGACACCGGGGCCAACGCCGTGTCTGGGGCCGTCTACCTGGGCGTTGTGGGGGGCGACCGTGTTGTGGACGCTGGGTTTTGACACGATTTATGCAATGGCCGATCGAGAGGACGATCGCAAAATTGGGGTCAACTCCAGTGCGCTGTTTTTTGGCAAATTCGCACCTCATGCCGTGGGGCTATTTTTTGCGGGTACGGCTGTGTTGCTGGGAGTATTGGGCCAGCAAATGCAACTGAACGCGGGTTTTTGGATCACTCTGGCGATCGCGGTTTTGGCCTGGGGTTGGGAATATTTCCAACTGTGTCAGCGCACCATTCCGGCCCCAACCTATGGCAAATTGTTTCGGCAAAATGTGTGGATTGGGTTTATTCTCCTCGCGGGCATGGTGGTTGGTCATTGGTAGATTGCAAAGCCAGGGCCACCCATGAAAAAACGCATCTGAATCGAGTTCCCAAGGGCGATCGCCAAGGCTCCATCCAAATGCGTTCCAATGCTTTAATCCTGTTATGGGTCTTAGGCTGACCCTGAGTAAATTAGTAGATGACGGCGTCAGTGCGTCTCCCCTTTGCGGTCTCAGGTATTGGTCATTTGCGAGGGACGAGTGACCAATGACGAACAGAAATGGTGGGTGAAATTGCGCCTCAGTCTACTAGGCTCCCAACCACCGGGCTGCGTCTTTCGCGTGATAGGTCAGAATCAGATCGGCTCCAGCCCGTTTGAAACTGGTCAGGGTTTCCAGCACGACTTTTTGTTCGTCTACCCAGCCATTGAGGGCAGCGGCTTTGACCATCGAATATTCGCCCGATACGTTGTAGGCGGCGACGGGCACGTTTGAGGCTTGCTTTACCTGCCAGATAATGTCCATGTAAGACAGGGCGGGCTTCACCATCAACATATCGGCTCCTTCCGCCAGGTCAAGCTCGATTTCCTTGAGGGCTTCGCGGGAGTTGCCGGGATCCATTTGGTAAGTGCGGCGATCGCCAAACTGAGGGGCAGACTCGGCGGCATCCCGGAAGGGGCCATAGTAGGCCGAGGCATACTTGGCGGCGTAGGACAGAATGGGCAAATCCTGGAAGCCAGCCGCGTCTAAGCCTTCCCGAATGGCTTTCACGAAGCCATCCATCATCCCCGATGGCGCAATGATATCTACCCCAGCATTAGCCTGGGAGACGGCGGTTTTCTTCAATAATTCCAGGGTCGGGTCATTCAGCACGCGCCCCATCAAATCCCCGGTTTCCAAATAACCGCAATGGCCGTGGGTGGTGTACTCACACAGGCAGGTATCGGCAATGACCACCAAATCGGGCACGGCGGCTTTCACTGCTGCCGCTGCTTTTTGCACAATGCCGCAGTCGTGCCACGCGCCAGTCGCATCGGTGTCCTTATCTGCCGGAATGCCGAACAAAATGATCGCCGGAATGCCCAGATCGTAGACTTCCTTGGCTTCTTCGACGATTTTGTCTACAGACAGTTGGAAGACCCCCGGCATAGAGCGAACTTCTTTGGCGATCGCCTCACCGGGCACGGCAAACAAGGGGTAGATGAGATCACTGGTGGTCAGTACCGTTTCCTGCACCATGCGACGGAGTTGGGTACTGTTGCGTAAGCGGCGCGGGCGATGAGTTGGAAACATAGGAAATTCAAAGAATCTTGCTAAGGAATGGGGTTGCCAGCGTTGGGCTGCAACGGGAACGGGGCTGGAATTGGAAAAGGGCAAGTTAAATTCGAGCCAGTGCCCCCATGTCCGTAACCAACGACGCAACAATCGTCTCAATTCTTAAAAGTCTAAACCGTTCTGGCCCCGCGCTCAGGGCCAATTACATTACATTGTGTTGCGAAGTTCGGGGAGGGTGAAAAACGCCTGAGAAGCGCATGATTGGGGAACCCGTTGGCTACCGTTGGTCGGGTGAATGTCTGAGATCGCGGGTGGGCAGAACTGCGATCGCCCTGCCCACCGGATTCGCTACACCGGGAGCCTATTTGATGTAGCCCATGCGTTGGAGATGGGCACGCAATGCCGTGGGAAAATCGGAATACTGACCCACCGTATTGCCTTTGCCATCGTACTTGTCTAACCCCCAGTTGCTTTGGCGATCGTACCGCGACAACATGAAGTTCCACCCCTCCTCAAATTCGCCCAGCAGCGCCTTTTGGGCCACATATCCGGCCAAAACACCGTTAATTTCACCGTCTGAATCGCGCTGTCGCTCCACAATGGTTTGATACATTTTCCAGGCTGTCGATCGCAGCGTTTTCCGATACTTGGGCGTAGTATCCAGAAACTGGCCATCAATTAACGAAAAAATCTTCGATGGTGCAAACGAACCTGCATAGGAACTGAAGCGATACAAAAACGACTGATCGTAAGATGTAAACTCTAAGGTGCCATCTCCATCAAGGTCAGTAAAATCACCGCCACGACCATCTAAAAAACCAGTATTGATGGTTTGAAACTGATTGTTCCGCCACTGGTGAATCACTGTGGATGTACAACAATGGGCACCACCGCTGAAGGTACTCACAATGACTTCGGGCGTACCATTCTGGTCAATATCTTTGATGGCAACGTTGCCGGTGTAATAGGTGGTGACTTCTTCTGAGACTTTGCGATCGCCGGTATAAAAAATATCGTAAGTTAGATTTTTTTCTTGCAGTTCTGCGGCTTCCCCAACTTTGATGGGGGTGTAGTTCACCACAACTTTGATGATGCCTTCTGGATCGGTGATCGTGTAGTTTTCGACTTTGCCTTTGCTACTGCTCAGAGAGATTTCTGTGGCCGCGATCGCTGGCCCGCCCCCGATCAAAACTGCTATTGCTGCTAGGGCTAGACTCTGGATTCGCTGCATCATACGAACACTCCTCATAAACAATTTCCGTATCAGGGATTGGTGGTAGCTACCGCGATCGCTGGCCCCAATCCGGAGGGCGGGGTGCGATGGGTTGCCTTGGCTATCGGTCGAAAAATTCTGCTTTTTTGTGCCGGATTTAACTGTATTGGGGGGATAGGGCCTTGCTAGAGTCAAGGCATCGGGTTTAACAGTGGTTCCAGGCAATGCTAAAAGGATACATCGCCAGTTTGGTGAATCCACGCTTTGTTCCAACGGGATTGAAAACGGCGATCATCGTTGGCACCTTACTGTTTGTAATTAATCATGGGTACGCCATTGCGCAGCGGGAGATGACGCGCGATCGCTGGTTGGCGGTGATGTTGACCTACCTCATGCCCTATTTAGTGAATGTGCACGGGCAATATAGTAGTAGTCAACGTCAGCAGAATGGATAAATAATTTGCACGCAAACTTGAGCAACCATCAGGCAACGCCGCATGTAACGCGGATGGACTGGGTGCAAACGCCGATTATTCCAGTGGTGGGAGAACTCATTCGGCAACATCCGGGGACGATTTCTTTGGGGCAGGGGGTCGTGGCCTATGGGCCGCCACCTGCCGCGATCGCGCAACTCTCGGCGTTTCTGGCTGATCCCCAAAATCACAAGTATCAAGCGGTGCAGGGCATTCCGCAGTTGCAGGCCGCGATCGCCACAAAACTGGCAGCGGAAAATGGGATTGAATTGGGCGATCGCCGCTGTGTGGTGGTGACGGCGGGCAGCAATATGGGCTTTCTCAATGCGGTGCTGGCGATTACCCAACCCGGTGATGAGATTATTCTCCAAACGCCCTATTACTTTAATCACGAGATGGCGATCGCCATTGCCGGGTGTCGGGCGGTACTGGTGCCGACGGATGGCGAGTATCAGCTCCAGGTAGCAGCGATCGCGGCGGCCATTAGCGATCGCACTCGTGCGGTGGTGACGATTTCCCCCAATAACCCGACTGGGGCAGTGTATCCAGAAGCCGTATTGCGGGCCGTGAATGACCTCTGTCGCGATCGCGGAATTTACCACATCCACGACGAAGCCTACGAGTATTTCACCTACGACGACGCGGTGCATTTTTCGCCGGGGGCGATCGCCACGGGCACAGCGCACACCATTTCTTTGTTCAGCTTGTCCAAAGCCTATGGGTTTGCCAGTTGGCGCATTGGCTATATGGTCATCCCGGCGGCGTTGCTGCTGCCCGTTATGAAAATTCAGGATACCAACGTGATTTGTCCGGCGGTCATTTCTCAATATGCGGCGATCGGGGCGTTGCAGGCGGGGCGGGCCTATTGTCAGGAGCGGCTGGCGGCGATCGCCCACAATCGGCAGTTGATGTTGTCCAACCTTCAGACCATCTCCCCGTTGTGTACGGTGCCAAAAGCAACGGGCGCGTTTTATTTCTTGCTCAAGGTGCAAACTGAACTGCCAGATATGACCCTGGTGGAACGGTTAATTCGGGATTATGGCGTTGCGGTGATTCCAGGGAGCACCTTTGGGCTGGCGCAAGGCTGTTACCTGCGGGTGGCCTACGGCGCATTGGAGGCAGAGACGGCAAACGAGGGCTGCGATCGCTTGGTACAAGGACTCAAGGGCATTCTCGCCTGAGCCGCACACCCGCGATCGCCCCACCCCTAACGAGATTGCATAAAACGCCCTGCCATCGCGATCGCGTCCCCAATGTCCACATCCCCATCGTTGTCGGAATCAAGAAACACATTCAGCACGTTGTTGCCGCCGGTCTGGCCCGAAGTGCTGGCCCCGGTTTGCAGCATTTTCAAAATGATTGGCACCGCGAGAACTAATAACCCTTGCACCTGGGCTGCAGAAATCCCCGTCCGTTCGGCGATGATATTCGCGACCTGTTGCTGCTGATCCGGGGTGAACAGAGCCGCCACGGCCGCTGGGTTTTTGCCAACGCCGCTAAACTGATCCACGATCGCCTCCACGCGACCCTGGCCCTCGGTGGCTTGCTTATGTTGCAGAGCCGAGCGCACGGCTTCCCCCGCCATCGATAATACGGTTTGGCTGGTGCTGGGGTCGATGCCGTTTTGGCTAGCTAATTGCTGAACCATCCCCAAAATGCCGCTAAGTTGGTCAGGACTGGCCTGCTGATTTGGATTGGCGATCGCCCCCACAATTTGGTCAAACAATCCCATCGCTAAATTGACTCCTCATTCGTTGTCGTTGCAATTTTTCCCAGCGTGTCGGGGGTAACTGTCCTGGCCCCCACACCAATGACCCAGAGCAAACCCAGCGATCGGCTCCAGGCCATTGATTATGGGTTGACCGACTGGGCCACCATCCGACCCAAGCAGTACCAGAAAAGTTGGGTCAAAACCGCCTAGCCGACAGTGACTTGGCTACTGTCAACTGAGGTGGCTCCGTTTACACCGTTGGCGATGGAAACACACTTGTCCAGCAACCCTTGATTGGGAACTGAGCCTTTGAGGACAACGGTACCACCCGTCTGCGCGACCCACAGCGTGGCAATATCATCCAGTTCGGCATCATCATCAAAGGCTTTGGCCACCCGCTTGGCCAGACCGCTCTGATCATATTCACCATTCAAGCCCACCCGTTCCGGGGGAATGTCGTTCCCCTTGGGTGCGTCAGCGGGGGCGGGTTCGTCTTTCTTGCCACCAAAAATTCGATCAAAAAAGCCCATTTCTTTAAATCCTTATACACAGAGTCAATGGCGTTAAGCGTACCTGAGTCCATCAGCTACGCTCTGAAAAGAGACTAGCAAAGCTGCCCCTAATTAGCTAGCCTCCCTCGACACAGATAGGAACTTTGCAGAGTCTGGTACCAGTGGGTTGACAAAACTGTGCCAACTGTTCAGGATTGGGTCATCTTTATAGCAGTTTGTCCATTGCTCAGTCCATTTTGTAGTACGCGAGCCTCAGTCCATGTCTAATTCTGTGCCTCCCGATCGCCGTCCGCCCCGCTTGCGAGATGACGAACCCCTTGCCATCTTTGTTGTTTTTCTGGTGTTTGGGGGGCTGTTAGCGTGGGGCTTGGGTGTGGGCCGTAATGGGTTTAATTGGGCACAACTGTGGGATAAATTTCAATTGCCCTGGCAGGCTCCGGCAGAGCAAGCCGCGACATTGCCACCATCAACCCCAGAGGCCGACCAATCGCGATCGCCTGCCTCTGACTCTGGGCCTGGTGCCCCGAGTTCGACGAATCCCAGTCCGGCCCCGCCCACAGGAACAACGAATTTGGGCATTCGCGGGACAACGGATGGCACTGCTCCCCAAGGGGAATTGGATAGGCAGGGCTCTGGGCCACCGCCTGCGCCCGTACCAGGCAGTGCCGCCTCACCAGCACTGACGGAGCCAGGGAAACCAATTGCTTTTGCTGATGTGCCCAAAGAGTATTGGGCGGCACCGTTTATCAGTGCCTTGTCGGCGAAGGGCATTATTAGCGGTTTTCCTGATGGCACGTTTAAGCCCAACCAGCCGGTGACTCGGGCTGAGTTTGCCGTGCAAGTCCAAAAGGCGTTTACCAAACCCGATCGCTCTCCCACGAAGTCGTTTGCGGATGTGCCCCCCGGTAGTAAGTGGTCGGTGGCGGTGGATCAGGCGGTGAAGGCTGGGTTTATGACGGGCTATCCCGATCGCACCTTCCGCCCAGAACAAGATGTTTCCCGCACGGAAGCGGTGATTTCGATTGTGAAAGGGTTGGAGTTGCCTGTACCAACTGATCCAACTGCCGTGTTGCAGCCCTATGCTGATCAACAAGTTGTGCCCAGTTGGGCGCGATCGCTGGTTGCTGCCGCCGTCCAAAAACGGATTTTTACGGGCAATCCGGATACGAATCAACTGATGGCCGAGCAACCAGCGACCCGCGCCGATATTGCCGCGTTGATCTACAAATCTTTGGAAGTTGAGGCGAAATAGAGGGCGATCGCGCTGAGCATCAGGGCTTCTGGATATCCCTACTTGGGCACCTCTGGACAGGTTCCCCGCTCTACACCCATGATGGGAAAAGGGCAGGCGCGAAGTTAGGAATTCTGGGCGATCGCAACCCCTGGTGCAATCCAGCGATCGGTGATGTGGCGCGATCGTGCCAAGCGTCACCAAGTTGGCTATGATCAGCGTTTGCGCCAGTTGGGCCACAGCGAAACCGCAGCACCGCATAAATCAAGGCTGAAACATCCACTTTTAGTGGGAATTGCAACCAAGTCAACTCCGGGGACATTTCATTCGCGCGATACAATGAATTCAGCCATTAGCGTTGCTCAAGCAGGATAGGGGAGAACAAACACGAATGGGTAGAGTCGTCGGCATAGACCTGGGTACGACAAATTCGGTAGTTGCCGTGATGGAAGGTGGAAAGCCTGTGGTCATTGCCAATGCCGAAGGTATGCGGACAACCCCTTCCGTCGTTGGCTTTAGCAAAGATGGCGAACGATTGGTGGGGCAGTTGGCCCGACGGCAAGCGGTATTGGATCCGCAAAACACCTTTTTTGGGCTGAAACGCTTCATTGGCCGCAAATATACCGAACTCACTCCCGACTCCAAACGTGTGCCCTACACCATCCGCAAGGACGAATATGGCAACGTTAAGATCAAATGCCCCCGCTTACAACGGGAATTTGCCCCGGAAGAAGTCTCGGCGATGATTTTGCGGAAGTTGGCCGACGAAGCCAGCCGCTACCTTGGGGAGCCCGTGACAGGGGCAGTGATTACGGTGCCAGCCTATTTCAACGATTCCCAGCGGCAAGCCACACGGGATGCAGGCCGAATTGCAGGCTTGGATGTCAAACGGATTTTGAACGAGCCGACGGCGGCTTCCCTGGCCTATGGGCTGGATCGGCGGGATAGCCAAACGCTCCTGGTGTTCGATTTGGGTGGGGGCACGTTTGACGTGTCTGTCCTGGATGTGGGCGAGGGCGTCTTTGAAGTGAAGGCGACCGCCGGGGATACCCAGTTGGGCGGGAATGACTTTGACAAAAAAATTGTGGATTGGTTGGCGGAGCAATTCCTGGAGCAGGAAGGGGTGGATCTGCGGCGCGATCGCCAATCATTGCAGCGGCTGACCGAAGCGGCTGAGAAGGCAAAAATTGAGCTATCGGGTGTGGGCGTAACGGAGATTAACCTGCCGTTTATTACCGCCACTGAAGATGGCCCCAAACACATCGAAACGCGCCTGACCCGAGCGGAATTCGAAGGCTTGTGCGGCGACTTGTTGGCACGGCTGCGGGGGCCAGTGAAACAAGCCATGCGAGATGCGGGGTTGAGTCCGGCCCAGATTGATGAAGTAGTGTTGGTGGGTGGCTCAACGCGGATTCCCATTGTGCAGCAGCTTGTTCGCAGTTTCATCGATCGCGAACCCAATCAGAACGTGAATCCCGATGAGGTGGTGGCGATCGGGGCGGCCATTCAGGCGGGGATTCTGGGCGGCGAAGTCAAAGACATTTTGCTGTTGGATGTGACGCCGTTGTCCCTGGGGCTGGAAACTGTGGGCGGCTTGATGAAAGCGTTGATTCCCCGGAACACTACGATTCCCGTGCGGCGATCGGATATTTTCTCGACCGGCGAAGATAACCAAACCCTGGTTGAAATTCACGTCCTCCAAGGGGAGCGGGACATGGCCACGGGGAACAAGTCGTTGGGGCGATTCAAACTCACGGGTATTCCTCCGGCTCCGCGCGGCATTCCCCAGGTGCAGGTCGCTTTTGATATTGACGCCAATGGGATCTTGCAAGTGACAGCGATGGATCGCACGACAGGCCGCGAACAAAGCATTACGATCCAGGGGGCTTCGACGTTGAGTAACGAAGAAGTGAATCGGATGATTCGGGATGCGGAGGAATACGCCGAAACCGATCGCCAGAAAAAGGCGAAAGTGCAAAAGCGGAATGACGCAGAATCGTTGATTCTCAAAGGGGAACGTCAACTGCGAGAGGCGACGCTTGACTTTGGGATGCAGTTCACGAGCACTTTTCGATCGCGCATTGAAGCGACCGCGCGCCAACTGAAGGATGCCCTGGCCCGCAATGACGAACGGGACATCGATCGCTATCAGGCGGATCTGCAAGATGTGTTGTATGACTTGACCCGAGAAGTCTTGCAACGCAACAAGGAAATTGAAGAAGAAGACAGCTTGTTGGGTGCAATCAAGAGCTTCTTTGCCGACGACGACGATGAGGATTATTACTACGACTATGACGATCGCCGCCGGGGCTACTACGGCGATCGCTCTGGGTATGGCAGTGGCTACACCAGTGGCTATGGCAGCAGTGGCTATGGCAGTGGCTACAGCGGCAGTTACGGGGGGAGCAGTGGCTATTCCCGCACAGGCGATTACAGCAGTTCCAGCACTGGGCGCACGAGCCGCCAAAGTGATAGCTGGGATGATGACGATTGGGAAACTGGAGGCCGCAGCAATGGCCGTGGCTCCAACCGTGACTATGGTCGCGACAGCTCCAGCCGTGATAGCTATGGCCGTGACAGCTATGACCGAGATCCCTACAGCCGTGATAGCTATGGCCGCGACAACTCCAGTCGCGACAGTTCTAGCCGTGACAACTCCAGCCGCGATAATTACAGCCGCGATAGTTATGGTCGGGAGGGGACTAATCGGGATAGCTATAGCCGCGATAGCTCCAGCCGTGATAGCTATGGCCGGGATAATTACTCCTCGCGGGAGGCGGCTCCTCGGCGGGATCCTTACAGTAGCTCTGATGCCTACAGCGATCGCGGAACTAGCCGACCTCGTGACAGCTACAGCCGGGATGAAGCAAGTCGTAGTGCCAGTCGTACCCCCAGTTGGGACACGCCCAGCCGCGACAGTTATGGTCAGGGGCAAGATGCCTATTCCCCGCGCAATCGGTCTGGGAATGCGGAGTCTCCTCGGGATGCCTATCGTGACCCTGGCCGGAGTCCCAACCCGCGTACCAATGGTCTAGACCGGGGCGATCGCGCTGAAACGACAAGCCGCTCCCTGGGGGGGTATGATGCTGCTGCGGGAGCCGCGCCAGTCCGGAACAATGCCACTCCTCGGTCTGAGCAACCCCCTCGGAATGCTCGGCCCAGTGCGTATACCGATAGCTGGGATGAGGATGATGAGTGGCTCTAAAGCCCGTGGCTGAACGATGATGCTGTGTTGTGATTCGCGTGATGAAGTCCCTTAGCCTATGCAAAACTTTCGGAATTATTACGATATCTTAGGGCTGAAACAGGAGGCGACTCCGGAGGAAGTCAAACAAGCCTTCCGAAAGTTGGCGCGGAAATATCACCCCGATTTGAATCCCGGTGACAAGACCGCAGAAGATCGGTTCAAGGCCATTAATGAAGCCTATGAAGTCTTGTCGGACAGCGAAAACCGGGCGCAATACGACCAGTTTGCCCGTTTTTGGAAGCGACCTGGGTTTCAGGCAGGGGCCAAGGCTGTCTCGCGGGTGTGGAATGGACGCGGGGGCGATCGCGGTGGGGATTATAACTTTAGTGAATTTAGCGACTTCAACACGTTTGTTGATCAAATGCTAAATCGTCGGGTACCGACGGCGACTGCCCCGGAACCCAGCAGCACCGACGCTTATCGACCTGGCACCACTAAAACCACCTATACCGTGCCCCGGACAAAACCACGGGATGCAGAAGCTCGGCTGGCGGTGCCCCTCGAACGGGCCTACCAGGGGGGGCGAGAACGGATTCGCTTGGAAGATGGGCGATCGCTGGAAGTGAATATGCCTTCTGGGATGGTGACGGGCCAAAGAGTGCGCCTCAAAGGGCAGGGCGTGGCTGGCGGTGATTTGTACCTCAAAATCGAAGTCACCCCCCATCCATTTTTTAGTTTGCAAGGAAATGATGTGGTCTGCCAATTGCCCATTACTCCGAGTGAGGCTGTGCTGGGTGGGGCGATCGAAGTGCCCACGTTGGATGGCTTGGTGAAAATGACGATTCCACCCGGTGTGCGCTCTGGCCAACGGTTACGCATGGCCAACAAGGGCTATCCCGTTGAGGGCGATCGGGGCGACCAAATTGTGGAAATTCAAATCGTTGTGCCCAAAGAACTCACCGAGCAAGAGCGTGAGCTGTACGAAAAACTGCGACAACTGGAAACCTTTGCCCCCCGTGCCGATCTGCCAGTGTAGGCGGAGGCCCAGGATTAGAGGACGTGCGGTTAAATCCAGGCTCACCCAAACGGGGGAGTTTAGCGTCATCCAGTCAGCTCACACTTTCCGAGGGCGAATGTCATCCGTCAAGGCGAGGATTACCAGGGCTTTCAGCTCGTATCCTAAAAACATAGACAGTTGCTCAAGTGCAACCTTGGTTACCTGGCGGGGGGCTGCCAGGTAATTTTTTTAGGGTTGAGTCTCTGACTCTGACTCAAGGGGCAAACCCCGAATTGAACGGTCAAGTAACTGCATTGGGTGGATTACGGGCACTTGTTTGCCTTGCAATTCCAGGTGTTTGCTGATTTGCACAAAACAGCCGATGTTGGCCGAGACAATCACCGCTGCCCCCGTATTGGTCAGGTTTTGGACTTTTTGCCGCCCCAACTCTGCTGCGACCTCCGGCTGCAAAATGTTGTAAACTCCGGCACTGCCACAACACAAGGCGGCATCCAGGGGTTCGCGCAATTGAACATTGGGAATCTGCTGCAACAGTTGGCGGGGTTGCACACTAATTTTTTGGCCATGCAGCATGTGGCACGCATCTTGATAGACCAGGGTAAGTGGCTTGGCTTGCAAGGGCGATAATTTGGCGGTCAGGCCGACTTCTGCCAGGAATTCCTGCACATCCCGCACCTGGGCTGCAAAGGCTTTGGCTTTGTCCCGATAGGCGGGGTCGTCTGCCAGAATGTGCCCGTATTCCTTTAAGGTGTGCCCACACCCGGAGGCGTTGATGAGGACGTAATCCACGTTGGCTGCCGCAAAACTATCGATGAGTTGGCGGGCGAGGGTTTGGGTTTGGGCTTCGTGGCCCTGGTGATGGGTCAAGGCACCGCAACAGCCTTGCGGGTTGGGAATGACGACTTCGCAGCCGTTGGCGCTCAAAACTCGTACCGTGGCTTCGTTGACGGCGGGGTTAAACAACCGCTGCACACACCCCAACAGTACCCCCACCCGATAGCGTTTGGGGCCTTGGGCGGGAATTCGTTCTGGCAAAGAGTCGCGAAAGGCTTGGGGGGCAATGGGGGGCAACAGGGCTTCCATTGCGGCAAGTTGGGGGGCGAGTTGTTGCAATGGAAGCGATCGCACCAGCCGTTGGAGGCCTGATTTTTGGTATAACCCCAGGGGCCGCAGGAGCAGCCGGAGCCGATTGGGATAGGGGAAGAGGGAAAAGATGAGTTGGCGGAGCAGGCGTTCGGGGAGCGATCGCGGATGGTTGCGTTCGACTTGTTGGCGGGTAGCTTCGATCAACTGGTCATACTGCACGCCCGATGGACAGGTGGTGACGCAGGCTAAACAGCCCAAACACGAGTCAAAGTGTTGGACGGTTGCAGGGGAGAAAGGAATTTCGCCTTCGTTGATGCCATCCATCAAATAAATGCGGCCTCGGGGTGAGTCGGTTTCTTTGCCAATTACCCGATAGCTGGGACAGGTCGAGAGGCAAAACCCACAGTGGACGCAGGCATCAATCAACTTACGATCAGGGGGAGATTGAGGGTCAAACGTGGCGATCGCGCCCAGTGTAGCTGTCTGCTCGCTTGCATTGTGTTCCCCCATACCCCAGTTCCAGTGTTGTGTTGTGTGAAATTGAATCCTGTGCCTTCTAGTGTAAGCCGTGGGGGCGATCGCCCTTTGCGAACTGCTAAATCCCGCCGACAAAGCGCCCCGAACTCAAGCGCCGTTGTGGATCGAAGGTCTGTTTAATCGCTTGCATGGTTGCCAGGGCTGGCCCCACATCGCCCCACACGTCAAGCTGTTGTTTCGCGGGAGGTGGGGCTTGCAGCATTGTCAAAAAGCCACTGTGGGCTTCGCAAAACGTCCGAATTTGGCGGACGATCGCGGCTTCCACGGTCGGGAAGACCAGCCAGCCTAACCCGCTACCAAGGTGAAGTTGGCCAGCCCAGCCCGCCACCTCCAGACTGTCGATGTGGCGATAGAGGGCGATCGCCGCTGTGGGTTGTATTCCTATTTTGCAGGCGATCGCGCCAGTCGGGGTCGGCGGAGGGATTTGATCTCGTAACCGTTGCCATAGAGTGGGGTCGTCTGCCTGGTCATAGTTTGCTACGGCTAAGGAGTGCGATCGGCCCCAGGCGGCGACGGTCTCACTCTGCGTGTGGACACTAGCCCCAATGCCCTGAAAGCGCACAAGCAACCCCTCGCCCTGCCCCAAACCTAAGTTAGCGACCACCGTTGCCGACACCAAATCGACGCTCACAGGGGTTAACGCTGAGCGAATGAGTTGTTGGGCGACCTGGGCGATCGCGCCCCCCTCCCCGGTTAACACAACCGTCTTGGTGCTGTCTGGCAATGGATACACCCGCAACGTAACTTGGGTCAGCACGCCCAACGTGCCATAAGAACCAGTGAATAATTTCATCAGGTCATAACCCGCCACGTTTTTGACGACGCGCCCTCCGGCTTTGGCGATTTGCCCATCGGCCCGCACAAATTCAATGCCCAACACCATATCGCGCACACTGGTATAGCGATGGCGCAGGGAGCCCGTATCTCCCGTGGCAATGACACCACCGATGGTGGCCTGGTCAGGATAGGCCGGGTCAATCGCCAAAAACTGCCCCTGTTCCGCTAAGAGGGCTTGTAAAGTGGCAAAGGGCATTCCGGCTTCGACGGTGACGGTCAAATCACCGACGGCATGGTCAACCAGGCGATTTAAGTGTTGCGTGCTGAGGGCGATCGCGGGGCTGGTGATCAAGCCACCCCAATCTAGTTTGCTCCCTGCACCACAGGGAATAATGCTCCACGCGGCGGTCTGGGCTGCTGCGAGTACGGTTGCCAGATCGGCCACCGTCGCCGGACTCACCCAATGAGAAATGGTGGCCCCCGGTGCGATCGCCTGTTGGCTCACGGCGATCTGTCTCGCCGATAGCCCTGGCCCTTCACTCACCTGGGCGGCCCCGGCGATCGCTGCCAACGCTGCCGTACTCGCCGTCTTTATTGTCTCCAAACCCATGCCCTGCCTGTCCTAATCATCCAAAATCCATTCCGAGGCCCGCTCACCCAACTCCAGCGGAATCCGCACCGCCTTCCCCAAGCGTGGCCGCTCCCGTGTTTCTGCCACAAAGGTTTCAACTTGTTCCACGCCGCCCCATTCTCGCAAATAAGCCGCGATCGCATCTAAATGCGCTAAATACTCCGCCTCATCCATCGGGAACGAAGCCTGTTCCAGGAACCGCCACATGACCAAAACCGAAATTTGGCCCTGAATCCGTCGGAGCTGCAAATCATAAGAACGCCCCCACTTGTTCAGCAACAGTTGGCGCAACCCTTGTCCAGTCATAAGCCTCATCAGTATCCTATAGTGCCAAGAACCATCCCTGCCAGTCCCAGAGCGGAAATTGGTGCCGTGCAACCAGCTTGCACACGCTGCCCCTCCCCCTTCTCTTAACATTTCGTAGCAATCTATCCAACTCTCCTGTTTTTCAGGATGCTTACAGTCTGTAATAATTACCATTAACACCTGATGCGATCGCGTTCCAACCGCCCCGCAGTTCGCTGCTCGTTGGCACCATCAAACAAATCAGGTTGCTGTGCTAGCTGCTTGGTCAAACTCGCTTTGGGTGCAACAGGCGAAATTGGCCAACGGTGCAGGCATTCATCCTTTGTCTCAAGTAAGACCGATCCTTAAATACTGCTTAACATCATGACTCAACTCTCTGGATCCTCTGACGTGCCTGATATGGGTCGTCGCCAATTCATGAACCTGCTAATGGTTGGCACAGGCGCTGGCGCGGTTCTAGGAATGGTATATCCGGTTATCCAATATTTTATCCCCCCTTCCTCTGGTAGTGGCGGCGGTGGTGTCACAGCGAAAGATGCCCTCGGAAACGATGTTGTCGTGAGTGACTTTTTGGCCGCTCACAACCCTGGTGATCACGTCCTGGCGCAGGGCCTGAAGGGCGATCCCACCTACATCATTGTGCAAGAAGACAAATCCATCGCTGATTTCGGGCTGAATGCCGTTTGTACTCACCTGGGGTGTGTCGTGCCCTGGAACGCCAGCGAGAACAAGTTTATGTGTCCTTGCCACGGTTCCCAATACAACAGCGAAGGGAAAGTTGTTCGTGGCCCCGCACCGTTGTCTTTAGCTTTGGTTCATGCCTCAGTTGAAAATGACAAAGTGGCCTTCACCCCGTGGACTGAAACCGATTTCCGCACTGGCGAAGAACCCTGGTGGGCCTAAACGGAGTTACCCATTGCCTTGCGTCATCCTGTTGCGGTGCGTAGCGGTGGGAACCGTTCCAGCTCTGTCTCGCTCTAGGCATTTCGGTCTAGCGTGTGTGTAACTTTCTTCCTTAGTTCCTATCAAGCAAAAATCCTGACATGAGAACACGTTATTTCGCTGAGTCATTGCTGGTGGGCATCCGTTCAGCCAAGCGGACCCTCCTACTGGCGATCGCCACAGCCGCCCTTCTACTGACCAGCGGTTTTGCCCTCCCTGGTGCGGCGCAGGCATACCCCATCTTCGCCCAACAAGCCTACGAAAACCCCCGCGAAGCCACCGGACGCATCGTGTGTGCGAACTGCCACTTGGCACAGAAGCCCACCGAAGTCGAAGTGCCCCAATCGGTCTTACCTGACAGCGTGTTTGAAGCTGTGGTCAAAATCCCCTACGACAAAAGCGTGCAGCAAGTCGTAGCCGGTGGCGAGAAAGGCCCCCTGAACGTAGGTGCAGTTCTGATGTTGCCCGAAGGGTTTAAGCTGGCACCGGAAGATCGCATTCCTGAAGAACTGAAAGAAAAGGTGGGTGACGTTTACTTCCAGCCTTACAGCGAAGATAAAGAAAACATCATCGTGGTTGGCCCGTTGCCCGGTGAACAGTACAGCGAAATTGTTTTCCCCATTCTTTCGCCTGACCCCAACACTGACAGTGCTATCAAGTTTGGTAAGTACTCTGTCCACGTTGGCGGCAACCGTGGTCGCGGCCAAGTTTACCCAACGGGTGACAAGAGCAACAACGCTGTTTACAACGCCTCTGCGGCGGGTACGATTAGCCAGATCAGCAAAGATGATTATGGCAACTACAAGGTCACCATTCAAACGGAAGCTGGCGCAACCGTTGTGGATGAAATTCCGGCTGGCCCTGAGCTGATTGCCACCGAAGGCCAAGCTGTCAAGGCGGGTGATGCGTTGACGAATAATCCTAACGTGGGTGGTTTTGGCCAAGTGGATGCTGAGATTGTGCTACAAAGTCCGAATCGGATCCTGGGCTTGCTGGCCTTCTTCGTTGCCGTCACGATGGCTCAAATCATGCTCGTCTTGAAGAAGAAGCAAATCGAAAAAGTTCAAGCTGCGGAAATGCAGTTCTAAGCCCAAGTTTCTGAACAAATTTGGTGCTTGCTTCAGCCGGGTTGACTGAATCCGGCTGATTGAATGAAGAACATAAAATCTGTAGATTGCACGCGATCGCTCTGGTTCGTTTTAATAGCTATACTGGGGCGATCGCGTTTTTGTAGATACAAGATTGCCTTTATCTACAAAGTTGCGACTATAAAATGTTGTCTGGCCCAGGACAGAATTTGGGAAATTCCAGACGCTCATCTCGGCAAACTGGTCGTAGATTTAACCAAGACTGCGGTTCATCAGCACGAGTAAAAACGGCACCCTAAAAAGCAGAGTGCTCCCATTGTTGTTCTGGATAAATGAGACTGTTCGATTAAGGATGGCGTCTTCTCAGTGGGGAAAACTCAGCCGCTTCAGTCCTTTTCCCTCCATTCCTAGCCAGGAACAAAAACCAAATGCCAAGTGGTTTTCTTATTTCTGCAAAAGGGTTAAAAAGGAGGCTAGATAAACATGGGTCGCCTTTAGAGATAAACGCGATCGCACTTAAAAATCTTAAATTTGAAGTGTCTAAATGCAAACCTTGAAACGCGCTAAAATTGTGGCGAGTGCAGCGCGAGCAGAATCGCAAAACAGGGTTTAGGATTCCGTGATATGAGGTTTAGGCGTGATAGCTGAGTGCGGCCCGCTTGTTTGCCTGGTCATCGCAAGCCTCGTTGTGCTACTGGCTGAGGGTGCCGTGACTTGGGGCGATGTTATTCCTGCCGATTAGCCAGCGATCGCAACCCAGCGGCCACCAGAACCGCCAGTTTGCACTGGTTGCCCAACTTGGCCGGGATCATACGCATCAGTCGAGGCGGCAAGGCGGAGGGATGACGCGGCATCGAGGGAAGCGCCAAATTGCACACTATTGCTTGTTGGTTGGGGCGAGGCTGCGAGAAGATTAAAGCTCAGAGATTGCACACTGTAGATGGAAACCAACATCATAAAGTAGCAAATAGTAGGAGCATTGAAATAACTCATAGTAATCAATTAGCCTGCATGCTCTTTTATATGATAGTTTGCTTGAGTTAATGTTTATCGTGGATGTACGGACTTTTTGTTAAAAAACGGTAAAAGCAACATTCAACCGTATGAAGAAGATAGCATCTTTCAGTGGAAATACTGGTGTTGTATTTGACTGTTTTAACTGAGTTAATGTGCTGTCTGCAAAAAAAATCACCCGATTGGTCCCTTGACGACAGCGAATGACCTTTGTTAGGTTCAGGTCAGTCAGCGAAGCACTAGAGCGAATACGCTGTTTCAAATTTTGACAAATTAGTTGTGGCAAATTTTAGCTGTATAGATAGCGCACAGATTATGCGGCATCAGAGTTGGCGATTTTATAGCTGGTTTAAGTCGGTTCACCGAGAGTGAGCAGTTTTTGCTGTGTTCTCTGGTGAGCCGTGGATCATGATCTGCGGCTTTTTTGTTGGCTGGATCGGCACCATTGTTGACTGAATAGGGCAAGTAGCCATGATGACTGGATTGGGATGGTATTGGGGGTTTTATTTTTGGGCCAGGGCATACCCGGGTTGAGTTGCTATGACTTGCTGATGCAGCCCGGGCCGTTAACGGTTTCGGGCTTTTTTGTTGATGGATTAATTTGTTGTCGTCTTAAGGAGTTTGACTGTGCTAACTGCAAAACTCACGTTGAAAAGCGAGGCTACCGAGCAAACGCTGGTGCACCTTTCTAACCGGGTGCTGATTGGGGGTAAGGAGTTGGTGATTATCGGTGGGCCGTGTGCGGTTGAAAGCCAAGAGCAGATGGACACTGTGGCGCGATCGCTGTCTACTGTTGCGGTGCAGGCATTGCGGGGCGGTGTGTATAAACCCCGGACGTCGCCCTACAGTTTTCAAGGCATGGGTGAGGAAGGCTTGCAGGTGTTAGCGGCAATGCGGGAGCAGTTTGGTTTGCCGGTGGTGACGGAGGTGATGGCAATCGCGCAGATCGAAACTGTGGCAACCTATGCCGATATGCTCCAAGTGGGGAGCCGGAATATGCAAAATTTTGAACTGCTCAAAGCCTTGGGCCGGGTGAATAAGCCCATTTTGTTAAAGCGGGGGTTGGCCGCGACCCTAGAGGAATTTGTGATGGCTGCGGAGTATATTTTGGCCCACGGCAATACGCAGGTTGTGCTGTGCGAACGGGGGATTCGAAGTTTTGATACTTTCACCCGCAATGTTTTGGATCTGGGGGCGGTGGTGGCCCTGAAGCAGTTGACCCATTTGCCGGTGATTGTAGACCCCAGCCATGCGGCAGGCAAGCGGGAATTAATCGCCGGTTTGGCTAAGGCCGCGATCGCCGCTGGGGCGGATGGGCTCATCATTGAGTGCCATCCTGAACCTGACCAATCGGTTTCGGATGCGCGTCAGGCGTTGTCCTTAGCCGAGATGCGATCGCTGGTGGAGCAGTTAGGCCCGATAGCGGCGGCAGTGGGGCGGGGGTTGCCGTTGCCCGTTGCGGGGCCACAAAAAATGCAACCCTTGCGATCGCCAGAACAAGCAGTGGCCTAGGGGCCGCATTAGCCCCGGCGGGATGTGGTCTTGCTTGAGGCTGGTGCTGCATCCCGCTTTTGCTTCAGGCGTCTGGCCCCGCCGAGAAATGCCGCAAAGGTGAAAATGCCGACGGTGGTAGCTGGTTCTGGTACTGCTGCGGTCTCGATTTCAGCAAAGGCAAACTCCGCGATCGCGGCATGGGTCGTGGTCGTGGGGTGAATGTCATCCCAAAATAGAAAATCTGCTGGATTCGCGCAAACGTTGATGGGGGTGCCCGGTGCCACCACGAACGGCGGCGGGAAAATGCAGGAACTGGCCACATTCGTGAGGCTATAAGTTGTCGGATTGGCGATCGCGTCGCTGAACAGGGAATTAAGATCGAGGGTGATCAAATTCAGTTGCGGCCCCAGGGCGGGGTTGGCTTCTAACTGGTTTAAGCTTTGGGCCAACAGGGTGTTGTGAGCACTGGTCAACGCAGCTAAGCCCTGGGACACGAGGGGATTGCCGGAGGTGCCAGGGAGTGCGCCCAAATTGGGTAGGTTTGCCACGGCAATGTTTCTGGCCCCGGCCCCAAACAACGCCACAATTGAATTGGTTAAGTTCGTGACGGGAATGGTGGGATCAGTTTGGCGACCGCCCAAGTAGTCATTGGCCCCGCCCCAGAGAATGTAGAGCGCATCGGGATCAACAACGGGGTTGAGTACTTTGAAGATATCGATCTGGTTGCTAATGCCTCCTAGGACGGGAATCCTCGTATTGGTGCTGCCCGTGCTGGCTCCGGCGATCGCGAAGCTGGTCAGCGGCGTTCCCAATTTGGGGGCCAAGTATTCCACCCAAACGGGGCCATTCGAGAGGCGTTGGGCATAGGGCGGGGGTGGAAAAAGCCCTCCCGTCAGCGTAAACAAATTCCCCGAATCCGACAGACTATCGCCAAATACGTACGTGTGGGTAAAGCCAAATGCTTGGGCCCCATCTGCGATCGCTGTTGCGAGAGCGATCGGTAAAGTGCTCAACCAGGCGACTTGGTGGACTTTGCCCCAAAACGTTGCATTAGCCATGATGAAGATATCTCGTGATGAGAATTAAATGAAGATCAGATTCCTAAGCCTACGTGAAAACGCGGGATTAGGTGAAACTACCGCCTAAAGTTCATCTATCTTCACTTAAATCTTTGCAACAAAATAATTGTATGCCCCCTTGTTTGCCTTGGGGGCGATCGCGGCCAGGGGCGAACTGCTTAGAGCTATGGAGCCATTCAAGCCCGTCCAGATGCTGCCGGATTTAGGTCGTTTGGGCCGCCTGAATCGCTTGACGCAAATTGCCCTGGTGGGTGGTCAAGAGGTGTTCTCCTGTGGTGCGATCGACCTCCGCCCAATGCATCAGCAATGCAAGTTTGACTTTGCGGCCACTCGCTTCGAGTAAGCGCCCAGCCTCCTCGCGGGATAAGTCCGTCAGATCACACAAAATGCGCAAAGCCCGATCGTGCAATTTCGTGTTGGTTACGGCCACATCCACCATGCGATTGCCATAGACCTTACCCAACTGCACCATTGCCCCGGTCGAGAGAATATTGAGCGCAAGTTTGGTCACGGTACCTGCTTTCAGCCGGGTTGAGCCAGCCAAAACTTCTGGGCCGACCAACAGGCGAATATCGACATCCACGATCGCCTCGACTTGGTTTTTGGGCACACAGGCGATGAAGACGGTGGTTGCGCCCCGTTGCCGTGCGGCTTGCAAGGCTCCGTGCACGTAAGGCGTTGTCCCCCCCGCCGTAATGCCGACCACAACGTCATTCGCGTGAATTTGGTGGTGGGCGATCGCGGCGGCTCCATCTGCTGCCCGGTCTTCCAACCCTTCAGAACTGCGCACCAGTGCCCCGGCTCCACCCGCAATAATGCCCTGGACTTGTTCGGGGTCGGTGCAAAAGGTGGGGGGACATTCCGCCGCATCCAACACCCCCAACCGTCCGCTGGTGCCGGCCCCAACATAAAACAACCGCCCTCCCTGGCGCAAGGCTTCGGTGGCACAGGTCACTGCGGCGGCTAACGGTTCTCTGGCCTGGGCGATCGCGGCAATCACTTTTGCATCTTCCTGGTTGAACAAATCCACCAGTTCCAGGGCGGTTAACTGATCCAGATTTTGGCTAGCAGGATTTGACTGTTCGGTCAGCAAATGACCCCGTTCTTGAAGCGGTTGCATGGTGAGCTTAAGAGATGAACTGAGAAAAAGGTTAGGGTCAATCCTCGCAGGGCTGACTCTACTCAATCATAGGCGGAATGGGAGGACATAGGCGGAATGGGCGGAGGCCAACCGAGCCAGCACTAAGAGCCGTCCAACCTCCAGAACCCATGCCCTGTTCAAGGCTTTTGCTCTAGCCAGGTTTTTTCCGTCACAAAGGAGAGCGTTGGATGTCACTCTTCTTCGGGCTGGGGGTTTGTTGTGCCAGCGGTGGCTCAAAAGCGGGCGTGTTCTTTGGATTCAACCCGCTACAGTAGCCCTTCCAAGCGGCGACGCATTTGCTCCAATTCAGAATCCGACATCACTGGTTCGTCTTCTGCTTCGGGGGGCGGCGCAGTGGGGGGCGCGTCTAGGCTAGGGGTTGACTTTTGATCTCGTGCCCAATCGGTTTCTGCGACATTTTTTTCGGGGGGCACGAGGAGCAACCGCTCTAGATCCGACTCTGGGACAAAGCCTTTGGGAATGAGGCGATACTCGAAGCCAGCCCCCGTGCAGAATTCTTCGATTTCTTCCTGGGCGATCGCCTCTACTGAGGGCGTGGGAAAATCCTGGGCTTCGAGCAAGAGGGCGTAGCGGGTGGCGTCATCTTCATCCTCAAACATGAGCACCCAATCCTGGCCGTTAAGTTGCAATGTGTGTAAGCCTTCGTTATCTGTGCCGACGTTAAATAACAGTACAAATACTTGCATAACCTTAGTAATGCTCCGTGCTGTCCTAGTTTAGACGATGGAGGGAACGACCCCGACGGGGAAGCGGTGTAGGGTAGTAAAGAGAAAAAACTAGGATGACATATTCTCGCGCTGGTTGCTGTTACCCCCCGGAAAATTATGCCAAATCGCCTTGCTGCTGCGAAGAGCCTCTATTTGCGAAAACATGCGGAGAACCCGATCGCCTGGTGGCCGTGGTGCGATGAGGCCCTGGACACTGCGGAACGGGAGAACAAACCCATCTTTTTGTCCATTGGCTATTCCAGTTGTCACTGGTGCACGGTCATGGAGGGGGAGGCGTTTTCTGACGAGGCGATCGCCGATTACCTCAACGCCAATTTTTTGCCGATTAAAGTCGATCGGGAAGAGCGCCCGGATATCGACAGCATCTACATGCAAGCCCTGCAAATGATGACGGGACAGGGGGGCTGGCCACTCAATATTTTTCTGACACCGGGGGATCTGGTGCCGTTTTATGGGGGCACCTATTTTCCGGTGGAACCGCGATACGGGCGACCGAGCTTTTTTCAGGTGTTGCAGTCTGTGCGGCAGTACTACGATCTGGAAAAAACAAAACTCCAGACCATCAAAACCGAGATTTTGACTAATTTGCAGGGCATGGCCCGCCTGGACGCTGCTCCAGCGTTGAGTCGTGCTGTGTTTCAGCAAGGCATGGAATACAACACGGGGGTAGTGTCTGGCAGTGGTATGGGGCCGAGTTTTCCTATGATTCCCTATGCGGAGGTGGCGCAACGGGCCAGTCGTTTACCTCTGGAATCCCGGTATGATGCGCCGAAAATTAGCCTGCAACGGGGCATGGACTTGGCACTTGGCGGTATTTTTGACCATGTGGCGGGGGGCTTTCATCGCTACACGGTGGATCCGACGTGGACAGTGCCCCATTTCGAGAAGATGCTCTACGACAACGGCCAGATCATGGAGTATTTGGCGAATTTGTGGAGTGCGGGGGCTAAAGAACCGGCCTTTCAGCGGGCGATCGCCCTGACGGTGCAATGGCTCCAACGGGAAATGACGGCCCCTGAAGGCTATTTTTATGCGGCGCAAGATGCAGACAGTTTTGCGACGGCTGACGCAGCGGAACCGGCGGAAGGTGCGTTTTATGTGTGGGCTTATGACCAGTTGCAGCCGTTGATGGATGGGCCAACCTTAGAGGCGTTAGCCACTGCATTTACGGTGACTCCGACGGGTAATTTTGAAGGGCAGATTGTGCTGCAACGGCGACAGCCAGGGCCATTGGATGACCGGGTGGAGCAGGGGCTAGCGGCGTTGTTTGAGGCTCGGTATGGCACCCGCGATCGCCGGACTCCCTTTCCCCCGGCGCGTCAAAATCAGGAGGCGAAAACCCAGCCTTGGCCCGGACGGATTCCCGCTGTGACGGATACAAAGATGATTGTGGCCTGGAACAGTTTGATGATTTCGGGTTTGGCGCGGGCAGCGACGGTATTTCAGCAACCGGAGTGGTTGCAGTTGGCGATCGCGGCGGCGACGTTTTGCCTGACGCAGCAGCGGCTTGACGGTCGGCTACAGCGGGTGAATTACGACGGACAGGCGACGGTGGTGGCCCAGGCAGAAGACTATGCCCTTTTGATTAAAGCTTTCTTAGATTTGCACCAGGCAGAGTTAGCGATCGCCCCAACAACTACGACAGCGTGGCTGGATCATGCACTGCACCTGCAAGCCGAATTTGATGAGTATCTGTGGAGTGTCGAGTTGGGGGGATACTTCAGTACGGATAGTCGTCAGGATTTGCTGATTCGGGAACGAGGTTACGTAGACAATGCGACACCAGCGGCCAATGGGGTGGCGGTGAGTAATCTGGTGCGGTTGGCGCTGTTGACGGAAGAGTTGGCGTTTGTAGATCGGGCGGAGCAGACGTTGCGTGCTTTTGGGACGGTGATGGAGCGATCGCCCCAAGCGTGCCCCAGTCTATTCTCGGCGCTGGATTGGTACTACCACCAAACCCTGGTGCGGACGAGTGGCGATCGCATTGGGGCCTTGGCGATGCAGTATTTTCCTGCGGTTGTGTATAAACTGGAACCCAATCTTTCGGCTGGGGTGGAGGGGTTGGTGTGTCAGGGCTTTACGTGCAAAGAACCTGCCCATACCGTTGCACAGTTGGTTGAGCAGGTTCAAACGAGCCAGAGACGGCCAGGATAGTCAAATATCAAAAAAGGGAAGAAAGAGGCGGGTGGGGCGATCGCGCTGCGGCGGTCTACTTCCTTGCGCCCAGATCCTTATTCATAAAAATGGCTTTCAAGGGGTTGGGGGATTCTCATGCACCGTTTGAGATGGTCAATTTGATAATTGCGACGGGCTTTGGGCAATACCGGTAGGTGCTTTAAGGCCCAGACTTTGAGATGAAGATCAGAAAATTTCATATTGTTGATAACACCTTAAGGGGCTTTTCTAGGGTGACCGAAACACTGTGAAGTTTGTACCCACCACGACCACAACAGTTCAAAGATTTGGGCAATTTTCGGGGGGTGAACTTCCAGCAGGCTAAGGTAGCTTCAGGTTCTGCCTTGTGGTTTACGTGCAGCGATCGCCCAGTTGAGGATGGAAATGAGCAATACCTCAAGATAGATGTCGCTTGATGGCACAGTTGCTTAGGCTGGAACTTAAGCTGGAACAACGTTTCTTTGCCTTACCCCTCACACTCTTTTGCCTTGGAGTTTAAGCCTTATGCGTCGGACACAACTCTATCCCTGGAATTATTCTGCGCTCTGGGCGATCGCGCTATTGCTTGGAATAGGGTGGCCGCTGGTGGGCTTGGCTGTGCCGCCGCAACCGAGGGGAACGAGGCCCGAGCCAACGGCTCCCAAGGTGACCAGTGTGCAAGCGGCAGCAGCCCAAGTTGAACAAGCGTTGAACCAGGATGTTACGTTGCGCCCGTTTCGGCTACAAGTGCAGAGCCAAGGCACAGTCCTGGTGTTGCAGGGGGTGGTCAACACGGTGGCTGAACGACAACTGGCGGTGCAACTGGCCCAACGGATTGCACCTAGTTTCGCGATCGACAACCGGATTCAGGCAGGCAGCCGCTGAGCGTCCAACGTTTTACGTTACGGGATGTTGGCCATAAAAGGGGAGGGCTGCGGCCCAGTGCGATCGCACGCCAGCGTGCCATTGTCCCCAGGCCAGATCTAACATGGCACCGATGGCGGTGGCGGGGGTGTTGGCCTGGATGACATGAACAGGTTCGGGCCAGGTTGCCAGGGTGTGTTCCCAGTCGGCGTGGGGCAAACTGCGATCGCTCCACTCGGTGGTGAGGCTGGGCCAAGCTGATTGCCCCGGACGGTAAATGGCCCCAAAGACTTCGCCCCGTTGGGCGGGCATTTGCACGGCGATCGCTGGGTTGGCGGTGGGTTCGGTTTGCTGCATCCACCATTCCCAGGCGACAGCAGCGAGGGTCGAAATCGGCAACACGGGGAGGTCTAACTGTTGGGCGAGGGTGCGGGCGGTGACCATGCCAATGCGAGTACCCGTGAAACCCCCTGGCCCCTGGGCAACGGTAATAAAACTGAGATCTGTCCAGGTTTGAGGCTGGATAAACTCCATCAGGTAGGTGTGCAAAACGTTGGATGTGGCGCGGCCCAGATCCCAGGTTTGGACGCGGCGATCGCCCTCAACATTTGCGATCGCGAGTCCCAACACCGAACTGACGGTATGAAGAGCAAGGCCGTAGTTTGACACCGGATGTAATCCTTTACGCAGAGCAAGAATGACTAGGCAGGGTGTGCCTCCCTTACCAAGAAATTGTCACACAGGTTGTGGTGCGTGATACGGATTCGATTTGAAACTGGCGTTGGTAGGTGGCAATGATGTGGGCGATCGCGTCTTCCTCGACGGCGCGACTGGGGTAGACCAGCATAAAGGCGCGGCTGGGTGCTGGCACGGCCTGCCCAGAGGACAGGTTAGCTGTTTTGGACGTATCAAGGATATGCAGGAAGATGTGGGCCGATTTGGGTTTAACCGTCTGCTCTACAAAGGTTTGCCACTCGGCTTCAGTCACCACACCCCCGCTCGGTTTGGCCAAACTAAAATGCAGCGTCTCTTCGGCAAACATGAAACTGGCACAGGTTGGCTGTTGGCTGGGCTTAACCAGTGATGGTTGTGCCGAAGCACCAGAGCTAGCCAAAGTGACCAGGCCGACTAAAAGGCTAAGCCCAGTCTGGAGGCTGGTTTGAGTCATGCGATCGCGGGTCATGGGGCGTGGGGCTGGGCTAGGGTAAGGTCGGGACGGGGGCCGCTACTAGACCCTGGCTTTCTAGATAGGCGGCGACGCGCAGGGCCAAGGCTTCTTGGTAGGGCGCGGCAATGATTTGCATCCCAATGGGCAATTGGCCGGGCCGCTGGATGGGGACATTGACAATTGGCAGGCCAATGAAGGAAAGGGGTTGGGTAAAAAGGCCAATGTTGGGCCGCAGCAAGGTTTCTACACCGTCGAGTTTGAGGGTGGTTTGGCCGATGAGAGGGGCCGGACAGGGGACGGTGGGAGCCAGGATGATATCGACCTGCTGAAATAATTCCCGGACGCGATCGCGATACCAGGCGCGAAACCGTTGGGCCTGGAGATACCAGGTTGCCGGGATTAGCGCCCCAGCCAGGAAGCGATCGCGGGTGGCGGTGTCAAAATCCTGGGGGGTTTTCCGCAGGTCGTCTAGATGTAAGTGACTCCCTTCAGAGGCTGTGATGATGAAAGCCGCTGCCCGTGCCCGTTTGGCTTCGGGAATCGTGACTCGTTGAGTGGCCCCTAGCGCTTGCCCCAGGTGCTCGACTGCGGTGAGAATGTCGGGTTCGGCGTTGGTGGCGAAGTACTCGTCAGCGATCGCAATCCGTAAACCGTCAATGCCTTTGCTCAATTCGGGTAAGCACAGTTGGGCGGGCCGTTGGGTACAGGCGGGGTCTGCCGGATCTGGCCCCTGCATGAGGTCAAAGGCGAGGGCACTGTCCCGAACGGAGCGGGTGAATGGCCCAAGGTGATCTAAGCTGGCTACAAAGGGATAGGTTCTGGCCCGTGACAGGCGGCCAAAGGTCGGTTTGAGGCCAAAAATGCCGCACAAGGCCGATGGCACCCGAATTGACCCATTGGTGTCTGACCCCAGGGCCAACGGCACTAACCCCGCTGCAACGGAGGCGGCGGAACCCCCCGATGAGCCGCCAGTCATCCGGTTTAGGTCGTGGGGATTGCGACAAGGGCCGTAGTGGCTATTTTCGGTCACAAAACCATAGGCGTATTCATCCATCAATTGCGCCCCGACTAACACTGCTCCGGCCTGTTTTAGTCGTTGGATAAGGGTGGCATCCTGAGCGGCGGGCGATCGCGTGGCGTTGATTTTGGAACCCGCTAACGTCCTGACGCCTGCAATATCAAACAAATCTTTGACTCCAAACGGGACTCCGGCTAATGGCCCCGGATTGTGACCAGCGGCGATCGCCTGGTCAACGGTATCTGCATCTCCCATCGCCTGTTCTGCTAACACGGTGGTAAAACAATTCAGGCTGGGATTATGTTCTGCAATGCGGGCCAGGGCCGCCGCAACGACCGCCTTGGCCGTGACTTCACCATTACGAATACTTTGGGCAAGGCTAGTAGCATCGGGATACAGTTCAGGCATAACAGGTCATCACTCAGGCGAATCACCAAATCAAGCAAATCGAATTGAACGACAAATCGAATTAAACGACGAGGGGCTACGGTTCAAACACTGGCGCAATTTCCACGTCGTCATCTAGGGGAAATTCCATCACCAGTTGGGCGATCGCGGCGATCCGCTCAAAGTTTTCGACCACGCTCTGGTGATACTCCGGTGGAATGGGCAAGCCCACCACTGCTGCCGCCTGCTCCACATAGGTGGTATAGTCCATTGGCTCTTGGTTCATTGGTCTCCCTTCTCTGCAACTGTTTGCTCAAGTTCCCAAGTCAAAGTGCTCAGAAGCTGGATTGGGGGCAATATCAACCTCGCAATCCAAGGCTGCTTTGCCCGTCTCAGTTTAGGGCTTTAAGCTGGCGATGTAAGTTCGCCACCCACCAAACTCAGTAATTTCTGGTTGGTCTGCACACAAAATGGCTTCGCCTAATACGCCGAGTACGGTTTCGCCATCGGCCAATTGCACTTTACCAATGCACAAGCCGGGGGGTTCCAGTTGCAACAAGGTACTGATGCCTGCTGCGGGAACGGCCCAGACTTCTACAGCAATTGACCGTCCGCCGCTGGTCACTCGTTGCATGGCTGGATGGCGATCGCTAATTGTCCACAATCGATAGGTGGGTGCGGTTTCCGCTTCTCGGATGAATTCGGCTTGCACGCGCTGCATGTTGCCGTTCAGTTCTAATCCGCGCATTAATGTGCCGTTTACAGCCAAGTGTACTGGCGAGTCCATGTCAGCTCTGTTTACTAGGGGGCGGGAGAATCACAACCTGTGCCCACTGGTGCCAAGGCTGCTACCAGTGACATGGGTTATGGGCTTGATTGAACCACATCTCTCGACCTTTAAACCGAGTTTTTAGTCTTGGGCTGATAACAAAAGCTGGCTGCGCGATCGCCCCTACTTTGTTGACTTGCTAAGCTTCGATTTGAAGATAGGGCCATGTCGCGATCGCGGGTTGCCAAGCGCGATGGAACCTACGGCTGAACCTGGCGCAAATGCTGTACCAGGGCGTGTAATCCTAGGCGATAGCTGTCTGCGCCAAAGCCGCTGATCTGTCCAATCGCGACGGGCGCAATGTAAGAATGATGACGAAACTCTTCGCGTTGATAAATATTGCTGAGATGCACTTCTACAGTGGGGATTTTCACCCCAGCGATCGCATCTCGAATGGCAACACTGGTGTGGGTGTAGGCTCCGGCGTTGATGAGTAGCCCATGATGCACGCCCCATGTGGCTTGGATCGCGTCCACCAAAGCGCCTTCATGGTTCGACTGCAAGGTCTGGAGCGTCACCCCTAAGGTCTCAGCTTCAGCTTCTAGCATTTGGTCAATGTCTGCTAGCGATCGCGAACCGTAGATACCTGGCTCTCGCTTACCCAGCAAATTTAAGTTGGGGCCGTGGAGCACCAAAAGATGAACAGTCACTCGATTTAAGTCCGTATATCGCGCGCAACCTCGGATTAACGGCGCTGAGGATCGTTCACTGGGATGGGAATCGGCTCTGGCTCCGGCTGAACTTCCGGCCCTAAGAGAGCCTCAATCAGTTTCCGAGCCCATTCCTTCAGCTTCTCAAGCACCTTATCAAGGTAATCCATTGAACAGATAGCTCCTTATCAAAACGTGGTCTCGAATGCAATGCCCGCGAAAGTCCCGCACTCGTACCAGGGTTTGAACCTATTTCTATATTAAGATTGTACCCAATTTATTTGGAGGAGGGTACAGCTCTGCTCAGAAAAACTCAAAGTTTATGGTGTAGTAATTTTCTCCGCAGATGATCTAACGCGCTACATGCACTCAAATGCCGTACCCAATCGCGCCCACGCAAGGCTCCAAAGCGATGTTCAAAGCTGGTCACGCCATCATTTCCTGACAAACCAATGTAGACTAAACCGACGGGTTTCTCTTCACTTCCACCGGTTGGGCCTGCAATTCCTGTGATGCTGAGACCCCAGGTTGTGCCCATGCGATCGCGCACGCCGACAGCCATTTGTTCCGCCACGATTGCACTCACTGCGCCGGCGGTGGCTAAGTCCTCGGGATTCACGCCTAAAAGCTTGACTTTGACTGCATTGTCGTAGGAAATGATCCCGCCCATGAAGTAGCTAGAACTGCCGGAAACGGTGGTAAGCATGGCTCCCAGGCCGCCCCCCGTACAGGATTCTGCCACGGCCAGGGTGGTGCCACTGGTGGTGAGCAGTTGACCCACGACGGAGGCGAGGGTATCGGTATCGGCTCCATAACAATCTTCGCCTCCCAGTTCCCGCAGTTCTTGTTCGACGGGGGCCAGCATGGTTTGGGCGATCGCTTCCGTTTCTGCGAGGGCAGCAATTCGCAGTTTGACTTCACCCCAATTGGCATAGGGTGCAACGGTTGGGTTCGGCGAGTCAAACCAATGCCCCACTTTTTCCGCCAGGGCTGATTCCGAAATGCCCCAAAAGCGCAACATGCGGCGATAGACTGTTTTGTCAACCCAGCCCGTTTCCCGCAAAAAGGGTACCGCCACCTCGCGCCACATATATTTCACTTCGGCGGGCACGCCGGGGAAGGTCAAGATGGTGAGGTTAGGACGGGGTTGCCAAATGATGCCGGGGGCACTGCCTGCAGAATTGGTGAGAACGCGAGCCCCTTCTGGGAGCAAGGCTTGTTTGCGATTATTGGGAGTCATGGTACGACCCCGTTGGGCAAACTTTTGGGCAATGTCTGCCAGAATTTCGGGATGCTCGACGAGGGGCACCCCAAAACAGTTGGCCAGGGCTTCGTGGGTCAAGTCGTCGGGAGTTGGCCCCAAGCCGCCAGTGAAGATGAGCAAATTAGCGCGATCGCAGGCTGTTTGTACAACGCGCTGAATGCGGGCGGGATTGTCTCCCACGACGGATTGGTAGTAGTGAGCGATACCTAAATCCGCTAGTTCTTGGGCTAAAAACTGGGCATTGGTATTGAGAATATCGCCTAGCAGTAGCTCTGTGCCGACACAAATAATTTCCGCGATCGCTGTCATAACGGCCTGATTATCCTAGGATTGCTTCGCGGTTTTCCAGACTTGCCAACTGGTGAAACTCAGGATCACCGTGGCCGCGATCGCATAGCCCCACCCACTCGGCATATTCGACACGGCCAGCGCCAGCGCCCCGGCCCACAGGGTGAGCGAATAGATGAATAACACGGCCAACCGCTGAGATAACCCGGCTTTTAAGAGGCGGTGATGAAGGTGGCGTTTATCGGCAGCAAAAGGGGACTGGCCCTGGCGTAACCGCGACACGACAACGGTGAAGATATCCAAAATGGGCACGGCAAGAATTAAATAGGGCAGCAATACGGCAACAGTGGTCACCGCTTTGACCAGGCCAATAATGCCGACACCTGCCAGGGTAAACCCCATAAAGTAGGCACCGCCATCCCCCATAAAGATTTGGGCAGGGTTGAAGTTATACCGTAGAAAGCCCAGACAGCCCCCTGCCAGAGCCGCAGCGATAAGCGCCGCAGCGGGTTGCCCCATGAATAAGGTCACAATCAACATGACCATTGCGGCAATGCCGGAAACGCCTGCGGCTAAGCCATCTAGCCCGTCAATCATGTTGATTGCATTGGCCATCCCAACGAGCCAGACCACGGTGATGGGGAGGCTAATCCAATCTTGCAGTTGGAACAAACCCACGCCGGGAATCGTCAAGAACTCAACCTGGACGCCTGCCTGCCACACGATCGCCGCGACTGTGAACTGCGCAACGAGCCTGGTTTTCGCTGAAAGGGTTAATAAATCGTCGGCTAATCCGATGAGGAAAAAGGCTAGCCCCCCAATGACAACGCCCCAAAGTTCATATTCTTTTTGAGGGGTTTGAATGCCAAAGCCACCTGTCCACCACACGACAAGTAAGGCCACTATGGTACCGACAAACACTGCTACGCCACCCAAGCGCACCATTGGTCTTTGGTGAATTTTGCGGCCACCGGGCCGATCTACCAGACCGCGCTCCAGGCCGAATTGTTTGACCCGTGGCGTGACCCCCAAGACAACAAGCGCCGCAATTAGGAACGCAGCAATGTGATACCAGTAGTGATTCATCTGATGATGCGAATTTTGAGGATAGCGTCAGGAAGAGTCTACTCCATTTCAGATGTTAGTTAGCAAAGAATTGTTAATGACATCTATTTTTTTATTACTTTGGTGGAGCTATTTTGTCTAGAGGCTTAGGGGAGATGGGACGACGCGATCGCGGCTCTTTGGGCATAGACTTTTAAATTTCTGATGAGTTTGAATAGTTTTGCTAATAGGAGTTGGCTGATCCTTCGTTAATTTGTGGTGACACTTTGTAGGGTCGATCGCGCCCTTCCCTTGGTTGGCGCACTCAGACTGGTGGCAAACCCGCCGCCCCTGGGGGAAGGAAATCGGAGTTGAGAAAACAAAAAGGATGCAGCGATCGCTGCATCCTCGGATGGTTTATTCCGGTATTGCTTCAGACCGTTGCCGTTTGCCAGTTTGAAGAGAAAGAGCCGTGAGGGCAAATTCTTGCTTCAAAGGCTGTGTAGCATGGTGCTGACTCTGGGGTTGGCGCTTAGACCAACGCGGGAACCGGAATCCGCAAATGGGGATAGAGCGGGAAACTGCCGCACAGCTTGGCCACGCGATCGCGACAAGCCTGGGCGATCGCGTCGTCGTCAGGATTGAGCAAGCGATCGGCAATGATGTTCCCAATTTCAGTGAATTCGGTCTGGCCCATGCCCCGTGTTGTCATGGCCGGTGAACCCAACCGCAGACCACTGGTGACAAAAGGCGATTCAGGGTCAAAGGGGACGGTGTTCTTATTGGCAGTGATGTTGACTTCGCTGACGAGGCGATCGGCGACTTTGCCAGTCATCCCAATCGAGCGCAGATCTAACAACATCAAGTGATTATCCGTGCCACCAGAGACAATCTTGATGCCCCGGTCTTGGAGTTGGGCGGCCATCGCTTTTGCGTTGTCGATCACTTGCCCAGAGTAGGTTTTGAATTCGGGGCGGAGGGCTTCGCCGAAGGCGACGGCTTTAGCCGCGATGACGTGCTCCAGGGGGCCGCCCTGGGTGCCAGGGAATACGGCTTTATCAAACTTTTTGCCTAATTCGGCATCGCGGGTCAAAATCAAGCCACCCCGGGGACCACGGAGGGTTTTGTGGGTGGTGGTGGTGACGACATCGCAGTAGGGCAGTGGGTTGGGGTGGTGGCCACTGGCGACTAGGCCGGCAATGTGGGCAATGTCCGCAAGTAAGTAAGCACCGATTTCGTCGGCGATCGCCCGGAACTTGTCAAACTGAATGATCCGAGGATAGGCAGAATACCCACAAATGATGAGCTTGGGCCGATGTTGCAGTGCCAATTCCCGGATGTGATCATAGTCCAGTTGCTCGGTTTCGGCGCTGACACCGTAGTGCTGTACCTGGAACCATTTGCCGGATACATTCACCGGGGAGCCGTGGGTCAGGTGCCCACCGTGGGACAAATCCATGCCCATGATGGTGTCGCCCGGTTGCAACAGGCTGAGGAAGACCGCAAAGTTAGCCTGCGCCCCAGAGTGGGGTTGGACGTTGGCATGGGCGGCCCCAAATAGTTCTTTGGCCCGGTCGATGGCGAGTTGCTCGGCTTCATCGACAAATTCGCACCCGCCGTAGTACCGCTTTCCGGGCAACCCTTCGGCATATTTGTTGGTGAGAACCGAGCCTTGGGCGGCCATGACCGCAGCCGAGGTGAAGTTTTCGCTGGCAATCAGTTCTAAGTGATCCCGTTGCCGCCGCAGCTCTCGGTCGATAATCTCAGCGATCGCTGGATCAGTTTGAGCTAAATAATCTAAGTTAGTCTGAGTCACAGAACAAACCTCTAGGCAACATTATTTCGTAAAGGACGGAGACGCATTGCATCTGGCAAGTTCGCGCAAGCGACACTCCACCGATCGCCGCAATTAGTCTTTGCGTTAATATCCCAATTATTCATAGTATCTTGCTTTTCCGGGATGCTGAAAGGGGTGGCTGAGTTTTATTCGGTTTTGGCCCAGGCGTTCGCCTGGGCTTACCGCTGCACGAACTGGTGAGTTGCTGCTGGGGTAACGGCAGCGGGTGAAAAGGATGAATCAGAGTTAGATTGCATCGCATTTGACCACACGGTAGATGGCTCTGTATTAAGCTCTGTATGGGCTGGGCCAAATGCCATTGGTTCCTGACATAAAATAGAAATACAGTTGAGGGTGCTTGGGAGGTACATGATGCTCGTCATCCTCATGGACGATCAACTTATTGCCCCAGAGCAAGTTTGCCAGTCGTGTTTAATGGCAAGTCAAGGTGGCCAACCCCGTTGGACTGGGGGGCGGCTACGGTGTGGGCGAGCTTTAATGAAACACCACGATAATGAGCCCACCCAGTATGAATGTGTGATGGGCTTTCGGGTGGCCAATATTGAGTAGTTCCGATATGGCGTTGTCGGTGCAGTTCAAGCCTGGACGGCGATCGTGCCTTAAGCCGCAGTCCAGGGGCGCAAGGGGTGGAGTTTTGCCGCGATCGCCCAGACTCAACTCAACTCCACAAACGGGCTTGACCATCAGTTAGCCAAGCCCTGCCCAACTCCCTGGCCCCCAGGTTCCTGGGTTCAGGCTTTAAGCCGTGGGAACTGTCGCCAGTGAAACGGGTTTTTCGAGGACGAGTTTGCTGCGTTTGAGCATTTCGGGAACTGTAACGGGATAGTCCCCAGTAAAACAGGCCGAACAGAAATGATCGGGATGATCACGAGTGGTGACCAACATGCCTTCCCAACTCAAGTATTCGAGGGAATCGACTCCAATTTGTGTAGCAATTTCAGCAACGGATTTGGTGGCGGCAATCAGTTGATCTTGGTTGTCGGTGTCAATGCCGTAAAAGCACGGATGGGTGACAGGGGGCGACGAAATCCGCATGTGGACTTCGGTGGCTCCGGCATCGCGTAAGGCTTTGACGATTTTGCGACTGGTGGTGCCCCGCACGATGGAGTCATCGACAATCACAACCCGCTTGCCATTTAACACGTCTTTGAGCGTGTTGAGCTTCATGCGAATGCCTGATTCCCGCATGGCCTGGGTTGGTTGAATAAAGGTGCGCCCGACGTAGCGGTTTTTGATCAGTCCTTCGCCATAGGGGATGCCGGAGGCTTGGGAGTAGCCGATCGCAGCGGGAATGCCAGAATCGGGCACAGCAATGACCAGATCCGCTTCTGCTGGCGATTCTTGGGCAAGGCGCTGCCCAATGCGAATCCGATAGCTGTAGAGACTTTCGGCTTGCATGAGGCTATCGGGCCGCGCGAAGTAAATCATCTCAAAGATGCAAAGTTTCGGCTGGGCCTGGGGTGCCCATTGCTGCGAGACTAGGCCGGCATCGGTAATCCATACCAGTTCACCCGGTGCAACATCCCGAACGTAGTCTGCGCCGATGATGTCGAGGCCGCAGGTTTCTGAGGCGAGGACGTAGCGGAGCGGTGCGGTGTCGTCATGGCGGGGGAGGGTACCAATGACCAGGGGGCGAATGCCGTTGGGGTCACGGGTGCCGATCAGTCCGTCAGGGGTGGCGATCGCTAAACTAAACGCGCCTTGACAGCGCTGAAACGCATGAATTGCCCCATCTAACCAGGTTTTGCCGTCATTCACGGCTTCGGCGATCGCAAACGCAATTAACTCAGAATCCGTTGTGGTGATCAGATTGTGGTTATTTTGCAGCAGTTCTTCCCGGAGATTGGCTGTATTCACCAAGTTACCATTGTGGGCCAGCGCTAGAGGCCCCAACCGAGTTTGCACAACGGCGGGTTGCGCATTGACTACGCGGCTGGTGCCGGTGGTGGAGTAGCGCGTATGGCCAACGGCCAGTTGCCCTGGGAGTTCCTGAAGAATCGCCTCGCTAAATACCTGAGAGACGAGGCCCATATCTTTGTGGAGATGCACCGTCTTGCCGTCAAAGGCAGCAATCCCCGCAGATTCCTGGCCGCGATGCTGCAAGGCATATAAGCCAAAGTAGGTAAGTTTGGCGACATCTTGTTCGGGGGCATACACCCCAAATACGCCACAGGCTTCTTCGGGTTTGTCGGGTGGCAGTTCAGACAAGGCAACAGAGGCTTCGCTGTGATGAAGAGCGGCACCCTGCGGGAAGGAAGGTTTGGGCATCATGCGTTTGCTTGGCTCCGGGATAGTGAATACAGCGAACGTCGTTGGGACTGGCACCTTGCAGATGAACAAAGCAGCCCAAAACATCAAGCGACAAGCCTAACTGAACAAATGCGGCAAGCGGTTGCGCGTAAAGTTCAGTTTAAGCGTTTGTTAATCTCTGGTTTCATCCTATCAGGCGTTTGGAATACTCATAGGCGGGAAATCGCGCGAGATCGACGAGTATTGGTTTGCGTGATGGGCTGGGTGGGTTAGGGGCTTTCGGGGGCTTGAGTGAGTTGTCGTTGGATGGCGTGATGCCAGCGATCGCCCATGTCGGCTAAGGCGACAGAAAGAAGGTCAATCTGATCAGCCGTGTGCACCTGCAAAGCAGCGGCGCTTTCAACCGTGCCAATGATGGCCCACTCGTTCGCTAATTGGGTGTGTAAATAGGTTTCCCATTCTGCCTGGTGCGATCGCGATACGGACACAAGAATGCGCGCGCCCCCTTCGGCAAACAACAGTTCATCCCACCGGAGGGGAGAATCGGCTGGGGCGATCGGCATCGTAATCGTTGCGCCCAAATTCCCGCTGAGACAGGATTCTGCCAGGGCGATCGCGATTCCTCCTTCGGCGGCATCATGGGCCGATTGCACCCACCCGTGCCGAATGCCTTCTCGACACGCTGCTTGTACCCGCCGTTCCAGCGCAAAATCCACAATCGGGGGATGCCCTGCAACAACACCATGAATTGCGGCTAAATATTCAGAGCCACCCAATGTGACGGATGCTGCGGCCTGCCCCCACGGTTGCCCCAAGAGATAAATCAAATCACCACTGTGCTGCCACCCCTGGCCACAGATCCGGCTCAAATCTGGGATCAGGCCCACCATACCCACCACCGGAGTTGGGTAAATGGGTTGAGGATTCCCCGCCGAATCCAGGGTTTCGTTGTAAAGCGACACATTGCCCCCCGTCACTGGGGTTTGAAACTCCTGACACGCTTCGGCCAAGCCCCGACAGGCTTCTGCCAGTTGCCAGTAGCCAATGGGCTTTTCGGGGCTACCAAAATTCAGGTTGTCTGTAATGGCCAGCGGTTCTGCCCCGACACAGCTCAGGTTCCGAGCGGCTTCTGCAACTGCGCCTTTGGCCCCCTCATAGGGATGGAGATAGACCTGTCGGGGGTTGCAATCGACGGTAGCGGCCACCCCGATTTGGGGAGTCTGGGTGGGAGTGTAGGGTGCAGTCACGGGGCGGGCACGGACGATCGCAGCATCGGCACCACCAGGCACCAACACAGTATTGTTTTGCACCTGGTGGTCATATTGACGATAGACCCACTGTTTAGAGGCGATCGAGGGTATGGCCAAGAGTTGCAACAGCACTTCGTTCCAGGTGAGGTTGCCGGTTGGCAGTTGGAGCCCCTGGACATCACAGGGCGGCAAGGTTTCGACAGACCAGGCCCAGGCTTGTTGGGCGTAGGCTGGGGGGTCGGGCAACAGTTCCCGGTGGTAGATCGGGGTATTGTCTGCCAGGGCTGTTGCAGGAATTTCAGCGGCAATCTCGCCTTTGAACAAGATCCGCACGATGGGTTGTTCGATGACGACCCCAGCTTTGACGGCGTGTAAGCCCCACCGCTCAAAAATTGTGATGAGTTCTTGTTCGCGCCCTTTTGCGGCGACAAACAGCATCCGCTCTTGGGATTCCGACAGCAGGAATTCGTAGGGCACCATCCCGGTTTCGCGGACAGGGATTTTATCTAAATCTAATTCGATGCCGACGTTGCCTTTGGCGGCCATTTCGGCGGTGGAACAGGTAATCCCGGCGGCTCCCATATCCTGGGCGGCGACAACGGCCCCCGTTTTGAAGGCTTCGAGACAGGCTTCGATCAGGGATTTTTCTAAAAATGGATCGCCCACTTGTACGGCAGGGCGATCGTCCATCGATTCGTCACTGAGTTCTGCGCTGGCAAAGCTGGCACCGCCCATGCCGTCGCGTCCGGTGGTGGAACCGACGTACAGCACAGGGTTGCCGATGCCTTTGGCCCCAGATTTCACGATTTCCTCGGTTTCCATTAACCCCAGGGCCATCGCGTTGACCAGCGGGTTGCCAGCGTAGGCGGGGTCAAAGTAAACTTCGCCCCCGACAGTGGGCACGCCGACACAGTTGCCGTAGTGGGCAATGCCAGCGACGACGCCTTCAAAAATGCGGCGGGTGCGGGGCTGGTCGAGGGGGCCGAATCGGAGGGAGTTGAGGATGGCGATCGGGCGGGCACCCATGGTGAAGATGTCGCGGAGAATGCCACCGACCCCGGTCGCGGCTCCCTGAAAGGGTTCTACGGCGGAAGGGTGGTTGTGGGATTCGATCTTGAACGCGAGACGGAGACCCTGGCCGAGATCAACAACTCCAGCATTTTCACCGGGGCCTACCAGGACGCGATCGCCCTCGGTGGGAAATTGTTTGAGGAGGGGGCGGGAATTTTTGTAGCAGCAATGCTCTGACCACATCACCCCAAACATCCCTAGTTCGGCTTTGTTGGGATGGCGACCCAGGCGGTGAAAAATTTCTTCGTATTCCTCCGGTTTTAGCCCTTCTGACGCAATTTCAGCCGCCGAAAAAGGCGCAGAGGAGAGAATTGACATAGGATCCCGCTCGATAGAATTCACTGGTCTAAATGCAATTGTGAGGTTGGCCGGTCGGGGCACTTGTCGCCGATCGCCAAAGTGTTGGCCCGATCGCAACCCACGCAACAGGCTCCATTCTATCGGTATTCTTCCGGGTGTGAACCAACGGTTTTTGCCCGATCGGCGATCGCAAAATCGCTCCAGGTAACCCGGTTGCTGCCCGTGTTTACGCTAGCCGTGCCAGCGGGTTAGGTGTGGTGATACAGCCATTCCCGAAAGTTGCGGAGCGCCGTGGGCACGCCCTGGACTTCGCTTTCTTGCAAAAAGGCCAGAATGCGGCCTGCGGGTAAAAAGGGAAACGCTAACCCATAGTCTTCTTCCCGATAGCGATCGCCTGCCAGATAGTGAATGAACACCTGCCCCTGCAAAAAATCTTTCCCCGGCTTGCCAATGTAGCGCCATACTTCCGGGATCCCCAACTCGGCATAGAGGGCAAACTTATTGACAGGGCTGCGCGTCAGTTCCACTTCCAAAATTAGGTCTGGCGGCGGGTCAACCTCCAGGGCGATCGCCTGTCGGCGGTGCATCCGTTCCGCATTCTGCACATAGTAGGCCCCATCGGGTTCAACCCCAATTTGCAAATCTTCACGTTTGAGCATAGGCTCTTTGTAGCCTTCGATCGCCCACCCCAGTTCGTCGGCGATCGCCAAAATCATTGATTCAATCAGTTGGTGCAAGCGGTGATGCTCATCGATAGCATTCATCATTTCCAACTGGCCCCGGCAGTAGGTAAACCGGGCCGTGCGATCGGTGAGTCGCGCCAGTAGTTGCTCATACTTGGCCCAACTAACCTGCTGGAGCACAGTCCGGTGTTCACTCTCTGGAAGCTCTTTAGACCGAAATAAGTCCCTCATGCCGCGTATCCTCTGCCAACCTGGGCGTGTTTCTAGAGCGTATGCCTGCGCCTGTCCAGAGTCAATATCTTGCCTTGGGAGGGGCTATCCCTATCTAGAGATAGATTTTGGGCAATATGATGATATCTAGACTGGCTTCCACGGTATTCTAAGTAAAGATGCAAAGCTTTATATTTTTTTAACTTTCTAGTTCTTAAATATTGCGGTTGTGCAGAGGTGCGGAGCTTGCGATCGCCTGGTGTCTGGTGATTGGTTACCACTCTGTTGTCGGTGCGTTCCCCTTCCCACAAGCATTTAGGTTTACGGTGCTCTACTGTCGCTCCATCCCATCTTTTTCCGAGATTCTTGCCTGTGTTAAGCAATCATCAGATCGGCCAAGCCGATGTCGTGAATTCGTCTGCTGCTGTTCTGCCGTCTAATGTATTGCCCGAAGCGCCAGCCCGTTTACCGGGACTGGGGCTAAACCAGTTGCGATCGCGCCGAGGGTGGATCTATGCCGGTTTTGTGACGGGTACCTTTGGGATTGCTGCACTTTCCATCGTCAGTTACCAGGCGGTGCGGGGTCTGATTTTGGATAGTCTCAAGCAGCAAGCCGTGTTGGAAGTGGCCTACGAAACCGAAAAGTTGGATCACTGGTTATCCAACCGTAAAACCGAAGCCACAGTGCTCGCGAACACTGCCGTTGTGCAAACGATGGATTGGGCCAAAATGCGGGATTACTTGCGCCGGGAAGTGGGCCGACAAAAGGAATTTCATCAACTTTCCCTGGTGCGGCCCGATGGTTCCTATGCCAACACCACAGTTGGTGAAGCAGAGGCCAATTTACGCGATCGCCGTTGGTTCAAAAAGGTGATGCAAGGTCAACCGGCGATCGCCGATCCCGTCAGTAGTCGCACCACGGGGGTGACTCAAATTAGCGTTGTGGCCCCCATCGTCAATCCTCAGTCGGGCCGGATTGTCGGGGCGTTATCGGAATCGATCAAAATCAAGCGGTTTCAGCAAATTTTGCAACGGTTAAACTATGGCGAAGATAGTTATGCCTTTGTGCTCAATGCCAGAGGTAAGGCGATCGCCCATCCTGACCCCACTCTCATTTCAACCCAGGAATCACCAGGGAAGCAATTTTTGCGATCGCCCAATCCGGGCCTCGCTGCGATCGCCCAGAAAATGCTGCAAAAGCAACAAGGCATTGACCTCATTGAATTGGATAATCGCTGGGTCTACGTTGCCTATGTACCCCTCCAAGAAGTGAATTGGTCAATTGCGTTAGTCATTCCACAAGGCAACATCGAATCAGCGTTGCGGCCTTTGAATGTCCTCGCAACGTTACTGGGTAGTTTTTTGCTCCTGGCGGTGGTGGGGGTTTGGCGACAACGCTACACCTACGAACGCATGCGCTTTCAGGCGGGGCAAGAAGCCTTGTTGAATCGGTTGACTGCCCAGATTCGCTCGTCGCTTGATCTGGCGACGATTGCCCAAACCACGGTGGTGGAATTGGCGGCTCTGCTGAAGCTCCAGCGGGTGATGTTTGTGTGGCACGAAGAGACAACGACGATGTTGGAATTGGAAGCCGACTCCCAAGCGGAGACCCTCGGTGGGCGAGCGAGCTTCCGGTTCTTGCCCCCGGCCCTACCCTTTGCCGACTGGTGCCAGCGGCAACAACCGCTCACTCTGCGGGCGATCGCGCCGGATGTCGCCCCGATTGAACTCCAGGCCAAGCGTTATCTTGCTTTTCCCATGCCTGCGGCAGACCAGCGTACCGGATATTTGATTGCTCAGTATGACCAGCGGGTCGCCCATGATGATCGGGAATTGCTCAATGCGGTGGCGAACCAACTCGCGATCGCGATTACCCAGGCTAATCTCTACCAGCAAACCCAAGAACAAGTCGCCTTACTTAACAAGACTGTCACCAAACTGAACCAGGCCCAACTGCAACTGGTACAAACGGAGAAAATGTCGAGCCTGGGCCAGTTGGTCGCCGGGATTGCCCATGAAATTAACAACCCGGTTAACTTTATTCACGGCAACCTGGATTATGGCAATGAATACGCCAAAGAACTGGTGGAACTGGTGAGTCTCTATCGTCGGTATTACCCCCAGCCGGTGGTCGCAATCCAGAACAAGATGGATGACATTGACATTGACTTTTTAGTCGAAGATTTCAACAAACTGATGAGTTCGATGCAATTGGGCACAAGCCGCATTCGCGAAATTGTGCAATCCCTACGGGTGTTTGCCCGGTTGGACGAAGCCGAAGTCAAAGACGTGGATCTCCATGAAGGGATTGATAGTACGTTGATGATTTTGCAAAGCCGCCTCAATGCCACCCCCGATCGCCAAGCAATCCAGATTGAGAAGCAATACGGCGATTTGCCCCTGGTGGAATGTTATGCGGGCCAGCTCAACCAGGTGTTTATGAACATCATCAGCAATGCGATCGACGCCCTGGAAGCCTCGGATCGACGGCGATTGGATGCCCCAACTCCCCCCACGATTACGATTCGCACGATGGCGATCGCGACCCACCATCCCTCCCTGTCCGACGCTGCAACGACAACCCCCGTCTTGCACGCCATGATCTTCATTCAAGACAATGGGGCGGGCATTCCGACGGAGATTCAATCCCGCATTTTTGACCCGTTTTTTACCACAAAACCCGTGGGCCAGGGCACTGGCATGGGCTTAGCCATTAGCTACCAGGTCGTGACAGAGCGCCATCATGGCCGTCTCTATTGCCTCTCCAATCCTGACCAAGGCACAAAATTTGTGGTTGAGATTCCGATCGCCCAACCCGCTGTCGAGCCAGAACGGGTGCCAGCTTTGGCGGCCAACACCTAAGCCTGATCATCCTGAGCCCGGAGCGATCGCATCCACTCTGCCAGAAAGACATCCAGGTGGACGGCCAAGGTCTCAAAGGCTTTGCGATCGCGTAAGCGAGGCGGTTTACTCGGCAAGGGGCGCGGCTGACACAAGGCCCGGTATCCTTCAAACTTCTGTTTGAGTTTGGAATCGAGGGCGTGGACAACCGCATAGGCCGAATCCGCCTGGAACCAGGCACTTTCAAACCACAATTGTTCCCGTTGCAGGTACACCCGGCCACGATAGAGCAACAGCACCCCCCGATCTTTGCTCCAAAAATAAGTCGCCCGAGGCCGCTCGATCAGGTCGATCATGACGTGGCAAAATTCGGCGGTGTCGTCGTGCCAAATTAAGCGGGCATGGACCGCAGCTTTCATCTGCGCTGTGGCTAAGTCACATAACTCTTGAGCATAGTCGCGATCGCCCATTTCAACCCCTCCTGCAACAACCAAAAAAGTATTAAAACTAGAAGTAAGCCTGTGCGATCGTGGCTAGGAAGAATTCTTTAAAGACCAAACTGAATGGGCTCCTCAGGAATTCTGTACTGCTATGAATCGCAAATTGTAGCTTGGCCGCGATCGCCAGAAAGATACCTGAAATCATGACAGTTCTAATGATTGTGGGGCTGAATTCTCTGGTTCGATTTGGCTGCTGGCTTAGTTTTATTATTCAGTTTTAGTCGAGAAAAATAGGTGATTGAAGGCGTTGGCTGGACGTGAACTCGTGGGTATAGTTCTGGCGCTTTCGGTCGTGGTTTGGCGTGATGTCTCCAAGCTGTTGTCAGTGATATTCATCACGGTGAAACCCTGCAAGGTTGGCTGGCTGCTTGTTTGCGACTGTCTGGGGTTTGGCGCTTTGGGCAGGGGCGATCGCCATAAATAAGCGCGATCGTCCTGAAAAATGGGATAAATTCACTCTGGTTAAATCTTGGCTTTTGTCTGAAAGTTTGACTTTTTCTTGCTGGGTAATAGGCACTTTATTCTGCGCTTTGAATTTGGCGCTGATGCTCAAAAATCTTCAAAAAAAGTAGAAAAAAATTCCCCAGGCACTGCCCAGGGAACTCCCCCAAAGTTTAGATTTAGTTCAGAACGAACGACTAGAAAAAGACTCTTCCGCGTTTGTTCTAAATGTAATTATGCTGGTTAAAGGAGACTGAATCGGTGATGCTAGCCCCTCCCAAGGGTGATATTTCGTTGTGGGGAACGTGCGGTCGATCGGAGCGGTTGAAGGGCGATGTCACGCCGCAGTGGCGACGATGATCACACGGCAAAGGCTTAACCCAGCCAACGGCTCCAGCCGTTGGCGGCGCGGGGGTGGGGGTTCCGTGTTTCTACTGTTGGCGCAGGAAGAACGGCTAAAGCTCAATGAGAAAAGTAAATAAAAAATTAAAAACTGATCAAGGGTGCATAATTTCCCGTCCTGCCCTTGATGGTACCCATATCCCCCCGTTCTGCTGCTGACAGGAGATCAGCTTATGTGGATTGCCGGAGTCATTGTTTTCCTTGGCTGGATTGTGTCTGTGTGTCTCCACGAGTTTGGTCACGCGATCGTGGCTTACTACGGTGGCGATACTTCCGTCAAAGACAAAGGGTATTTGACTTTGAATCCGTTGAAATACACGGATCCGGCGACGAGTTTGTTGTTTCCCCTCATCTTTTTACTCATGGGTGGAATCGCCTTACCCGGTGGCGCGGTTTACATTAACCATCAGAAGCTCCGCAACCGGGTGTGGCAAAGTGCGGTGTCTTTGGCTGGCCCTGCGGTCAATCTGCTGTGTGCGGGGCTGATTGCCCTGTATCTGCAAGGTCAATCGGCTGTAGCGAGTTTGGATTGGTTCGCTGCCAGTTTTGCGTTTTTGGCGCTCCTGCAAATTTCGGCGGTTTTGATTAATCTCCTGCCGATTCCGCCCCTAGATGGCTATGGTTTGATTGAGCCGTGGTTGCCTGGGCCGTGGCAGCAGGTTGGGGCAAAAGTCAGCCGCTATGGGTTTTGGGTATTGTTGGGGCTGTTTTGGTTTGTGCCACCGTTTCAAGAAGCTTTTTGGCAGCAAACGTTTGCGATCGCCGCCCTGTTAGGCATTCCGGCTCCCAGTATTCGGGTCGGAGCGTATCTCTTCAATGAGCCTGTGACAAAGTTAATTTTGATTCTGGCGTTGTTGGGGGGCTTGTGGTATCTCAAGCGATCGGGCCAAACGGCCTGGTATCCGAATACGCCCCAGGCTTCAAGTTGTTCTCGCCAACGCGCCAGGGGGGCGGCCAAGTCAGGACAGTCAAATTTGCGTGGTGCTGGTGGGTTTCAGCATTTGGGGGATACTAAGCTCCGCAAGAAACTGATGACATTGGTTAAAAACCGGGAAGATATGGCCGAAGGGTTGATCAGCACGGAAAAGCTAAAAAATCCAGGGCATTCGGAACGCTGGTATCTCGAAAAAGTAATTTACGATTTGCAGCGCGATCATTTGTAGCAGCTTGGGGCAATGAGTGGCTTTGGTCGCTTAGTGGTTGTACCCGAGCCTGGGAACCATCCCTGGGTGGTGAGAAAGAACGATACTGATGCCTGTGGGGCTGGCTGTCGCGATCGCGTAAGGCCGCGATCGCTTCTCCAGTGGAACCGTTGGTTCGCCCGCAGTCTGCATGACCATGAGACAACCACCTCAAAACCCTTCGCCCCCAGCGAAGCCCAGAATTACTCAGAACAACAATCGGTCGGTTTAGCCGTAGGGGCATCCCTTGGGGATGCCCAGCCCGTGTGATTCTCCTAGGGGTGAGTGAACCCGAGATCCGGCCTTCCGGAATACACTGGTCGTGAATAAGTCCGGTTAGGTTGCAACTAAAGTGATGACAGTGAGTTCCGGGGGGCAGCGGAAGCGACCTGGAAGATAGGTGCCCAGTCCTCGGTTGATGTAGAGCTGATTGCTGCCGACTTGATGCAAGCCTTCTGACCATTCCCAATGTTGCATGTTTTTAGAGCAATTCCGCAGAAAGCGGGCAGAGCGTTGCATGGGGCGCGGTAACTGCTGATACAGCGTGGCAAGCCGGGGGGCCATGTTGCCGAGCCCAGGTAAATGGACTTGGCCACCGTGGGTATGGCCAGAGAGCTGAAGGTCAACGCGCCATTGCCGGACAAGCGCCGCAGAATCAGGATTGTGAGACAGGAGGATGCGCGGGATTTGGGCCGGAATGCTGGGGAGGACAACATCGGGGCGGAAGTCATTTGACCACAGATCGGCTAATCCCACGATCGCGAGTTCTGGCCCAACGGGATAGGTGGCTTCGTTCCACAAGACAGTGATGCCGTGGGTGGTCAAGGCGGTGGTGACTTCTTGGCGGGAGTGGCGATACCGCAAATCGTGGTTGCCCAAGACGGCATAGGTGCCATAGCGGCTGTGGAGGCTGGCCAAGTGGGGGGCCAGGGTGTGAATGGGGGTAGGAGTATCGGTAACGAAATCGCCGGTGAGGACGATGAGATCGGGCTGGAGGGCGTTGCTACGGGCGATCGCTTCCCGCAATAAGGTGGGCGAAAGGCCCCACCCATCAAAGTGAAAGTCAGATAGTTGCACCAGCCGTAAACCGTGGTGGTGGGGTGGCAAATCGGCGATCGCGACTTGCACCTGTTCGACGGTCAACGCTCCTGTGAACCACTTGTGCATCGGTGTTCTCCCCGCGTCAGCCTCTAGCCTAGCAAAGGGCTTCTCGCAACCTATATGTTTGAGAATACGATTTTAATTTTTTTTTAGAGTATTGTGCTGAGGGCTGGTTCTGCTAGCCATGACTGGGCCAGAGCTTTGGGGGGTGTGGGCGCGGGCGGGCTAAGCAAATGGGTCGAAACAAGGAATTTGCTCAGAGCATTGGAGGCGGTCTCTGAGCAAGCTGGCTGGGGTGTCAACCTCAATGGAAGGGGTGAAGCGGGTGTTATTGCGTTGCCAGTTCCATGGTGCATTCGGCTGTGGTGAAGCCATAGCTGAAGTCAGCGAGTTCGACTGGGGTTGGTGCGTCGCTGGCCACAAACAGGGGGTAGAGTTGGCCTGTTCCCCCATCGCGGGCGGCTAACACGTTGGCTTGGTCGATCCAGTACAGGCCATTCGAGCGGTAGCGTAACTCGCGGCTGATGGCTTGGCCATTGGAAAATTCTAGTTTGCCGTTGCTTTCGCGGGTGACGACGCAGACCCGACTTTTGACCTTCGAGGGGTAAACATAGTAGGTGCGATCGCCCGCTGTCCAGGCTCCAGTAAATTTGGCCCCCGTGGGATTCACCTTGGCCCAGGTGGCTCGGTAGGCTTGTTGTTGCTGGGAGAGGGCGGCACTTTGGCCAAACGCTCCTGATTTTAGTTTTTGTCTGAATTGGGTGAGTTCATCGGCGGATGGATAGCGAACTACGGTGGAGGTGGGGGAGTTGGCATCTGTCACTGGCGTTGGTTGCAGCACTTTTTGTTCGAGGTCGAGGTAGCGGAGGGCTTCGGCGACGAAGACGGCATCTTTAAGGCTGATATTTTGACAGCCTGCGAGTTCGTTGCCGCCATTGAAGTTGTAGTTGGCTCCAATCACGCGGTAGAACGGGCCACGTCCCATCCACTGGCCGACTAATTGGGGTTTGCCGCCTGTTGAATAAAGTTCAATGTTGCCCCGACCCAATACGGCGTTGCGGGCGGTGGCGGTGCGATCGCCAGCGGGTATATCCCCAACGCCGCCCCCGGTTCCTTCCACGGCAAAACAGCTTGAGCCTTTGCGATAGACCAGCAGATAGCTCTTGAAGCGATCGGTGTCGTTGGTGAAGATATCCATCAACTGGAACCCAGGGGGCACGTTTTTCGGCATTACGATTTTCATGCCCAGGGCGCGCATTTTTTGCAGTTGGGCTTCGGAAACTCCCAGATCGGCGATTTGGGTTTGGGCCGCTTGCGAACCGTTGCTTTGGGCTAGCAGTTGGGGCGTTGGGGTTGGGGGTAAACTCTGGGCCGGGAGCAGGGCCGTTGTCAGGCTTGTCCCGATCGCGGCGACCCAACCGCCGAGCTTGAACCATCCACGTTGCATATCTGTTCTCCTCCTCAATCCATTCAAGGGGCTAGTTGTTCGTTGTATCACCTGGCCAATTCTCAGCGCGATCGCCCGCAATTATGCAAATGGGCAAAAAAAGCGATCGCCGTTTTCCGCTGGGGGTGGGGCGATCGCGCTGAGTTTGATCAATTTAATCAATGAGATCAAATTAGTGCGACTGATGGGCCTAACGTTAGACCGCTTCTGAGGTCGCTGCTGCGGTGGGTTGCACCTGGGGGCTGAACTGGAAGAGGCTGTAGACCACATTCCGCCGAATTTCGGTCATCATCTCCAGGAACAGTTCAAAGCCCTCGCTCTTGTACTCGATCAGCGGATCTTTTTGGCCATAGCCCCGTAACCCAACTGATTCCCGCAGAGCATCCATTTGTTGCAGGTGTTCCCGCCACAGGTTGTCGATTTGCTGAAGGATGAAGAACCGCTCGGCTTGGCGCATTAACCCGGCCTGGAGTTGATCGATTTGGGCCTCTTTCACGTCGTAGGCAATGCGAACTTGCTCGTGCAAAAAGGCTTTGATTTCGTTGAGGGCCATGTCTTCCAGTTGGGCCGGTTGCAAGTCTTCCAACAGATAGACGAACTCTTTGGCCTTGCTGACGAGCTTATCCAGTTGCCATTCTTCCGGCGGGAGTTCGGGGTTAATGTAAGCCGAGACGATATCGTCCATTGTTTGCTCGGCATATTTCAGGACTTGTTCTTTCAGGTCTTGGCCTTCCAGAACACGCCGCCGTTCAGCATAGATGGCCCGCCGCTGTTTGTTCATTACTTCGTCGTACTCGAAGACCTGCTTCCGGATGTCGTAGTAGTAGGTTTCGACTTTGCGTTGGGCACCTTCCAGCGATCGCGTCAGCATTCCCGATTCGATGGGCATATCTTCTTCGACGCGGAAGGCATTCATCAAGCCAGCGACGCGATCGCCCCCAAAGATCCGCAGCAAGTTATCTTGCAAGCTGAGGAAAAATTTGGTGGAACCAGGGTCGCCTTGTCGTCCGGCCCGCCCGCGCAACTGGTTGTCGATGCGGCGCGATTCGTGGCGTTCTGTCCCAATCACATGCAAGCCACCAAGGTTGATGACTTCATCGTGTTCGGCATGGGTCAAAACTTCGTACTCTTCCCGAATGGTGTTGTAGGCCGCCCGGAGTTTTTGGATAACGGGGTCATCCGTGGGGGCTTTTTCCGACGCAACGGCGACTTTATCTTCGGCTTCCAGTTCTGCCAGCGATCGCTCCCCGTAGGTTTTCACCGCCAAATCCACCGCTTCCTTCAGCAGGGTTTCCGCCGCTTTCGAGAGCTCAGTCGGATAAATCTGGGGCGACGCTTTCCAACTTTTTACCTTCCGACCGGGGACAAAGCCCTGGCCACCACCTTTGCCACCGTGGGCACCGGGGACATCCGTCACCCCAAAGTCATCCTCATCCTCCGGTTGAACAATCTTGGGCATGAAGTATTCCCGGACTTTCAGCCGCGCCATGTAATCGGCGTTTCCACCCAGAATGATATCGGTTCCCCGTCCGGCCATGTTGGTGGCGATCGTCACGGCTTGCTTCCGCCCAGCCTGGGCCACAATTTCCGATTCCCGCTCTACGTTTTCGGGTTTGGCATTCAGCAAGTTGTGAGGCGTGTTCAGCGCACTCAGCAACCGCGATAACAGTTCCGACTTTTCAACGCTGGTGGTGCCCACCAAAACTGGACGTCCCTCTTTGTGCATCTCAGCACACTCCTGGGCGACGGCTTGCCACTTGGCTTCTTCCGTTTTGTACACCACATCCGACAGATCCCGCCGCACGTTCGAGCGGTTGGTGGGAATGGTAGTGACTTCCAGGTTGTAAATCTTGCCAAATTCGGCTTCTTCTGTCTTCGCAGTACCCGTCATCCCCGCCAATTTGGGGTAAAGCAAAAAGAAGTTCTGGTAGGTAATCGTGGCCAGGGTTTGGGTTTCGGGCTGGGTTTCGAGGTTTTCCTTGGCTTCGATCGCCTGGTGCAGGCCATCACTCCAGCGGCGACCGGGCATGACCCGTCCGGTAAATTCATCCACGATTACCACTTCGCCCCCACGCACAATGTAGTTCACGTCGAGGGTAAAGAGTTCTTTGGCTTTGATGGCGTTAAAGACATAGTGTGCCCAGGGATCACGGGGATCAAAGAGATCTTGTACGCCCAGCAATTCTTCCGCCTGGATAAAGCCTTCGTCCGTCAGCAAAATGGTGCGCTGCTTTTCGTCCACTTCATAGTGGTCTTCAGAATTGAGGGCACGGGCAATTTCGGCGGCTTTGATGTACTTTTCGCTGGGGCGATCGACCTGACCAGAGATAATCAGCGGGGTGCGGGCTTCGTCGATTAAAACGGAGTCGATTTCGTCGATCACGCAATAGTTAAAAGGCCGCTGCACCACGTCTTCCATGCTGGTGGCCATGTTATCGCGCAGGTAGTCAAACCCCAGTTCGCTGTTGGTGCCGTAGGTAATGTCACAACCGTAGTTAAACCGTCGTTCTGCCGGGGTCATGTTTTGCTGAATCAAACCGACGGTTAAGCCCAAAAAGCGGTGGACTTGGCCCATCCATTCTGCGTCGCGGCGGGCCAGGTAGTCGTTGACGGTGATGATGTGAACGCCTTTACCACTGATGGCGTTGAGGTAGGCGGGTAGGGTGGAAACGAGGGTTTTGCCTTCCCCGGTTTTCATTTCGGCAATTTGGCCTTCGTGGAGGATCATGCCACCCAGGACTTGCACGTCAAAGTGGCGCATCCCCAAGACGCGGCGGCTGGCTTCGCGGACGACGGCAAAGGCTTCGGGGAGGAGGTCATCCAGGGTTTCGCCTTTCTCTAAGCGTTGTTTGAATTCAGCGGTTTTGCCACGCAGGTCTTGGTCGCTGAGGGGTTTGATCTCGTCTTCCAGCAGGGCAACTTCGGTGACAATGGGTTGATACCGTTTGAGCTTGCGGGTATTAGGGTCGCCCAGGAGTGCTTTTAACATGGCAGCAGTATTCGTTTTCTAGATTGCAAGTAAGTCTGGAGTGAAAGTCTGGATAACCAGGGGTGAGTCTGGGGGCTGGTCGCGATCGCCCCTAACCCTAAGTGCAGGGAAGCCCGAGGCGAAAAGCTCGGTAGGGTTGATGCTGTGGCCACCGCGATCGCCTAGGGAGCGTTTTGCCATTCGGCAGAGAGGCGGCGGAAATCATACTGGGCTGCACCGGGATGGCAGGACACACAACTGTTTAAGTTGACCTTGGTGGGCAAATCTACCCGGGGGTGCAAAGCACGGAAAAGCTTGGATTGATAAACCCGATAGGGAATGCTGTCCCCTTCGGCTTGGGGCCGCGAATATTCCCGGAGGTATTGCCACAAAATCTGGAGTTCGATGCTGTCCAGGGGCTGGATGGTTGCGCCGTAATGTTCAGAATCTTGAATCAGCCGTCGCCAAGTTTCGGAAGGCATGACGGCTGGGGGCAAGGCAATATGGCAGGTGGCGCAGTTTTGCAAATACAAATCTTGGCCCTGCTGAAACCGGGCAGGGACGATATCCACAGTCCCGATCGCCGTGGGCGGGGTTGCCTCCGTTTCCGTGGGAGAATTGGGGGGCAAGGTGGGGGTGGCGGTTTGGGCGACGGTATTGGCCGATCGCGGTTCACTGGCCTGGGCCAACCCAATGCCTAAACACAGGCTCCACAGCAACAACAAGACGACAAGCAGCAGCATGGAACGCCGTCGTTCGGGCCGCGATCGTCGGTTGAGGAGGGGTGGCTGCTGAATTTGAGCCTGGGAATTACGATGGGAGGAATGAGGCATGAATACCGTTGAACACAGCAAATAGCACGACAAGATACAGTTCAATCAGGCACAGTTCAATTCAACCGAGTCTTCTAAGGTTGGGAAAGAGACTTGGGTGAACTGAGCCAGCAGCCTCAAGCAGGAGCAGCTACTCAGTATTGTATTTTAACGCTGCACTGGGGTGCCTGGATTTTTCGGAGGGATATCCGAAACTTCCTGGGAATGTGGTAACTATTTGCTACAGAGCTTACAGGAGTCCAGGCCCAACTGTCGCCCTCAGGTAGCATCCACAAGTCTGAATCTGATTACGATAGCGTAGGTGGTTATTCAGGATGGATTGTCGGCACATTCAATTTTGCGACCAGCCCGAACGGATTGACTATGGCCAACTGCAAACCCTGTTTCGAATTGCTGCGTTTTGGGCCAAAGACCGCAGTCGGACTGATTTGGAACGGGCGATCGCCCACAGTAACCCGGTGATCACCGTTTGGGATCATCAGCACTTGATCGGGTTTGCCCGTGCCTGTTCCGATGGGGTCTATCGAGCGGTGATTTGGGATGTGGTCATTCACCCCCACTATCAGGGGGCGGGGTTGGGCCGCAAACTGGTGCAGACGGTCTTGAGCCATCCCCAGGTGCATGGCGTCGAGCGCGTTTACCTGATGACCACCCACCAACAAGCGTTTTACAAAAAGATTGGCTTTGAAGAAAATCCGACCACTACAATGGTTTTGTACAATCAGCCTGTGGAGCCGCTCTATCCCACGCTGGTGCACGTTCAGGCTGAATCGTGAAAAAGCGAGTTACGCTGACCTTTCCTAAACGCTCTGTGCAAATGCCAGTCACCTATCGATTGGCAAAAGATTTTAACGTTGCGGCAAATATTATTCGGGCGCAAGTGGCTCCTAACCAGGTTGGCAAGCTGGTGGTTGAGTTATCGGGGGATATTGACCAGCTCGAAGCGGCGATCGAGTGGATGCGGTTGCATGAGATTGGGGTGTCGTCTTCCAGTCGAGAAATCGTCATTGACGAGGACTTGTGTGTGCACTGCGGGCTGTGTACGGGGGTATGCCCGACAGAAGCGTTGACCTTGCATCCCGACACGTTCAAGCTAACGTTCACCCGATCGCGGTGTATTGTCTGCGAACAATGTATTCCGACCTGCCCTGTGCAAGCGATCGCTACGAATCTCTGAGGTGCCGGAGTGCAACTGCTGTAACCGCCCAATGATGGCTGTGTTGCAGGGGTTGGTGCGGCGCTTTCTGGTTGTGCCACTTTGCTCTATTCCCACAAAGCCGTAGACTGAAGAGTGCATTCAAATTAAGTTCATCCCTAATCAGATTCCCGTGCGAAAGAACGTCATTGCTGGCAATTGGAAAATGTACAAAACTCAAGCAGAAGCCTCTGAGTTTTTGCAAGGGTTTTTACCGTCGCTTGAACATACGCCCGACGACCGCGAAGTCATTCTCTGTGTCCCGTTCACTGACCTCATGCTACTGTCTCAAACCCTCCACGGTAGTAGTGTGCGGTTGGGCGCACAAAACGTTCACTGGGAAACAGCCGGTGCCTACACGGGGGAAATTTCGCCACTGATGCTGACTGAGTTGGGTGTGCGCTATGTGATTATTGGCCACAGCGAACGGCGGCAGTATTTTGGTGAAACCGACGAAACGGTGAACAAGCGGGTGTTGGCAGCCCAGGCTGCGGGCTTGACTCCCATCGTTTGCGTGGGCGAAACCAAGCAACAGCGCGATGCGAACGAAATTGAAGCGGTTATTTTTAAGCAACTCGAAGCGGGCCTGGTCAACGTGGATCAAGCCAACTTAGTGATTGCCTATGAACCAATCTGGGCGATCGGCACGGGGGATACCTGCGAAGCGACGGAAGCGGATCGGGTCATTGGCTTAATTCGGAGCCGCCTGGATAACAAAGCGGTGCCCATTCAGTATGGCGGTTCGGTCAAACCGGGCAATATTGACGAGATTATGGCCCAGCCCGAAATTGATGGGGCCTTGGTTGGTGGGGCTAGCCTGGAACCAGAGAGCTTTGCCCGCATCGTCAACTACCAAGCCCTGTAAGCCGAACGGCGGTTAGACTGAAGGTGGTTTGTCCTCACCCTATGGGGGCGGGGGCGATCGCAGCGCCCAACCAGGATAACGGGGACTGCCAAGCTGCCCCTGAGTTTAGATACCCCATCGAGTCGGTTGGACTGGGTGGGGTTTTGCGTTGGGGTTAGCGATCGGGGAGCCAGGTGGTGACCAAGCGCTGAATTTCGGTGAGCAGTTCCTCGCGACTGAAGGCCCCTTTTTGGAAAATTTGTTTGACGGAGCCTTGCAATTGCTGGTGTTCGGTCGGGGTCATGTCTTTGGCGGTGAGAATGATGATGGGGAGCGATCGCCATTCGGGGCGTTCCTGCAAGGCGGCCACCACCCCAAATCCGTCAATTTCTGGCATCATCAAGTCGAGCAAAATTAGCTCTGGCTGCTGGTGTTCTAAAATCTCCAGGGCAACGCGACCGTTTTCAGCTTCGAGGACAAACCACCCATCTTTTTCCAGCAGTTGCCGCATCATGGCGCGGGTGGTGTCATCGTCTTCCACCAGCAAAATGGGGCACGGGGGCGACGCGCAGTGATGTTTTTTGAGGACGCGGAGGAGGCGATCGCGCTCGATGGGTTTGGTCAAATAATCTGCGGCTCCCAGGGCATAGCCCACATTTTGCTCGTCCAGCATGGTCATCATAATGACGGGAATATCTGCCAGGACGGGATCGGCTTTCAGCGCGGCCAGCACCAGCCAGCCACTCATCGCTGGCATCATCACATCTAAGGTGATGACATCAGGCCGGAGTGTTTTGGCTTTTTGCAACCCTGTTTCGCCATCCAGGGCACTTTCAACTTGCAAGCCGACTTTGTGCAAGTAGCGTTTGAGTAAGTCGTGCATGGTGGGATCGTCGTCGATCGCCAAAATGGTTTTGGGCCGCCTGGGTAAACTCCGAGCCGGGGCCGGGGCGATCGCTGCACTCCCGTCACTCTGACCCGGAACTGGCTGCGGCACCGTGACGGGCAACCGCATGATAAAGGTTGTGCCTTGATGCAGTTTGCTTTCGACCCGGATATCACCGCCCATCATTTGGCAAAAGCGCTGGGTAATCGTTAGCCCCAGCCCCGTGCCGCCATACTTGCGCGTGGTCGAGGCATCGGCCTGGGTAAAGGGTTGAAACAAACGGGCAGTTTGCTCTGGGGTCATGCCAATGCCCGTATCGCTGATCCGAAAGACGATCCAATCTCCCTGTCGACTCGACGGCGCGATCGCCCCATTGCCCAAGGGGCTGGCCCCTAGATCTGGCTGCCCCCCGGATTGTCTTGCCTCGGTGCAAGTTGGGCGGGGCGTGGCCAGGGCGAGTTGGCCTCCCTCCCGTGTCACCGTGAGGGTAATCGTGCCGGATTCGGTAAACTTGCTGGCATTGCTGAGGAGATTGAACAGGTTTTGCCGCACTTTGGTGAGATCGGCCCGAATCATCCCGAGTTGGTCAGAACAGTGCACCACCAGCCTATTGCCGTTTTTGGTGATCAAGGGTTTCACCGTGCTGACGACTTCTTGCACCAATCCCCCAACACTAAATGATTCCAGATACAGCTCCATCTTGCCCGCTTCGATTTTGGACAGATCCAAAATGTCGTTAATCAGCCCCAGGAGATGTTTGCCAGCGCCATAAATCTTTTGCAAATCAGGGACAAAGACATCCTGGCCACGGTCTTCGGCTTCTTCCTGCAACATTTCGCTGTAGCCGATGATGGCGTTTAACGGTGTCCGCAATTCGTGACTCATATTCGCCAGGAATTGGCTTTTGGTGGTGTTGGCTTGTTCGGCTTTGGTTTTGGCGGCTTGTAACTCTTGTTCGGCTTGTTTGCGGGTAGTGATGTCGCGGAAGGTGGCGGTGTAAAAGCGGGTGCTGTCCAAGTTCGACTCGGTAACGATCACTTCCATCGGAAAGGGGGTTTGGTTGGCGTGGCGACCTTCGACTTCGGTGTAAACATCCAGGGTAAGCAGGGTTTGGAGGGCGATCGCAGGCTCAGGGGCTAAGGTTTCCTGGTTAAACAAGTTGAGAATCGATTGCCCAACAAGTTCGGCTTGGGGATAACCAAAAATCGCTTCCGCACTGGGGTTGACACTTTCGATGCGCCCCGACGGGGCAAAGGTAATGATGCCATCTTGGGCGGTGTTGACGATGGCGTTCGTTTTAGCGATCGCGGTTTCGAGGGCACTCATGGCCTGGTTATAGTGGGCGGCAATTTGGCCCACTTCGGTAAAGGGCTCTACCTGGGCCCGCAGGCTGAGGTCACCTGTGCGCGACTGGTGATCCATCACCTGGAACAAGTCCAGCAAGGCATTGGTGGCACCGTGTTCGGCAATATTCAGCCCGATCGCCTCCTGCTCTACAGTGACTCGGAGGGGTAGCCAACGGTTGAAAGCCGTGAACACCAGGTAACTCAGGCCAAAGGTCCAAACGCCGCAGGCCACGATGCCCCAAACTTGGATGCGCAGTTGGGCGGTGAAGTCCAGACCGGTGCGAAGAAGGTCAGGATTGCCAAACAAGGCGACAGCCAGGGTACCCCAGATGCCTGCGACCAGATGAACAGGAATGGCCCCGACGGCATCGTCGATGTGCCAATGTTCCAGGGCAAAGGTAGAGGCAATGCACAGAATGGCCCCGATCCCCCCAATCGCGATCGCCGACCGCACCGACACCGCATGACAGTTAGCTGTGATGGCCACTAACCCCGCCAACGTGCCGTACATGAGCCAGTCCACATCTGCCCGCTTGTGCCAAATCCACCCACAAAACACAGCTGAGATCAGTCCGGCGGCCCCAGCCAGGGTGGTGTTGACCAGAATGCGGGGAATTTGATCACTCAAGGCCAGCGTACTACCGCCGTTAAACCCAAACCACCCAAACCACAACAGCAAGGTGCCCAAAATCGCGAGGGGGTAATTAGCCCCAGGAATTTTGCCGCCGGATTGCCCACTGCGAAACCGCCCGGTGCGAGGGCCGATAATGAGCACAACCGCTAGCGACACCCACCCCCCCACGCTGTGAACGACGGAAGAGCCTGCAAAATCGACAAAGCCCCGTTGGCCAAGCCAGCCGAGCCATTCTCCTTGTTCCGCCCCGCTCCAGGCCCAATGCCCAAAGACCGGGTAAATGACACCAGCGATGAGGGCCGCGATGCCCAAATAGCTGTTGAAGCGCATCCGCTCGGCGACGGCCCCCGAAACAATAGTCACGGAGGTGCCACAAAACATGACTTGAAATAGAAAAAATGTGGTGGCCCAAAGATTTTGGGCGGGGTGGCCAAAATCGACGAAGAAATGGTTGTATCCGCTCCAGCCAAACCAGGATGCGCCAAACATGATGCCATAGCCGATCGCCCAAAATAGCAGTGCGGATACCCCAAAATCCGTCAAGTTTTTAATGGCGACGTTGATGTTGTTTTTGTTGCGGGTCAGGCCAGATTCTAAACACAGAAACCCAGCTTGCATCAAAAACACCAGGCTGGCACTGAAGGTGACCCAAATCAAATCGGCAGCAGACTTTTCCATATCCATTCAAAATTGCAATCGTGGGGTGAAGATTGGCGAATGCACCAAGGGGTTGTGTTTGTTGTCCTCCTAAAGGGCGGGTGGTGGGCCAGCGGCGCGGCGGCAAGGCATGGGAACTGCGCGGGAGAATCTCGGCCAACCCTTGGCGTGAGGGTTGTCGGATTGGGGCGATCGCGGGGTGGTCGGTGGCGCTGGGTCTGCCGGGTAGCCGTTCGGTTTGCCGATTATGCGCTAAATCCAGTGCTGTGACTGCGCCATGGGCTACCCCACAACGGGGGGCTGGGGCCTGGTTCATGGCGTTGGCTCACCGCTCAAGAGGGTCTGCACTTTGTCTAAGAGGCGAGAAAATTCGATGGGCTTGGTATCATAATCATCGCAGCCAGCGGCTAAACACTTATCGCGATCGCCCGCCATTGCATGGGCTGTGAGGGCAATGATGGGCAACTGGTGCGTGGCTGGGTCGGCTTTAAGGCGGCGGGTGACTTCCCACCCATCTATTTTGGGCAGGCTCATATCCATCAGCACTAGGTCGGGGGCGGTGGTGCTGGCTAAGGTGAGGCCCTGTTCCCCATCCACTGCAATCAAGACTTCAAAGCCTTTGCGTTGCAACCGCCGCGACAGCATATCGCGATTCATTTCGTTATCTTCGACGAGTAAAATTCTAGGCATTTTCCGGTTCCTCTAACGGAGCGATCGCTTGGGCCTGCCGGGACCCAAAGGCTTGGATGCGCCGTGGCACAACTGCCTGGATTTCCTCCAACAGTTCATCCCGGCTATACACTCCTTTTTGCAAAATCTGGAGCACGCTACCATCCAACCGTTCTTGGTCTGTTGCGGTCAATTCCATTGCCGTGACGACGACGACTGGAATTTGGCGATAGACAGGATGGTGGCGCAAGTGCTCAAGCACGGCAAAGCCATCGACTTCGGGCATCATCAAATCCAACAGAATGAGGTCGGGAATGCGCTGGTCAAGTAATTCCAGGGCAATGCGGCCATTGGCGGCTTCGCTGACTGTCCACCCGGCTTTTTGTAAAGAGCGTTGCAAAATGAGGCGGGTGGTAGTGTCGTCTTCGGCGATGAGGGCGTGGCCAGTGGTGGCGCGATCGCCCGCCGACGGTTGGTATTTTTGCAAGATTGTCACCAGGCGATTGTAGTCGATGGGTTTGGTGAGGTAATCTGCCGCCCCCAGGGCAAAGCCTTGATTGGGATCTTCCACAATGGTCAACAAAATCACCGGAATTTTGGCCAGGGTTGGGTCGGCTTTTAACTCGTTCAACACAATCCACCCGCTGACCTGGGGCATCATCACGTCCAGCGTAATGACGTCAGGTTGCAACTTGCGGGCGAGGTGTAAGCCTTCTTGCCCGTTGGCTGCTGTCACAACGTGAAACCCTTCTTTGCTGAGATGCCGAACCATCAAATCGCGGACAGAAGCATCGTCATCAATAATAAGCACAGTCCCTTTGTTGTCTGGGGGTGGGGCGGCCAGGGGCGGGCGGGGTGGCGCGAGCGCGGGTTCGGGGGTGGGGCGCCGGGGGGGGGGCGCGATCGCGCGCCCGGGTTTTGGGGGGGGGGGGGGCTGGCCGGTAGGGCGATCGCCGGGAGCACCATCCGAAAAGACGACCCCCGCCCTAGCACACTCGTCACGGTAATATTGCCGCCCAGCATTTGGCAAAACCGTTGGCTAATGGCCAGTCCCAAACCCGTGCCCCCATACTTCCGAGTGGTTGAGGCATCCGCCTGGGTAAAGGGCTGAAACAGTTGCTCCAGGTGTTCTGGCTGCATCCCAATGCCAGTATCGCTGACGGTGAAGGCAATCTGTTCCCCGGTGGGGGTGGCAAATCGTTCCACATGCAGGGTGATGGTGCCTGCCTCGGTGAACTTGCTGGCATTGCTCAATAGGTTGAGTAGCACTTGGCGCACTTTGGTCATATCGCTATGAATGTTGCCCAGGTTGGGGGTGGGGTTGACCACGAGCTGATTGTGATTTTTGGCCAGGAGGGGGTGCACCGTCGTCGTCACGTCTTGGAGGAGCTGCGTCAGGCTAAAGCTTTCCAGGTAAAGCGCCATCTTGCCCGCTTCGATCTTGGAGATGTCCAAAATGTCGTTGATGAGGCCCAAGAGGTGTTTGCCCGCCCCTCGAATTTTGTCGAGATCGGGGGCAATTTCGGCATAGCCGCATTCTTCTGCGTCTTCTTGGAGCATTTCGCTGTAGCCGATGATGGCGTTCAGGGGGGTGCGGAGTTCGTGGCTCATGTTGGCCAAAAATTGGCTCTTGGCCCGGTTGGCGGCTTCGGCGGTTTCTTTTGCCTGGAAGAGTTCGTCGGCAACTCGTTTGCGATCGCTGATGTCTTTGACTGTGCCTTCATACAGTAAGGGGTGCTGGTCGTGGTCGCGCACCAGGCGCACATTTTCCGAGAGCCAGATGATGCTGCCATCGGCCCGATAGACCTGGGATTCGAAATTGGTGACTGCGCCATATTGCTCCAGCAGTTGCACCAGTTGCGATCGCCGGGTGGGAGACACGTAGCGGGGCCATTCCCCTGTGCGGGCCGCTTGGATTAAAGCCCTGGGCGAGGGATAACCCAAAATGGTGGCGATCGCCGGGTTGGCACTCAAATATTGCCCCTCTGGGGTCATCTGGAAAATGCCATCCACCGCATTTTCAAAAATACTGCGATATTTTTCTTCCGCCGCTTTAATTGCTGCTTCTGTTAGCTTGCGATCGGTGATGTCCATCGTGATGCCAGTCATGCGCAGCGGCGTGCCATCTGCGCCCCGTAACACATTGCCACGACTGTTGACCCAGCGGTAACTGCCATCGGTCAAGACAATCCGGTATTCAACGTTGTATTCTGCGCCCGTCATAAAGCTTTGGCTTTCGGCCTCGGCTAGCAGCGCGCGATCCTCAGGATGGACACACTGAAAAAAATCTTGGTAGCTTTTTGGGGGGGTGCGTGTGGCGTCGGTTTGGCTAAAAATAGCGCTGACTTCGGGTGACCAATATTCTTCATTGGTGACGATATCCCAATCCCACACGCCCATGTGGGCGGCCCCCAGCGCCATGCGGAGCAACTCTTCTTGGTGGCGCAGATTGTGTTCGACTTGTTGGCGTTCGAGTTCGGCTGCGGCCCTTGCGGCAAAAATCTTGAGCATGGTTTTAGCCAATTGGGCATCGCTGATTTTGCTGCAACTCATGATGGTAATGAGGCCCAGGGGGGCTCCGGCGGCGCTGACTAGGGGCATCCCTAAATAACTTTCGATATTCATCGCGGCTAACAAGTCATCGTCGGGAAATTCAGCCTGGACGGCGCAGGGGTAGTAACAAAGTTGTTGGGCGATAACGTTGTCACAGGGAGTATGGACGAGGGCGTAGTCAAAGTTGCTGAGGATCTGCTCGTGCCCGTAGACGGCAACGGTGACGACGTGGGTGCGATCGCGGTTGAGCTTGCCAATCAAGGCATAGTCTACATTCAGGGCTTGGGCTAAGGCGGTGACGAGGGCGGTGAAAAAGGCATCGCCGGTATTGCTGGAGACGCTGGTGGCAATGCCCTGCAACATTTCTTCGATGTATTTGCGCTGGAGAAATTGGCCAATCTGACTGCCGATCGCCTTCGCCACATCGAGTAAGTTGCTATCAATTTGCCGGATGCGATGGCTGAAAAAGGCCATGACTCCCAAAATCTGCTCATCACACACGACGGGAATGGCGATCGCGGTGTGGAGATTGGTTTGGATGGCTACCGCCTGCCGCCCAAAACTGGCATCTGCGGCCACATCCTGAACCCAGCGGGGTTTCTGCGTTGACCAGACATGGCCAATCAAGCCATCATGGGGGGCAAACGAGAGTTGGCGGGAGGCTTGAAGAAAGGCACTGAGATCCTGAGACGATTGCTGAGACGCTTCGACAAACTCGATCTTTTTCGTTTTGGGATTGAACGCCCACAACTCTCCCAAATTCCAATCCATCGCGTCGCAAATAGCCTGTAAGACATTGGGGGTAGCCGTAATCAGGGTGCTGGCTTCGGCTAGGGCGCGGGTGGTAGCATATTGCAAATTGAGGCGGTGTTCGGCCCGTTGCCGTTTGCGGATATTCCGAATCGAGGCGATTAACATCCCCAACAGGGCTAGGATGACAAACATCCCAAACATTTGCATTTGGTTTTTCCGGGCGGCAAACCGTTGAATGCGGGCCTGGAGCAGTTGATCTAACACGGGGGCGATCGCGTCGTACAGCTTGAAGTGGGTGGCGATCGCGTGGTTCCCGGCGGCGGTAAAGTCGGCGGCGGCAAACTGCTCTGGGGTTGCCCCACTTTTGTATAACAACTGCAATAGGGTGTCGTTGGCCAGCGTACTGTTAATCAGCGGTGTTTGAATGGGGGGAATGGTGCGATCGTTCTGGTCAAACGTGACTTGCAAGCCCCGTTGCATGGCGAGGGTCGGCGCTTGGATGGAGTTATACAAAACCATGAACTGGGCTTTGTCATCAATACTCAAGCCCTGGTCATGGCTGAGGGTGTTCATCCCATAATCGCGGGCGTGGGCGGATGCAACTAGCAATTTGGGCAACTGTTGGACGGTGGCATCCATGAGGTAATAGGAATCTAAATCCGGATCTAAAACGAGGTTAGAGCGATCGCCCACATGAATCATCAACGCCAGGATGTGCTCCAGCAACTCTTGATGCAGTTTTAGGCTGGTTTCTGGCATATAGGCGAACTTGCCGCGCTTCAGGATTTCCCACCGATCTTGCAATTGGTGCCATCGGGCGATCGTTTTGAGTTCTGCCCCAAACTTTTGGTGGGTGGGCGTGAAGTTTTGGAGAATCCGGTCGATCGCGTGTTCTTGCCGTTGCAGGTTTAACACCACATTTTGGCGACGCTGCAGGTACTGATGGCTGATCTGTTGATGCTCGATCATGGCTTCCAGCAGGCGGCGCAGGCCCCCGTTGTACTGAATGCCGATGCGTTCTTTCGCGGCAAATTCAATGCTGGCATCAATTTCGGCAGACAGGCGATTGAGCACAACCCCAAAGGGCAAGGTAAACACCAGAAACAACCCAATAAAAAGTCCTTGGATCGGAATCCGTTTCTGTCGTGGGTGCATAGCGCTTAGGGGTCTGAGGTGGGGAACAAGCGGAAGCGGGCACGACCCCACGGCGGATGGGGCGGGGTGCCAGCCAGAGAGGGACTTCCAGAATGCTCAGAAGCCTGTAATATCTAGGGTTGGAACCAGCATGGTACAACAGTAGCTTTATGGTTCCCCAAACTAAGTGAAAAAATACGATTTGGTGTTGCTGGTGTGAATCCTGGTATGACTCAACTTTTGACTCCTTGGACGATCCGCGATCGCGCGTTTGTGTGGGGCCAACAAACCTATTTGATGGGGATTTTGAATGTCACGCCGGATAGTTTTAGCGATGGGGGGCAGTTCGATCGCGTGGAGACGGCGATCGCCCAGGCGCAGGCGTTGATTCAGGCGGGGGCGGATATTTTGGATATTGGCGGCCAATCGACCCGACCCAACGCGGCAACAGTGACCCTGGAGACGGAACTAGACCGGGTGGTGCCTGTGATTACGGCGATTCGGCAGGAGTCTGATATCCCGATTTCCGTGGATACGACGCGGGCGGCGGTGGCAGAGGCGGCGATCGCGGCAGGGGCGGATATCATCAACGATATTTCGGGGGCGACTTATGAACCGGAGATTTTGACCGTTGCCGCCGCTCGGCAGGTGCCCATTATCCTCATGCATATTCGAGGCACCCCCAAAACCATGCAACAACTGACAGACTATGGGGATTTGCTGGGCGACATTCGGGCCTTTTTGCAACAGCAAATTGCCGCTGCGATCGCGGCGGGGGTGGCTCCGGGGCAAATTGCGATCGACCCCGGCATTGGCTTTGCGAAAACTGTTGAACAAAATATAGAGATTTTGGGCCAACTGCCCACGTTGCGATCGCTGGGCTATCCGTTATTAGTTGGCCCGTCTCGCAAGAGCTTCATTGGCCACATTTTGGCGCAACCCGATCCCCAGCAGCGGGTATGGGGGACGGCGGCGGCCTGTTGTGCGGCGATCGCCGGAGAGACGGATATCCTGCGGGTACACGATGTGGCCGAACTGCGCGAGGTCTGCCGGGTGGCGGATGCGCTATGGCGTGACCCAGCTTAATTCAGCGCCGCAGACAGCGATCGGGTTGCGCAATGGCTAGTAACGTTTGGATGATTTGCCCTTGCCTAGCGTCTACCCAACAACATGCCCAGGCGCACTTTGGTCATGACATACAGCGGCACCTGGTAATGCTCAACGAGCAACCAGGCCACAAACGTAAAATGCAACAAAAAAGTGAGCCCCACCCAAACGGTGGGAAACTGTGCCCATGCACTCCCCGGTAACGGCGGGAATGTATGGGAGGAGAGCCAAACCAGGGTTGGCGGCAAAAAGACCAGGGCTGCCCCCACACCCCACAACACGGTGACGAGTTCAACTTCCACTTGGCGCAAGGGTTTCCAGCGGTGCCCGTTCCAGCGCCAGGTCATGGGTTGGGCACTGTCTTCCACCCGCAGGGATTGTTCCGTGAGGTTGGCGGTGAAAATATGCCGACAAAAATCACAGGCAAAAGCATCCATCAGGGCGATCGCCGTAATCTGTCCATGCCGACACACAGGGCATAGATAAGCCTCTTGATAGGTTAGGGGTCGCCACTCTGGGCTGGGGGGCAAACTAGGGCGATCGCGCATGACCAATTCATTCTCGCTCTGGACACAGCAAGAGGTTGGCGGTGTCCTTGCTTAGGCAAGCGACTTCCGAATCTCAACTCCGCCTTGCTGTAGTATAACGACTGGTTCCGTACTTCCGGGGGAAACAATCTTTTTCACTAAAACGCGCCCATTTTCCAGATAATCGCCCACGGCTACGTAACGGCTGCTGCTGGCAGAAGACTCTTTAACAATGACGCTCCAGCGGTTGCCTACCTGCACGACGCCACTGACTTGAATGGATTCCGCCAGGGCCGTTGGTGAAGGGGGGGGCACTGGTCGAACGGGGGCTCCGGGGACGCTCAACGGTGGTAGGGGCGAACTGCCGGCCAAATCAGGCAAGGCTCCAGGGCGTAACGGTGGCAATTGAATGGGGGGAAGCTGCGGTATTGCACCCGCACTGGCGGTTTTTCGACTAGATGCGTTGGGTAAGGGGGCGATCGCTTTGGTTCGAGGGGTTTTGCTGCCACCTGTGGCAATGGGGATGGCGGCAGATGGCACGACTGCAAAGGGATCGCGTCGCCCGGTGGTAATGCTTTCAGCTCTTGCTTTGGCGTTTGTTGGGCGGAGTAATCCAGGCACGGTGGGCACGGGTGGCGCTTTTGCCGTTGGTTTGACTAACGGATTGGTAAATTCTTGGCCTGTGGGTTGTCCTGCTGTTGGGGCCAGGGTAATTTGTTCGGTCTTGTTTTCGGTCTGGCCAGCACAGCCCACTGTGAGTGTAAGCAAACCCAGCAACCCGATCCACAGTTGTTGTCTCATTGCGGCCACTCCCTGTCCTAGTGCCTTCGAACTAGACCCAGGATACTCGCGATCGCCAAATGTGGCGCACTAAAATTTTGTGCTGCTGGCTGGTGGCAAGGCAGTGGTGGCAAGTCTAGCCAAACCAAAAGCGATCGCCCCTGAGAGCAGAGCGATCGCTGATGTGTCCAAATGTATCCAAACCTCTGGGCCAGGTTTCCCTAGTCAGGGGGACAAGTCTTTACTAGAGACCGTAGTCGTTTAGGCCCGTTCTGTGGCTTCAAATTCCTGACAAGAATAGTAGCCCCCAGCCGGATTGTAGAGATGACACTCTTGGGTAATTTGCCGCATCAAGGGCCAAGAAAACCGCGTGATTTGCAAGTGTTCGCCCCAATTTTCTTTCAAGCTTTCGTGGGCCATCCGCAGTTTGTAGGAGGGAATCGCTGTGGAAAGGTGGTGAGGAATGTGGACGTTGATGTGGTGACACAAAAACTCGACCCAACCGGGATATTCACAATGAACTGTCCCCGTCAACTGGGAGTAGGCTTCGCTCCAGTCGTCCGGCTCATAAAACGAGATTTGGGGAGCGGTGTGGTGTACCAGCGTGAAGGTGCTCATCCAGAAATGGTAGACCAACCAGGGCATGAGCCAGAATTTGACGAAACCCCAAACGCCGACGGTTGCAAACAACAGCGGGAAGACGATCGCCGCAAAGGCCACGACTGAAAAAATCGACAGTTTGGCTTTCCCTCGGTCTTTCTCCTCAAAGTTCTCCAGATTGAAGTGAATGCCAGCCCAGTGGATGGTGGACGCTAACCACCACAGGTTCCCCCGCATGAGTTGGTAGCCTCGGCGGAGCCAGGGGGCAAAAGTTTGGTAGCGCTCGGTGCGGAAGGGTTGCCAAGCGTTGTCAATGTCCATTTTGTTGGTGTTGGCGTGATGCACGTTATGGAGGATCCGCCAGCAGTGAAATGGATAAATGAGCGGCATCATGAAAATATGCCCGACCAAATCGTTGACCCAACGCCGATTGGCAAAGGAGCGGTGACCACAATCGTGACCAATCACAAAAAAACCGGTCATCGCAGTACCGGTAAAAATCCAAGCAATGGGTAACAGGAACCAGGGGGCGATCGCGATCAGGGTCATCCCCAGGGTGACCATCGCCACGTTGACGAAGATCATGCTCCAGGCTTTGCGCATGTCTTTTTGGAAACACTCCCGGGGCAGGGTTTTGAGCACATGCTTGAGGCGTAAATCAGTTTTGAGATTAAACGTCGTACCGGTAGCCGAAATAGACGAGGTTTGAGAAGGTAAGCTTAGGGTCATTAGAAAAAAGTCAAAGGGAGATCAGGCGTAAAAGTGCCGATCGCTAGGCGATCAACGCAGAACCGCAGCGGCGGAGAAGTGCTTGGAGAAAGCAACCTCAATATAAAACTTCATGAATATATCACACTCCCGATCGCTCAGAGTCAGGGGGGTTACGGAAGTCAGCCCAGGCGTTTGCCTCGAAGCCGCCTGCCCAATGCCACAGAAGGCGTTATCATCAATAGCACTTTGTCGCGTGATGCCAACGACCATGCCAGCCTCTGCGATCGCCACAGAAGTCATTATTGCCCAGACTCGTCAATGCGTTGGTTATCTCAACTTAGACGACACGCCCCACCCCGGTGCCAACTTGGAACTCCAAGGGCAGTGCTACACCGTGCTAGAGCGGCGGCATCGTTACCAACTTCGCCTGGGGAAGTATCAGCTCCAGGCTTGCGTGGTCTATGTCCAACCCGTGCAGCACTGGGCAGAAAAAAGTCCGTGGAATGGGCGGTGGATCATTGGAGATGGGAGTTGTCGGTTTAATGCCCAATCAGAACTGATGCGGTGTGCCGTGCGGCCAGAAGGCCCTTGCGTCGGTTGCCACTGGTATGAGCCACGGTGAAGGCCAGGGAAGGGAGGGCGGCAGCAAGCCCCAGGTGCGGGGGAATGGGCCAACGGTGGGGTTGCTGCGGCAGGTTCCCACCTTTCCCTCCGTTACCCACTGACTCAAATGCCCCCATGATCAAACTCCAAACTTGCCTTCAACCCCAGGACTTTAGGAGAAATCAGGAGAAATAAGAATGCACCGGATGGAAGACTATCCCAGAGACATGGTGGGCTATGGGCGGTATCCCCTTGATCCCAAATGGCCGCTGGATGCGCGGGTAGCTGTGCAGTTTGTGATCAACTACGAGGAAGGGGGCGAGAATTGCATTTTGCATGGCGATCGCGCCTCCGAAGCCTTTTTGTCGGAAATTGTAGGGGCAGTCCCCTTTGAAGGGATGCGCCACATGAATATGGAGTCCTGCTATGAATACGGCAGTCGGGCGGGTTTTTGGCGGTTATACCGGATGTTTACGAGTCGGGAATTGCCGGTAACGGTGTATGGGGTCGCGATGGCCCTGGCCCGGAACCCGGAAGCGGTGGCGGCAATGCAAGAGGCGAATTGGGAGATTGCCAGTCATGGCTATCGCTGGATTGAGTATAAGGACTTTACGGAAGCGGCGGAACGGGAACATCTCCAGCAGGCGATCGCCCTTCACACCCAAGTCACCGGGCAACGGCCCCTGGGGTGGTACACGGGCCGCACCAGCGAGCATTCCCGCAAGTTGGTCGTCGAGGAGGGTGGCTTTCTCTACGATGCCGACAGCTATGCCGACGATTTGCCCTACTGGGTGCATGACTATGGCAAGCCCCATCTGGTCATTCCTTATACCCTGGACAATAACGATATGCGGTTTGCGACGACCCAGGGGTTTAACTCTGGGGCGCAGTTTTTTGCCTATTTGCGGGATGCGTTTGATGTGTTGTATGCCGAGGGGGACGTTGCGCCCAAGATGATGAGTGTGGGGTTGCATTGTCGGTTGGTGGGCAGACCGGGCCGGGCGGCGGCGTTGGCTCGCTTTTTAGACTATGTGCAGAGCCACGATCGCGTCTGGGTCTGTCGTCGGGTTGATATTGCAAACCACTGGCACACCTACCATCAACCGACTTGAAGGCCGCGATCGCGGCTTTGGGGCTGGCGTTCAATTGTTACGGCGAGTCAATTCTCTTAAATCAACGTGCAGCCAGATGGAAATGGGGATCGACTTTCCGCATAATAACCAGTAGCACTCTAAATCTTGCGCGAGTGAATGGTTAGTTCTGGAACTCCGAAACCCAAAAGTAAACTGGTGAACTGGTGGGACTCGTTGACCCCCATGTCCCGGATGTTGGCGATCGCCTTGGTCGCTCCGTTGACCGTGCTGAATGCCTGGGCCTTTTCGTCCATTTTTGGCTACTTCCAGTCCCTGTTGGTCATTCTGATTGTGGCATCGCTGTTTGCGTTCTTGCTGAATTACCCGCTGGGCTGGCTTTATCGCAATGGTATGCCTCGCACCCAGGCTGCGATTATTGTATTTTTGCTGGCCTTGGTGGGGTTGTTTGTCTTGGCCGTGACCTTATTGCCCCTGGCGATCGCCCAGGCCCAACAATTGGTCATGCGCTTGCCAGAATGGTTTGATTCGGGCCAACGGCAATTGGTAATGCTCGATGAAAGGCTCACCACCTTGGGCTTGCCCATCAGTCTGGATGGGATCATTGTGCAAATTAACGATCGCCTCAAAAGCCAGTTGCAGTTAATCGCTGGGAAAATTTTGAACCTCACGGTTGATTTTGCGGTGTTCACCGTCGCCAAGTTAATCGATGTGCTGCTCACGGTGATTACGACGTTTTACCTACTCCAGCATGGGGATGAGGTCTGGGAAAACCTGATTGGTTGGTTGCCCGGTCATCTGCAAAAGCCGTTTTCTAAAACCCTGCGCTCCAGTTTCCAAAACTACTTTCTGGGGCAAATTATTTCCTCGACGTGTATGGCGATCGGGGTCATTTCCATTTTTCTGTTGTTGAAAGTGCCCTTTGGGCTATTGTTTGGCCTGACGATTGGGCTGATGGCTCTTGTCCCCTTTGGTGGGTCGGTTGGGATTGCGATCGTCACCTTTTTGGTTGGCCTGCGGGATATTGGAACGGCGTTGCAGGTGTTAGCTGTTTCGTTGATTGTCCAGCAAATTGTGGAAAATGGGGTGGCCCCACGGGTGTTGGGCAGTGTCACTGGGTTGAACCCGTTTTGGGTGTTTGTGTCGATTTTGACGGGGGCCAGAGTGGGTGGTTTGCTGGGGGTGGTGGTGGCCGTTCCCACAGCGGTCTTGTTGCGGGAAGCGTTAGATGCGGTGCGATCGACCCGGAAAACTCAGGGGCAGGAGGAGAACGCGACTGACCCAACGATCGCAGGCCACACAACTCCGCCCGATCGCCTGCCCGCAGCGGAATTGATGGAGCCGAAGGAAGCGGAAAAGGTGGGCTAGGTGCAAGAGGGACTGGCTGAGTCCCCCCTGCGGGTAAGGTGTTGGGCTCATTGTAAGTATTCCAAAATGCCTTTGGCGATCGCTTGGGCTGTTTTGGCCCGTCCGCTGGTGCTGGATAACCGGGCCGCATCATCGGAACCGGTGACAAAGCCGACTTCCACCAAAATGGCGGGCATATCCGTGTACTTGATGACGTAGAAATTAGCCGTTTTCACGCCGCGATCGCGCGCTCCCGTATCCCGGATCAAGTTTTTGTGGACTGATTGCGCCAGCCGTTGGCCACTGCCCCCAGAGTAGTGGTAGGTTTCGACTCCGCTAACATCGGTACGAGAGGCATCAAAAGAATTGGAGTGGATGCTGACAAACACATCCGCATTGGCTTTTTCGGCAAAGGCCACCCGTGGTTCCAGGTCAATTTCCACATCGCGGGTGCGGGTCAACATCGCGTTAACTCCCTTTTGCTTCAGCAAGGCCACCACCTGCTGGGAAATATCGAGGTTAATTTCCGCTTCTTGTAACCCCCGAATGCCGATCGCCCCTGGATCGCCGCCACCGTGGCCCGGATCAATCACCACCACTGTCCCCGATTTGGGCACTGAGGGCAAATCAACTGCGCCTGGAGTGGATTTGACGGGGGTGGAAGGGGGGGGATTGAAGTTAACGTCGTTCGCAGAGGCCGATAGCACTGCCGCCGAGAGATTATTCCGGTTCAAAAGTTGTTGCACTTCTTTGGCTTTGCTTTGTTCCCGGAAAATACCAGCCTGGATGACGGGCCTCCCGTTGACGGTGGTGCTAAAGGCATCGGGAATGACCCGTTGGACTTGTTGCTTTGTCAGGGTGGAATTGCTGGCCACGACAACCCGATATACCAGGCCGCCATTTTCGGTGTTGCTGCCCGCGTAGGTTGGTCGGTTCACAATGGGGGAGGGGGTGGATTTGGGCGGGGTGGGTAAAATCACTGCTGGGGCATTGGGGGAAGAGTAGATGGGCAGGACAACATTGCCGGGAGTCCGGGTGGGCGTGGTGGGGACGACCACGGGCGTGGTGGGGCGGCGGGTGATGGGCACCGTGGGCACTACGACGGAAGTGGGAGCCGCGATCGCGCCGGAGCCAAGCCCAAAGGGACTGAGGGCGATCGCCGATAGCATTGCCCAGCGCAAAGAAAAATAAGTCTTCATGAGTCAGTGTGAGAGGTGGTTACTTTCGTCATCAACTCTCACGGGGTTGACCAATCAGGACGAAACGACGAGATCGGCTGATTGCAAATTCTGATAAGGGTTTCAGGAACTTTGATCGAGATTGCGCGTCTGGCAAAGCACCCTAATCATCGGGAAACTGCCAACAGGGAATATGCTCCACACGCTGGCTCCCACAATTCTGACAGGGGGCAGTCTCGTCGGAATCGACCCACTCGGCATCACACTCCCGGCAATGACACCAAATATTGTTGCGATTGGCTTGGGCAATGCCTGCCTGCCATTGGGCGAGTTCTGCGGGGGTGAAGGAGGAGGGGCGATCGCGCATTTGCAGCAAGACCAAATAACACTGAATGCAAACCTGAACGGTTGTTGCTGACTTGTTTCAGCTTGGAACCCCTGCCCTGCCCGCGATCGCAGACCGAGAACGGAAACAGGGATTCCAGGAAATTTAAGGCCGATTGGGATTAAACCATGTACCGACTGGTCTGGACAGCACTTAAAGCTTCGACCAAACTCCGCACAACGGCAATCATTTCGATTTCGCTACTGAGTTTGTTGATGGCAGAACCAACGCCAATCCCCGCAGCCCCTGCCGCGATCGCCATTGGTGCCGTCACATTCGACAAGCCCGATGCACACAGAACAGGCACATCCACCGCCCGCGAAATTTCGTAGGCTGCGGCTAGCGTCGGAGCAGCTTTTTCGATCAGACCCAAGGTGCCAGCATGGGCGGGTTGGCTGCTGGTGCCGCCTTCGGTTTGGATGATGTCTGCGCCAGCGTTGACCAGGGCTTCGGCCAGTTGCACTTGCTGATCCAGTTCCAAAATGTGGGGCACCGTCACCGACAACAGCACAGTGGGCAACAGCTTGCGGGTTGCTTCCGTCAACGCCAACACTTCTGCCGCTTCAAACCGACGACCCTGAGCATAGAAGCTATCGAAGTTCCCAATTTCAATCAAATCAGCCCCAGCTTCGACACAGGCCACGAACAATTCGGGTTCCACTGCCGAAACGCAAATTGGCAAATTGGTGAGGCTCCGTACCAACCGCACCAGGTTGGGATCTGCCGCAATATCCACAAAGGTTGCGCCCCCCTGATCGGCGGCTTTGACGACGGCTGCCACGCGATCGCTGTCAAAGTTGTTTAAGCCGCTGATGACCTTCAATGCCCGACCTTGGGCCAACGCGGAATGGAGTTGAGAAAGAATACTCATGGAAGTTGCTCACGTCTTCAAAATCTCTCCACCCATTGTGACACCCTTGGCGAGATGGCGAAACGGGAATGTTCGCAGGTCAAATGGGGAATAAAAACGTGATTTGGCGGAGAAAGATGGGCACACTAGCCGAAGCATTCAGCAAAAAGGACTATCTATGTCTCTTCTCGTTCAGGGAACCGAAGCATTTCAGGCCAAGAATTATGCCGAGGCGATCGCCTTATTTACCCGCGCGATCGAAGATCTGAAAAACACCATTTTTATATAGGGAAATCAGATCTCCAAATATGAATCGCTCTCCGTGCTAAGGCTCCCTGTCGCGTGGCCAATGTATTTGGAGTCCATTCTTCAGCTAAGATATTTTGTGTCAGTCTATACACACTTTGTGAATAAACTTCTCGCTTAGTTGGATAAGCCTCATTCCCGACTTGGCGATTAAGATTAGGTTCTAAAGGTGTTAAATTTCCAAGACGATACATCATTTCTTCTATTTGGGCATCAGTAAAATTTTGTCTCCATCCACTATTGGGCGATTCAGGCAAGATGTGTTCAATGGAAAAACTATCCTCATTCACCTCTATGTGTGATGCATCTGCTTCAAGCTTACATAAAATATATCGTACTAATTTCTTTTTTTGCCCTTTCGTAGATATTGAAAGTAAAGAAAAGTCCTGCAAGAACTTCTCGTCTGAAACATATGCCGAGCGAAGATTGTCAAATACTTGTCTTGGGTTTGTTATGTCACCATTCGTAATTGCAATTGCTACTTTATTGTAAAGTGTTTCTAATTCGTTAGGATTTAGGCTACTAACAACGGTATAGCGAAAAGAAAGTACACATACAAGCTTTAATAAGCGTGTAAAATTTTCAGGGGAAAACCTCTCGTATGCAGTAAATAAAGTTGGATAAGCTTGCTTAACTCGAAATAACTCAAGTTCGCGAATATATGGTCGGTTTTCTGGGGAATCTCGCCAGAATTCATCATTGGAGTTGCTGAGAGCGATAAAAAGACTGCTGTAATTTTCAAGCTGATCAAGTAACTCAAATGCTTGCTGACCGTTGTTTACAGATTCGCGAACTATTTTGAATAATCTTTCTCGTCTTACCCTAGTTTGTTTGAGGCTAAGATAATAACGGAGAAACTCAGGAAATCTCTCCATTTGCACCGAATTAATGATTCTTCTCCACTGCCTTTGTGCTTCCTGCAAATCATCTGGGCCTCGAAAGAGAGAAAATAAGTAATTCTTTAGTAGATCGGTTGAACTGAGTTCTATACCTCTAGCATTCAGTGTTTCAAACACAGTATAGGCATTTAATTCATCTTCAACATTAATCTGAATAAAAAGTAGTTGTTGAGCGATAATATCTGTTAAAAATTCAGCTAGCTTCTCACCGCTTTGAACAACGTCTCCAAGTTCTTCTAAGTGGCTTGAAAAATACTGAAAAGCTTGCCAGAGTAATTGGTCAGATTTTGAGAGAGATCGGATGTTTCGAGGTCTTCTAAGATTAATTAAATTACTCTGATAGAAGTCGTTATTATTTTCATTCAAAATAATCTTACTGGAATAACGAAGAGAGCGCGGATCTCTATCACTCAGGTAAGTACGTCTTAAAATTTCTTGCCGCTCTTGATTCGCTTCTCTTTGCTCATCTTGCTCTATTAAGTGCTGAATCTTTTCTATTACAGCGATCGCAACAATACTGAGCGTTGCTAGGCGTTGTTGCCCATCAATGATTGTAAACTCTTTGTCGGAAGTGCTAGAGCTTTGTAGAACGAGTGCTCCCATATAATGGCTTGAATCGGGATTGTTATGCAGAATCAAAATATCCTGCCAAAGATCTTCCCAATTCTCCTCACTCCAAGAGTAATCGCGCTGAAAGGAGGGAACTCGGTAAATCTTGCCATTGCCGATTAAGTCTCCGAAACTAGTAGTGCGCGTATCTAATAAGTTAATCCGAGCCATATATTAAGACCAGTAAACTATTTCTCACTTCTAAGATGTCAGTAGCATATTTATGTGCGGCTGCTAACTCTAGATTACTGTTTAATCGTCTCCCAATGATTCCAAGTGATTGTATAAGATTGCTTTAGTAATTCGGAATAGCACGATCGCACCACCCCGATATTCTCTACAGCTTTTTGGTGGCGACTCCTTGATAGAAATACCCGGCAAATTTTGGGGTCTTGGGGGCGTATTCGGTGGTGATGGTGAGGCGATCGAAGTGTTGGGCAACGAGGGCGCGAATGTTGCGGTTGAGGTGGCAACCATCGGCGATGATTTTTTGGATGGGGGTAAGGCGGTTTTGCCAGACTTGCACCGATCGCTCCTCACTCAGCCCATGTTCGACAAAGAAAAAGTGGCCACCGGGTTTTAAGACACGATAGATTTCGCGGAGGGCTTGATCGACGTTGCGAATGCTGCATAGCGTCCAGGTGCTGACCACGCTGTCAAAGGTGGCATCGGGCATGGGGAGGCGTTCGCCGTTGAGGACACGGAGATCGACGGTGATGGGTGATTGGGCGATGCGGGTTTGGGCGATCGCGCTGACTCCGGGGTTGGCATCTACCGTAACCAAATGCTGAAGGGCAGGGGGATAGTAGGAGAGGTTCAGCCCGGTGCCAAAGCCGATTTCCAACACGTCGCCGGTGACATTGGCTAAAGTGGCTTGCCGATAGGGCGCAAAGTCGGGGTTGGCCATGACGCGATCGAGCAAGGGCGGCAAAATTTTTTCGGCATAAAATCCCATGAATGCTATCCTCAATGCTTCAGGTGGGGGGCAAAGGGCCGAGTTGGCGCTGGCGGCTCCCGTCGCCTGATGGTGTCCTCTTGCATGATGACTGATTTGGGGAATGACTGACCAAGCGGCGGTTTTGGAAACAAATGCGGCCTTTTATCGGGCGTTTGAAAAGAAAGACCTGGAGGCAATGGCGGCGGTGTGGTCGCAGGGGTCTGCTAGTTTGTGTGTGCATCCAGGGCGAGACGTGCTGCGGGGTTGGGAACAGGTGAAATCGTCTTGGGCAGGGATTTTCCGCAATACCAAGTACCTGGAAATTGATACCACGGTGATCAAAGTTGAGGTGACGGGCAGTTTGGCCTATGTGGTGCTGGTGGAAACGGTGCTGCAAGTGGCGGGGGGGCGGCAAAATCGGGCGACTTCGATCGCGACGAATATTTTTGAGTACATGGGCGATCGCTGGTATTTGGTGCACCATCACGGCAGTCCGGTGATGAGCTGAGGGGAACTCACCCGGTCAGAGGATGGATGGGTGCGCGATCGCGGGTCATACTACGCCTGTAGTATATTTATGGATTGGCCCCCATGCCCGTGACCCACAGCATGGCCCAGCAATTTGCCCAGGATTGGATTGCCGCCTGGAATGCCCACGATCTCGATCGCGTGCTGGCCCACTATACCGACGATTTTGAAATGACTTCCCCGTTGATTGTGGCGATCGCGGGGGAACCCTCTGGCACGCTTCAGGGCAAAGCCGCGATCGCGCAGTATTGGGCCACCGCCCTGGCCAAAATGCCCGACTTGCAGTTTGAACTGGTGGATGTGTTGGTGAGTGTCAACACGGTTGTGATTTACTATCGCTCGGTGCTGGGCAAAATGGCGGCTGAGTGGTTTTGGTTCAACGAGGCGGGCCAAGTCACCCGCGCGATCGGTCACTACAATTCCTAGCCAGTATCCCGATAGTTTGGTAACTGACAATGAACAATGAAATAGAAACAGCACGGCTGCACCTCCGCCCCATTACCGAAGCCGATACCCAGCAGCTCTTTGAACTCGACAGTGATCCAGCGGTGATGCGCTATATCAACGGGGGGCATCCCATGCCCTACGAAGCGGTAGCCACCCAACTGATGCCCCGTGTGCTGGAATGTGTGCGATCGCAGGCTCCTTTGGGCTTTTGGTCAGCAACGTGCAAAACAACTCAGGAATTTGCCGGATGGTTCCATTTTTATCCGGCCAAAGAGCATCCCATGCTACAAGAATTGCAACAGTTGCAACCCCAGGATGTGGTGTTGGGCTATCGCTTGCACCAGCGATTTTGGGGCCAGGGCTTGGGGACGGAAGGGGCGCGGGCCTTGGTGGCCAAGGGCTTTGAGGAATGGCAGGTGCAACGGGTGATTGCCTGGGCGTTGACGGTGAATCGGGGTTCCACACGGGTAATGGAAAAAGTGGGCTTGCGATCGCTCCAGGAATTCTGGTTCACTGAAGCGCAACTCTCGAAAGTAAAACCGGAGGAACGCCGAGCGGTGATGTATGCCCTCGATCGCGCCACTTACTTCGCCCAGCAAACCTTGGGCGATCGCGTTCCCGCCCCAGCCATCTCCGACCAGTGATGGTTGCAATGACTGCGTATTGACCAACGATTTGAACACCACCCGGAGGGTCAACCATGCTCAAGCTTTATTCTGCGCCTTTATCCAGCAATGCCCGCCGCGTGTGGATTGCCCTCTTGGAAAAACAACTGGCCTTTGACCTGATCCAGATGCAACTGGATGGTGATCAATTTACCGCCGAATTCACTGCCCTCAACCTGATGCAGCGGGTGCCTGTCCTTGTTGACGACGGGGTTACGGTGATTGAGTCGTTGGCCATTTTGGATTACCTCGAAGCGAAATATCCCACGCCGCCACTGCTGCCCTCTGACCCAGGGGCGATCGCCCGAGTGCGCATGGCCGAGATCTTGACCATCACCGAAATTCAACCCGCGACGCTTCCCTTGCTCAAACGCATGGTTGAAATGGATGTTCCCCACCCCGTTTTAGACCACGCCAAAGACCGCATTACCAGAGGTTTGCAAGTTTTGGCAGGGTTGCTAACTCCCGGCCCCTATGTGGCGGGAGACGGTTTTACCTTGGGCGACATTGTGGCCGGTACAATCATCCCCGGTTTGCCCATGTTTGGGATTGAATTGCAGCCCTATCCCAATGTGTTGGCCTGGTGCGATCGCCTCGCCCAACGCCCCAGTTGGCAACAAACTGCCCCTGCCCCGGAAGTGGTGCAAGCGGCCTTACCCACCATCCGCAAAATTCTCTCCGCCCGCTATTAAGATCAGGTTGCCACACCCCAGGGGTTTTGTGCCCCACTGCTACCAGGCTCTGGCTCTTCTTGCTGCTTTCAAAAGGTGGGGCGAAAGCTGCTGCGTGGATGGGACGATGGGCCGGGGGCGATCGCCATGCCACTGGAACGGCTGGGGCGGGTGCTAAGGCGACGATGGGCCGAATCTAGGCAAAAGCTTGAGGATTTTGATTGATGTACTACACTTGTATTATGAGTACATCAATTTTGGAAGGAGAGCCTCATGCATACCTTAACGCGCACCTCGACGACGGAAATGGAAGTTACCAGCATTCGCCTGGAACGAGAGCTGAAAGATCGGCTCAAAGACCTGGCTGGTAATCAAGGGTATCAAGCCCTCATTCGCGATATCTTATGGAATTACGTGCAACAAAAATCCGGTGAGTTTACGCCGACGGTGGCCCAGGCCGAAATTCGAGCGACAGTTGCCGCGATCGCCCATCAAGAAGAACATTGCGCTCTCACTGGCAAAACCCTTGCGCCCAATACCCCGATGTTATTGGGGTTAACTCAAAATGGCGTGTTGGTGCCCCTCAGTCCTGATAGCTTAGCCTCCTGAGGAACCCACCATGCGTACAGACACCGTTTGGCAAAATTGCGAACTGGCGAATAACTTTTTGACCGGGGTGCGGAGCGGCATTCCCTTTGCCTTCGAGCAAATTTCTATCGCGTTAAACGTCCTGGATCAGACCCATCATCCCATCCGAACCGTTGCTGACCTCGGCTGTGGTGATGGCACGATCGCCCAGGCGATCCTCCAGCACTATCCCGACGCCACCGTCACCGCGATCGACTTTTCTGCACCGATGCTAGAGGCCGCCCAGCACAAACTTGGGGCCTTTGGCGATCGCGTCCAGTTCCTCCAGGCCGATTTGTATACCCCAGCGTGGCAGGTTGGCTTAGGGCCTTTTGATGCCGTCCTATCGGGCTATTGTATTCACCACTTGCCCGATGAGCGGAAGCGATCGCTCTACCAGGAAATCTATGATTTGTTAGTGCCCGGTGGCATGTTGATCAACATTGAGCACGTTGCCTCCGCCTCACCAGGATTAGAGGAACTGTTTAATACGGCCTTGGTGGATTCTCTATACCAGTGGCACCAGACCCAACCCAATCCGCTCTCAAAACAAGAGGTGGCGACTCGATTTGTGTATAGAGATGATAAAGAGGCTAACATCCTTGCTTCCGTGGAAATACAGTCTCAATGGCTCCGTGAAATTGGGTTTAACCACGTAGATTGTTACTTCAAGTTCTTGGAATTAGCTGTATTTGGTGGGCAGCGACTCTAAGCCGCGATCGCCCGCCATCCTATAGCAATTAGATTGACTGAAAGCAAGCGTTTAGACAGACGTAGCTTTCAGTTTTTTTGTTGAAAGCTTTAGGTCATCTCTCCTGCCTTTTGCACTGGCTTGGCATTCCGCTCTGATCAGAAATTCCACAATTGATTGAATCGATAACTCCCTGCGAAATTTCTTGATGGTTTTACGGAGAGCGATCGTACTTTGTGCCCGCAGTTTGTCCGTCGCGATCGCCGAAAACCCTTGTGCCTGACTGCTTTTTGTTTTGTCTCCCAGGGCTGAAATGCCACTGCTATTGCCTTTCACTACAGGTCGCGATTCATACCATCCACCCTTCTCTGTGGAGCCTGTCTATAAAGTTTCTTCATATATAAAATCTATTCCTTATCTCAGCTTTATCTAAAACAATAATAAATTGTTGATAATAACGGAAGAATTAGCCTCAATAAATCACTTCTAGTATTTAAGGATATCCGTATTTTTTGATAGAAGATATTCTTTTCAAAAGCCTCATAAAAGGATAGGCTAATCTATTCCTTTTTCAGCTATTTAGCTGATTATGGCGAGAAAACTAGGAATGCTAAGTTTAGAGAGTCAGACCTGTTCAGATAGGCACAAATCACTGACGAGATTAATCCTTAGACCCTAACTTCTAGATTGATTTTCAGTGAATTGTGCTCAGTACAAACCCCGCAGCTTGCACAATTTTGCTCAGCGTAGGGCAAAACGTGGTCTGAGATTTTCTTGTCCTAAGCAACAATGGTTTAACCAATGGCACACAACTCTTTAGAGCATTCGGGCGATGCCACTCCTGATGTCCAGGTATACGAGTGCGAAGTGCATTTGAAGTTTCGACTCATTGAGGAAAAGGGCGCACTGACCGAGAAAAGTCGGCTGGTTGAGGCTCTGCTCGATGCGTTTGCCTATGGCAATGATGAATATATGGAGCCTATCCACGTTGAGGCGGTTGCCCAAGAAGTTTCCGAGTTGTTGGCTTCCCCGGCGATGCGGCGACAGTTGATCCGGTTACGCAATTCGCGAGAATTAGCCTAAATTTTTTCTGAAATGGCGATCGCAAGTGTACACAACCTGCGCTAATATAATTCAAGAGCAAAGGACACAAACGGCGCTCCACACCGGGTCTGAGAAAGTAGTTGACAAGATTCAAACTTTTCTCTAACCTAATAAAGGTGAAAGATACGCCCCCATCGTCTAGAGGCCTAGGACACCTCCCTTTCACGGAGGCGACGGGGATTCGAATTCCCCTGGGGGTATCTAAAGTCGAAATAGCATAAAGCCCTGGTAGCAATAACACTATCAGGGCTTTAAGTTTTAGAGTTGATTTTTGGGTTCTGCTTCCAGGTTGGCTCAGGGCGCGATCGCGGAGTGAGGCTATCTGCCCTGAGCGCAAAAATCGTTCTAATCTTTGTCTTTTTTCCGTTTACCTTTGGCCTTTTCCAACGGGGCGATCGTGGCTTCAGTGACGGTGTTAGCTGGAGCTACTTCCGCTTGGGCGGGGCTAACGGTGGGGGCTGGGCTAGTTGCGGTGGCTGGGCTAGTCGTAGGGGCGGGGGCTTCGGCGGCTGGTGGTGCGCTAGGGGCTAAATATTTCTGCACTATCAAAGGAATGGCGGTTGCTCCGGCAAGGGAAATTGCACCAACGACACCTTTGATGATGAGTCCTTTCAGGTTGTTGTCGGCAGATGTGTTGTCTGGTTTTTGCGAAGAAGGTTCTGTCATTGCGTTGATATGGCGTTGATAGGCTGAGGGAAACGTGCCAGGAGTGGCTGTGAAAAATTGGGCAAGGTAGATGCAAGACTAGTCGCGGTTGGCCGGGTGCATCAAAACAGCCCAAAAGCTCTGTGTTGCTTGGTGTTGGAGCTAGTACAAGCCGGAAAAGAGGCCAACCGCAGAACTAATCTGTTGTAGTGGGCGGAGAATTGGGACAGCAACCGTGGTTTTACCGAACTGAGGGCCGGGTCGGAGGTGTGAGCTTCTGAGGGCTAGGGCGTGGCTGTGCGTTTTACCCAAATCTGGGCATTCTGAAACTAACCCTTGAACCAGGTGGTTGAGGAACCCGGCGGATTGTGAGGGTGGTGTATCTATCGGTTGTTCTATGAAAATTCAAGTGACGCTGGCTAAAGAAGATTTTGAGCCGATGCTGTTGGAGTTGGTGAGTCGGGCAATGCAGCGATCGATTCAGCCGAATGATATTGAACGGGCCTCGTTTAGTTACGATCAAAAGGGCAATTGTGTGATGAATGTGACCCTGGAATTTCCATCCCTCAATCCGGGATCTGAACATCACCATCACCCTCAATAGTTACAGGTGGTGGGCGATCGCGACTTTGGGGAACGCTAGAACAAGCCTGCGATCGCTCTGATTGTAGGTTTTGTTGTATCAACTCTCAGGGTGCTGCATGGATGATGAATTATTGCCAGTGCTGTTGAAACTGGTGCAAGGAAACAAAGAGCTTTGCTTTGAATTGATTAAGACTGTGCGCGAGCAGCATCCTGATAAGCCGATGCATTGGTGCATTCAAAAGGCAATTTACGATGCGCGATTTCCTAAAAAACAAGTGAAAGCTAATTCAACGTTGGCCCGGTGGGGGGCAGGCGGGGGGAATTTCCCGGCCACTGCATCACCTCCAACGCAACCGACTTCTGCCCCTAGGGCACAAGCCAAACCGTTGCCGCCACCGCCAAACCCGGCTCTGAGTAAACCGACTCTGAGTAAACCGAAAACGGAAAGTTGGGGATGGAAAGGGCTTCAACTGCAAACAACACAGGATAGACCTCTGGCCCTGTCGCAAGGAGATTTAGAGGCATTGCTGAAGGCCAAACGGCAAATGGCCCAGTCCCAACCTTCTTCTGCTGTTTCCCGTAAGCGGTTGTTTCGGTTGTGTCATGGGGATGTGGATCAGGCCAGACGCTTGGTACAGCGGATTCGAGTGGCGAACCCAGACCAGTCTGAGCAGTGGGCTGTTGATAAGGCCATTTATGATTTGGAGCGCGATCGCCATTAGCTGCGGGGGGGCTAAGCTGTTACTTCAACATTTTTTCGAGGAAGATTTTGGCGCGATCGCACTGGGGATTGGCGAAGAACGCCTGGGGTGTGGTGTTTTCCGCCAGTTTGCCTTCGTTCAGGAAGAAAATGCGGTTGGCGACTTCGCGGGCAAAGCCCATTTCGTGCGTGACGATCGCCATTGTCATGCCAGACCGGGCCAAATCCTGCATGACTTCCAGCACTTCTTTCACCATTTCTGGATCCAGGGCTGAGGTGGGTTCATCAAACAGCACCATCGCCGGTTGCATTGCCAGGGCACGGGCGATCGCGACCCGCTGTTTTTGGCCGCCCGACAAGCGCGATGGATAGACATTTGCTTTTTCTGCTAGCCCCACCTTGGTGAGCAAATCCATCCCGATCGCCTTCGCGTTGTCTTTAGACAGTCCTTTGACTTTAGTCGGTGCATAGGTCACGTTTTGCAGCACAGTCATGTGGGGAAACAGGTTGAAGTGCTGAAACACCATCACGATGTTGGCGCGGACTTTCAAGATGTTGCATTTGGGGTCGGTAATATCAACATCGTTGAAAAAAATACGGCCTTGGGTGGGGTGTTCCAGCAAATTCATGCAGCGTAGAAAAGTTGATTTGCCCGAACCGGATGGCCCCAAAATCGCAACAACTTCCCCCTGCTCGATCTGGGCAGTGATGCCGTCTAACACTTTGAGTGGCCCAAAGGATTTGTGTAAGTTCTCGATTCTAAGCACTTTTGTGGAGTCTCCTTTCTAGAACAGAGGCAGCGATCGTTAGCCCGACCACCATCAGGTAGTAAACGATCGCCACAATAACCAGCGGCTCAAAGTAGAGGTAGGTTTCTGCCCCCACAATAGTGGCGCGGCGCAGGAGGTCGGCGGCCCCAATGGTGGACACAAGGGCGGAGTCTTTCAGCAGGTTGATGAACTCGTTCACCAGGGCAGGCAAGATGTTTTTGAAGGCTTGGGGCAAAATAATGTCTTGCATCATCATTTGGTAGGGCACACCCAGGGCGATCGCGGCTTCCCGCTGGCCTTTGTCTACGGCCATGATTCCGGCCCGGAGGGTTTCTGAAACATAGGCCGCCGAGTTGAGGGCAAAGGTAATGACCCCGGCTTGAAAGGCTTCGATTTTATAACCAGTTAGTTGGGGCGTGGCGAAGTAAATCAGCGTGAGGGTAACGATCAGGGGGATGCCGCGAAAGATGGAGGTGTAGGCATTGGCAAACCAGCGCAGGGGTTTGATGGCGGAAATTTTGAAGATGGCGAGGCCAATGGCCAAAATCAGCCCGAAGATGAGGGCGGCGAAGGTGAAGCCCAAGGTGACAAGGATGCCGCCCAGAATATAGGGAATGCGCGGGGCGATGCGTTGGAAGCCGCTTTCGGCGGGTTTACCCAAATCTTCAAACCAGGTTTTGGCCAAGCGATCGAGGGTGCCGTCTTGCTTCATCCCGGCGATCGCGCGGTTGAAGGCGGGCACCAGCTTTGACCCTTTGGGAAAGGCGATCGCATAGCCCCCTTCTTTGTTGGGGACGACCGTAAATTGCAGATCGGGATAGATGCTGACGTAGGGTTTCGCGATCGTGTCTTCAATAATCGCGGCCTCAATCCGACCGGCCTTCAGCTCTTGCACCAAATCGGGGACGCGGTTGCGGGTGGTGATCTGGGCACCGGGAATTTTTTCGGCTTCTTCCTGTTGCAAGCTGCCCAACTGCGCCCCAACGGTTTTGCCTTTCAGTGCTTCCAGGGTTGTGAGGTTACTGTCTTTGGGGGCGACGATGGTGTTTTGGGCGCTGTAGTAAATCTCGGAAAAGTCGATACTCTTTTTGCGCTCTGGGGTGGGGGTCATACCGGCCATCACAAAATCCACGCGGCCACTTTGCAGGGCGGGAATGAGGCCGTTGAAATCCATATCTTGGATCTTCAACTCAAAGCCCAGATCTGTGGCGATGCGGTTGGCAATATCAATGTCGTAGCCAACGATTTTGTCTTCGCCGCTGGATGTGTCGTGAAATTCAAAGGGTTTGTAATCGGCGGAGGTTCCCATTGTCAGGGTTTTGGGCAGTTCCTGGGCGATACCAGCGGGGGCCAGGTGGGCCACAAGTCCGGCGTTGACTCCAATCGTGCAGAGGATGGCGAGCAGGAGAGCCCAAAATCGCCGCCAAGTCTGGGCCAGAACCCGTTGGCTGAGGGGTTTCCCAGGATGGAGGGGCCATCGAGGCGATCGCCGCCAGAACTGAAACAATCGAACCATGCCGGAGTTTTTCCTTCGTCGAACACGCTCACACCTTGTCCATCAGCCTAGGGGCTAGAGTGGGGAAAATTCGTACTCCGCACTACAGAAAGCGGGGGAGCCGCATCAATGGCCGCTGCTGCTGGATGAATTGATGTTGAGTATACAGAGACAAACTTGTTCATCACCAAAACTTAAATAAGTTTCTAAGAAGCGGCGGCGGGTTGCGGTGGGTGGCTGCTGCGAGGTGGTCACTGTTGCAATGCGTTGCGGTGGGCTTGTTGGGGAACCTGGTTTGCGTTTGAATTTTTGGTGTGGTGTATGGGGAGTGTTGTGATGACAAATTGGCGATCGCTGGGTGTGGGCCTGACGGTGGTGGGCTGCTGGTTGGGGTGGGGGCTGACGGCGCAAGCCCAGCAGTCTGTTGCCATTGACGAATTGGGCCAACCTGCGGTGCAAGCGGTCGCCACTGGGTCACTGCCTGCGATCGCGCAAGTGACCGCAGTTTCTCAACTGACGGATGTGCAGCCGACAGACTGGGCTTTTCAGGCATTGCAATCCTTGGTGGACCGCTATGGCTGTATCGTAGGCTATCCCAACAAGACCTATCGGGGCAATCGGGCGTTGAGTCGGTACGAGTTTGCTGCCGGGTTAAATGCGTGTCTGGATAAAGTGCAAGAATTGCTGGCCGCGACCACCGCAGATTTGATCACCCAGGCAGAGTTAGACACGATCAAGAAACTGCAAGAAGAGTTTGCGGCGGAACTGACGGTTTTGCGGGGGCGCATTGAGGTGCTGGAGGTGCGCACGGCCACGTTGGAAACCCACCAATTTTCGACCACTGCGAAACTTGGCGGCGAGTTGATTACCTACGTGGGCGATGGGTTTGGGGAGGTTGCCAGCGACGAAAACACCACCACCATGAGCTATCGGGTCCGGCTCAATTTAGACAGTAGTTTCACCGGGCGCGATCGCCTGCGGGTGCGGTTGCAGGCTGCTAACTTTGGGCTCTTCAATGCGGGGAATCCCGATATTACCAATGTCAGTGGTGGCGGTTTTGGTGCACCCCAACGCTACGCCACGACCTATCCCGATGGGTTTTCTGACGAGGCCCGGTTGTTGCCTTCCTTTGCTTCTCCCGGTAAAAATAACGGTGCCTTGCGGATTCACTTTCTGGGGTATGACTTTCCCGTGGGCGATCGCCTCAATCTGCATATTCACGCCGGGGAAACTGACCCGACTTTTTTAGGGGCTGACCCCATTTCGCCCTTCAGTGAATTTGCCACGGGTTCGATCTCCAATTTTGCCAACTCCAACCCCATCTACTATCCAATGGGTAATCAGGCTGGGGCTGGGTTTGATTATCGCTTAGCCGATTGGTTGACTGTTGCGGGGGGCTATGCCGGACAAGGTGCCGATGGCATTGGCGACCCCAACCGCCCCGGCCCCAGTTCGGGGATTTTCAGCGGGGGATATTCGGCCTTTGCCCAACTCACAGCCTACCTGGGCAAACTGTCGGCGGGTTTGGTTTACATGAATACCTACACGCCCCAGTTTGGGATTGATGCTCTGGCGGGTAGCAATGCTGCCAAAGTGAGTACGGGCGGGGTCTTTGGGATTGAAGAGGACGATCGCGTCTCTGCTAACCATTACGGTTTGACGACCAACTTGAAAGTCAGCGATCGGTTTCAACTAGGGGGGTGGGTTGGCTATGCCAGGGCGCGGGTGTTGGGGGTGAGTACTGCGGGGCTGGCGACGGGGCGCAGTGGTGATGTGAATGTCCTGAACTATGCCGTGACGCTGGCCTTCCCGGATTTGGGGAAAGCTGGGAATTTGGGGGGCCTGGTGTTTGGGATGCAGCCAAAAGTCACGGATACCAGCAATAGTCGTGTGGCAGAGGCGATCGGTCTGCCAGAAGGGCGGCGGCAAGATCGGGATACGGGCTTTCACATTGAGGCGTTTTACCGCATTCAGATTAATGACAATATTTCGGTGACACCGGGCATTTTCTGGTTGACGGCCCCAAACCATGATGCCCGGAATCCGGATGCGGTGATTGGAGTTGTCCGTACCAGTTTCCTGTTTTAGGCGAGTCTGTTTTAGGCTAGTAGTCGATCGCCCTTGCGCTGTCCAGGCCCCGGTTGGGAGGGCGATCGCGGTCTTTGGGGGAAGCTAAGCAATGCGGCTGCGGCAAGGCTGAACATTGTTGTGCCCCTGGCCCGCATCCAGAACGATCCAAATTTTGACCCCAAAAATATTGCCCACAAACAGTGCAAGAATTAAAAGAACGTTAAGCTTTTAGGAAGTCTTATCACTTGGGTGTAAACAGCAGTTTGCATCCTCCGGGTGGCCAACGGCTGAAGGTAAACCCTTGATTGCGGTGGCTTTTGCGTTGAGGCGGGGGATTGGGCTGGCTGGCGATCGCCCTCGGCCCATCGCCCCATGATATATGTCCAACTAAACGGGCAAAGGATCAGCTTGTGAACTTTACGATTCAGCATACTCTCATTCCCTTGGAGCACGGCTACGCAACGGTTGACGTGCAGATCGTAGACGGGCGGATTGCCGCGATCGCCCCGCACTTGGAGCCCTGGGGAACTTTGGTCGATGGGCAGGAGAAACTCCTCTTGCCAGGGTTTATCAACGCTCACACCCATTCCTCGGAAATGTGGCAACGGGGCCGGATTGAGCCATTGCCTTTGGAACTGTGGTTAGCAGAACTGTACAATGTGCCGCCCCTTGACCCACAGCAGATTTATCTCAGTGCGCTGGGCACGGCAGTGGAAACGCTGTTGTCGGGGGGCACGACGGTTGTGGATCATCTGGTTTTGATTCCCGATCGCGCCCTGGAAACCATCGAAGCCGCAGTCCGGGGCTATCGCGAGGTGGGAATTCGGGCGTTTATTGGCCCCCTGGTGCATGATGAACCCCTAGCAGCGGGGATCCCGACGCAAGGGCGGCCACCTTTGGCAACGCCTGCACCGATGGAGACGGATGCCGCGATCGCCCTCCTGGCCGAAATCATCCAACGGTTTCACCGCCCGGATGAAGGGATTTCGATCATGGCTTCTCCCACAGGGCCACAACTTTGTACTGAAGCGCTGTTCAAAGGGTTTATTGCACTGAGCGATCGCTATCAGCTTTGCCGCCATACCCATTTGCTAGAAACAAAAATGCAAAAAATTCTGGCCGATGAAAAGTATGGGTGCAGCGCCGTGGCTTATTTGGAGCGCGTCGGCTTTTTGGACGCAGCGACTTCTCTGGCCCACAGCGTTTGGCTGGATGAGGCTGATATCGCGATTTTGGCCAGGACGCGATCGACGGTCGTGCATAATCCCTTGAGTAATTTGCGGCTTGGTAGCGGTATTGCCCCGGTTTTGAATTATTTGGCTGCTGGGGTAAATGTCACATTTGGGTGTGATGGTTCTTCCAGCAACGATGCTCAAGATTTGTTGGAAGTGATTAAGATTGGCTCTTTGCTCCATAACATCACCGATCCGGAGTATCGCAACTGGATTCCACCTCGCCAAGCGGTGCAAATGGCGGCGCTGGGTGGGGCGCAGGGGTTGGGCTGGGCCGACCAAATTGGGAGCTTGACGGTGGGTAAGCAGGCGGATCTGGTGCTCTATGATTTGACCAGTTTGTCTCTTCTGCCGCGCACCGATCCGTTGGGCTTGTTGGTGTTGGGCCGACCGACTCAGGCGGTGGATAGTGTGTGGGTCAAGGGGCAACAGGTGGTTGCGGCGGGCCAAATGGTGACTGTGGATGTAGCCGATTTGCGCCAACAGTTTTTAACCTGGAGTCAGCAGCAGCACGAGTATTCGTCGAGTCTCCGCCAGCAGTTTGAACCACGGTATCGCACGGTGCTGACTTTGCCTTGAGCCGCGATCGCCATAATGGCTGGTCGGGGAACTGCCAGCTTACTGGTGCCTTGCTTGGCGGTGGGGGCAGCGGGCGATCGCCTGCGGGCGGTTCCCGAGAATCTCATCAAGAAAATTGCACCAACTGTACAGTCATCGTCTAACATCAAGCCAGATGAATTCGCCCCTGGCATAGGGTGCTTAGCCTGACATTCCGCTCTTGATTGGATTAGAATAGATAGAACGGCTGAACTATGTAGGGCGCACGAATCTGGGGACAGAGGTGGTTATGAATATCTTCCAGCGAGTTTTAGACTCTTTTAGCTTTAACGACTCCTTTGACGATTCTGAGTACGACTACGAGTATGGGGATGATGCCTATATGCAGGATCCAACGGTTCAAGATCCGGCCATGATGCCTCGCGATCGCGCTGCTACCCCCCCGGCGATGAACTCGCCCAATATGAATAATGTGGTTGGTATGCCGAATCGGGCGAATGGGATTTCGGAGGTTGTGGTCTTGCAACCGCGATCGTTTGAAGAAATTCCCCAAGCCGTTCGGTTGTTACGGGAGCGCAAGTCGGTGATTCTCAACATGATGTTGATGGATCCAGACCAAGCCCAGCGCTCTGTTGATTTTGTGGCAGGTGGTGTCTTTGCGATCGATGGGCACCAAGAACGCTTAGGGGAAAATATTTTTCTCTTCACGCCCAACGTCGTGCAGATTACGGCCCAGACATCGGCTCAGTCTGTGTTTAATGCTCCGATCGCCGCACCTCAGCCCCCGATTCCTCAGGCGAGTTCTATGTCCACTATCTCCCCAACAATTACACCCCTAGACCATCAGTTTAGGATGCAGCAATAAGCCTAGCCGCTACCAATGCTTCAGGTCTAAACTCCAACGCCCTAGACCTGACCTGCATCCTTGCTTGTGATTTCAACCCCAAACAATTTCCACCCCCGACTGCTCAAACCTCCTGGTAGAAAGCGTCTGGGGTTTCTTGTTCCAGGGTGTCTAGGGCCAGCCAAATCTGGTTGAGTAACGGCTCTAAACCCTGACCCGTGGCCGCAGAAATCTGTAAAATTGGCTGTCCGGCTTCTGCACTCAGTTGTTGGGCGATCGCCGCTACGGTCTCGGTATCGGGCATCGCATCCAATTTGTTGAGCGCAAGAATCTGTCGCCGTTCGGCGACGCCCCGTCCGTATGCTGATAATTCGGCTTGAATTGTGTGATAGTCGGCGATCGGGTCTTCACTGGTAATATCCACCAAGTGAACGAGTAAACGGGTACGCTCCACATGGCGCAAAAACTCGTGGCCTAGCCCAATTCCCATGTGTGCCCCTTCAATTAAGCCAGGAATATCCGCAAAGACGGTTCCGTCGCCGGTAGGCTTGCGGACAACGCCTAAGTTCGGCACCAGCGTGGTAAAAGGATAGTCTGCAATTTTGGGTCTCGCCGCTGACAAAACGGAAATTAGGGTCGATTTGCCTGCGTTCGGTAACCCAATAATTCCGACTTCTGCCAGTAATTTTAATTCCAGGCGTAATACCCGAAATTCTCCCGGTAAACCAGGTAAAGCTTTTTCAGGCGCACGGTTTTGGTTACTGAGAAAGTGAGCATTTCCGAGTCCACCTTTTCCACCTTTGGCGACACACAGAGATTGCTCTGCGGTAACTAAATCGCCCAACAGTTCCCCCGTTTCCGCGTCCATAACCATTGTCCCGCAAGGAACTTCAATCACGCGATCGCGTCCCGATGCCCCCGTACAGTTGTTGGGGCCGCCCCGTTTGCCATCTTCAGCATTGAACAAATGCTTGTAGCGAAAGTCCAACAGCGTTTGCAAGTTTTCGACTGCTTTCAAGATGACCGAGCCACCCTTGCCCCCATTGCCTCCCGACGGGCCACCCGCAGGCACATACTTCTCCCGCCGAAAGGCAACTAACCCGTCGCCCCCATCACCAGCCTTAACCTGAACTTCTGCTTGATCGATAAATTGCATACTGAGCCTGAATCCACTTTCTCGATCATAGAAGTTTTTGTTGAGGTCAGACGACCAAATGCAAAAAGCGCCCCCCATTGGGGGGCGCTGATTCAGTCAAGCCCTAGACG
>ERZ1066135.16-NODE-16-length-187014-cov-16.317883_pt1 | contig 187014 bp, 177 predicted proteins | sample MGYA00382782_ERZ1066135 | MGnify/ENA primary metagenome ERZ1066135 (study PRJEB33369, sample SAMEA5778365) | biofilm metagenome | biome: Industrial cooling water; feature: Water cooling tower basin; material: Biofilm | place: United Arab Emirates | collected... | reverse complement strand
TTGGGCCAGAGGGCAATCAGCCTTTGGATGGTGCGGTGGTGCAAGACCAATTTACTGCCCTCGCGGCTCAGATTGCTCAAGCTACAGGGGATACGCGCACTCCCGAACAAGTAGCGGAAGGCTTTTTGGCGATCGCGGTAGAGAAAATGGCCAATGCGATCAAAAAAATTTCGGTGCAGCGGGGCTATGACGTGACGGAGTATACGCTGTGCTGTTTTGGCGGAGCGGGGGGGCAACATGCCTGCGCGATCGCTGAATCTTTGGGCATGAAGCAAGTGTTTATTCATCCCTATGCGGGAGTCTTGTCAGCCTATGGTATGGGGTTAGCTAATCAAACTACCATGCACCAGCGCAGTATTGAAGCGGAACTCACGGCGGACTTAATTCCAGCACTAACCCAGCAATTTACGGTGTTGGCTCAAGTGGGGCGCGAAGAATTGATCCAACAGGGTGTGCCCAGCGATCGCCTATACGTCATTCAAAAAGTGCATTTGCGTTATCAAGGCACTGACTCAGCACTCGTTGTAGACTTTGATCAGATTCCTGCAATGACCGCTCAATTTGAGCAGGCTCACTTTCAGCGATATGGCTTTATTGCCAATCATAAAGCCTTGGTTGTGGAAGCGATTTCGGTGGAAGTTGTGGGTCAGATGGAAGTGATTGCAGAACCTATTGTGACCACAGAACGAACTCAGCCTTTGACCCCGATCGCGACCCGTTCGGTCTATTTGGCGGGCACCTGGCAGTCTGTGCCGTTGTATCACCGTAGCGATCTCTATCCCGGCAATCGCATTGCTGGCCCTGCCATCATTCTTGAAGCCACGGGCACTAACTTGGTTGCGCCTCATTGGGAGGCGATCGTGACGGAAAAAGCCCATCTGCTGTTGCGGTATCTTGCGCCAGTGAAGAACCCGGCCCCCCAAACCCTGACGCACCAGACAAACCACGGTACGCCCGATCCGGTGCTGTTGGAAATTTTCAATCATCTGTTTATGGCGATCGCCGAGCAAATGGGCTTCACGCTCCAAAACACCAGCTATTCCGTCAATATTAAAGAGCGGCTCGATTTCTCCTGCGCCATTTTTGACCATCAGGGGCAACTGGTCGCCAATGCGCCCCACATTCCGGTACACCTGGGATCAATGGGGGAAAGTGTCCAAACGTTGATGCGCGATCGCGGGGAAACCTTCAAACCCGGTGATGTGTATGTTTTGAACGATCCTTACAACGGCGGCACCCATCTGCCCGATATCACGGTGATTACGCCCGTTTTTGCCACCCAGGATGCGGCGACTCCGCTGTTTTACGTGGCGTCGCGGGGCCACCACGCCGATATTGGCGGCATCACCCCCGGTTCCATGCCTCCCAACAGTCACACCATCGACCAGGAAGGTGTGCTAATCACCAATTTTTGCCTGGTGCAGCAAGGGGAATTTCAGGAAGCGGCCTTGACCAAACTCCTCACCAGCGGTGACTATCCCGTGCGTAATTTGGCCCAAAATCTGGCCGATCTCAAAGCCCAGGTTGCGGCTAATGCGAAAGGGGCGCAAGAACTCCAAAAAATGGTGCAGCATTACGGTTTGGCGACGGTGCAAGCCTATATGCAACACGTTCAGGACAATGCCGAAGCCTCGGTGCGGGCGGTCATTGAGGCGCTCAGCGATGGTCAGTTTACTTACACGATGGATGACGGGAGCCAGATTCAGGTCAAGATTACGATTGATCGGCGCGATCGCACGGCTACCATTGATTTCACCGGCACCTCGCCCCAGCAATCCACCAACTTCAATGCCCCCTTGGCCGTGTGTAAAGCGGCGGTACTCTACGTTTTCCGTACCCTGGTGGATGATGACATCCCTCTGAATGCGGGCTGCCTCAAACCGCTCCACATTATCGTGCCAGAGGGCTGTTTGCTCAATCCTCGGTATCCGGCGGCGGTAGTGGCGGGGAATGTGGAAACGTCCCAAACCGTGACCGATGCGTTGTACGGAGCCTTGGGGGTGATGGCCGCGTCTCAGGGCACGATGAACAACTTCACCTTCGGCAGCGATCGCCATCAGTATTACGAAACCATTTGCGGTGGTTCTGGCGCTGGCCCAGACTTTGATGGCACCGATGCCGTGCACACCCACATGACCAACTCGCGCCTCACCGATCCTGAAGTGCTGGAATGGCGCTTTCCCGTCTTGCTTGAAGCTTTCTCCATCCGGCCCGACAGTGGTGGCACTGGTTTGCATCGCGGGGGCAATGGGGTGATTCGCCGCATCCAATTTCGGGAACCCATGACCGCTGCTATCCTCTCTGGGCATCGGGCGATCGCGCCTTTTGGTCTGAAGGGTGGGCGATCGGGCCAACTGGGGGACAACTGGGTGCAACGCCAAAACGGCACTATCGAACATCTGGCAGGGCAGGCCGAAGTTTTCATGCAACCCGGTGATACGTTTGTTATCGAAACCCCCGGTGGTGGTGGCTTTGGCACAGAGTCATCCCCCTAGCCTGAATTCATCCCGGTGGCGATCGCCCCTGGCTCATCAATACAAAAAGTAGAGTCGGGCGATCGCCAGGATTTAAGCTTTAGTCCAGCTCCATGCGGGCAAAGTAGTCTTGCAACAGCTTGTGCATAAATCGATAGCGCCCCCCCACCCGCTGGAGCAACAACCGCTCGGTGCAGTAGTTGAGCAGCAAATCGTACCGGAGGGGTGCATAGCGATTCCAGGCGAGGACGAGCCGCAGGGCAAGGTGTTGGCTGAGTGCTTGTCCCCCAGCTTCATTGAAACTAAACCAAATTAAAGCTACCAAAAGACTGGCTACCAAAGGGGGACTTTGTTCTGAGTTCAGAACCAGAGGCAAAACCAGTTCTAAGGCCCATTTGAAGGGAAGGGCAAGCACCAGAGCGATCGCCCCTACAATCACCATATTCTTTGCAGAGTTTTTGATTCCTTGATTTGGTGTAAGGCGCGTTTGGATATCGGCTCTCAGCCCAACAACCAGCCCACCAACCAGCCCACCACCCAGCCCACCAACCAGCCCAAAAACCAGCCCAAAAACCAGCCCAAAAACCAGCCCAACAACCAGCCCACCAACCAGCCCAAAAACCAGCCCAACAACCAGCCGATACCCCCATTGTTGCCTGCGCGTTGGCACGGCACGGGGTTGCAGTTTTTCAATCAATAGTTCTGTGCTAGCGTCTTGCGCTAGCATCTGAGCGGCAAACACCAGGGCACGCCGGATCTGTTTCTGGCTCGGCGGGGGCTTTTTCCCATAGGTCTTACTCAGTACACCCTGCTGCCGTTGATCCGGATCCAGGATGAGGGGGCGAGTCATGGCCGCATCCCAATAGATATCCAGCAAATACTCCACTTTCTGTTCTGAACTGATGCGTGTTTGCCAATCGGCCAAACAAAACTTTTGCTGAGTTTGTACCAGGCCAAACATCGACAAAAACAAGGGTTTGGTCAACAACTCTTGCAATGCCTCATCCTGTTGCACCGTCTGCCACACTGCCTCCAGGCCAAACTGGGTAAAGTACTCGGCAATCTGCGCTGAGGTCAGGGGTTGCAAATACACTGCCCCATGCAGGCTCAAGGGTTGCCGCACCACCCGCTCAAACTCTTCCCGCCGACAACAGATCGCCACACCACAGGGCTTGTGGCTCAAGTCTCCGGTTAGCCAAGCGTTCAAGGCTTGGGCACAGGCTTGTTGGTGTTGGGGCGCTACTTCATCCAACCCATCCAGCAAGGGCAAGAGTTGATTTTGGCTCAGCCACCGTTTCGCCAAATCCTGGCGGAGCCCATATTTACTTTTCAGTTCGGCGATTAACCAATCCCAAATTGGTTGTTTGGGGTCATGCCAGGACGACAGATTGAGCAACACTGGAATGGGTTGGCTTTTGTCGATGCTTGCCCGTTGCCGTAACTCCTCTGCCAATTCCAACAGCATCGTGGTTTTACCGGCTCCCGGTTCCCCCAAAATCAGCAGTTGCCGCTGCAAATCCGGTTGGTCAAACACCTCCACAATGCGCGTATTGGCGGGCAAAGGCTCAGGTTCCTGGGTTTGGCGCAAGAGTGTGGTTGCCCAGGGCCGCTCCACGCGATAGTCTTGCCGCTCCATCCCCAAAATTAACCGCACGGCATTGTGCAACGACTGATCTAATCGTCCCTGCACTTCCGTGGTGACAGCTTGCAGTAATTTCGCCTGCGATGGTTCGCGTTTTGCGGGGGGAAGCGTGGGTGCAACCTCAGGATCGCAGGCTAGAGCTTTTTTTGCGAGGGCCTTAGCCCAGTTGGTAAACGTTGGAAAATATTTGCGCAAGAAGCTTTCAGTATCCAGTTCCGCTTCGTAAGACAAATTGACGAACGGCGGCATCAAGGACAATGCGCCTTTGAGTTTGGCGGCGGCGGGGGTGTTGGGTTTGCTCACTTCGGCATAGATTTTTTGCAGCCATGCCAACACCTCTTCAGAAAATTGATCGCTAGTTTGGAGTTGAGCGGATTGCTCCACAAGCTCTGCCACAATCACCTCTGGGGAGGATACCGCAACGTCGGTGGCTTCCGCTTGTTCGGCTAACAGGTGCCAATATTCCGCTTCAAATGGGTGAATCTCGGCCTTTAGCCCAGCAATCTGTTGCTTGATTCGCACCCGTTCTTCTGGAGCAATGGTGCTCAAGGTATCTTCTTTGCCATGCAACTGTTCTCGTAAGCGGGTTAAAGTCTTCTCAACTTGGCGCAGGCGATCGCTCGACATCCACAAACTCCAGCACGTCAAAAATCATTATTCTGGTTTTACTCGATCTTTGCCAAAATGTCTGTGCGATCGCTCCTGTCCTTGCTGTATTTATCGACGGCCAAAAGTTGCGCATAGTCTAGTAACTATCCGATGGGTCAAGTTGGTGAGTGGGAATTTCGATGACAAATTCAGCGCCTAACCCTGGATTGGAGAGACACTTAAGAGAGCCGTGGTGTTTTTCGGTGACAATTTGGTAGCTAATTGACATACCTAAACCTGTGCCTTTGCCAACGGGTTTGGTAGTGAAAAAGGGATCAAAGAGGTGCTGGCGTACTTTTTCAGGGATGCCAGGACCATTGTCGGCAATACGGATGATGACTGAAGATCTGGGTAGGCGATCGCGACTGGGTAATGGCAGCGATGATTCTGCTTTTAACTCGGTATGAATGTGGATCATCGGTTGTTTGGATGCCTGGTGGTGGCCTGCTTCTTCTAGGGCATCGATCGCGTTACACAGAATATTCATAAAGACCTGGTTAATTTGCCCTGGATAGCATTGGACGAGGGGTAAGTTACCGTATTCTTTAATAATTTTGACTTCAGGAAAATTCGGTTTGGCCTTAATGCGATTCTGCAAAATCATTAAGGTACTTTCGATGCCGTCGTGGATATTCACCGCTTTAAATTCGGCTTCATCCAGGCGAGAAAAGGTGCGTAAAGAGGCAATGATTTCGCGAATTCGTTCTGAACCAATACGCATTGAGCCTAATAGCTTAGGTAAATCTTCAATCATAAAATCCAGGTCGATCGCTTCCATTGCATCTTGAATTGCGATCGCGGGTTCTGGATATTCAATTTGATAAAGTTGAAGTAAGCGCAGGAGATCTTGAATGTAATCATTGGCGTAGTTCAGATTGCCATAGATGAAATTAACAGGGTTATTAATTTCATGGGCAACCCCGGCAACTAATTGCCCTAAGCTCGACATTTTTTCGCTTTGGACGAGTTGGGTTTGGGTTTGCTGGAGTTCAAATAAGGCTGCTTCTAGATCGTTGGCTTTTTGCTGGAGGCGGCGTTCAGCTTCTTCCCGTTCGGCTTCGGCACGGCGACGCACACTGATGTCTTGCACAACTTTGATGATGTAGCGGGGTTCGCCGCTGGGGGCACGCATGAGGGATACCGTTGCATGTACCCAAATGATGGAGCGATCGCGCCGGAGATAGCGTTTTTCCAGGGAAAAGCTCGACAGTTTGCCACTGATTAATTGATCGATTTTTTCCAGTTCGGTATCAATGTCATCGGGGTGGGTAATATCTTGGACGGTGAGTTCCCACAGTTCTTCTTCGCTGTAGCCCACAATCTCGCACCACTGGGCGTTGAAATGGGTAAAGCGCCCGCTTAAGGTGGAGAAGACAATCCCGACGGCGGCTTGTTCAAAGGTTGTGCGAAAGAGTTCTTCGCTTTGGCGCAGGGCGGCTTCAGCTTGTTTGCGATCGCGCTCAGCATATTCCAGCTCGGCGACGCGCTGTTGGAGGGCGGCCAGAGTGGCTTGCATCTCGTGATACACGGCTGCGTCCAGTGTGATTTGGTTCATCCCGTCATCCATCCCCATCCACCCCAGCGGCATTTCGATCTTCAGTATGCCCTGTCCATTTAACGGATGGGCGACCCTGCGACTAACAGAGGAGCGACTTCAGCTATTTCAATGAGCTTGCAAGTTGGCAGCCATGCGACATGGTGGTGCTTGGGTCAAACCGAATTGGCTCAAACGCGATGGACTAAGGCTATCAACGATGGTGCAGGGTATGTGGCCCAGTGTGCTGCTTTACTCTCATCATAGTCTGAAGTGAGGGGAAGGGGATTATGGGAAATACCCCTTGCTGTGGGGGTGGGGCGCGATCGCCAGGGGTGCAGTGGGAACTTTTTGACAGTGCCTACACCCAGCCCAGATAATCCAGTCAGTCTTGTGTGAGGATGGTTGAACGAATGAGCCAGGGGACGAACATACACCCAACTGCTGTGATTGAGCCGGGGGCAGAGTTGGGCCAAAACGTCACGGTCAGCGCCTTTGCCTACATTGAGCGAGATGTGGTCATTGGGGATGGGTGTCAGATTGGCCCCCATACAAGCATTTTGCGCTATACAACCTTGGGGCCAGATTGCCAGGTGCATTCAGGGGCGGTGTTGGGCGATCGCCCGCAGGATTTTGCCTATCAAGATGCGCCTAGCTATGTGCAAATTGGGCCGGGGTGTGTCATTCGAGAAGGGGTGACGGTGCACCGGGGGACGCAACCCGAAACGGTGACGAAAGTGGGCGATCGCTGTTTGCTGATGGCCCAGAGCCATGTGGCCCATAATGTGCAGGTGGGGAACCATGTGGTGTTGGCCAATGGGGCGTTGCTGGCGGGGTATGTAGAAGTGGGCGATCGCGCCTTTATCAGCGGGAATTGTTTGGTGCATCAGTTTACGCGGGTCGGGCGGCTGGTGATGATGTCGGGGGGGTCAGCGGTGCAGAAGGATATCCTGCCCTTTTGCATGACGCGCAGTGTGAGTCCCAATACGCTGATGGGCCTGAATGTGGTGGGGTTGCGGCGGGCCGGGTTTACAGCGGGCGATCGCCGGACGTTGAAACAAGCCCTGAAAATTCTCTATGGGTCGGGTCTGAATGTGTCTCAGGCTACCGATCGCCTCGAACAAGAGTTTGAGTCAGTATTAGTGAAAGAATGGGTCACGTTTATTCGGGGCTCCAAGCGGGGGATTTGCAAATTCTTCAAGCGATCGAGCAGCGACGATGAGGGGGAATAGGGGAACGGGCGAGGGAGCGTGTCACTTTTGTAGCCCTCACCCTAAATCCCTCTCCCACAGGTAGAGGGACTTCCAATCCGGCTCCCCTTCTCCCCAGGGAGAAGGGGTTGGGGGATGAGGGAAATTGGCAAAGGTGACATACTCCCACGGGCGATCGCGCTCCCCTGCTGCCGTGTAAGGCGCTGCTGTCCATACAAACGTCATGATATCCCATTTGCCTATGCCGTTATTGACTTCCTTCCTGGTTGCCCAATCAGCCTCCTTGCCCACCGGCGAATTCACTGGTTTGGTCAATACCGTCATCGTGTTGCTGTTGGTTGCGACGGCAGTGGCCCTGTTGACCCGTTGGCTGCGCATTCCCTATGTGATTGGCCTGGTGCTGGCTGGCTTAGTCATGACCAAGGATGCCTTACCCGGCGAGATTGGCCTCAATCCCGATGTGATTTTGAACTTGTTTCTGCCCATTTTGATCTTTGAAGCCGCCATCAATACCGATATCAGTCGGCTACGCAGCACCATCAAACCCATTACGGTGCTGGCCGGCCCCGGAGTGATGCTATCTGCGGCGATTACGGCGGGGTTGTTGCAAATGGGCCTGGGCCTGGAGTGGATTACGGCTTGCGCGGTGGGGGTCATTTTGACGATTACCGATACGGTCTCGGTGATTGCGGCCTTTCGCAGTGTGCCCGTGCCGGGACGCTTGGCCACCATCGTAGAAGGTGAAAGCCTGTTTAATGATGGGATTGCCCTGGTGTTACTGAGCTTGATTGCCACGGTGCAGCTCCAGGGTTCATTTACCCTCAGCGAAGGGATTCGCCAGATTTTTGTGGCGGTTGCTGGGGGCGGAATTTTGGGCCTGGGTTTGGGGTATTTGTGCGTGGGGTTGTTCCGGCAATTAGATGATGCCCTGAGTAATATTCTGTTGACGGTGGCGGTGTCTCTGGGCACGTTTCAAATTGGTCAGGCGTTGGGCGTTTCCAGCGCGATCGCGGTGGTGATTGCCGGGTTGGTGATTGGGAATTTGGCCTTTCGGCAAACTTCGGCCTCCATTAAAGTGACGCTATTAAACTTTTGGGAATATGCCGGATTTGGGGTCAATACATTTATTTTTCTGTTGCTGGGCATTGAAGTTGAACCTCAAGTTGTGCTGGCAACAATTCCGGTGGCCCTGTTTGCCATTGTGGTCTATCAAATTGGGCGCATCTTTTCAATTTATCCGTTACTTTGGCTCCTGAAATTTATCGATCGCCCCTTACCGCTGCGTTGGCAACACGTTTTGATTGTTGGGAATGTTAAAGGATCGTTATCAATGGCGTTGGCCTTGAGTTTGCCTGCCACCTTACCGGGGCGATCGCAAGTCGTTGCCATTATTTTTAGTACCGTATTGCTCTCTTTGATTGGCCAGGGTCTTAGCCTCCCGTGGTTTGTAAAAAAATTACAACTGGCTAAACCGTCGCCTATGCGCGAAAAAATTGAAGCCTTGCAACTCAATCTCATTGCCGCTAAAGCGGCCCAAGAAGAGTTGAAAATCTTACTCCAAAGTGGCAGCTTACCGAAGTTTTTGTATGAGGAATTGTTTGCTGCTTATCAAGCCCGCATTGCTGCGGCTGAGGGCGATCTGCGTAATTTTTATAATCAACGACTCACGCCCCATCTGAATGAGATGGGAGAGAAAAATTATTTAGACGGGTTATATCGTCGGCTGTATTTAGCTGAAAAAAGTGCCGTGAATAATGCGGTTTCAAAAGGCTTGTTGCCAGAAGATGTGACCCGCGCTTACATTCGCACTTTAAACGAAAAGTTGCTTTCGCTCAAAGACGATTAAGGTTCAAGTGGGTGAAGGCGAACAAAGTCCCATAAAATCAATTAGTTTTCGGACTAATTCGGGTTTGGTGACGGCGAGGATGGTGGAGCCACTTTCTAACACGGTGCTGCCATTGGGAACGTTGAGCGCTTCATGGGGATGGGCCTGATAGCCAATGATTAATGTGCCCGCTGGAAACGCCCGATTTTGGGCAATTTCGGCAATGCTGCGGCCTACTACGGCACAGTTGTTGGGAATGGAGAGTTTCAAGACTTCAATTTGGCCTTGTTCAAAGTGCATCATGGCATCGACTTGGGGATATTCGATCGCGTTAATCACGCGGTTAATGGCGAGTTCGGTGGTGCTAATGGTATGGGTTGCGCCCGCCAGACGATAGGGTTCGGCAAAGTCGCGATCGCTCATGCGTACGACAATTTGGGGCACGCCATAGTGTTTGCACAGCGTCACAAGGGCCAGGTTGAGGGCATCTTCTTGGAGGGTGGCAATGACGGCATGGGCTTTCTTAATTCCGGCTTCTAGCAGCACGGTGGTATTTACGGCGCTGCCTTCAAAGGCCATGACCCCAATTTTTTCGCGGGCGTATTGGCACATCAGCGGATCGGTATCCACGATGGCGATCGTGTGCCCTAGCTGGATTAAGGTTTTGGCCAGTTCTGCCCCCATCGTGCCAACGCCACCGATTAGAACGTACATCGAGTTGTTGTCTCCTCAGCTTTGCCTTTTTATCCTAATCTCCCAGTCTCGGTTGGTGCGATCGATGTTGCTTGGGTTGGGCCAACAAGTTCATGGCATGGCAGCCAGGGTGCCGGGTAAATTCGGGGGGTGGGGTTGTCGTGGTGGCCAATTCCCCGGAGGATGGGGGAGGCCGCGCAGACACGCTGGCTGGAGGGGGATTCCCTGGGCTGGGTGTTTCTGGCAGTCTGGAAACTCGGAAAAAAGTATGGGTGAAGCGGTGCGCTGGTGATGGTGGAAGCTCGCAGTATGGATATTGAGACAGTGCTCAAGCCCATTCTGACCTGGTTTGCACGGCAGGGTTGGGAGCCGATCGCGTTTCAGCGGGAGGTGTGGGAACGGTATTTAGCCGGGGAAAGTGGGTTGATTCAAGTCCCCACGGGGTCGGGGAAGACCTATGCGGCGGTGATGGGGGCGATCGCGGAAATGCTCCACACGCCAACGACGGGGTTGCAACTGTTGTATCTCACGCCGCTGCGGGCACTCTCGCGGGATATTGAACTCTCGATTCGCCGCCCGATCGCCGAGATGGGCTGGCCGTTACGAGTGGAGTCGCGCACGGGGGATACCAAATCCTCGCAAAAGAGTCGTCAACTCAAGCAGATGCCGGAGATTTTGATCACCACGCCGGAATCGCTGACCCTGATGTTGGCCGATGCCAAAGCCAGTGAACGATTGCGATCGCTGCGGTGTGTGGTGCTGGATGAATGGCATGAACTGATGAGTTCTAAACGGGGCACCCAAACGGAGTTGTGTCTATCGCACCTGCGGCAGTTGTGTCTTGGGCTGAAAACCTGGGCAGTGTCTGCCACCCTGGGGAATTTGGAAGAAGCCGCCCAAGTCGCTGTGGGCCGCGAGACGACACCGGCGATCGTCCAAACCGATTTGCAGCGAGGGACGGTGATCAAGAGTATCTTACCGGAGTCGGTGGATACCTTTCCCTGGGCGGGACACCTGGGCCTGCGGTTGTTCCAAGAGTTGGTCGATGCGCTGGATATGACGAAATCCACGTTGATTTTTACCAACACGCGCTACCAGGCCGAGCGGTGGTATCAGGCGATCGCCTTTGCCCTGCCCGACCACGCTGACCAACTGGCCCTGCACCATAGTTCCATTGACGCGGCAGAGCGGGAGGCGATCGAGGCGGGGCTAAAAGCCGGGACAATCAAGTGGGTGGTGTGTACGTCATCGCTGGATTTGGGGGTGGATTTTCAGCCGGTGGAGCGGGTGGTGCAGATTGGTAGTGCAAAAAATATTGCCCGGTTGTTGCAGCGGGCGGGGCGATCGCAACATGTGCCCCAAGGGACGTCTGAGATTTTTTTCTTGCCGACCAATGCTCTGGAATTGCTGGAAATTTCGGCCTTTCGGCAGGGGCTGGCGGCGGGGGCGATCGAGTCGCGGCATCCCCGTGACAAACCCATTGATGTGCTGATTCAGCATTTGGTGACTCTGGCCTGCGGGGCGGGTTTTCGGGCGGAACCGACATTGGCAGCGGTGCGATCGACGGTGGCCTATGCCCACTTAACCCAAGCGGAATTTGCCTGGATTTTGGAATTTTTGGAACATGGTGGTCGCTGTTTGGCGGCCTATCCTCGCTATCGCAAGCTGGTACAAACTGATGGTGTTTATCGCATTGCCACGGCTCAATTGGCCCGATTTCATCGCCTGAGTATTGGCACCATTACGTCGAATCAGTTGGTGCAACTGCGCTATATGAATCAAACCAAAATTGGCACCGTTGAAGAAAGTTTTGTATCCCGCTTGAAGCCTGGAGATGTATTTTTCTTTGCGGGGAAGCAACTTGAGTTTTTTATGCTCAAAGATATGGTGGTGTATGTGAAAACAGCCAAGAAAAAATCAACCATTATTCCAGCGTGGGGTGGGGGCAATCTGGCGATTTCTGATACGCTGAGTGCTCAACTCCGGCACGAAATTGCGATCGCCCAAACGGCGGCTACGCTGAACGCAGAACTGGCCTGCTTGCAGCCCATATTGGCGGCTCAATCTCGCATTTCGCAACTACCGGGCACGGCAGATTTCCTCATTGAAAGTTGCAAAACTCGTGAAGGTCAGCATTTGTATGTTTTTCCTTTTGAGGGTCGCTTTGTCCATGAAGGCTTGGGGTTTTTGTGGAGTTATCGCTTTGCTAAACAACAGGCCGCGACCTTATCCGTCTCGGTGAATGACTATGGCTTTGAGATTTTAGCGCCCAAAGGTTATCCGTTTAAGACCTTATTTTCAGCAACATTTTTCGATCTGGAATCGCTCTATGACGATATCAAGTCGAGTCTCAATCTTTCGGAACTGATGAGTCGCAAATTTCGGGGAATTGCCCAAGTGGCTGGTCTTGTTTTTAAGGGCTATCCAACCTCTAAAAAAACGACGAATCAACTCCAGATTAGTACTTCGTTAATTTACGAAGTGTTTAGTAAATATGAACCTGATAATTTATTGCTTAAACAAGCTGAGTACGAAGTTTTGCATGAACAGTTGGAAGTGCATCGTTTAGCGCAAACTCTTGATCGCCTGCGTTGTTTGAATCTGGTGTGGCGAGAGACCAAACGCCCCTCGCCCTTTGCATTTCCATTATTGGTGGAACGGCTCAGTTCGCGGCTGTCTAATGAAAGTTTGCTCACCCGGATTGAACGGATGAAACACCAATGGGAGAGCCAATAAAGCCGGGATAAAAAGGTTCTTGGCTGGGCTAAAAATGGGATAGACAGGGCCGCGATCGCGCTTATGCCGTTGCTAAATTGTTAATTAACAGGGGCTCGATGTCATCAGCGGGGGGAAAGCCAAAAATTTGAGCGTAGAAATAAAACTCTCCATCCAGGGTGCGTTTAATGTTTTCGGCTTTGCGGAAACCGTGTTGTTCTCCGGCATACAAAATGTAGGCGACGGGTAAGCCTTTGTCGCGGAGGGCATTGACCATGAGTTCGGCCTGATTGGGCGGTACGATTTTGTCTTCGTCACCCTGGAAGAAGATGACAGGGCAGTTGAGTTGGTCGGTGAAGTGAATGGGCGATCGCGCCACGTAGAGGTCTTTGCGATCAGGGTAGGGGCCGATCAGACTGTCCAAATACCGAGCCTCAAACTTGTGGGTGTCGGTGGCCAGCACTTCCAGATCGCTCACGCCATAGTAGCTGGCTCCGGCTTTGAAGACATCCCGGAAGGTCAGCGCTGACAGCGTGGTGTAGCCCCCGGCGCTACCGCCATCAATCACCAGGCGATCGCCATCAACCAACCCTTGGGCGACCAGATAGTTTGCACCGTTGGCGCAGTCATCCACATCGGCAATGCCCCACTGGCCTTTCAGCGCATCTCGATAGGCCCGCCCGTAGCCTGTGCTGCCGCGATAGTTCACATCGAGGACGGCAAACCCGCGACTCGTCCAGTATTGAATTTTCAAGTTAAAGGCCGTGGATGTGGCGGCGGTTGGGCCACCATGACTTTTGACTAAGAGAGGGGGACGCTCGGAGTCAGGGGCAAGGTAATCCTGATTGGTGGGGGGATAGTAGAAGCCGTAGGCGATCGCGCCATCGTTGGTGGGGAAGGTGATGGGCTGGGGCTGAGAGAGATAGCCTGCCTCAATGTCCAGGGTGCTGGAGCGTTGCAAGACTGCGAGGTGCTCGGTGGCCCAGTCCAACTGGACGATCGCGCCTGGTTCGGTGGCTGTCCCGGCATGAAAAACAGCTTTGCTGCCTGCTACATGGATGCCGCCCAGTTCGGTGTAGGGCAGGGCAATGGGGCTGAGGGTTTTGCGGTCGGTGTCGAGCATGGCCAGGTGCGACAATCCATCCTGGCTATACAGGCACAACAGGCGATCGCGGGAGACAAACCCATAGTTGATGTACCCAAAGACCCACGGCGGCATCCCAAATTCTGCCTCCAGGGGATATAGGGCTTCGACCTCAGTGCTGCCCGTCCAGCGATACAGGTTCCACCAGTTGGTGCGATCGCTGATAAAGTACAATGTGCCGTCCGGCGACCAAACGGGTTGGATAACTGATTCGTTCTCGCCACCTGCGATTTTCTGGGGTGTGGTCAGGGTGCCATCGGGGGCGATCGCCGCCACCCACAGTTCTGTGTTGTCCCAGGGCATATCGGGATGGTTCCAACTGATCCACGCCAATTGCGACCCATCGGGGCTCAAGCGCGGCGACATATAAAAATCACAACCAGAGACCAAAACGATTTGGTCGGCGGTTCCCGTCGCATCAATGGCCACAATGGTATTAATCGGCTCGCCAGCGTTGGTATGGTCTTCCCGGACACAAAGAATGCGGTTCCGCTGGACATCCATAACGCCATCGGCATAGCGCCATTGGGTTTCGGGGGTGAGGGCGATCGGGGTTTGGCCTATGTCCTGCCGATACAGCCGTTGGTCAGCAAAGTTAGAGAAATACACCACCCCATCATGGACAAAATAGGCACCGCCGCCGTACTCATGCACCCGCGTCCGCACATTAAACGGCACTGGCGTAATATCTTCTACGGTGCCATCGGGCGATCGCCGCACCACCACATTCCGGCCTCCTTCGGTGGGGCGCTGTTCTGTCCAATACACGGCCTCGCCATCCAACCGAATGCCGCCCAGGCCAATTGTTCCCGCCACGATCAGATCTGACGTAATGGGCGATTTCCAAGCGCCGTAGGGGGCAATCCGAGGTTCAGTCATGGTTTTGTGTGGCAATGGTAAAAGGTGTCTAGTGTTAAGCATAGGAAGTTTTGGTTTTTTGGGCTAGGGGCGGCGGGCTGAGGCTGCCGTGGCAGTGGGTACGAACTTGCGGCCCAGAGTTGCGTAGACTGAAAAGTGCCCCATTGAGCTGATTGCATGGATACTCCAACGCTTCCGACCCCGCAAACCCGCTGGCGCATTCCGGCGGTTCTGGCGGTCACAATTTTGATCAATTACTTAGACCGCAATAATTTGGCTCTAGCGATGCCCCGCTTGGCGCAGGACTTTGGCTGGAGCGATCGCGAAATCGGTGCGAATGGGGAAATGTTGTTGGCGGCGTTCTATCTCTCCTATGCGGTGTCGAATATGGCCCTCAGTCCGCTGGCTGAGCGGTTTGGGCCAAAACGGAGCGTGATGGTGGCGATCGCGGCCTTTTCGGGGGTGACGCTGCTCAGTGCCATGTTTGGGGAGTCTTTTGGGGTGTTGATTGGGCTGCGGTCACTTTTGGGAATCGGCGAAGGGGTGCACATTCCCATGCTGAGTGCGATTACCAGTCGGTGGTTTTTGCCAGGAGAGCGATCGCGGGCCAATGCTCTGTGGGGGAGTGGCATTTTGCTGGCGACGGCGATCGCCCCGTTGTTGATTATTCCTTTGACGCAAGCGCTGGGTTGGCGACCGACGTTTGCGCTGTTGGGCCTTGGGGGGATGGTGATTTCGTTACCGTTGGTGTATCGGCTGGTGCCGGGGGATGGCGCGATCGCCCCCTGGCAAACTGTTGGTAGCCCGTTTACCCCAGTCCTGGATGAGGTGGCCCCAGCCGCACCGTATCGGCGGGATCCTCGGTTTTGGTTAGCGGTGGTGGGTGGCAGTTTGAATGCGTTTTGCGCGTTTGGGTTGCTGAATTGGTTGCCGACCTATTTCAACCGGGCGAAAGGGATTGACTTTGGGCAACTGGGCTGGCCCTTGGCGGTGATTTTTGCCACGGGGATAATCGGCATCGGTGTGATGGCCTACCTTGGTGACAAACTGCAACGTCGCCTGCAACTGGCTGGGGTGGGCTTTTTGCTGGCGGGGGGAATGGTCTATCTGGCTTCGACGACGCAACAGTTGGGGCTATTGGTGGCCCTGTTTGCGATCGCGGTATTCTGCCAAAGTGCTTACGGTGCCCAGGAATACGCGATCGTGCAACACCTCTTACCCGCCCATTGCGTTGGTTCCGGGACGGGGCTATATAACGGCTTGGCGATTTTGCTGGGTGGGGTTGGGGGTTCCCTCATTCCGGGGTCGATTGTCGCGGCAACGGGTAACTTTGATGCTGGAATGCTCAGCATTGTGGTGGGGGCCGGGTTGGCGGCGATCGCCTTGTTAACCCTGGCCCGCTTTTTGCGTTACTAAGCCTGTTCCGGTTGGGGCACGGCTGTGCGGTTATTTGGTCGCGACAACTGCCAAATTCCAGGCCATGCGTTTCATGCCGGGGACATGTTTTAACACGCGATCGCAGGCTTCCAGGCGGCGATAGGTGGGGCGCAAGCGTTCATGTTCGAGGATAATTTTTTTCCAATACCGCTCTTGGTTTGGATTCACTTTTTCAATCAAATAAAACTGCAAGAAAATCCACAAAGAGGCAATCCAAAACGTATCGTAAGCCGTTTGTGAAAAGAGCGATCGCACCTGATTCACAATCGTAATATCCAACGGCATTTCATCGTCGGTGCGGACTTCAGTGGCCATCCGCCGATACACATTGATGACGGGATTGTGCCGGAGCGGATCCCAAAAACACATCTTGCCACCAGGTTTCAGCACACGGTGAATTTCCCGAATCGTAATGTCGGGATGGGGAATGTGATGGAGCAAATTGGACGCATACACGATATCAAACGTGTTGTCGGGATAATCAATATCCATCGCGTTGATGACTTTGCCCTGAATCTGGACGCCGTTTTTTTCCGCCAGCTTGAGGGCTACCTCCACCATGCCGGGGGAGTAATCTGATGCAACACAGTGGGCTCCGTTGAGGGCAAAGTACACGCTGTTTTCCCCCGCCCCACAGCCTAAATCCAAGAGGGACTGACCTTGAACAGTGCCCAATTGCTGCAAAATGAAGCGATTTTCGGGGGCGGTACAGGCTTCAAAGTAGTCGGCAACGCGGATCCCATCTACGTCGATGACGGAAGCCCAGCGATCGTGAAACTCTTGCTCTTTGCGTAAAATATCGTGCTGCATACTTTAAGGCTTACGAAAAATAAACAGGCCGTTGGGCGATCGCATCATACTGTAATTAGACAGAAATTAGGCAGAGATCAGGTACTTTTCCGTGCTGGTTTGCCGGGTGGCCCCAAGGATGGGCGCTGAAGTGTGGCATTCCTCCCTGGGGAGGGTTTAGAACAACAGTTAACTAGCCTCAGAGATAGAAAACTCAGATATAGAAAAGGTGAACCCCCATGATGAAGGCTCACCTACCTAGTTCAAAGCGGAGAGACTAAAACTGAAAACCCGACCGAAGTCAGGTTGCAACCTGGGCTGACCCCAGGTGTTCATGATGGGTGAAACTCACCCGGATCATGTCAAACGCCCAAACTATAACGATTTGGGCAATAGCTGAACCGATAACTATAAGATGCCCAAGAAGTGCAACACACCTTGGTTGGTCACCAGTTCAGTGACCAGTGCCGCAACAAACCCAATCATGGCAAAGCGACCATTCCACAACTCGGCTTGGGGAGTAAACCCAAACTTCCAGGCATTCCGATCTTCAGTACTAACGTTTATTTTTTGAACGTCTTGCATGATGAGTACTCCGAAAGTTATTCCTACCTACCCCCTCATTGTAAATACTTGTAAAGGATAGTGTCAAAGCTTAAAGGCATAGAAGTCACCAAACATCAACATTTCTTTTGGCGGAGGCCATTGCCGCGATCGCCAGAAATACAGCAAATTGTAGTGTGCAGCACATTAATGGCAGAACCCAAATTCCTGACTGGTTCGGTTGGGGCCGCGATCGCACCCGTGGGTGAACGGGGCAATTTCTGAGAGTGATGCAATACTTTGCAATGATTTTGGGGCTGGGTTACCAGGGCGAGTGTCTGGGCTGGACGGTCAGCTTGGTGACTCGTGGTTCAATTGTGGGGGGATGACTGAGGGGGCGATCGCCGTGGGTTGCGGGGCCACGGGTTACAGCGATCGCTGAAATTCTTCTAACAAATCCATCAAACTGACCCGGCCTTGCATGGGGATGAGATCCGCCAGGGGCAGTTCTCGCTTGCCACCGCCCACCTTCACGATCATGCCTTGCAGAATTGCTTCCACTTTGGCTTCGGTCAAACTGTCGTCCGTTAACAGGGGATAAAGTTGCTCGGCCAGGGGGGTGTGCAAGTGCGCGTCGGATAGGTATAAGTGCCACTTGGCAATATCGATATAAACGTTTTCACCGATCTCCGCTGCCAATTGTTCAATGGCCTGACTGGTGCCTAGATTTGCCATAATGATTTTCCTCCGATTGCAGATATCAAGAAATTGCAGACAGAAATCCAACCGACAGCCGTATGGGTTGGCTGCGGGCGATGCCCCTCAAAGTGCTGTTGCTGGGATGGGAGCGGACTGTGAGCTGGTTGTTTGTTCTCTTCCTCCAGAGGAAAATTTTCCTGACGGAGCGTTGAACTGGGGGGCGAAAGGCGGCGATCGCCCATTCCCAGGGGGCAACCGAAATTTGTGTCTACACTAACAATTCTCCAGGGTTTGGCCCTCAGCCAGAACCCCCTTCCGAGGGAGGTGTGGGGAGATCAGGATATTGCGCGATCGCAAAAACATAGACGGCATGGCTGACCAGGGCGATCGCCCACACCAGAGTGATGAGGGGTGTTCCCGGAAGGCCACCCGGTACCGCAACTTCAGACAACTTTTCGCCAGCGACCCGGAAGAACCATAACCCCGAATTCACAGCAGCAAAGGCGGCAACGTGGGTGGCAAAGGTCATGCGGTCATCTAAACGGCGGAATGCCGGATCAGCGCGATCGGGCTGACGGGGCCAACGTGGAGGCATAAAAACGGCACCTAAGGAATGAGTGGATCTGCTTTCATTAAAGAGCAAAGGATCGGAAAGATAAAGGTTCATCCCGGAATCAGGGGCCGGATCCGCAAAAATACTAAAGACTTCTTTAAATGAGGCGGACGGGCGATCCAGGGGGCAAAAAACTAGGGGTATGATGCAGAAATGACCTTCTGACTTCTCACACTTTCTTGAAATTTCCGTGATTATCCCACCTCGCTTCAGCAAAGCTACATATCGGAAACGTTCCCGATGCCTGTCTGTTGTCGTGTTTCCCGATCAAGAATCGGTTTTTCAAGCCTATCGGCTGCTCTATCACCACGGGATTTCCCTAGAGCATCTGGCGATCGTGGGGCAAGGGTTCAACAGTCCGGAGCGGGTGGGGCTGCGCAAGCCCTTAGCCATTATTGGTCGCAAGTCGTTGCAGTGCGCGATCGCGGCTTGTAGTGTGGGGGTGGCGGTGGCGATCGCGGCGAAACTGTGGTGGTCGCTTCCGGTAGACTGGCCTCTGTTGCTAGCTGTCGTGGCCGGAGTGAGTAGTTTGGTGGGGGTGCTCTTGGGTGGCGTGTTGAGCCTCCTGGGGGAAGGGACAGCGGCCAGCGTCTATCGGCATCATCTTCAGCGAGGCCACTACTTACTGATGGTAGAAGGCTCGGAAGACGTGATCCGACTTGGCCAAGAAGTGTTGGACTATTATGCGGCGCTAAGTCCCTATTAAAGAGAACCGTTGGGTGGAGCCATTGCAGTGTTGGCCCCAAGTCGCTGTAATCAAGCTCCAGCAGTGAGAGGCCGGGACGGGTTGGTCGTGGCAGGCTTCACATAAGCTTGGGCCACTTTCTGCCAATGCTTGTATTACATTCCATAATGTTGTTCGTCGCGATACCGAATAGCTGCCAAGAATTTTTAGGATTGATGATTAACGGGGAAAGGCCACAGTCGTGGTCATTGCTCTGGTTGCAATTTCGTCGCATCCACCTATTCGGTTGACCATATGGGATTTTTTGATGTAGCAAAAGAGGTTGTATCGGGTCTGGTGCATTCGCTCACCGCAGATTGGTGGGTCGAAGTGACTACCATTAACCCCGCTTATACCTACTACTTTGGCCCTTTTGACACTGTGGAGGAGGCGCAAGCAGCGCAGGCTGGTTACATTGAAGATTTAGCCCTGGAAGGGGCGCAGGAAATTACGGCTGAGGTTAAACGGTGTTCGCCGCAGGAGATTACGATCGCCCACTCGACTTAGTGGCCTTGGCGGGCCATTTGCAGCAGCCAGTCTAGGAGGGGCCGCAGGGTGCCCGGTACGGCAGATTCCCCCACGAGGACAGTGTGCTGACGGTTTTGTTCGACAATCGAAAGCTGGTATTGGAAGCGATCAGGCTGGGGCGATGGGGAAACCGAGGGCAACTGGAAAAAGTCGGCGGCTTCGACTAATAGCCTGATTTGCTGGGCGAGGGCCGGTTCGAGGGTGCTTGTGTCGATGACAACGGATAACACCATGCCGGCAAAGCCCCCTGTGCGCTCAAAGGTAATCTGCATTTGCTCACTGTGGCCAACGTTATGTGAATTTTAGCGTTCCCGATCGCTCCTGGGCGGAGTTTGCTCTCCCCCGTTTAGTCCATCTGCACCGCATCATTGATGTGAACGGTTTGGGCGATCGCGCTGTCTCCGGAGTTCAGCCGAGTGTTCACAGCTACGCGATAGAAATGGGTGAATGCTGCGGCTGCAACCCAGGCGGGAAGGGACTGTTGGCGCTGGGTGGCAAAGATTCGTTGAAAGTGGGGGTAGGTATCCCCGGTGTTGGGGGCACGGGTGGGGACGATGCACCGTTGGCAGGGATTGATCCCCAAAAATTTGACTGGCCCAATTTGAAACGCGACGGGTTGTTGGGGGGTGTCGCCATATAATCGATCTTCCCAAAATGGGTCACTGCCGCCTAGTTCCAAATTGCTCCGAAAACGCTGGCGGAGGTTATCGAGACTTAGCCCCGGAAACCAGTCGGCAAGCAATTTGAGGGTAGCGGTGCCGATTACCGTGGGGCCGGGAGAACCGAGATCGTCGGGATAGCCCACGGCCTGATTTTGCACCAGTTGAACGGGAAACCCGAAATAGACACTCAGCCACCGTTCGAGGCCGGGACGATCGCGATCGAGGTGAAACGTTGGCCCGGTGGAATCGCCTTGTTGCCGGAGAGTCACGCTGCGTTCGGCGAGCTCAAACTGGGCTCGGATCTGGTGAATGGCAGGAGTGCGCTTCCCTGTGACAAACCGCCCTTGCTCATCGACGATCGCAAATTCGCGATCGCCCTGCAAGGCTCCACTGGGTAACACCGTCCCTTGGGGCATGGCTACCCCGTCGAGGGATTTGATGGGATAAATAAAAATATGGGCTAAATAAATCACGGTTGTGGCTCGTCGGATGGGTTGGGTCTACTGAGTTGGGTCTAGTGGGTTGGGGGTAAGTAATCAGGTTTACTCAGTTGGGTTGGCCCTGAATGTAACGTAAATCGCCTCAGACCCAGGAGTCTCAGTCAAAGCGTCTACCTTAAACTGATGGGAGTCTGGCCCTGGGCGATCGCAGCAAGACCTATGTTTAACGGTAATTTCACCGAGAGTTGGATGGCTTTAACAAAATCTTTGGAAAGGGGTGGTTGTGCTGTTGCCAAAATGCAGGACGGTTAAATTTTTACTTCCAAAGGCATGGGTTCCGGGGCGGCAGACAGCCCCGCGATCGCCTATCATCCCCGGTCAAGACCCAGGATCTTGAGGATGATAGGCGGGGCCAGATAATCAGGACGATCTAAGCTGGATAGTGTCGCCCCAGCTCCAGTTACAACTGTTGCTGTCAAGCCATTTTCACCCCTTGCGATCGCGCACTCTGTCACCCATGAACACTCCCAGTCACACTGTCCTGAATCTGGCTTTTTTGTTGCCGCTGGATCCCACTGTGCCGATGGCGATCGCGATTGGCTCTGTCCTGCCAGATGTGCCCATGTTCCTGATGTATGGCTGGGCCAAACTGATTTGCCGTCAACCCGAAGCGCAGATTTGGCGAGAGACTTACTGGCAACCGGGTTGGCAAACCTGGAATCACCTCTTTCATTCCATTCCGCTGGCGGCGATCGCGTTGGTGTTGGCGAGTTGGTGGCAGGCTCCGGCGATCGCCTTGGGGAGTGCCAGCGTGCTGCTGCACTGCCTCGGTGACTTGCCCGTGCATCACGACGATGCCCATCGGCACTTTCTGCCCTTCAGTCACTATCGGTTTATCAGCCCCATTTCTTACTGGGATCCCAAGCATCATGGCCGCACTGTGGCATTGGTTGAAAAACTCATGGTCTTGTGCGCCACCCTGGCCCTCTGGCCCCAACTTGAGGCGGGCTGGGGCAAAGCCTTGCTCCTGGTTATCAATGGGATCTATCTCAGCAGTTATGGCTATCGCGTTTTGTTTCGGCGCTGTGTACCCCGCCAAGCCGAGTGAGCCGTTGCGATCGCGCAGCGATGGGCTGGCAATCCTCGGCGCTAGGCTGTGGGCCGTGGCTTGGCCTGGGGGGCACTGCCCTCGGCTAGTAGCGAATTTGGAGGGTGACGTTGGCATTCACGGTTTGAGTCCCCTCGGTGAGGGCAAAGATGGCTGTCCCGGCCAGGTTGGTGGTGGTGCTAAAGGCTTGGGCTTCAAGTTGGTCAGTGCGGCTTTCCAGTCTTGTTCGGAGGGAGTCCTGACCTGTAAACAAGCTGTTTTGATCAATCCGAATGGGGGTAGGTGGGGGGGCATAGGCTCCGTCAATCCGAATGCTGGTGACTTCTTGGGGGCTAATTCTCAGGGCGCGGAGGACGGCTTGGGCCTGGGCGTTGGCATCTTCCGTGGCTTTCGTCAGCGCGATTTGGCGACCTGCCGCGATCGCGCGATCGTCGGCGACAAAGCTCACATTATTAATCTGAGTGGCTCCGGCTTCCACCGCTGCACTGACAATGGCCCCTGCTTGCGCTGCCGGAGTTTGAAATTGCACTGACATACTCGCGATGTAGCCTTTTAGGGTTTGTTCGCCTTTGTCGTTGCGATAGATGGGCCGCAAACTGACGTTGGTGGTGATCAGTTTCCGCACCCGCCGATCGCGGAGGACTTTCACGAGGGCTTGCGATCGCCCATTCACGTCGGCTTGGGCTGCTTGGGGGGTTGCCCCTTGCGCTTCAATACCTAACTGAATTTCGGTGATAGTGGCTTGGATATCCTCCCTGGCCCGCCCGGTTACGACCAGGGTGCGGATCAGGGTTTCTTGGGCGAGGGCGATCGCTGGTGCGCCCCAACTGCTGGCACTGATGCCGACAATACACAGCCAGCGCAGCGATCGCCGCCGCCAAATTTGTTGATTGACCATTGGGTTTGTGCTCCTGTGCTGGAATCTAAACAACCTTCATAAAATAGGCGAAATTGGCGATCGCGGGAGCAGCATGAAAAAAGGCAAAGGAAGTTTCCCTTGCCCCAATGCCATGATGAGTTAGTTCACAGATTCAACCAGCTTTAATTAGAGCCGAAAACCTAGGCCGCGATCGCCAAATCCAACCCATCGACAAACGTTGCAATACTGTCGAGATATTGCCCATAGTCATAGGTTTCATTCACCGGGCCATAGGGCGTGGTCAGATTTGCTGTAATGGTGCCATCGGCAAAGGTAAGGGTGCCGTCATAGGTGGGGAGGGTGGCGATGAAATCTGTGAAGAATTGCCCCGCTGGCAAACTACCCGCAAAGTTGCCCAGAGGACTCACCAAGTCGGCGTTGAGGGTGCCGGTTTCGACGCTCAACGTGCCCGTTACCCCGGTCAAAAAGGTCGTCAGGGTATCGCCCAGGGTGTCTGCAAATTCAAACGGGATATCAAAGGTGCCAAACGCCGTTTCGAGATTAAGGGTGGCGGCCCCATCGGCAAAGGCAAGATCACCGGATAAGGCCGAGAGCGGGAGGCTCAGTTCTGGCCCTGGCACACTGGGCACCAAGTCAGCAGTCACCAGGCCCGTGTCGAAGTTGACGGTGAGGGGCAAGTTGCCCACGGTGAGGTCGTATTGGGCGGTTTCAGGAAAGTCGATGGCAAAGTCAAGGGGGCCAAAGGGCGTTTCGAGATCGCTCACCAGTTGGCCGCTACCAAAGTCGAGGGTGCCTGCGATCGCCCCCAAAGGCGTTGGGATATCCACCACAATCTTGCCGTTATCGAAAGCCACGGAGCCATCTAAATCCTTGAGAAAGGTGGTGACAAACCCGCCCACCAGTTGGGCAAATTCAAAACTCCCGGCATAGGTTTCTCCGGCGATCGCCAAATCGCCTGTGGCAACACCGTTGAGCAGGTTCAGTGTTCCGGTTGCGGCCTGGAAGGTGGTGTTGAGATCGGTTGTGAGGGTCACCAGGTCGTAGGTGCCAGTGAGCGGGCCAAAGGGCGTTGTGAGGTTGGGGGTAACAAACCCGTTGGTAATGGCGATCGTGCCGTCAATTTCATCCAACGTGGGGATGAGATCCGTGATGGGTTGGCTGGATGCGCCGACCAGGGCTAAGGCGGCTAACGGCTGCACAATCAAGGTGGAATCAATGGAAGTTAGCGCTACAGGGGCAGCAGGCAATAGCGCCGTCGGTGTGGGATCCAGTGTGGCTGCTACTAAGGTATCTGGAGTCATGAATTTATCCCTCTACTCTCAAAAGATAAGTGTGCAAACGGGGAAATGACGATTGAACAGATGCTTCCCAAGGTCAAATCATCGGTACGAAATTGACCTGGAGTAGGAGAACACACGGATCAAGCCGTTCACAAGGCTCTACCTTATATGAAATCTTGATGAAGTTAAGTCAAACTTTCGGTAGATTTACATAGAAAATTTCGTTTTAGAGGAAAATACTTAGCCCTGGTCAACAGCCTGCGCAGAGGGTCGTTGCGCCCTGCCCGAACGCGATCGCCGAACTCAGCCCTTGGGTAGATCGGGGCGGCCAAATCGATTGTTTTTGGTGAACTTTCTTCGGTTGCGTTGCGTCGGGAAAGAGGGCTTTGTGCGGTGGTGCCTGCTAACCTTTGGGCTGGGTTGGTGTTTGACGATCGCGTCAGGCAGAGCTGCTCTGGCCACTCGATTCCGGCGATCGCGCTAGTCTCGTAGCTAAATCTGGTCAATAATGGCTAGAAGCAAATCGAATTGAGTACTCAAATCCAACAAAGGTGTGAAAGGAAAGCGGTATGTCTGAAATGGCAACAAATTGGTTAGTCGGCAGTGGGTGCTTTGCGATCGCCTTTGTCCTGGCAAGTTTCGTGGAATATTGGGGCCATCGCCTCATGCATCGGTTTCATCGCCTGGGCGAACGGCATCGCGATCACCATCGTCGGAATGAAGGTCAGGGCGTGCTCTGGGAATTTCTCGATTACGTGAAAGGCACCGTGATTATTTTGGTGCCGATGTATTTTGTGTCGCTGGCGGCGGGGCTTGGCTGGACGCTGGGGGCTGTTGTATATGCGTTGTTCTCGGCCTATGCCCACCAACTGCAACACGATAACCCGACCAAGTGCTTTTGGATGAAAATGCCCGTTCACTACGTCCACCACAAATACAATATGTGGCACCACAACTTTGGTCTGGCAGTGGATTGGTGGGATCACGTCTTTGGCACCTACAAGCTGGTGGAATGGAAGACGGAAACCGAAACGAGCCAAGCCACAGGCATGTTGCAACTGCGCTGGTGGTAGTGGCGCTGTCCTCGCGGGGTTGTTCGCGATCGCGGACTGATTGAGTGAATCCTATCGACATGAAACCGCATCTGATCAACCCAACGGCGATCAAATGCGGTTTTGCGTTGGAACCAACAGACTGGCTTTGGATAACGCCTGCACTGTTGGGTCAGCTCATCGACTGCTGGCCGCAGACACGGGAACGGCGATCGCCCCCGTCTCGCCATTTAAGCCAAATACTTGGGCCAAATGTTGTTGGTAGCGGGCCTGGTCATGGGCAAAATCGGGATTGCTCACCACGTCATGACAGGAAAAATGCGGCAATTCGGTCAACCCACAGAACGCTTGACTTTTCCGCATGGGGAACAGGGCCGCCGCCACCGACTGACCTTCAAAAAAGCTGTCTGGATTGTCAAAGACTGCTAAGGGCGCATTCCAAGTGGTCGAGAGCATGAACGTCTTACCTTCCATGAGCCCATTCAACCCATAGTCATGCCCCGGGCCAAAAAATTCGCCATAAACGTACACATCGTCGATGTAACGCTTCAGTACAGACGGCATCATAAACCAGTACACCGGGTATTGAAAAATGACTGTATCCGCCTGTTTGAATTTGGCGATTTCCGTGGGAACGTCATACCCTTCTTCCACCACTGTGGTGAGGACGGTGTAGTGCTCTTGCAAGGTAGCAATTGCTGTTTCAAACAAACCTCGGTTGTAGTCGCCTTTGGCAAACGGGCGAGTTTCTGCACCCAAAATTAACAGGATCGTTGGCATAGAATCAAGTCCTAGAGGAAGGTGTGAGCGGAAGTTCTCTTGCCCTACGCTACAAATTCTAGTTACGATAGTCAACTAGTTTACTTTTAGTAACCAGGTGGGGAAATGACTACTCTGCACGACGCGACCACGGGGCACAATGCTGTAACGGCGTGCCATCAACCAGGGGCGATCGCGGGCTCCCCCTGTCCTATTGAACGGGGTATGCAGATTTTGGGCGGCAAATGGAAAGGGTCGATCCTATGGCATCTCAAAGATGGCCCAGTGCGCTTCAATGATCTGGCCCGTCAACTGACTGGGGTTAGCAAAAAAATGGTGACTCAGCGCCTCCAAGAACTCGAAGCTGCGGGATTGGTCACTCGCCAAGTGATGAGCACCCGCCCGATCGCCGTGGCCTACGAAATCACCGAGTTTGGCCAGACTGCTTTGCAATTTCTGGAAGAACTTAAGCAATGGGTGGAAGCCAATGATTTGTAAGGGGGCGGGAGGCACTGGGCCTGAAGCTTGGGTTATTGGGGGCTATCCAACAAGTCGAACAGCGCCGATTCCAGCTCATAGCCAAACATTTGGGCCATGCCTTTTAAGCTCGATCGCCCGTCGATGTCTTGCGATCGCAGCCACGCTGTCAGCACAAAGATTTTGTGCATCACAAAAATTTCTAAGGCTTCTGGGTTGTATTGAATGCCTTCGCGGGGATGAAATTGGTGGGGCACTAGCATGGCAGTATACCGGGCCAGTTCTCCGCCTTTCCAGTCGAGGAAATAAGGAAACCAGGGATAGAGCGCATCTAAGCGGACAAACCACAAGCGCACCTCCGGAATTTCAGACAGTTCCCGTGGATCGTTGGCATCGCGCGGAAAATCAATGTCAAAGCGAACGGATTGAGCGTAGGTCGAAAGGGGCGGCGACTGTTGCCAGGTTGCGACCAATGCGGTGGCCGGCGAAAGGTCGAGGGTGTTGATATGGTAGGCAGTGAGGGCGATCGCAGTCGGCATGAATCCAATACAACTCACAACAGTACAGCTTCTATCTTCGGGTGTTTGCGGAGTTCTGGCACAGAAAAATTTGTGGGACTCTTGGTGTGGGCCTGGTCACCCCCGGCTGCCCACTTGGGGCCGAAACTTTCTCCCTGCGATCGCGTCTCAAAAATCAGCCTAAAATAATCCCATCTGTGCCCATGTCCCCCCTTCCCTTGCCCTGGCTCCGCCGATACACCCGCTTGAGCCTAGGTCTTTTGCTCCCAGGACTTGTTGCTTGCGCTGCGCCACCCAACTTGTTCTTGGCCAAGCCAGAGAGCCCAGCCAACTCAACCGTGCCGACATCCATCTCTCTGCGGCCACCGACTATGCTGACACCACTGCAACCGGGCCAATCCGGTATTCAAGGGCAAATTCTGAAGCAGTCGGGCAACTTTATGCCCCAAATTCGGATGCCGACGATGGCTCCGATGCCTGCCCCCAACCAAACCGAGCCTGTGCAAACCCAAATTTGGGTTTTTTCTGGCCGCCTCCCGGCCCAAGGTGCCCGGTGGGCGATCGCCACAGCCCAAGACCATCCCCAATTGCTGGGGCAGGTGGCCAGCAATGCCCAGGGCGAATTTTCGGCCCAACTTCCCCCAGGTGAGTACACGGTGTTTGCCCAGTATGGCGATGATTTGTATCTCAATGGGTTTCAGGGCGACGGGAACTATGCCACTGTGTTTGTTCAAGCTGGCAGCCCAACGGAGTTGCGCTTGATGAACAATGAACAGGCTGCCTTTTGAGCCAACGCTCAAACCGGATCTAGAATACCCGGTTAGGGGCTACTGCTATCATTTCACGACTTATAAACGGCAAAATTTTAACGAAGAACGAGATATATTTTTTTTACGTTCTGCAAGGATACATTTCAGCAACAATCGCCCAAATTCCTAACAAAAGTGATTAGGATAAAAGTGTAGCGAATTTATCAGTTTGTTCTTTAAATCGCTGTCCCATCTTATCGTTATTGCTCAGATTAGATCGGAACAGCTCACGTCTTCTCTTCTACGTGCAATCTAACCCTTGCTTGCACCCTAGAGGAGCTTGCGTTAATTTCTCAGTCAGGGGCCGACAGCGCGAAATTGTTCGTTAACTTTTGGGCTCTGTTGTCCTGTGTGTTTACCTGGAATTATTTTGTTTTGTTGGCGATCGCTGTTGTCGTAACTTTATGTTTGCGATGATAGTTGATGATCAAAATTATTGATTGAGTTCGGATGAGCTAATTCTTGATTGTCTGTCTATTCAAGGTAGCTTTCCTAATTAGAAATTAGCGCCTTTCGTTTTAGACTAAGCTGATAAATATCGCTACAAATGCTTCGGTTCTAACACGCTTGCGAGGCTTGCAATTATGGTTGTTTCGGATGGATCTAAGAATCAGGCGCGTCACTCTATGCGCTCGAAGCAGTCTGAAACCCGGATGCAACGGGGCGATCGCGGAGTTGATATCCTGTCATCGACATCACTCCATCAAGCATCGGTTGATGTTAATCAGGAGGAGGGAATTCTGCCTTTACCATTGGGCGATCGCACCTATGGGTTAAGCGATTTGGGGATGTACAATCTCAATGCGGTCTATCGAAATTTGTCGGTTGCAGAATTAGTAGAGCATGCTTTACATCGAGAGGAAGGCTTATTAGCTGCGAACGGTGCGCTTTGTGTAGAAACTGGCAAATATACCGGGCGATCGCCCAAAGATCGGTTTATCGTCGATGAATCCCAGAGTTTCTATGAAGTCGAGTGGAATAGTAGCAATCGTGCCCTATCGCAAGATCATTTTGATCAGCTTTATCGCAAAGCCTTGAACTATGTTGAAGGTCGAGATTTATATGTCTTTGATGGTTTTGTCGGTGCAGATCCTAACCATCGATTTGGGGTGCGCGTTGTTAATGAGTTTGCTTGGCATAATTTGTTTGTGCACCAGCTCTTTCGCCGTCCAACCCCAACTGAACTATCAGAGCATAAGGCCGATTTTTTAGTCTTGGCGTTGCCCGGTTTGCATGGTGATCCAAAGCAGGATGGCATTAATAGCGAAGCTTTTATTGTGTTGCATTTATCCAAGCGGATTATCCTCATCGGCGGCACCCATTACGCCGGAGAAATGAAAAAATCGATTTTTTCCATGTTGAATTACGTCATGCCGAAACAAGATGTTTTGCCGATGCATGGAGCGGCTAACATCGATCGCGAGGGCAATACAGCACTCTTTTTTGGGTTGTCGGGTACGGGCAAAACGAGTTTATCGGCAGATCCCGATCGCTCGTTGATTGGGGATGATGAACACGGGTGGTCGGCAGAGGGCATCTTCAACTTTGAAGGGGGCTGTTATGCCAAGACAATTCGCCTATCAGAGGAGCACGAACCGCAGATTTGGTCGGCGATCCGCTTTGGGGCGATCGTCGAAAATGTGATGATGGATCCCCACACCCGCGAACTGGATTACAACAGCGCCAGACTGACGGAAAACACTCGCGCTGCCTATCCCCTGGACTCTATTCCGAATAGTGTGGAGACTGGGATGGGCAATCATCCAAATACGATTATTTTCCTCACGGCAGATGCCTTTGGGGTGTTGCCCCCGATCGCCCGCCTCACCACTGAACAAGCCATGTATCACTTTCTGTCGGGCTATACGAGCAAACTGGCTGGCACAGAGCGTGGCATTACCACCCCAGAAAGTACGTTTTCCGCCTGTTTTGGGCAGGTCTTCTTCCCGTTAGCGCCAACGGTGTATGCGGATATGCTGGGCGATCGCCTGCGGCAGCACCCCGAAACCCAGGTTTACCTCGTCAATACGGGGTGGATTGGTGGCCCCTATGGAGTTGGCGCTCGAATTGCCATTCACCACACACGGGCAATGGTCGCCGCTGCCCTCAATCGCGAGTTGGATGAGGTCAACTATCGGCCCCATCCTGTATTCCAAGTCCTGGTGCCCGATCGCGTCCCCGGTGTCCCGGATGAATTGCTTGATCCTCGGCAGCAATGGGGGGATCAAGCAGCCTACGATCGGCAGGCCAAAAAACTGGCAGCTCAATTCATTGAGAACTTTAAGCAGTTTGGCCATGTTCATTGGGCCGTTTTGGAAGCAGGGCCTCGTCTACCGTAAAGTTCGTGAGTTAAGTTGTACCTCCTGAGAGTGCAAATCATGGGATAGGGTGTGAGTCTGTAGCGAGCTTGCACCCTTTTTTTCGGCAGCGGAATAGCCCCAATAGAGTGCGATCGCGGTCAAGCGAATAAAGAAACACGAGGCTGTTCAGAACCACATGTCCGAAACGCGACGGCTGTCGCGGGGCAAATCGTCGAAGCTGTCAAGCCCATCGAAGTGATCGATCGGGAGATCCGCAATAGCCTCTGGCTCGGTCAAACGCAGATTAACGGCTGTCCAGTGTCGTCCATCCGCTTCTGGAACGGTCGCGACATAGTGCGTCACGCAACCGCAAGTTTGGCAAAAGTGGAAGTCAATTGTTCCACCATCAGGCCGACGATAACTGGTTGTTTCGCCGGATGTGTGGATGTCATGGCCAATGTAACCGTAGGCCCAGAGGACACCATAACGGCGGCAGAGCGTACAGTTGCAGGCCGTAACGGATTCAGGTGGTGTATCGAGCTTCCAGGTGACACGCCCGCAGTGGCAGATCCCTTGCATCTTAAGGACTCCGTTCGTTAATTTTTCAGCACTTAACTTGATACAGCTAAAAGATTGGCGACTTTGTGCAAGAGTCTTGAGCGCGATCGCGAACCGTCGGCGCTGTGTCGTCCAACGGCAAAAAATAGCGGCGACAAATGGCCTCAGCAACCCCACAATTGGCTTTCGTCTGTCCGTTGCCTTAAAGTGTTGGGCTGATGGCAGAGGGCTAGGGAGATGACACCAATGCAACAACCTCTGCCGTCTTTAGCATCGCAATACCCCATAACGTTCTGCCAAAAAATAGCCAAAATAGCCATGCGATATGGTGAATAACCACAATCGCCCAAAATACTATTTGATAAGACTTTTTCTGACTTTTGTGGTGTAGTATTCGTTGAGCAATAAACCCGCCTAGCCACCCGCCTGCAAGTTCACACAGATGGAGCCTTTGTTCAGGAGTTCGCCGATCCTTTCGTTTAGCGCGAGATTTATCATCAGCATATAAAGTGTAGGTCACTAAGCTCATTACAGGATAAAGAATGAGTGGAAGAGGATTGCGCGTTGTCCATGTAAAATTAACGGCCCCAACCAAAGGTAGAAGTGACAACAAGACTACCTCAACGAGTGGAAAGCTTGAAAGAATTGGGCCAGAAGCATTAGCACGACGACTCAAAGGTGCTGCTTTGTTTCTTGCTTCTAAAATAAACGCGTTGCAAGCACGAATTTTTCCATTTGAGTCAACTACGCAGTGGTAATAAATCGTGTCGTTTTCTTGGGGACGGCGGGTTGCATCTTTAACGTCAGAAATATGCAAAAAAACTTCTTGGCTTCCGTCAATCGGTTGGATAAAACCAAATCCACGATCGTCTTTCCATTTTGTAAGCTTTCCACTGCGGAGACCGGGTTGCATGGAAAAATTCAAATAACGAGAACTTCGCGATTCTAGCAAATCCCTTTAATCACAACCACAACCGAAAGACGAAGCATCCCAACGGTGAAGTGCAGCGGCGGCAGATAACCTCTAACTCAGCACCAGCAGCTTTTGTCCGTCCGCTGCCACGCAGTGTTATGCCGCCGTGATCGCCCTCTCATCTGGATTTACTAGTTATTAGGGTTCAATAGCATCATTAGATGGTGGATGCCAACCGCCCTGAAGCCATAGACGACGGGCTTTAACAATCGCTCCCTCATTATGCTCTTGGTCATTTAAATCTAAGCGATCGCACGTTGCACGCCCAATTGAAGTCTTGCCTCGAATTACCAAACCGCCTTTTTCCCAAACAAAATGCTCATTCCACTGATGCAGACGTGGGTTAAACAACTGAGTAGAAACTTGAGATTCTGGGTCAGTCCCCTCTGTGAAGTTGTAACGGTAGCTATTACATCGCTGACAAGCCAAAGCCAAATTTTCAAATGTATCTGCCCCTCCACGCGATCGCGGTTGGATGTGATCAATTTCAAACCGTGCTGCACTAGCTTCTTCAGAGGAGTGGCAGTATTCACACAGAAACTTAGCTCGCTCTCGAACCTGCTGCCGCATTTCTTTTGAAATCGCCATACTTACGCGGACTCAGAAATAATTTTTGCATTAAGCAGTGTGAAGATTCGATCGAGTTCTAAAATCCCAGTCAGTTCTACTTCCTCATCTGGTGACAATTTCGATTCTCGTTGTTTCTCGTTCAGGCTCTCCAGTCGCTCTTGTAAGCCTTCACTGAATTTGAATAAGAACAATCCTCGAACTGGCTTGATCTGAATACCCGCATCAATAAAAGAGGAGGGTTGGATCATCAATTGTGCATTCATGGTTCACCTCAGAAGCTATGTTAGACCGCCGCTTTAGTAATCATCTTCATATTCCTCATTTCCTGAGAATGATAAGCTACCCAAATGTGGATAACTAATAGCTGCAAGACCACAGCCTTTCTTCAAAACTAACTTTAAGGTAGAAGGAAGTAAGGTTAGTAGTCCATCTACCTTATCTCCATTGCCAACTCCGCTACCACCAATAGCACACGCTCTTTCAAAAAATTCTTCAATATTAATTTCGTTGAATATTGCTTCAACAGCAGTCAATGTTGTAGAAACTTCTTGTGGAGGAATAAACATATTCCCAAAGTGTCCAGGAAGGCGGTTGCCTATCTGCCATCCCAAAGCACCATAAAGCATTTGAGTAGCAGCTATACGATGAGTTACAACCATTTCAATCATTGAATCCTGTTTCCGTGTACTTGCTTTACCGAGTATCGAGAAAAGCTCATTAACTCCTCGCAGGAAAAATACATCACCAACTCCATCTAGGAATAGCTGAGCATCATTCACATAGTCGGCTAGCGCAACTCCTTGAGAATTTCCAAAGAAAGGAAAATCATCAAGCTGTTTTTTCAATAAACGTGCGTGTCTTTCACGTCTTTGTAGATATTTTTGAAGAGTGGCAGCAATATCCGATCGCCCAACAGCAGTTTCAAATGCTTGTTGCACAATTGAGGAGTCATCAGGTTTGACTTGAAATAGACACCAAACGGGTTCTGCACTCATAGTTTGATTGATAAAACTGCCTGAATAGTTACCTCACTATCAACATTAAGGTAATTTATTGCCGAGTTTCAACAAAAGGGCTGATGGTTACGTCTCAACCGAGGACTTGCGGCATAACTATTAATTAGAGGGAAAATTTCCACCTAAGATCCCCATTTGGGTGAATAGGTGGAAATAATTCAGCCTACGATTCTGTTTTGGGTAAATTAGGTGGAATGATTTAGTCAACCATCCCGCTTATGCTCGGCTGAAGTGGATGTACCAAAGAGTTGGCTCTCGGTAGAAGTCAACTCTTGGCAGAACAGGTTGAGCCGTGCTCAATGTCAAAGTGGTTGCTTCATAGTACGCCGCATTGGCCCTGTTGGCGGAGCAGATGATCACACAGCACGATCGCCATCATGGCTTCCACCATCGGCACTGCACGGGGCAACACACAGGGATCATGGCGACCCTTAGCGGCCAGGGTAACGGTTTCGCCATCTTTGGTGACGGTGTTTTGTTCTTTGCGAATGGTGGCTGTCGGTTTGAAGGCAATGCGAATCAGAATGGGTTCCCCGTTGGAAATGCCCCCCTGAATGCCACCGGAACGGTTGGTGGTGGTGCGGATGCGGCCCGCTTCATCGGTGTAAAACTCGTCGTTGTGTTCGCTGCCGGTCATCACGGTGCCTGCAAACCCAGATCCCAGTTCAAAGCCTTTGGTCGCCGGTAAGGACATCATGGCTTTGGCGAGATCGGCCTCTAGTTTGTCGAACACGGGCATCCCCAAGCCCATCGGCACGTTCCGGGCGACGCATTCCACGACCCCGCCGAGGGAGTCGCCTTCGTTGCGGATTTGCTCGATCAGGTCAATCATGCGATCGGCGGCTTCGGCATCGGGGCAGCGAACAATGTTGGCTTCGACTTGTTCCAACGTAACGGTGTCGGGATTGACGACGGCTTCTAAATCTTTGATGCGCTTGACGTAGCCAACGATTTCAACACCAGCAACTTGCTTGAGGATTTTTTTGGCGATCGCCCCCGCTGCAACTCGGCCAATGGTCTCCCGTGCAGAGGAACGGCCCCCGCCCTGCCAATTGCGGATGCCATACTTGGCGTCGTAGGTGGCATCGGCATGGGAGGGACGATATTTCACAGCCATTTCGTCGTAATCCTGCGATCGCGCATCTTTGTTGCGCACCAAGATCGAAATGGGCGTTCCCAGGGTTTTGCCCTCAAAGACACCCGACAAAATTTCGCATTGATCCGCTTCCTTCCGGGGGGTGGTAATTTTGCTTTGCCCAGGCCGACGGCGATCTAGCTCAAATTGAATCTCTTCGGTGCTGATCTCGAGTCGGGGCGGGCACCCATCAATGACGACACCTACCCCGCCGCCATGAGATTCACCAAAGGTAGTCAACCGAAACAGATGTCCAAATGTATTGCCCATAGTGACTTAACGCCCAAACTTAACGCCGGTAAGGAGATGCCCAAACACGAAGTTCGATCGTACTCGAAAAGTGGGCGATCGCGGGGCCTTGGTCTGTGAAGCTTGATGTTTCTCGGCTGGCAGGGGGGCGATGGAACTCCCCGGCAGCGGGAAATGCTAGGGTGAGAGTACTGTTGCGGGAAGGGATGCATGGGGCAAAACCCGGCGATCGCGGTGGAATTCCAAACTGTGGGGTTGCAAATTGGGGCGCAAACCCTGGTCGCTGACCTGACCTTTCAGATTGGGGTGGGGGAATGCCTGGTGTTGTTGGGGCGCAGCGGATCGGGCAAAACGACTACCATGAAGCTGATCAATCGCCTGCTGACACCAACTCAGGGCACCGTCTGGGTCAATGGCAAAAGCACCCTGGAGTGGGATCCAATTCAGTTGCGCCGCCAGATTGGTTACGTGATTCAAGAAACGGGCCTGTTTCCCCATTTCACGATCGCCCAAAATGTGGGTCTGGTGCCCCAACTTCAGGGCTGGAAACCTTTGCAAATTAAAGCCCGCGTCCATGAACTGCTGGATCTGGTTGGGCTTGACCCTGCCCAGTTTGGCGATCGCTATCCCCATCAACTGTCTGGTGGCCAACGGCAACGGGTCGGCGTTGCGCGGGCGCTGGCGGCAGATCCACCAATTTTGTTGATGGATGAACCCTTCGGTGCGCTGGATCCCATTACACGCCTGGAGTTGCAACAGGAATTTCGTCGGTTGCAGCAAGACCTGGGCAAAACGGTGGTATTTGTCACCCACGACATGCAAGAAGCCCTGGTGCTGGCCTCGCGCATTGGCTTACTGCAAAACGGTAAACTGATCTTTTTAGGAGCGCCTGCCGCTTTGGCCCAGTGTCTTGAACCCGAAGCCCAGCGCTTTATCCAGACTTTAACGCCAGCGACCAGCCTGCGCCTTTAAGGAGGAACCATGCAAGCCTTTTTCCTCATTCGCTATGGGCCGGAAATTTTGCAACGGATGGGCGAACATCTGCTGTTGGTGGGTGGGGCGATCGCGATCGCGGTGGTGGTGGGCATTCCTCTTGGGGTTTTCATCACCCGGCAAACAACCTGGCGGCAACCGGTGTTGGCGATCGCCAATGTGTTGCAAACCATCCCCAGTCTGGCCATGTTTGGCTTGCTCATTCCCCTCGTTGGTATTGGGCCAGTGCCCGCCATCATTGCCCTGACGCTCTACTCCTTTCTCCCCATCATCCGCAATACCTATACCGGAATTACCAGCGTGGATGCCGCCGTGCGCGAGGCTGGCCAAGGCATGGGCATGACCGATTGGCAATTGTTAGTGCAGGTCGAGTTGCCCCTGGCCTTGAGCGTGATTTTGGCTGGTGTGCGGGTTGCAAGCGTAATTGCCGTGGGCATTGCCACGATCGCCGCTGCCATTGGGGCCGGGGGCTTAGGAGTCTTCATTTTTCGGGGCATTGCCGTGGTCAACAACGATCTGATTTTGGCCGGAGCCGTCCCCGCCGCCGCGATCGCCCTCCTGGTAGATTCCGGCATTGGCTGGCTCGAATCCCGCTTCGCCGTCAAACGCTAACGACCCTGTTCACCCGCCGCAGATAACCTCAAAAGCCTACCGATAATCGCTATTCCGTCCGCACCAGTGATTTGTTGGGTTGCTGGCGTTTACAGACGACCTGAGCTTGACTCTCCCACTGCTTGCAGTGCCCGATCATAGAGCATTTGACTGACGCGAAAGCCAGCTTGATTGATCAACTGATCGAGCATTGGTTTGAGAACTGGGATCAGCCCCTGTTGTTTCGCATTAGTGAGAATACCTAGAAGCCCTCTGAGTTTCAGTCCATAACTTGCAGCAACACTTCTACCTAACCGTTCGTCAATCAGCAGTCGATCGGCCCTGAGTTCGATTGCAAGGGCGATCGCTTCAGCTTCACCTGGATCAAGTGTCTGGTTGAGTGTATCCAGCAGTTGGAGATTGGTCGGTGCCTTGATCTCCAGCCAACCAGCCCCAAGCAAAGAGCGCATCGTGAGTTGGAGAGCTTGTAAACGAGTGAGTTCTGAATGTACGGTGGGAGGAATGAGAACTTTGGGGTAAATTTGCTGCAATAGAGCAATCTCACCGATGATAATCAGATTGCTAATCGGCGAAGTGTTGCTCACAATGATCATCACCAACCTTCCTCGCGCAGGCTTTTTAGATCTTGCTCCAAATCTTCAACCTCATAGTGAACACAAATGCCGCGACTGGCAATTAATTTCTGAAACTCAATTTGATGCAACCCAGCGAGTTGACTGGCGGTACCGAGGGTAATCCGTTCTTGCTGAAACAGTGAGATCGCGAGTTCGGTACGGAGGTCTGCTTCACTAATTTGCAGGGCATCGGGAAGGTTGATCGTGATTTGCATGGGTTAGATTCCGTGGTTGGGTGCTTCGCCCAGTTTGCCGAGATGATGGCTGGAGCAATTAAGCTTTTTTCATAGGCCGCTTTAGTCACTTTAACAAGAGTTGCTTTGGCCGTTTGGCGGGGGCGATCGCCCCGTTCAATGCAGGCTTCAGGTTTGACTTACCAACATGGCTATGAGGCTGAGTGATGGGGAAGGGCGATCGCTCTAGTTGGCGCAACTGGGTGCGATCGCGCTTGCAATTAAAACGTAAACGTTGTTCGCAACACGCCAATAATGATGGTGTCACTGCTACTGGTTTGCACCGGATTAAACAGCATCAACACCCCCGGCGTAATGCTGACATTGTCATTGACTCGCCAGCGATAAAACGCCTCTGCATGAATCGTTGTATCGGGTTGCCCGCCTGCAATTCCCCCTGTACCTGAAATTGCACTGGGAATATTCAGTGTCTCAACCCCATTCTGGCGGAGATCGCTGCGGGTAATTTTGGGCGGTTGTCCTACATAAATGCCACCCAAATTGCCCTTCCTAAACAAGTCGGGGAAATTCATAAACGCCATCCAATTGGTCGTTTCCACATTGCCGTCAAAGCCTGCATTTTGCACCGCCGAATTGGTATAGCCAAACCAGCCACCGAGGGTAAAGCGCCGACTGACTCGCCACGACACCGTTGCCCCTGCCGCGTTGGTATTAAACCGTGACCCGACAAAGCCGATCAGGTCATCGCCAATCCCAGTATTCAAAAAGGCGTTCGTCGAGTATGCGTTCAGGTAATACAGGGTGATATCTACTCGTGGAATAGCCGTCAACGCCAGTTGCACCCCAGCGGTGTAGGGGCCGTCAAATAAGCCCGCCTGGGGGGAGGGATCGGCGGCCCGTCCAGCAAAGTTCCCAGCGGAGTAAACCGCCTGTAAGCTGGCCCAGTCGGCAATTTGCCAATCGACTCCAACACCTGCCTGGGTATTGCCCAGCCCAATGATTGGGTTTCGTTGGGCAAAGGCTGAAATTGGCCCTTGCCCTGCGCTTTCATACCGATTTGGCCCCCGGAAAACGGTCACGGGGTTCACCCCCTCGGCCCCGACGATGAACGCAAACTTTTTGCCAACTAAAAACCGGTAGGTCAAGTCGCTAATCCGCACGCCCCCATCGGTGTCTAACTCGTAGCCCAGACGGGTGTAGGTGTCATTCAAGAAAAACGGCGCATTGTTGAAGCCCGCGCCTGTGTTGATGTTGCCAGCTTGGAGCCCGACCAGCAGAAAGTCGCGCGGGGAAAATGCCGTCAACAAACTGAGTTGGGTGTTGTAGCCAAAGTTAATTTGCGTTGAGGGGTCGGCGGTATCTTTGCTGCCGTTTCGTACGTTCAGGTCGGCTTCGTTGCGTCCGCGCCCCTGGAGGCCAAAAATGACCTGACCATAGAGTTTGGTGGTGGTCGAAAATTGTTGTTTTTCTAAGGTTGCGGTGCGCACATCAAGAGCATCGACACGGCCTCGTAGGGCAACGAGTTCAGCAGTGAATTCTTCTTGGAGTTTTTTGAGGGTTTCGAGATCTTCTTTTTTAACGAAGTCGGCAGTTGCAGCGGCGATGAGTTCTTGAATCTTATCGAGACAAGCGTTGAGTCCGGCGGCGAATTCATAGCGAGTTAAAGCTCGATTGCCACGATAGGTTTTGTTGGGATACCCCACGATGCAACCGTAGCGCTCAACTAGAGATTGTAACGCTTGAAAGGCCCAATCAGTGGGCTGCACATCCGACAGTTGGGAAACGGAGGTGACTTGGGCCATGCCCGTCTCGCTGGGGTCGGATGCCGGGTTGAAGTCGGTGGGGGGGAGTGCGGGGGGGAGTGCTGAGGTTGCAGGGGTGGGGAGAGAGGCCGGGAAGGCGGGGGTGACATCAGGTTGGGTGCGATCGCCACTGGTCGGTAGACTGTCAGCGGGATGCTCCAGCATTGTTGTTGGGGCAGCGGCATTGATTTGCACTTGGGCCACCGTTGGGGGAAATGGCTGTTGCAGGGGAACTGGGGTGGGTGGGGTTTGCATTGTCGTTTGGGTCTGGGTTGGGGTGGCGATCGCGCGATCGCTCCATCCGCCGAAGCCTACGAGCAGCGGTACCACCCCGCCAATACACCACAGGTTAAAAGAATTGAAATCCGATCGTTTATTCATTCTGCGATGACACTCCGCACCATCAAAACCACTTGAAACCGAACTTGAATACACCCGTTTACCAGCGATTATTAAGAAATCCGAACCGATTTCAGCGCACTTTCGTGTTTTTTCTAAAATTCACCCACAATCCTCTAGCGCCATCATGCCATCAAACTCTAAAGACCAAATTTTAGCGGAATGTGCCTGTAGTGGCGCAGTCGAAATGCCGTGATCTCGGCTAAACTCTGACTCTAAGCCTGTTCTCGTGTTTTTTTGGACGCTGGAGATGGTCTATGAGGCGGTACTGGGGCGATCGCGATAGAATAGTACAAATGATTTGTTTGGTTGAGGCTCGCACCCAGCCTGCTTAAATGCGGTGTGAATGTAACGTGTTTGTGGGATGTTTGTTTATGGTGCAGTACACGCTGGCGCAAAGCCCCGAAACCATCTTTAATATCCCTGGGAAAGACTCGGCCAAAGCCCGTGACAAGGCAATGGATCAGTTAATGGAACTGATGGATACGGGGCAACTCCCGACGGAGTTAGCCGATGGTTTTGGCCCCCAACAGTTTATTGAAGTAAAAGAGGCACTTTCTTTGAACCCCAACGATGATGATGCCATCACTCAAGCCGTGCAACTGTTGAGTAATTTGGCAAACCTCAAACTCAAGTTGCAAGATTCCCGCACGGAGGCATTACAAATCCGCGCCAGGATCGATGTGTTGTTTACCGACGAACCTGTAGATGAAGCTGAAATTGCCAGCCTCAAGGAAGGGTTCAAAGTGCTGAAAACCTATGCTCAGGCCAATCTGCGCTACAAAGAAGCACGCACCCAGGCCGAGGATGCCCGGAGGATTTTGGATGCTGCGTTGAATTCAACGGAAGTGGAGGTGCCTGGGGCTACTGAACCGCCGGAGGCACTGACACCCGAGCCAGAGCCAAAGCCAGAACCTAAATCCAGTAAAAAGGGTTAGACCTCAGTAGGGGCGATCGCCCTTTGGTCCCAATACAGTCGCGATCGCCTTTACCAAGGGCACCCTACCGAATCGTAATCGTAAGGGTGAGGTCGCTCATGCCCCAAACGTGCAGAAATTGCTGAAATAACTCTTGGCTTGCTGTGGCCATATCACCATCCGCCGCGATCGCCCCCCCCTCAATCAAACGGCCCCCATCAGTTTGCAAATTGAGGTGTAACTCGCCATCCTCACTCTCTTGCAAAAAAAGCCGCCCATAGGCCAGCACTTGCCCCGCTCGACTGCTAATTGCACACCGCATCCGCTTCATCCCTCCTGACGCAACGTTAACCATCATGCCAGGAAGTGATTGCCCCGTGTAACAAAGTCTTGCTAGGATTCGGGGATGCCGAACGATTTCTCTTCCGATCCATTATCGGGATGGACGCTGAATCAGCGTGACCCCCGCGTCATTCAATCCTTAATGCCTGTTTGGGAATGGCTCTATCGTTACTACTTCCGTGTGCAGACCAGCGGTTGGCACCACATTCCAACCCAGGGTAACGCACTCTTCGTCGGTTCCCACAACGGTGGTTTGGCAGCCCCTGATATGTTCATGATGATTTATGACTGGTTTCAGCGCTTTGGCCTGGAACGCCCGATTTATGGGCTGATGCATCCCCATGTGTGGAAGGGAGTTCCCAGTGCGGCGCGGCTGGCGGTGCAAGTGGGGGCGCTGGTGGCCCATCCTAAAATGGCGATCGCGGCCCTACGCCAACAAGCGAGTGTGCTGGTCTATCCCGGCGGTGCCAAAGATGTGTTTCGGCCCCATGCCCTGCGCGACAAGATTTGCCTGGGCAACAACACGGCTTATATCAAACTGGCCCTGGCCTACAAAGTTCCGATTATTCCGGCTATTTCCCACGGTGCCCACGATACGCTCATTGTCCTCGCCGATGTTTATGACTGGGCGCGGCAACTGCACGAGTGGGGAATGCCGTGGTTTCTTAATCTTGACCCAGAAGTCTTCCCGATTTACTTGGGGATTCCCTGGGGGTTGGCGATCGGCCCGTTGCCCAATCTCCCGCTCCCAGTGCAAATTCATACTCACGTCGGCCAACCCATCTGGTTTGAACGCTATGGCCCGGAAGCCGTCCGCGATCGCGCCTATGTCGAAGCCTGCCATCAACAGGTCGTGACCCAAATGCAAGCGGAACTCGATGCCCTCATCCACCGCGCTACCCCCCAACACCCCTGGTTCAAATAACCGTAGCTCCCAACCATTGCTAGTGCATCAAATCTGTTTCATGGCCCGAAGTGCTCGCGATCGCCCGCCCCATCACGAAGTAGAAGCAATTAGAATATAGGCCAAGCCATCCGATTCAAGCTACTGCCACAACCCTGAATCGAAGCGGTACAACGGCTCAAATCAGCCGCAGCAGATAACCTTGAATACCCAACGCTAACCTCAGTTCCGTCTGCACCGACGTAGTGTTCGACGGCTGATGCAACCTGTAGACAAAATGCTACGACAAGAACATGTGTTCGTAATGCTTGCAAGGATATTGCTTTGGCAGTAACATGGGTACCTGATTTTAGTTTCGCGCCCGAAAGCATGACGGCCCAATACCTTTCTGTGAAAGAGACAGCTCAAATCTTAAACTGTTCGGAGCAATATGTTCGCCAACTACTCCGGTATGGCGAAATCAGTGGGGAAAGGATTAGTAGTCGGTGGATTGTAGCATCAGAGTCTGTTCAGAGCTACCGCATCAAAGGAGAAGACGTAAGCTTGAAAGTTCCCGATCATGGGCGGCGATCGTTTAGCAAACCCGATCTGAAAGCCTTAAGTTTTTTTTCTGGCTGCATGGGTTTGGACTTGGGACTAGAAAAGGAAGGTATCCAAGTTTTACTTGCTTGTGAAATCGATGCAGCCGCCCGGAACACGATTGAAATCAATCGACCAGATATGGCACTGATTGGGGATATTCGGGATTACTCAGCAGCAGAAATTCGAGAAAAAGCAGGACTGAGTTCGGCTGATGAGATTGATGTAATGGTTGGCGGTCCGCCATGCCAAGCCTTCAGCAGCGCGGGAAAGCGCCAAGGCTTTAATGATGAACGAGGCAATGTCTTCTTGACATTTATCGATTTAATCACTGAGCTTAAACCCAGATTTGCAGTCATTGAAAACGTTCGAGGATTATTGTCTGCTCCGTTGCAACATAGACCTCATGAAATGAGAGGAAAGAACTTTCCAACCTTGTCTCAGGATGAGCAAAGAGGCGGTGCCCTGCTTTTTATCACTCAACGGCTCAGGAAGGCTGGGTACAGTATCTCCTTTAACCTGTACAACGCGGCTAATTTTGGATCGCCACAACAACGGGAAAGGGTCGTCATTGCTTGTAGTCGTGATGGAGAAAAACTTCCCTACCTCACACCCACTCATTCAGAGAAAGGTTTATATGGACTGCCAACATGGAAAAGTTTACGAGAGGCTTTAGAAGGTCTTCCTGATGATGGACATCATTTTGTCAAGTTTCCTGAAAAACGACTCAAGTATTACAGGCTGCTGAAGGCTGGACAATACTGGCGAGATTTACCAGAAGAGTTCCATCAAGAGGCATTAGGAGCTTCTTATCATGCAGGAGGTGGAAAAACTGGTTTTTACCGCAGGCTAGCGTGGGATAAACCGGCCCCAACCTTAGTCACTCATCCAGCCATGCCAGCAACTGATCTGGCTCATCCAGAGAAAGATAGACCCCTCAGTATTGAAGAATATAAGCGTATTCAAGAATTCCCAGATGATTGGATTATCTCAGGTACTTTACTCGATCAATATCGGCAAGTTGGCAATGCTGTACCTTGCTCTCTGGGAAGAGCGATCGCAAGGATGTTGCTATCTCATTTAAGGGGTGAAGAGCCTATTTCTTATCCAGATTTTCCGTATTCCCGCTACCATAAAACAGATGATGTCAGTTGGATAAGCGATCTGGGCTATCTTGGAGATTCTTCAACAAAGCAACTATCTCTTAACTTAGTTTGATGAATCCGACAAATCCTTCCAAGGATTGCTCGTCTCAATGGCTAAGGCATCTGGATTAACGATGAGAGCCTGTTGAACAAAGGTCACAAAGTTTTCTTCTGAGAAGTGATCCGTATTGTACTTGTTGTTGAAATAAGACCATCGATAGGAACCTGTTCTGGCATCGACCCGATACCATTTTTCAATGGGTTGATTAATTCTTACTCTAGAAGATGAACTGTTTTCCGAGTTGCTACGGTTTTTGACCTGTAACAGAGAACCATCAACATTGCAAAAATCTACGTGCCGAACAGATTCTCCCCAACAACAATACCAGCCATAATTAGCGAGTTGATCAGCCAGAAATTCCTCTAGTAATAGGCCTTGAATATTTTCGGCAGACATCGATAATCTATGGGCATACTTGATTTGCTCAAGATGTTCTGTTGTTAGTCCGGTCAGTCGAGCGTTGATGATTATACTAACGATTGGATCGGCAACTGTGCCTGGGAGTTGCGAGATTCGTCTTGAAATTCGATTTTCATAACTATCGTTATACTTCCTTAACCAAGCCTTGGCTAGCGTTTCTGGGGTGCTGGCTTTTAGGGTTGGAGAAAGTCCTGGATTTCTGTAGCAGGCTGAGAGAATTGTTCGGTACGCTTCAAGAAATGGCTGATTTTGTTGAGAGAATGCATCTTCAAAAATCTTTAAAAATTTTTCTTCGGAACTTGAAGTGCTGATAATGCTATCGAAGTTAACAGGCATCTAATATTTTCCCTCTGAGCATGCAAATCATTAAACAAAAATGCTCACAATTTTACGCCACAGTGATTTTCCTGGATTTGCTCCTCAAAGATTAAACGGTTGTCCTCGAACAGGCAAGGTCTCGGATACTGCCTCAGCCGAGACTTAAAGCCGTCGAACTATGTATTCAACGTGAGAGTTGCTGGATAAGCCCGATGAAGAGGGTGTTATTCGTCATGTTGGATGGGTAAAGTTGGCGCTGAAGGTGGGAGTCGATCGCCCCTCGGCTACACAAGATTGCTAATCGTTACAAACTCAGGGGCTATGGGTAATTGGGGGCACTCTAAGTGAAGTTGACTGTAGCTCCTTAGCTGCGTCTATTCTTCGCTTTGACTGTTTTCCGGCATTGTCGGTGGGGTTGTCCTATGTTGAAAGCTCTTTGTATCGCTGGTGTTGTTGCGGTGCTTGTAGTGGGTCAAACGGCGATCGCGCTGGCAGTCCCGATTGAGTCTGTGCCGAATCCGCGCCGACAAAATGGCACCTGGGTAAGTGACATGGCGAACTTGTTGGATGCTAATACTGAAGCCCGGTTGAACCAGATGATTCGTCAGTTGGAAGCCCAAAACGGGAGCGAAATTGCGGTGGTGACGGTGCCCAACGTTGTACCGATGGCCTCGCCCAAAAGCTTTGCGACGACGCTGTTTAACTATTGGGGCATTGGCAAGCAGGGGCGCAACAATGGGGTATTGTTTTTGATTTCTAAGGGCGATCGCCGCACAGAAATTGAGACGGGCCGGGGTTTATCCAGCAAACTGCCGAATCAGCGTGTCCAGCAAATTTTGCAACAACAGGTGACACCCCGCTTCAAGCAAGGGCAGTTTAATCAAGGGACGTTGGCAGGCACCCAGGCATTGGTCAGCGAGTTACAGCGCCTGGGCGGTTCTCCCCGTGCTGCCCAGACTCGACAACCGGCGCGATCGCCCGCCATCGCCCAAACGGCACCAACCTCCCGGCCTGCGGCACCCCCGACCAAGCCCCAACCCACGGTTTCCTTGGTGCCAGTGGTTTCACCAGGAATGCCAGGGTTGGCCCCAACAGATAGCGGGAACAATGCGCTGGTGAGTTTGCTGATTGGCAGTGGCGTGGGACTGGCGGCGGCGGGTGGGGTGGCGTTGTATCGGCGATCGCGGCGGCTGTTATTGACTCCAGAGGGGGATTCTCGAACGGCGGGCGGCGATCGCGACCAAGAACGCATCCACTGCGAAGTCTGCAAAACCGCCATGACTTCAGTGCATGACTTTGAACTAGAACCCTATCTGACTCCCGCGCAACAAGTCGCCCAAAAAATTGGCAGTCAGGCTTACCAGGGCTGGCGGTGTGCCAAGTGCCAGATTTCACTCTACGGTCGGGGCTTTCATCTCCGCACCTATGAGCTAGAGCCAGATCGCTTCAGCCCGTGCGAAACCTGTCAAGAGCGGACGGCCAAACGACAGGTAAAGGAAACCACGGCCCCCACCTGGAATCGGGAGGGGCAGTTGACCATTGCCAATGACTGTCAGTGTTGCGGCAAACAATGGCAAACAACGGAGGCGATTCCGTGCCTGGAACTGCCCGATGATGGCGTGCTGCTGCTGCCAATGGGGGAATCGCGGGTGCACAATGGGCGTTTGTTTCAATCGGCAGAATCGGCGCGACCGACCCACTGCGTCACCTGTCATTACCCGATGCAGGATGTGAGTGCGCGGGTGCTGGGCGATCGCCTTTCTAAAGCCGAGCAAACCGCCTACCGCCTGGGCAGCGTAAACTACATCGCGTGGCAGTGTCCCCACTGTGTCCCCCAATCCACTCCAGATTTGGTGCATATCCGGGCCTATGTGTTGGCCAGTCGCTACAAATACTGTCCCCATTGCGAAGAACTAACCCTGGAGGAAACGAGCCGCACGGTGCGATCGGCCACCACCACCCACGACGGCCAGCGAGAAATTGTGACTCACTGCCATTGCTGCACCTATCGAGAGAACCATTGGGAAACAATTCCCCGGTTGGTCAATGAGGCTACTGCGCGGTCTAGTAGTAGCTTTGCCAGTCATTCAAGGGCCAGTGACCATTCGAACTCGGTGTTTTTCAGTTCCAGTTCCGATGCTGCGAGTTCGAGTTCGGATTATTCCAGTTCCAGTTCGGATTATTCGAGTTCGAGCAGTAGCGATTATTCCAGTTCCAGTAGCAGCGATTTTGGTGGAGGCAGCAGCGATGGCGGTGGCGCAGGCGACAGTTGGTAGGGCCAGGTTTTTCCGGCTGCAAGGGTTGGAGGTTCCTGCAATGTGCGAATACACTCGTTAGGGGAACTCTTAATAGAAATCGCTTGAGGCAGCCTCCATCATGAGCCAAACCACTCCAACTTCGGCCCTGATTGACAGTATTAAATTTGGTACAGACGGATGGCGGGGGGTCATCGCAGCAGAATTTACCTTCGATCGCGTGCAATATGCGGCGGCGATCGCGGCGCAGGTGTTGGCCGAAGAGTACAGTGGCATGACCCACAATAGTCGGTTGATTGTGGTGGGGTACGATCGCCGCTTTTTGTCCGAGGAATTTGCTCAGGCCGTAGCCGACTCAGTGCGGAATGTGGGGTTTGATGTGTTGCTGTCGGAGTGTTTTGCGCCAACCCCGGCCTTTAGTTGGGCGGCCAAACAACACAATGCCTTGGGCGCTCTCGTCATTACGGCCAGCCACAATCCGGGGAAATATTCGGGCCTGAAAGTGAAAGGGGCCTTTGGGGGGTCGGTGGCTCCGGCGGTTACGCAGAAGATCGAGGCCCGTTTGCCCCAAGGGTTTACGCCTGCGGCAACACCGGGCACCTTGCAGACGTTTAATCCCTGGGAAAGTTATTGCAATGGGTTGCGCCAGATGGTGGATATTGCCAGCATTCAGGCGGCGATCCAGCAGGGGCAGTTAGCCGTGTTTGCCGATGTGATGCATGGGGCGGCGGCAACTGGTTTGGAGCGGTTGTTGGGGTTGCCGATTCATGAGCTGAATAGCGATCGCGATCCCTTATTTGCGGGGGGCGCGCCGGAACCCTTGCCCAAGTATTTGCCCGATCTGCTGGCCCAAATTCCGGCCCATCGCGAGGAGCACCCCGAAACCCTGGTCGTTGGGCTGGTGTTTGATGGCGATAGCGATCGCATTGCGGCAGTCGATGGGCAGGGCAATTTCCTCAGTTCCCAAGTCCTGATTCCCATTTTGATCGAGCATTTGGCGGTGCATCGGGGGTTTACCGGGGAAATTATCAAAACTATCAGCGGCTCGGATCTGATTCCTAAAATTGCGGCGTTGCATGGCCTGTCGGTGTACGAAACGCCCATCGGCTACAAGTACATTGCCGATCGCATGTTGGAAGCCCAGGTGTTGCTCGGTGGGGAAGAGTCCGGTGGCGTGGGCTATGGCAACCATATTCCCGAACGAGATGCCCTGTTGTCGGCGTTGTATGTGCTGGAGGCGATCGTCCAGTTCAATGCTGACCTCAGCGCGATTTATGAATCGTTGCAAGAGCGGGTGGGCTTCTTTTCCAGCTACGATCGCATCGACTTGCACCTGGCCAGTATGGCGGCGCGGGCCAAACTGGTGGAACGGCTTGAAACTCAGCCGCTCACGGAAATTGCGGGGCAAGCTGTGGTGGATTGTCTGGCGATCGATGGCTACAAGTTTCGCCTGGGGGATGGTCGTTGGCTGCTGATTCGCTTCAGTGGCACGGAACCTGTGTTGCGGCTGTATTCGGAAGGGGCCACCCTCGACCAGGTACACGAAACCTTGAATTGGGCGAAGGATTGGGCTAACGAGGTCTAAGGCACGAAAATTAAGTTACGCCGCCCATTGCATCCCTCACCCCGCTTGCGGCACTCCTCCCTAAGGAGAGGGGACGGGGGTGAGGGCGACCAGCAAAATCAGATTTGATTTAATCCCCAATCTTAAGCCAGGGCGATCGCCCCAGATGGCTGACTTTAGCGGGCCACAGTCAGGTCGTGGGTCATCTGGAACGGGGCAAAATCTCCCGGTTGTTTGGGTGCACAGTCCAGGGTGAGTTGATACGCCCCCACTTTTGGAAACGTCACCGTCGCACCGGGAATGCCCTGGTAGCGCTCGGCGTTGATGGCTTTGAGCGGTGGACGCGCGATGGGTTGTGCCCCCGATCGCCGGGGTTTTTGGTAAACTGCCAGCCGACAGTTGGCCGCCGATAACGGCAGCACTTTGCCTCCCCGCCGGGTCAGCGCCACCCAGACTGTGGCTGGTTTTCCCGCTTGGGGATTGTGATTGGGTTCAACGTGCCAGGTGCCAGCAATATCTCCCTTGACCTGGGTCATATGGGCTTGCACACTAGCATGGCCGATGAGCCCGATCGCCCCGATGACCAGCGATCGCCCCACCAGATGCAGAACTCTACGATTCATTGTTTGGGGTTGTGGCCCCAACTTTGAGCGGAACACCATAAAACCGATCCAATAACAACACAGCCCAACACCAGCGCTGGCGCAGGAGGAAGACTCCCAAAGCCCCACTAGTGAGGAGAATCGTTGCGGCCCAGTTTTGCCAAGTCCACACCATTGCCCCTAAATAGTGGGACCCCAGCAAAATGACATGCAACACAATTAAGCCAAAGGCGGGCACCCCCAACAAGTGCAACCAACGCCAGCGATCGCCCCACTGCTTTTGGGCCCAATCAAAACTGGTAGCGGCCAGGGGCACCAGCAACGCAAGCCCCCCAATTCCTGCCCAGGTGCCCACTTGCAACGGGGGCAGCAAAAACGGCAGGGCGGCTAAATCCCACCCCATGCTCACCAAATGCCCCACATGGGCCACGGCCAGCACGAAGGCGCTGACTCCCCAGGCTCGCCGCGATCGCAACAACCCCGGCACCAGTTTGCAGAGCGGTCGTGCGACCAGGGCCAAGGCCAAACACAGCAACGCCAAATGGCCCGTGTAATCGACCATTGTGCCACTTCGTACCAGGGTCAAAATGCCGATGAGCAGCGTGACCCAACCGCCCAACCGAAAGAGTTGGCGGCGGCGATCGGGATTCAGCAAACTCCCCAAACTGCCCACCCCCACCATGACGGGCACAGTCCCCAGCCCAAAGGCCAACAGCGTGAGCCCGCCTTGCCAGAAACTACTGGTTTCAGCGGCTTTAATCTGGGCGGTGTAGAGGAATCCGCAGGGAATCCATCCCCAAATCAACCCCAACATCACCGGAGTCCACCATTGCCGCCCCATTGCCACAGCCATCATCCGCCGACTGAGGCGATCGTGCCATTGCCGTTCTACAAATAGGTGCAGCAGGGGCAACTTGGGAAAACCTTGGGGATAGATTTGCGTTAACCCCAACCAGATCAGCAACACCCCCATGACGATGGTGACGCTTTGCCGCAATGGGCTGCCGACTCCGGCCAATTGCCCCCCGGCCACCACCAACGACCCGATCGCCCCAATTCCGGCTCCCACCAGGGTATAGCTGATAATGCGGCCCAGATTCAGCAGCAGGTTGAACCGAAACCGTTGCCACCGTTCTCCTTCGGCTTGGTTTTCTGAGAGCGAAAAGGCGATCGCAATGGGGCCACACATGCCGACACAGTGACCAAAACTGCCTAAAAATCCCAGGCTGGCAATCAGCAAGAACTCAAGCATGACCGCGATCGCAGCAAATTCTAGGGGTTGACCTTAGCTAGCCTACAGCAGCAGCGTCGCTTCCTGTCAAAAGACATGCCGTCAAACTCGGCCCTCCTGATGCTGGCTTGGCTGCCCCGCGTGGGCTGTTCCCCGCTCTATCCGTAGCGTTGCTGAGATTGTGACCGAAGTCACGGTTAAGCTGCGATCGCCATCACGCTTTCCTCTCCCAAGAATCACGTACTCCTCAAGGCATAGGTCACCGAAACTCTGCGTAAATTCCAGCATGATTAGACCATCAACCAACGCAAGTTAGCCCCCATGCGATATGTTGCCCCCACCCCAATGCTTGACCTGGCCTCCCAGAAGACAGCGCAACCCCCCTTGCGGTCTAACTGGGGGTGGGCCATTGGTCTTGCCCGCCCAGCGATCGCTCCTGGCCCTGCTGGTGCCCGGTTGAGCGCAACTTGGCGTACCCCTCCTGGCTCCCAGTTTTGATGGTGCAGTCAGGTTGAACAACCGCCGCGATCGCCCGTTTGGTTCATCTCATCAGGTGAATCGCCCCCATCCTGAAGCATGGCTTAATCAACACAGTCAAGCGCGAGCGATCGCGAACTGCTCCCAAGCCAAGCGGCAAAATTGCCCGTTGCCGTCCCTCCAAAGCGACTGCTCGTTGGTTCCTCGGCTCCTCCGAAGGGTTTGTCTGCCCATCCTTCTCCGCCTGAGTCCGAAACCTTCGACAGCCCCTCAACCCCTAATCAACCGGAGATTAGCTCAACCAATGATTCAAAAAGTTGATGCAGTTCAGGGTTGCGTAAGGCATTGAATGATTCGCTGTTGTCGATTCCTAAATTTCCGACTGCTCCTTAGCGATTTTTCTCCTCCCATCTCCTGCTGGGAGGATTTTTTTTGGTTTGGGTTGCCTGGTGCTCCAGTGCTTTCTCTATCCCCCGCCGTCGCATCCGAAATTTGGAGGATGTTTCCCCCAAAGCAAAGCGTTATCATGAGAGAAATTGATAACCTTTGTTAAAAAATATCAATGATTGTTTCTGCCACTGGCTTCGCGAAACTCAAAGCCTCATTTGTTGAAAAAGTCTTTTTTGGCCATGAGCCAACGCCAGAGTTGCTGGCCATCCTAACTGTTTACTTTGTCCAGGGGATTTTGGGCTTAGCCCGGTTAGCGGTGAGCTTTTTCCTCAAAGATGACTTGGGTCTCAGTCCGGCGGAGGTGTCTGCTCTGGTCGGGGTGGCGTCTCTTCCCTGGATGATCAAACCACTGTTTGGGTTCATTTCCGATGGGCTGCCGCTGTTTGGGTATCGCCGCCGCTCCTACCTCATCATTTCGGGGGTGTTGGGAACATTGGCTTGGGTGGCAATGGCCACGGTGGTGGAGACAGCCTGGGCAGCAACGTTGGCGATCGCCCTGAGTTCGTTGTCTGTGGCCTTTAGTGATGTCATTGTGGATTCCCTCGTGGTGGAACGGGCGCGATCGGAATCTGTGGCCAAGGCGGGGTCGTTGCAATCCCTTTGTTGGGGCACCTCGGCTCTGGGTGGTTTGGTCACAGCCTACCTAAGTGGCTTTTTGCTAGAGCAGTTCTCGACGCGCATCGTGTTTGGTATTACGGCGACTTTTCCGCTCCTGGTGTCTGTGGCCGCTTGGTTGATTGCCGAAGCCCAACTGACGAAACCACCGGAATGGCAGATTGTCACTAATCAGGTGAGCCAACTGTGGCAAGCCGTGAAGCAAAAGCAAATCTGGATGCCCACAGCGTTTTTATTCCTCTGGCAGGCCACGCCCACCGCTGAATCTGCGTTTTTCTTTTTCACTACCAATGAGTTGGGCTTTCCCCCGGAATTCTTAGGCCGGGTGCGGTTGGTGACGAGTATCGCGGCGTTGGTGGGCGTGTGGGTTTTCCAGCGCTTTCTGAAAAATGTTCCTTTTCGGGTGATTTTTGGGTGGTCTACGGTCATTTCAGCCCTGTTGGGCCTGTCTACCTTGCTGTTGGTGACCCACGCGAACCGGGCTTTAGGGATTAGCGATCGCTGGTTTAGCCTGGGCGATAGTCTAGTGCTGACCGTTATGGGGCAAATTGCTTTTATGCCGGTGCTGGTCTTGGCGGCGCGGCTCTGCCCACCGGGGATTGAAGCAACCTTGTTTGCCCTGCTTATGTCGATCGTCAACCTGGCGGGGCTGGTCTCCTATGAAACTGGCGCGGCGTTAATGCATTGGTTGGGGGTGTCTGAAAACAACTTTACAAACTTGGCTCTCCTCGTGCTGATCACTAATCTCAGTACCCTGTTGCCGTTACCGTTGTTGCGTTGGCTTCCCGCTACGAATGACCTGGAGCCTGTCGATCCAGCCCGCCCCGATCTGCATCCCGAAACGGCTTTGGATCTAGATTCCTCTGCCAGTAAGCATTTAGCCCAGCCCTTTCTACCCGATTTTGTGGCTGAGTTTGTGGCGACCTCCCGCGAACCCGAAGCGATCGCCGAAGATTAAGTGCCTTACCTGGCCTTACCTTGCCTGCTCTTGTTGTTGTGATGGATGAAACAATCACTGGCTATGACCCTGCTTGACTCTGTTCAATCCCTTCCCGATGCCTCCCCTTATGACCGTGATGCATGGCAACGGGGCTATCGCTCGTTAACGTCGGAGTTCGATTACTGGATTGATGACGTCGAGGGCCACATTCCGCTGGAACTGAATGGCACCCTGTTTCGCAACGGGCCAGGACTGATGGAAATCAACGGTCAACGGATTCACCATCCCTTTGATGGCGATGGCATGATCTCCGCGATCGCCTTCCAGAATGGCCGTGCCCATTTCCGCAATCGCTACGTTCGCACCGAGGGCTACCAGGCCGAACAGGCAGCGGGCCAAATTCTCTATCGCGGCGTGTTTGGCACTGATAAGCCCGGCGGTTGGTTCGCCAATGCCTTGGACTTTAAACTCAAGAACATTGCGAATACCAATGTGATCTATTGGGGGGGGAAACTGTTGGCCCTGTGGGAAGCGGCAGAACCCCATCGCCTTGATCCGACTACCCTGGAAACCGTGGGCCTGGATTATCTGGATGGTGTTTTAGCTCCGGGGGATGCGTTTGGTGCCCACCCCTGGGTCGATCCAACGGGCGACAATGGCCAACCTTGCTTAGTGAACTTTTCAATCAAAACGGGACTGTCGTCTACGATTACGCTGTTTGAGTTTGCGCTGGATGGCACCTTGCTGCGGCGCTATTCTCAGGTGGTGCCCGGTTTCTGCTTCATGCATGACTTTGCGATTACCCCCAATTACGTCATCTTTTTCCAAAATCCTGTCACCTTCAATCCCTTGCCGTTTCTCGCGGGGTTCCGGTGTGCGGGGGAATGCATTCAATATCATCCAGAGAAAAAGACGCGCCTGATTTTGATTCCTCGGGCTGGCAAAGCGACCACCCAACAGCCTTTGACGCTGGAGATGGACTCTGGGTTTGTGTTTCATCATGTCAACGCTTTTGAAACGGGCGATCGCCTCACGATTGATTCCATCTGCTACGAGTCTTTGCCGGAGGTCGCGCCCGATGCCGACTATCGCGAAACGGACTTTTCGGCGGTGGCTCCGGGGCAACTGTGGCGGTTTACCGTTGATTTGACGACGGGCCAGATCCAGCGGCATCAACTGGATACTCGGTGTTGCGAGTTTCCCACCTTGCATCCTGCAAAAGTGGGCCAGGAGCATCGCTATGCCTATCTGGCCGCAGCTCATGCCCCGGCGGGGAATGCCCCCCATCAGGCGATTTGCAAGCTGGATCTGCAAACGGGCGATCGCCAAGTGTGGAGTGCAGCTCCCTGGGGTTACGTCGGTGAACCTGTGTTCATTCCCCGCTCCGAACTGTTAACAGGGGCAGAGGATGATGGCTGGATTGCGACGGTCGTGTTTGATGGCCAGCGCGATCGCTCGGATGTGGTGATTTTGAATGCCCAAACCATGCAGCAGGAAGCACGGCTTCATCTCAAGCATCATGTGCCCTACGGCCTCCACGGCTTTTTTACCCCAGAGTGTTTTGTCTAGGCACCGGGGCTGCGCGATCGCCTGTTAGGCGCGAAAAGTAAATCACTGCGCTAGCTGTATCCCTCACCCCGCCTGCGGCACCCCTTTCTCTAGGGAGAGGGGACGGGGGTGAGGGCAATCAGCAAAGTCTGATTTTATTGAATCCACGCCTGTTAGTCGGCCAACTGCACAACGACCTTGCCGCAACTTTGCCCACTCAGCAGGTATTCCACCGCATCAGTGATGGCCGCAATTCCCACAAAGGGGTGGGGGTCAACCAAAACCTGGAGTTCGCCTGTGTGGAACAACGTCAGCAGGCGATCGCGGGCTGCTGCGCTATGTTCGGCATAATGGGGCATGAGAAAGCCGCGCACCGAGGCCGCCTTCCAGAACAGTTGCTCGTAGATTCGGGGTTGGTTCACCGTTTCCAGCCCTGCTGCATACTCCGAGATGAAGCCCACTACCACCAGCCTTCCCCGCACGGCCAAATGTTTCAGCCCCGTATCAAACACCTGCTGGCCCACACAATCAAACATGAGATCAATGCCCTGGGGATACTCCTGGGCCAATACCGCCTCCAGGGATTCCCGCCGATAGTTCACAATCCGCAAGCCAGGGCTATGGGGCTGTTGCACACAGGGTAACGCCTGCAACCGTTGGGCTTTTGCTTCCGAGCCACAAACAGCAATCACACGATTCCCGGCCAATAGCGCCAACTGCACCGCCAGATGGCCTGTGCCTCCCGCTGCTGCTGTGATCAACACGGTTTCCCCCTGGCCCATTTCCCCTGCTTGTTCCAGAGCTACTAGTGCGGAAACCCCAGTCGGCATGAGCGTCAAAATTTCGGGAATGGCCGATGGAATGGGGATGACTTGCTGCGCGGGGAGTCGTTGGTATTCCCGGTAGCCGCCGCCCCGCCCGGTTGTCGCGACTGCATCCCCCACTTGGAAGCCCGTGACCCCTGGCCCGATCGCCACCACGTTTCCCACCGCTTCAACGCCCACATCAAAGGGGGGCACCAGGTTGATGTAAGGAACTTTGCCCTGGCAACTCAGGGTATCGAATCCAGCATTGACTCCGGCATACCGATTGCGAATCAGCAACTCTCCGGCTTGGGGTTGCGTCAGGGGTGCTGTCACGATCGCGACTGCGCCCCGAAAGGTGTCGTGATACTGAGTCGCGACTAATTTTTGATACGTGGCTGAAGTCATGGCATCATAAGCACCTGAATCACCGCACCGGAGAACCCTGACTGCGGCCAGAGTTTGCGGAAACCATCCTGACCAGGGGGGCGATCGCGAGTTTGAGAAAGGTATGGGATCGCTTCGATCTTCCGGCCATTATCAGTTCTACCATTCACTACAATGACACACTCCCGCCGTTGGCAATCTGCGCTGTCCGTATTCTTGCTACCGCTCACCAGTTTGACGGCCACCCAGTGGATGAGCGCGATCGCCCCCGCCTCTGCCCAAGTTCGCGTTCCTATTGTCACCGGCCCCATTGGCCAAACCCCACCCCCGCCCCGCGCTACGGACATCCAAACCCACTGGGCCAACTCCTGCCTGCAAGTCTTGAGTCAGCAAGGCATCATGCCCTTGTACGGCGATAACACCTTTCGGCCCGATGCCAGAGTGAGTCATGCTGAATATGCTGCCACGGTGCAACGCGCCTTTCCCCAGCGGCCTCTGGTGCAAAAAGCCACGATTTTTCGGGATGTGCCCAGCAATTCCTCCGATGCAACGGCCATTCGCTATGCCCAACAGGCGGGCTTTTGGGTGAATGAAAGCCGGGATACCTTTGCGCCGACTCGTGCCATAACGCGATCGCGGGCCTTTGCGGGGATTGCGAACGGCCTGGGCTACGTCGCCAAACAACCCGGAGCCAACGATTTTCGGAAAGCCTTCAAAGATGGGCGACAAGTTCCCGACTTTACCCGAACTGGGTTAGCAGCAGCCTTTGAAAATCGCCTGATTGTGAATTATCCCGATGTCAAACGGTTAAACCCCAATGACGACCTGCGCCGAGGGGATTTTGCGGCGGCCATTTGTCAGGCCAATCCCGCGATCGCCGTGTCGATTCCGGTGCAATACGTCGCTACATTGGATAAGCCTGTAGCCGTGACCCCGCCCGCCTCTCGCCCCCCCAGCACTGGGCCAGTTGTGGTGCCCATCGTGCCCGGTATTCCCCGGCCGACCCCGACCCCACCCGTCGTCACCCCGCCCTACCAGATTTACCCCACGGAGGAAATTCGTGGTGCATGGCTCACCAATATTGACAGCGATGTGCTGATGAACCCCACCATCTTGCAAGAAGCGATGCAAGAAATGGCCCGCCTCAAATTTAATACCGTCTATCCCGTGGTGTGGAATTGGGGCTACACGCTCTACCCCAGCGCGGTTGCGAAGCGGACAATTGGGCACGCGATCGATCCCCGCCCCAGTGGTCTCCGCAATCGTGACCCCCTGGCCGAAGTGGTGCGCCTGAGCCGCCAAAAGAAAATGACCGTGATGCCCTGGTTCGAGTTTGGCTTTATGACCACGGCGGAATCCGAAATTGCCACCCGCCACCCCGATTGGATTACCCAACGCAAAGATGGCTCCAAAGTGTGGCTGGAAGGTCAGAACAAGCGGCTTTGGCTCAATCCCTTCCATCCCCAAGCCCAGCAGTTCATTCTGGATTTGGTCGATGAGATGGTGACGAAATACGACGTCGATGGCATCCAGTTTGACGACCACATGGGACTGCCGTCGGATTTTGGCTACGATCCTTACACCGTGGCGTTGTACAAAAAAGAGAACAACGGCAAAGAACCGCCCGCTAATCCCAAAGATCCGGCCTGGTTGAAATGGCGGGCCGACAAGATTACGGCCTTTATGGGTCGTGTTTTCCGCACGGTCAAAGCCCGCAAGCCCAAGGCGATCGTGGCACTGTCGCCTAACTCCCAAAAGTTTGCCTACGAAAACTATCTCCAAGATTGGAATGCGTGGCGGCAACAGGGCTACATCGAAGAGTTGATTCTGCAAGTCTATCGCTCGGATATGAATGCCTTTGTTGGTGAGTTGATGCAACCCGAAGTGCAAGAAGCTAAACGCCATATTCCGGTTGCGGTGGGTATTTTGACTGGGTTACGGGCGAAGCCGGTGCCGATTTATCAGGTGCAACAACAAATTCAAGCGGCCCGGAATTATGGTTTTGCCGGGGTATCTTTCTTCTTCTACGAGACAATGTGGAATCTGACTCAAGAAGCGACGGAGTACCGCAAATCTGGTTTCCAAAATAGCTTTGAGCCAACGGTGAAGCGGCCCAGTGTGGTCAATGGCTGGCGGCCTACGCTGACTTCGCCTACGGTTTCTTCCCAAGGGGCTTCTGCAAAGTAAGCCGAAGGACTGTAAAAGGATACTTAATCTCCGGTCAAAGCCTGCGATCGCCCCTGATAATGCAAGCAGCTAACCATTTTGCGATCGACCAAAATTATGGATGTAAAAGCAGCGGTTGCCTATGCACCCGGAGAACCCCTTACCCTTGATACTGTCCACCTCGAAGGGCCAAAAGCTGGCGAAGTGCTGGTGGAAATCAAAGCCACCGGAGTTTGCCATACCGATGCTTATACCTTGTCAGGCAAAGACCCAGAAGGGCTATTCCCCAGCATTTTGGGCCATGAGGGCGCAGGGGTCGTGGTCGAGGTGGGGGCCGAGGTCAAAAGCCTCAAACCGGGCGACCATGTGATTCCGCTATACACGCCGGAATGCCGGAACTGCGAATACTGCCTCAGCGGTAAAACCAATCTATGTCAGGCAATTCGGGGCACCCAGGGCAAAGGCTTAATGCCCGATGGCACCAGTCGCTTCTCGAAAGGGGGCCAACTGATTCACCATTACATGGGGACTTCGACCTTTGCGAACTACACGGTCTTACCCGAAATTGCCCTCGCCAAGATCCGGCCCGATGCTCCCTTCGATAAGGTGTGCTACATCGGCTGTGGGGTGACGACGGGGATTGGTGCGGTCATCAATACGGCCAAGGTCCCGCCGGGGGCTAATGTCGTCGTGTTTGGGTTGGGGGGCATTGGGCTCAACGTGATCCAGGGCTGTCGGATGGTCGGGGCCAACATGATCGTTGGGGTAGACATTAACCCGAATCGGCAGGAGTTGGCGACTAAGTTGGGGATGACCCATTTTGTGAACCCCAAGGAGGTCGAGGGGGATCTGGTTGCTTATCTGGTGGATCTGACGAAAGGTGGTGCAGACTATAGCTTTGAGTGTATTGGTAATGTCCAGTTGATGCGGCAAGCGCTGGAATGCTGTCACAAAGGATGGGGCGAGAGCATCATCATTGGGGTTGCCGGAGCGGGAGAAGAAATTTGCACTCGACCGTTTCAACTGGTGACGGGGCGAGTGTGGCGGGGCTCGGCGTTTGGTGGCGCAAGAGGCCGAACGGATGTGCCCAAAATTGTAGACTGGTACATGGATGGCAAAATTAACATTGATGATTTAATTACCAATGTGATGCCGATTGACCGCATTAATGAGGCTTTTGACTTGATGCACCAGGGCCAAGCGATTCGGACGGTCTTGACGTTTTAGCTAAATTGGCGCTGACACGGGCACCGCGATCGCTCATCCCTTTTCCGAAATTGGCTGCATTAGTTCTGAAGCCGACAACTTGGGGCTGTTGAGGATGAGGCTGCATGAACTATCGACGCTCTGACCGAGTTGGCGCATTCATTATTCGGCGCAACGTGCTGGACGTCTACGAATTGCTAGTCTTTCGCCATTGCGGGATGGCTCACATTCCGCTCGATATTCCTGGCGGGGGCGTGGAACCGGGGGAAACCCTGGAGGCTGCTTTGCATCGTGAAATTCTGGAAGAAACCGGGTTGCAAGATTTGCGCGTTATCCGCAAACTGGGCGACCTGCAACGCTGCTGGCTGGATACTCACAACGTGGCTTGTCGGCATTACTTTTTGCTAGAGGCCCCGTCTACCACGCCCGATCGCTGGGAACACACTGTCCAGGGCGATGGGAAAGATGCGGGGTTATGTTTTGTGTATTCCTGGGAACGCCCATACTTCCAAACTGCCGCGATCGCGAGTTGGGCCGCTTTTCTGAATGCGACGCACTTGCCCGAACTATATGGGCCATCCAACTGACGGCACAATGAACCGCCAGTCGAGTCAATGATTACTGATTTTTTAAGGCCCGTTGCATCGCCCGCTGGTCATCCCGGCGGCGCACGTCTTCTCGCTTGTCGTATAGCTTCTTCCCTTTCACCAGGGCCAGATCCACCTTGACCCAACCCCGCTTGAGATACAGCTTTAGGGGTACGAGTGTTAAACCCTGCTGTTCGACTTTGCCGGTTAGTTTGCGGATCTCATCTCGATGGAGGAGCAGCTTGCGGGTACGGCGCGGATCATGGTTGTAGGCTTGGATGGTGGTTTGGTGGGGCGAGATATGGACGTTGAGTAAATAAACCTCGCCGTCGCGAATTAAGGCGAACCCATCCCGCAGGTTGACGCGCCCCGCTCGAATTGACTTGACTTCGGTGCCAAACAGCTCCACCCCAGCTTCAAACGTTTCCAGAATATGGTACTGAAACCGGGCCTGCCGATTGTCACTCAGAATTTTATAACCGCTACTGTTTCCGCTTTTTCCACTCATAGCTCTATTCTGTCATGGAACTTTGGCCTTGCGGATGGCGCGATCGCCGCACCCATCCCTTCTTCGCTGTTACTAAAGCAAAAGCCCCCTGGCTGACGGTTCCAGAAGGCTTACGAAACAAAAAATTAAATGCCGCGGTAAAAAATGTTTTGAAAACCTCGAAATTGTTACGCCTGCCGAGAGTAGTATTCAACCACCAACAGTTCGTTGATTTGAAGTGCCACCCATTCCCGGTCGATAACGCCATTGACTTTACCAACCAGCTTGGACTTGTCAAACTCTAGATGACTCGGCAAATTTGCTAAGCCGGGGTACAGCAGATTGGTTTCTACCATCTTCCGGGAGCGATCGGTATCGCGAACACCAATGACATCCCCTGGACGGCAGTTGTAACTGGCAATATCGACAACACGACCGTTGACCGTGACGTGTCCATGATTGACCAATTGCCGTGCTGACGGAATGGTGGGTGCCATCCCCAAGCGAAAGATGGTGTTATCCAACCGCATTTCTAGCAATTCCAACAGGGCTTGCCCGGTGGAACCGGATGCACGACGCGCTTTTTTCACGTAGCGCAGCAGTTGGCGCTCGGTCAAACCGTAGTTAAACCGTAATTTTTGTTTTTCTTCTAATCGGACGGCATATTCAGACCGCTTGCGGCGCGCCTGACCGTGTTGCCCGGGGGGGTAAGCCCGACGAGCTTGTTTCCGAGTTAGACCTGGCAGATCTCCCAGGCGGCGTACAATGCGGAGGCGTGGCCCTCGATAACGCGACATTTCGTTTCCTCTAAATCATGAAAATCTAGACAGCTCTCTAGTATACGCCTTGATCATTCAGTCGCGAAAGGGGGGCACAAAAGTTTTTGGAGGGATGGCGATCGCCGAGGGGGCAAACCGCTGGTGGTGGCGCTGGCTGGTGGCGTCCCTCGATAAAATAGAAGCTATGAAAGTGATTTTGCTGGGTTTAATTCGGGGTTATCAAATTGCAATTTCACCGCTGCTACCGGCGATGTGTCGGTTTCAGCCAACGTGTTCCCACTATGCGATCGCGGCGATTGAAACCCACGGTATGCTCAAAGGCAGTTGGCTGGCGGCGGCACGCATTTGTCGGTGTCACCCCTGGCATCCAGGGGGCTATGACCCGGTACCCCCCCGACAGCGCGATCGCCCCCCCTGTCCCTAGAGCGCTATGAAACCCTACAAGTCAGTGCCGATTCAAGAGTGTGGTGAGCCCCTGGTGCCGATCCCAGCAGAGCGCTTTGCGTTCGTCCATCCCCATCCGTACGAGGCTGTGGGTGCCCCCTATGACGATAAATCTCCCTTTTATGTGCGGCAGGGGGTGTTAGACCGCCTGTCGGCGGCCCAAGCGACCTTAGAGCGGCTACAACCGGGCTGGAAAATTCTGATTTTTGATGCCTATCGTCCGTTGGCGGTGCAGCAGTACATGGTAGACCACACCTTTGGGGTGGTGGTGGCCCAACGGGGTTTGGATCCGGCGACTCTAACCGAGGCGCAACGTCAGGAAGTCTTGACTTTGGTGTATGAGTTTTGGGCAGTGCCCGATCGCGACCCGACTCGTCCGCCGCCCCACAGTACCGGGGGTGCAGTGGATGTGACGTTGGTGGATGCAACGGGGATTGAACTGGATATGGGCTCCCCAATTGATGAATTGTCGTCCCGGTCTTACCCGAATTATTACGGAGAACAGAACGATGCGACGGCCCAGGTGTTTCATCAGCGGCGATCGCGGCTTAATCAGGTGATGAGTGAGGCTGGGTTTTTGCGCCATCCCGGCGAATGGTGGCATTTTTGCTATGGCGATCAGATGTGGGCCTGGTTACAGCAGCAAGCGCAACCGGATTTTCCCGCGATCGCGCAATACGGTCGCTGGGAATCTACTGAGGTATAAAAGTAAACATAAAGTTTCTGTCAAGGTGTATATGGCTGGATTTGTTTAGGGCATTCTGATCAAAATTTCCAATTTGATCAGAATGCAGCTATGAACGATTGGCCACGGAATGGGGTGCGCTGGCGATCGCCTCGTGTCCGCTCAATGTCTGGTTTTACCTTGCTGGAAGTCTTATCCGTTGTGATGATAATTGGGATCATGGCGGCGATCGCTGCCCCCAGTTGGCACGGCCTCATGACTATGCAACGCCTCACGATAGCTCAAGACAAGGTATGGCAAACTCTCCGTACCGCCCAGCACCAGGCCCACCAGACCAAAACTATCTGGCAAGCCAGTTTTCGCCAGCTTGGTGGCACGGCACAATGGGCCATGCACCCGGCCACCAAGCGCCCCGACGAACACAGTTGGCATTCCTTTGATGCCCAAATTCAGTTAGATCCGGAGACATCTTTGCAACTGACTGATGGTATCTACCACATTCAATTCAATGATCGCGGCGCAGTCAAAAACCAAATGGGCCGGGTGACGCTGGCCTTGGCCGGGAGCCGAAGTAAACGCTGTGTGCTGGTGTCTAGTTGGCTCGGAGCGATGCGCCGTGGCACTGACCACCCAAAACCGAGTGACGGGAAGTATTGCTATTAGGGGGAAGCCGGGGGTGCATACAACGGACTGGTGGCACAGCAGTATCGATTGCGCCCCTGGCTTTTGGCTTGGTAGAGGGCATCATCGGCATATTCGATCAGTTGGGAGGGTTCTTGCAAGCCGCTAGGGATGAGGGTAGCGATGCCTGCGCTGATGGTGATGTGGTCGGCGATCGCCGAGTGGCTGTGGGGCAGGGCTACTTGCTGGAGCTGGGTTTGGATGGTTTCTATCAGGCAAATGGCTCCGGCAGTGTCGGTGGCGGGTAGCAATAGCACAAACTCTTCGCCGCCGTAACGGGCTACTAAATCGGCAGACCGTTGACATGCCCCGGCCAGGGTTTGGGCGACTTGGCGCAAGCAGTCATCCCCTGCGAGATGGCCGTAGCAGTCGTTGTAGGCTTTGAAACAATCGACATCGCACAGAATTAACGACAGGGGCATTTGATAGCGGCGGAGGCGGAGCCACTCCTGTTGTAGGGTTGCATCAAAACAGCGGCGATTGGCAATGCCTGTGAGGCCGTCTAAGTTGACTAACCGTTGCAACTCGCGGTTGGCCTGGGTGAGTTCGGCTTCCATCTGCTTGCGCTGCATGAAACTACCGAGTTGTAGGGCGATCGCATTCACCAGTTGCACCACTTTGGGCTCTTGGGCCATGAGTGATCGGGAATAGAACGACAACACGGCCAACAACCGCCCTTCGACAATAATCGGCACGCCAAACACCGTTACCAACCCTGCCGCGATCGCCAACGGTTGGCGCGAAAAAGTTAATGGCATGTGCACCAAATCTTCTACCCAAACTAACTGTTGGGTATCCCAAACGAGCCCAGGGATGCCCTCTCCGGTGGCAAAGGTGAACTGCTGACTCCAATGGGCAAACTGCTGCAAGTCGCTATCGTGGGCCGCAAAACAGGCTTGGCTAAACTGCAACCGCTGATTGTCCGCAGCTGGAATCCAGGCTTCCCCATAGTCCCAGGCGATCGCCCGGTTCACTTCCCGCAACACCGCCACCAGGGCTTGCTCAAAATTGATGGCCTGACTCACCGCCTGAATCGTCGCCAATAACAGTTGAGTTTCGGCCTCCGCCTGTTGCCGCACCCGAATTTCGATTTGCAACCGCTGGTTGTGGGCCTGGAGCTGCTGACTTTGCTGTCGCAGGGTCAACTGTTGCCGAATCCGCACCAACACTTCCTCCGACCGGAAGGGCTTTGTGATGTAGTCCACCCCGCCGACTTCAAAAGCTTTGACCTTAGCCTCTACATCATCTGCCGCACTGAGGAAAATGACAGGAATCTCCTCCGTCACGGGGTTGGCCTTGAGGGCTTGACACACAGCATAGCCATCCATTCCTGGCATCTGCACATCCATCAAAATTAGGTCGGGAGGGTCTGTTTCCGCTGTCAGCAGCGCGATTGCCCCATTGGTGGCTTTCCGTATACGATAACCCTCTCGACCCAAAATGCCTGCCAGGGTTCGCAAGTTATCGGGGTGGTCGTCCACAATCAAAACATCCAGTGTTGGCGCTGGCGAGGCACACTCAGTGGGGAACGGTTGCGATCGCTCAACCCCGGTATCCTGGAGCGGGGCTTTGGGCCGTTGGGCAAACCGATTAGAGTGCATGAGGGTGGTATTCATGATGCGTGGAATTTAAGGATAACAAGCCCGGTTTTGGGCACTTCGCGGCACAACGACTTGGCCATTTCCCACCGCAACGGGTTATCCCTCGTCAGCCTCAAAAAACCGTCCAGTGGATCACGACTGACGGCGGTTTGCCCTGAGCGCTAGCCACAGACAGTGAACGAACCAAAGGCTTCATCCCTAGAACCGGCCTTCTGGATGCTCCGAGTATAAGTTTGTCAAGGTGGTGTTCCGCTCAAAGGTCGGCTGAAGCGCAGTTGGTCACTGTAGCTGGTTGCGCCTCAGGGCAATAGTGCAGCCCACCAAGGGTCTGGGATGATCCCTCCTCCATTGTTTTGGCGATCGCCGGGTGGTTGCATTTCATGGGTAATGGCTGACCGATCCCCGAAAGTCAAGTGTCCTGCAACACTAGACTCATTATAAACACGGGGCATTTTACGAATAGAGCGGGAATTCACTGAAACTGCTTTGGACTAAGTATGCCAAATTGGGATTAATCTCCTGGGTATGCGATGAGCCTCGATGGGGGATGGAACAGTTCTCCACCAAGGGATTGATTCGTTTGGGCCGCGCGATCGTGAGGGCGCGATCGCACCCTCTACCCGCCCCTGTTTCCAGGGCGAGAGCATCAAATTTTCCGTCTGTATCCAAGCCCGTTATGCTGTGGAGATGAAGGCGAGTATCTACCCATTGGTCTTCGATGGTTTGCCCTATTCATTCGATCCACTCTCCTGAGGTCTGCCCCATGCTGCCCTGGCTCCCAAACGGCCTAGATTTGTTGAAAGCCAAGCTCTCTCGCTACATTGCCGGATGGGTCTTTGCCAGTATTGTGCTGATTGAGCTGGTGATTTTGGTGCCGTCTTATTTCCGGCAAAAACAGGAACTCCTGCGGAATTTGGAAAGTGTTTCTACAGAAGTGCTCAAGCCGATTTTGAGCGATCCTTTGTATCAACGCATGACCCCCGAACAGTTGTTGACCAAAGTGGGTCGTCGTCGCCAGGAGGATTCCGTCATCCTGGGGTTTGCGTTGTATTCACCTGAGGGCACCTTATTGGGAACGACAGGAGAAGCGCCCGCCCTTACCACCGAAAGCTGGAATCGGCGCAGTGTGAAGCGGCAATTCAGTGCCGGGGGCGATCGCTATGATGTGGCGTGGCCAGCCCAAAATCTCAAAGACAAATATCTGATTATTGTGCGCCATAATTCCGTCCCAGTCCGCACCGAGTTAATCCAATTCCTGCTGCGGATTGCCCTGCTGGTGATGATTATCGCTATTTTTGTGACATTGGCGACCATGTTGGCCTTGGGGATGACAGTGATTGCCCCAATTGTGCGCCTGCGGAATGACCTCATCGCGGCGGGGGAAGCCATCAGTCAGGATACGGCTGACCCGGCTTTTCAAACGCTATTGCGCCAACGGAATGATGAATTGGGCGAAGTGTTTACGGCTTTTCACCACCTGTTTCAGCGGGTGCGCCATGAAATCGCTACGCGCCAACTGGCTGAAGATCAACTCCGGGCCGAACAAGCCAAGGCAGAAGAGTTGTTGCTGAATATTTTGCCGGAAGAAATTGCGACCCAACTCAAGCAAGATTTGAACCCGATCGCCAGTCGGTTTGATGAAGTAACAATCTTGTTTGCCGATATTGTGCAGTTTACTGAGTTATCTGCGCGGATTTCGGCGGTGGCTCTAGTAGAACAATTGAACCAGATTTTTTCCACCTTTGACCGCCTGACGGAACAGTATGGCCTGGAAAAAATTAAAACTATTGGCGATGCGTACATGGTTGTGGGTGGGTTGCCCACTGCTCGCCCCGATCACGCGATCGCGATCGCCCAGTTGGCCTTAGCTATGCAAACCGCGATTACCAAATTTTGTACCGATACGGGAGAACCCTTTCGCTTGCGGATTGGGATTAACTCTGGCCCGGTAGTTGCAGGGGTGATTGGCCTGAAAAAGTTTAGCTATGACCTCTGGGGCGATGCTGTTAATCTGGCCAGCCGGATGGAGTCCCACGGTGGCGTGGGCAAAGTCCAAGTGACAGAAACGACCTATCACCACCTCAAAGACCACTTTTGCCTGGAACCTCGGGGGCCAATCACGGTAAAAGGGCGGGGTGAAATGATGACGTATTGGCTGGTGGCGGCAAAACCTGTGGAGACTCCTTGGATGGTTGAGGATAGCCCCAAACAGCCTAGCCCGCTGGGCGATCGCTAGCCGATTTGCTCTTCCGCGCGTTGATGCACAGAATCATGCCGACGCTCGGCGTGTTGGCGGTTTTCTGCGGTGTGTTCCCGCAGCTCGGCGGTGATGCGATCGCGATCGTCCTCGGCCAGGTTTTCTTCAGCCCGTTCCAAAGCGGCCGAATGCCGTAACTCCTCCTGGAGGCGATCGCCCGTCACCTGTTCCCGCAGTTCGGTGGCTGCTTCGGCGGGGTGGTTCAACTCTGCTTCGGCCCGCCCCAAGGCAGTCTCGTGTTGATGTTCATCATGTTGCCGTTGCTGGGCGGCTTGCTCTCGGGCCAAATCATCAATGCTGCTCATTGGTTGTCCTTGCCAAGTCTTGACCTTACTCTTTTCTCAGTCTCGCACGAAGCCTCAACCCCGCCGGGAACCGACAGAAAAGTTTGTATTCAGGGCGTGCCTATCAGGGAAATCGTAGAATGTAACAGAATTGATACATTGCGGCAGCGATCGCGCTGGGCCTGACTGAACCTGGCCAAAGGGTTGGTCTTCCTGGGTTCCCTCGGTGCTGCTTGCGTCCCGCTTGCCCCTGCCCACTGGAAAAAGTCATACCAGATGCAGCCAAACCAGGACGAAGGTGAGTACAATGCTGTTCGATGGTTTGTGCCTTGGGCAGGTTACTGGGTCACTGATTTGGTTCCTGGAATTGCCAAAGGCAAGGGCCACCCATTGGTTCATTGCCTCATCCTGTTTTGTTTTTTTACCCATGCGGGTGAGTGCATTCAGCAGGGGTAATAAGGCACACTCGATAGAGCAATGCTGATTTAGAACCGTGGGACAGCAACCGCATGATGTTAGCTGAAAGAATGTCACTCGCTGAAGACTTTTCAGATGCATGGCGCTTACGACTTCAAACTGAACTGCCTGAACAGAGTTCTGCAAGTCGTGAGAGTATCGTTCGTTGGTTGATTGGGGAAGATCCGACTCGGCTGAACCACCTCACCCCAGAGCAACAGGCGATCGCCGAACAAGCGATGGATTACCGTTACCGGATTCTGCGGCAGCGGTATTTGGGCATACCGCCAGAACGAGCCTATAAAGGGTTGATCCAACGGCTCAGTAATTTATTTTTAATCCGAAACAAGATTCGGACGTGGATCGCGCTCTCCCGCGATCGCCAGCGTACCGTTCTGGATGTCTTGGCAGAAATTATTCAAGAGCTGTTGCAGAACGATCGCTACATGCAGCAGCAAGTCAACTGGATCGCCCAATGCACCGACGATCCGCGCCTCCGGAATGCCCTACTCCTCGCCAGCACCGAAGAGTATTGCCTCCGCCCAATTCGGAACCAACCGCTGCTGTGCTACCGCTTTGTCAACTATCTGCGGCGTTCCCAAAAAGGCGGCATGACCCAGGTGCCGGCCAATGACTTTATTCGGTTAGTTTCCCAAGAGGTGGCCCCGGATGATGCGGATGGGGCGGTTAGTTTGTTTGATAATCAAGCCGTGGCAGATTACCAAGAAGCCCAGGCGGCGATCGAACAACAAGAACTGCGCCAAGCTGTGCAGCAGCGCTTTGAGGCGTATTTGATCGAGAAAAAGGTTGATCCCTTAGCGGTGGAATGGCTACGATTGTATCTGCAAGGGCGGACTCAAGACGCGATCGCCAAAGAGTTGAATCTGGAAGTGAAGCAAGTTTATCGCCTGCGCGAAAAAATCACCTATCACGCGACGCGGGTGTTTGCCTCGAAAGCCCACCCTGATCTCATTGCCGCTTGGCTGGGGCATCAGACCGAATAACCCGCGATCGCCACCAATGGGCGATCGCAACTGCATCTCTTCCCCTCATCATCAGGTATCTACGCACCGTCTAGGCCGTGTTGCTGTCCGGCAGGTTGGCGATCGCCCGATCGCGTGCAGCTTGGCTGTCCTTCCCCTCAGTCTCCATATCGCCAGGACGCCCACCCTTTGAAATAATGCGGCGGATTTACAAAGGGTGACCAAATCGACATCGCGCATTAGCATAGTAGACACACAGATGAGTCCCCTTAACTTCTTGCCGTCATGCTCCCTCAGTCTGGTGAACCGCCTCGCCCTCGGCCTTCGTCGTCGGATGACCACGGCAACCAAGAGAAGAACAAGCCTGATTGGACGCGCCACGTTGATGCTGAGTTGGCATTCCGGCTGGTAGACAGCATTCTGCCGTTTGAAGCGTGCTTGTACCATCAAATCTTGCCCTTGTCGTTGGAAGGGAGCCGACTGAAGCTGGGCATGGTCAATATGGATGATACGGCGGCACTGGATTATGTGCGGCGGATTTTGGCCTATATGAATTGTTCCTTGGTGCCGCAACCCATTGCGTCAGATGTCCACTATGCGGCGCTTTCGGCTTATCTGAACTATGCCGATAAGCAAAAAAAAATTGCCAATCCCAATCCCCAACCCGTCGCCCGCCGGATTGCCAAAAAACTTGCCGAACACTCGGCTAAGCGCCCCCCAGAGCCCCCGCCCATGCCGGATGCGGGCACTAATCCGACCTTTGTGGTTGATAGTCCAACCGAGTTACCCCCGACCCCTGCGCGCGATCGCGCCGCCCGCTTGCCAGAAGATGCCACCCATATTGTGGATCTGACGGGGATGCATGGGGCGGAGTTTGGGGAGATGGCGGCCCCACTCCCAGCCGCGCCGCCCAGTCCGGCGGCAGAGTCATTGTCACTCCCTGTGTTGGCGATCGCCCCGCAGCATTTGACCGCCCCTCCAGAGGTGTTGATGTCCCTGCTGCCGCCCCAACTGTTGACTGAACTCCTGGGGCGAATTTTAACCTGGGGCATTGGTCGGCTGTATCTGGCCCGTCAACAACGCTTTGGGCGCATTCTCTGGAGCCAAAATGGCGTGGTGCAGGCTGTGTTAGAAGAATGTTCACTGTCTTTGCTGGAGGCTGTGCTCATCGAACTCAAACACCTTGTGCATTGCGCGATCGCCCCAGTGACCAAGCCCCGCCAGTTTGAACTGGCCCGCCTGTATCAAGGCGAGCAGATTTTGTTGCGGGTGCGGTTCATGCCCGGTGCCCACGGAGAAGAGGCGACCGTGCAGGTGTTGCGGGGAGCGGCGCTCCGGTTTTATCAACAGCAACAACTGGTGGCCCTGGGGCAAGATGTGTTGACGATGGCGCAACAACTCCAGACAAAAGTCATTGAACTGTATACCCAGAGTCATACCCACCACGTTTCCTTGCCCGATCGCTTGGGCATTGTGCCCGAATTGGAAAAAACCTTGAAACTCATTCACTATCAATTGAATGAGGTCAAGTTGTTGCATTTTGATGAGCCTGCCGACAACGACCGCTGATCGGCAACGCAGCCAACAAGCAATTCCTTTTAAGATCTCGTTAGAAGAAATCCCAGCAAAAGAGGGGATTGGTTTTCCAGGCGATCGCCCAATCCTGCAAAACGGCCTCTGGCCCGGTGACTGCGAGTTCGCCTGTCCAGTGCATCGTCACGGGCGATCGCTCCGCTGCAAACAAGGTTGTCAACTGGTCGATCGATAACTGCACCGTGGTTGCGGCTGGCTTCTGGCTGAGCTGCATTTGGCCGTCTGCACACTCAATTGTGGCGGTTTCGGTGCCCAAGACGGGGTCGTGCACCTCTAGGGTGAGGGCAAAGGCGGGGCCGGGTTGGATGGGGCGCAGGGTCAGGGCGGATTGCCAATCGATTAACCGCCACATAAAGCCCCCACCGATCGCCCCAAATTGGTGGAGATAGCCAAACTCGGTTTCTGGGGAAGGGCGCGGCGGGGCCGATCGCTGCTCTAGCACCAAATGGGGGAAGGGATCCTCCCGATCCGTATTCCAAACGGCGATCGCAATTTGATCGCGCAAGGAAGCGACAAACCCCACCAGCCCCCGATAGGCGGCGGGCGATCGCGCAACCCACTCTTGCACGACGACAACCCACTGCCTATCGCTCCACGGTGGTTGCTTAAACTCCAGCACCACGTACCCAGCGAGTTGGCCCTCGTCCATATAGGTATAGATTTCGCGCCCGCCCCGCACGGTCAAAAACTCTGTCCATTGCCCGTCGGCCCGGTGCAACCAGCCATTATGTTTCGGGGCAACATCGGCATACAATGCTTCCAGAGCTGCCCGATCCGCTGCTTGATAGGCGTGAATGTGTTGACGCTCTGGGTACAAAGGCAGGTGTTGGGTGGCGACCCGAAACTGCTGATGATGGCCCACCGTTGCCCAGCCCAACCGCCGATAAAAGCTGTGGCGAAAGGGATACAGCATCGAGAGGGGCATTTGCCGCGATCGCCATTCCCGAATTCCCTGTTCCAACATCCAACGGGCCACCCCCTGACCCCGCCGCTCCAGCGCGACCGCCACCCCCGCCACCCCCGCTAAGGGAAACGGTACCCCCAGGAACCAGGTTTGGAACTGCAACTCCTGCATCCGAGCTGCGATCGCCCCTGTGGCATCAGCTACGACCCACCCCACGCGCTCAGGGGGATTCAACGGCTGAGTGGCAAAGTGTTGTTCCAATTCAGCCAACGGCGTTTGGGGCATAAAGGCTAACCGCGATAGGTTCAAAAACGCGGTGCGATCGCGCTCCTCTGCTTGGCGAAATAACCACTGTGGTTCTACTTGCATCCGTGTTTGTCCTTGATTTCGGTGGCTCTGGGCGGCGGCGTTCTGCTTTGTCGCCAATCCCGCTGACCACTCGCCTGCATCCCGGTACCTGGGATTGGAATCAGTAGCAATCTTGACCCAAGTATGGCAGCATGAGTGGGTGCTGCTCATTTTGTGTTACTCAGCTTTTGATCCCCGTGCAAACACTCACCACAGATTTTCCTTTTCTCGGTAATGAGGTTGCGACTGATTACGCTCAAGCCCGCGTTGTCATTTTACCGATTCCCTTTGAAGCGACAACGACTTATCGTCGGGGATGTGAAAATGGCCCAGATGCGATTCTAGAAGCTTCGCACCAGGTGGAATACTACGATGATGACCACGATCGCGAATTTTGGCCCGTTGGGATCCACACCTATGCCGCGATCGCTGATACCCGATTAGGGCAACCCGTCACTTCAGAGGCCATGCTCCAGACTACGCAAGAGACTGTGGCCCGGCTCATTCAAGACAACAAGTTTGTGATTGCCCTGGGTGGCGAACATAGCATTACTGAGGGGATCGTCGCGGCCTACCAACAGCATTACCCCAACGAACCCTTTACTGTTGTCCAGGTCGATGCTCACGGCGATCTCCGCCACAGCTACGAAGGCTCGATTCATAACCATGCCTGTGTAATGCGGCGGGTGGTGGATATGGGGTTGCCAACGGTGCAAATTGGCATTCGGAGTATTTGCCAGGAAGAAGCGACGTTAATCCGGGAAAAGCACCTCACGGTAATCCGCGCACGGGAAATTGCCCTTGACCCCACTTGGATGGAACGGGCGCTCACGGCGATCGCCACCCCCAAAGTATTTATCACCATTGATTTAGATGGCATTGACCCCACGTTGATGCCCGGAGTGGGTACCCCAGAACCCGGTGGCCTCCACTGGTTTGCCTTGCTCACTTTTTTAGAGCGGATCTTTGAGCGCCATGAAGTGATTGGTGCCGACGTAATGGAACTGGCCCCCATCGCCGATTCCGTCGTTTCCGAATTCACGGCAGCCAAGTTGGTCTATAAACTAATTGGGTATCAGGCCGTTGCACAGCAGTGGTTACACGCAGGATAAACACGATGGGTACAGCAATCGGGGGGTATGCTCCAGATTTTGAGCTGCCGGGGATCGACAATTCCGTTCACCACCTGGCACGCTATTTGCAAAAGTTTCGGGCCGTTGGGGTGGTGTTTATGTGTAATCACTGTCCCTATGTCCAACTTTATTTGGCGCGGCTCAAGGAAGTGCAGGCGGAATTTACGACCCAAGGGTTTACTCTGATTGGCATTAATCCGAATGATGCGGAGCAGTTTCCGGCGGATAGTTTTGACAATATGAAAACTTTTGGGGAAAAGCACACCCTCAACTTTCCCTATCTTCGGGATGTGACGCAAGATGTTGCCCATAGTTTTGGGGCAACCAAAACCCCCCAGGTTTTTCTGATCAACCAAGGGGGCATTCTGTGTTACTCCGGTCAGATTGACGATAACCCCGATCGCCCCGAAGCGGTCAATCATGCTTACTTGCGGGCGGCGATCGCCCAAATTTTGCGTGGCACCCCCGTCACCCCGGCTTCAACCGAGCCAATTGGCTGTTCCATTAAATGGCGCACCTAAGCAACTTATGGCCATTGCTCCCGCCGCTGCCCGTCAGGCAGATTAGACCCGGTGCTGTTGGGGCCTGCCCCCCGGTCTGAAGTCGCGCGGTTTACGGCAGATTGCTGAATTCTCTGAGCTGGGCGGCAGTTTGGCGACCATCCTGGGAACCCTGAATTTATCCTGAGCTTCCTGAAGCGTAGACGAAGGTTTTATTCAGGAGTATCTTTAGGAAGTATTTGGAGCGATGTGTCAACTCATGGGCGTTACCTATCAACGAGTGGTCTTAAAATTAAGCGGCGAAGCCCTCATGGGTGAGTTGCAGTATGGCATTGATCCTAATGTCGTCCAAAGCATTGCTCAAGAAGTCTCCGATGTGATCGCGGGGGGCGTGCAGGTGGCGATCGTCGTCGGCGGGGGAAACATTTTTCGCGGGATTAAAGGGGCCGCAGCGGGGATGGATCGGGCGACTGCCGACTATATCGGGATGATTGCCACGGTGATGAATTCGATGACCTTGCAAGATGCCCTGGAACGGATTGGGGTACCTACACGGGTGCAAACCGCGATCGCCATGCAAGAAGTCGCTGAACCCTACATTCGTCGTCGAGCGATCCGCCACCTGGAAAAAGGCCGTGTCGTAATTTTTGGGGCCGGGTCTGGCAATCCGTTTTTCACAACTGACACCACCGCCGCGCTCCGGGCTGCCGAAATTGGCGCGGATGTGTTGTTCAAAGCCACTAAAGTCGATGGTGTGTACGACTCCGATCCCAGCACGAACCCCAACGCTCGTCGCTATCAAACGTTAAACTATGGCCATGTTCTTACCCAAGACCTGCGGGTAATGGACACGACTGCCATATCCTTATGTAAGGACAACAATATCCCCATCATCGTGTTTGATCTGTCTGTTAAGGGCAACGTTCGGCGTGCGGTGATGGGTGAACAGATAGGAACGCTTGTTGGAGGTTTGTGTGAACTTAGCTGACGTTGAAGGTCATATGCAAAAGTCCGTTGAAGCTACTCAGCGGTCTTTCAACACGATCCGTACTGGACGGGCCAACCCCGCCCTCCTCGATCGCGTCATGGTGGAATACTATGGTGCGCCTACCCCGCTCAAATCTCTGGCAACAATTAACACACCGGATGCCAGTACGATTTCTGTCCAACCCTTTGACCGGGGTAGTTTGGGCCTGCTTGAAAAAGCAATTCAAATGGCGGATTTGGGGCTGGTTCCCAACAATGATGGAGCCATTATTCGGATTAATATTCCCCCCCTGACGACCGAACGCCGGAAAGAATTTGTGAAGTTGGCGGCTAAATTTGCGGAAGAAGGCAAAGTTGCCATTCGGAATGTCCGACGGGATGCGGTTGATGCTGTGCGGAAGCAGGAAAAAGCCAGCGAGATCTCAGAAGATGAATCTCGGGATTTGCAAGATCAAGTTCAAAAGCTGACTGATAAATACACCGCGAAGATTGATGAGTTGTTAGCTGAAAAAGAAAAAGATATCACCACAGTCTAACCCTTGTCCCCACGGATAGAGCCTTGGGACCAGGCTTTTCACTCAGGTTACATTCCCGGAAGCTGACTGCTTGCGGGAATTTTCATATTGCGGGAATTTTTTGTAGAGACATCTAGAGACATCGCAGGGCGACGATGGCAGGGTGGGGCGATCGCCGTTGGTGGCTAAGGGCACCTACCTGGTAGGGGCTGAACTGTTCAACCTTAGGCAAACTGTAAACAGGTCACCTGGTTGGGCCTTTGCCCAGGGGGGGCTGTGGCAGGGCGCACGACATAGGCCACGTGCATGGGATAGCCGCCGGCGTAGATTGCATCAATTCGCTTCAGGGCTACTTCGCGGCTGCTGTAAGCGCAGATTGCTTTTTCTTGCCCGTTGGGATAGCGGATACAAATTTGCCACATCATTGTCAAAACTCCTGCTGAATATTAATCTGCAATTCCCTCAACTTGGCAGCTTGCACAGCGCGTGTCGGGCGCAATGAGCTGGGCCTTGCAGGTGGTGGTACGCTCCCCAAGAAGCTTCACATTGGCTTCTTATCTTCATCAACTTTTTATGGATACATCCTAATCAGCCCTAAAAGATTTTTAATCCGTGCAATCTATGAACTTTAGTTGTTCTGGATTGCAGGGGCATATGGGGATAAATCGGGAGAGCGCGATCGCCCCTCCTGGAATTTACAGAATGGCTACCGGGCTGGTTGGTAGGGCTGGGGTAAATTTACTGAATCTCCAGGGGCGATCGAAATCTGGGCCGTGGCGTTCGGTCTTGACCGCAAGTTCGCTCAACGGTGATTCCGTGGCTCCCACCTAGAAATCAACAAAATATGAAGAAACGTTGAGCCGGGGTGGTGTTTCTGCTGAAGGGGGCTTCAGCCTGGGAATGTCGCTGCTTCGGAGCCTGTGACACAGCTCGCAGGAGCCACAATTTTGATGAGGAGTCCGTAAACGGCTCATGACAACTTGACCAGGCTATGTCAGGCTAGGAAACAACTTTGGTGTCCCGCTTGGCTTGTCTGTCCGTCTTGGGTGTTGGCGAGCGATAACCCTGAAAAGGTGTCAGCGAGGGCCAAAGGGGATTCGGGGGCGATCGCGGGAGGACTCCCTTTCGCGCTGGTGCCGGGATGGCTGACTCTGTTCAGTGCTGACCACGTTCAACAGAATGCGACCCAAGGTTTTGGGTATTCCGGGGTAACACCATTCGCCCGTCACCATTCCACTGTCTGTCGTTTCATTCGTCTGTCGTTTCATTCGTCTGTCGTTTCATTCGTCTGTCGTTTCATCAGTCCCATTGAAGCTGGCATTTTGAAGGAGATTCCTGCTATGGCATTTGACTGTATTGTGGTTGGGGCTGGCCCTGCTGGCGCATCTGCGGCTTACCATTTGGCCAAGCGGGGGCGTTCAGTGCTGCTGTTGGAAAAACAGGCTTTACCCCGTTCCAAGCCCTGTGCGGGTGGGGTGTCTCCGGCGGTGGCCCAGTGGTTTGATTTTGATTTCTCTCCAGCGATCGCCAGTCAGATCAGTACAATTGCTTACACCTTCAAGTTGGAGGATCCAGTCACCGCCACCCTTGATGGTCTGGAACCCATGTGGATGGTGCAGCGGGATGTCTTTGACCATTTCATTGTGCAGCAGGCCCAACGGCAAGGCGCAGAACTCCGAGATAATACGGCAGTGAATGGTGTGGCGTGGCAGGGCGATCGCTGGCAGGTGAATACGGCAAATGGCCCCGTGGAAGGAACCTATCTGATTGCTGCTGATGGGGCAGAAGGCCCGATGAGTCAGTGGTTGGGGTTTAAGGACGTGAAACACCGGGTGGGCGCAGTCTTGGAAGTTCCGGCCCCAGCGGGTACTGCAAACCAAGCCACCTTTGACTTTGGCGTGCTCAAAAATGGGTATGTTTCCTGTTTCCCCAAGGGCCAAAGCTATTCTGTAGCCGGGGCAACGTTTCGGGGAGGCGACGGGACAAATCTGACTCCCGTTTTGCAAGACTATGCGGCGCAAGCGGGCCTCGACACTAGCCAGAGTACCCTCAAAACCCATGCCCTCCGTTTGTGGGATGGAGATAAAAAGCTACACACGCAAAATGCCCTCTTGGCCGGGGAAGCCGCCAGCATTGTTGATCCCTTAATTGCAGAAGGAGTGCGCCCAGCGATGTTTACGGGGGTGAAAGCGGCAGAAGCGATTGACCAGGCGATCGCAGGGGATATCAATGCGCTAGAGCACTATACCAACCTCATCCACAATGAGTGGGGCTCAGATATGGTGTGGGCCCAGCGCATCGCCGGCGCGTTCTATCGATTTCCGGGCCTGGGTTACAAACAAGGCATTAAACGACCCGCCGCAACAATGTACTTCTGCAAGATCCTTTGTGGTGAAATGCGGTATTCCTACATTGCGAATACGGCCATCAAACGCTTGAGCGGTGGGCTGATTCCTGGTCGGGGCTAAGGCCGAGTCTGCGGCTGACCCAACGAATCAGTCTGCGTTGGAGACGGGCCTTCCCGCCATGCCCAGCACTGCAAAGCTTCCCAGGCCATACTTCCCCATCCTGGGAGCCTTTCCAGAGAGCAACGATGCGGGCGGTGCGGCTGGGGCTTGTGGCGTTTACCAGACGGTGACGGGCTGATGGGTGGCTCTGGCATCGCCTGGGTCAGCACCCGTGAAGCAGAACTAAACCGCTGTTCATTCCTTATCCCAATTGCAAGAACTTATGCCGCAACCTCCGTGAAAACCACTGACCCGGTACGCGGAAGGGGGCGATCGCCAGTATGATGACGAAGATAGGTTGCCCTGACTCCATTGCTGAACCGTTCATGCTAAAGCGGATTGCTGAAAACTGGCCGCAAATTCGGCCTCGCTTAACGCCCTATTTCTTTCTATTCCCCGCCTTAGTCATGTTGGGGCTGACCGTGTTTTATCCCGCTTTGCGGGCGTTTTACCTCAGCTTTACTCAGTATGAATACGACCTGACGGCCCCCCCTGTGTGGATTGGGCTGCAAAACTTTCAGCGCCTTTGGCGTGATCCCATCTTTTGGCAAACCTTTCGGAATACCCTCCTCTATCTGGCTTGTGTCGTGCCGATTTTGGTCACGGTGCCCCTTATGCTGGCAATTTTGGTTAACCAAAAACTCCGGGGGATTCACTGGTTCCGTGTTGCCTACTATGTCCCTGTCGTGATTTCGATGGTGGTCGCGGGCATTGCCTGGAAATGGCTCTACGCTGACACTGGCTTGCTCAACCAACTGTTGCAGGCGCTGCGGTTGCCATCGGTGCCCTGGCTGACCAGCCCCAATTGGGCCATTTTTAGCGTGATGGCCGTCACCATCTGGAAAGGGTTGGGGTATTACATGGTGATTTACCTGGCGGGTTTACAAGCCATCCCAGCAGATTTGTATGAGGCTGCGGCGATTGATGGCTCGGATGGTTGGCGCAAACATTGGGATATCACTGTTCCGCTGATGCGACCTTATTTATTTCTCGTGGCAGTGATTTCAGCTATTTCTGCGACCAAGGTGTTTGAAGAGGTGTATGTGATGACGCGGGGCGGCCCGAACCACGCCTCCGAAACGATTGTGTATTATCTCTACAACAAAGCGTTTGGTGAGTTGGAAATCAGCTATGCCTGCACGATTGGCCTGATCATGTTTTTGATTATTTTGGGGTTATCACTGGTGCGGTTAGCGGTAGAAAAACTGGCAAATGCTGCGGATACGGTGTCGCGCTCGGCGTAGATTGAGGGGGTGAGACTGAAGGACTGGGGCGATCGCTCGCGGTTAGCCCTGAAGTTAATGTTCTGCCTCACACTTAATTAACGGTATTGGAAATCTTGCGGTTCATCAAAAGAGCCACAAGACATTTCTTGGCGTCTTCCTCAATACAACTCAAGGGCATTACGCTCGATGGATTTGTGGCGGTGGTTGACGCAAGTTAACCGTTTTTATGGAAGAATAACATCTTGATACGTTGCTAATCTTTACGCCTAATTTTGACGCAAGCAAATTCTGGTCGCTATTCACAGCAGCAAGACTCTCCACTGCAACAAGTGTTGTTTGTCCTGCCAGTTTTTAATGATTGGCGGTCGTTAACAACGCTGCTTGAACAGTTGGATCAGGCGATCGCGCCGCACGCCATCCAAGCTGGAATCTTAGCCATTGACGATGCTTCGAATTTGCCGGCCCACGGTAATTTACACTGCACAAACTTTCAGGCCATTGAATACGTCAATATCCTTAAATTGAAGCGGAATTTGGGGCATCAACGGGCGATCGCGATCGGCCTTGCTTACGCAGAAGCCCACTATCCCACTGATATGGTTGTGGTCATGGATAGTGATGGAGAAGATACCCCACAAGATGCAGTTCGTCTGATTTATGCCTGCGAAGAAATGGCCTGTCAAAAAATTGTATTTGCCCGTCGCAGTAAGCGATCGGAGTCATGGCCATTCCGATTTTTTTACCAGGTCTATCGCCGCGCTTATCGCCTGTTGACAGGGTTTGATATCCAAGTTGGAAATTTCAGTATTATTCCAGTTCAGTTGTTGGGGCAAGTTGTGGTTGTCTCGGAAATTTGGACACATTATGCTGCTGGAATTTTAAAAGCAAAATTGCCCAGTATTGATATTCCAACCTGTCGTGGTTATCGCTATCACGGTCAATCAAAAATGAATTTTGTGAGTCTTGTTACTCACGGTTTAAGTGCGATTTCAGTCTATGGAGAAGTGATTGGAGTCCGATTTCTAGTAGCTTCTTTTGGGCTGATTTTTTTGACAATTCTTGGCCTGATTGCAGTGCTTGTCATTCGCTTTACGACAACTTGGGCAATTCCAGGTTGGACTTCTTATTTGGTGGTAACGCTGATTGCTGTGATCTTACTTATCTTTATTATTGCCTTGTCGTTTATCTTTTTGATCTTGAATGGTCGCAATAATATGAATTTCTTGCCAGTTCGAGATTATCATCATTTTGTGTTAACTCTAGACGAATTCTTTCATCAGTCTCGCAGCTATGAAAAAATATAGTTATGTTGGTTCCGAATTAGAATTATTTCGGGCTGCCAAAAATTGGAAACAGTACTACTACAAAATGCTGCGCCCTTACTTAGGGTCAGAGGTTTTGGAAGTGGGGGCTGGTATGGGTAGTACGACTCAAGTTCTGTGCCAGCAACCTCATCGGCGCTGGGTTTGCCTCGAACCTGATCCTAATCTGATTAGCCTTCTCAATCAGGAAGCAAATTTACCGAATGTATGCGAAATTCGGCAAGGTTTTTTGACTGATTTGTCAACGGATGACTACTTTGATTCGATTCTTTATATCGATGTTTTAGAGCATATTGAAGACGATCAAGCCGAAATATATCGGGCTGCATCACGGTTGAAACCAGGTGGTGTTTTAATTGTTTTGTCTCCAGCCCATCAATGGCTTTTCTCACCCTTTGACCAGGCAATTGGTCACTACCGCCGATACAACCGCTCAATGCTCCGACACCTGACAGTGAGTGATCTCAAAATTGTGAGTCTAAAGTATTTAGATTCAGTGGGGTTGATAGCTTCTCTAAGTAATCGCTGGTTGAAGCAGAAAATGCCAACTCAGGGCCAAATCCAACTTTGGGATACTTTGATGGTGCCCTTGTCAAGAGTATTTGACCCAATCTTGCAATATGCGATCGGGAAGTCAATTATTGCGGTTTGGCGGAAAGAATAAGCTGCGATCGCCGATTTATAATTCACAAGTTGGATGAAATGTTAAAAGAATTATCACGATCTAAATCTGGATTTTTGCCTCAGCTTCCACTATTTATTGCGTTTTGCGTCGCTCTTGCACCTGTCGTTTTTATGGGGCATTTTATTTTAACGAATGCTGTGAACGTTCCATACTGGGATGAATGGGGCACACCTGGACAGGATTTGGTTCTAATCACAGAAGGTAAGTTCTCCCTGGCTGATTTAGTGGATCAAGCAAATGAAAGTCGCCCTGTTTTTCCGCGCATCATTCTCCTCATTTTTGCCTATCTATTTGGTTGGAACACGACCCACGGAACCCTAATTAGCTTTGTGCTAGTTTGCTTGATTTCCTCGGGACTTTGTCTGTTAGGACGAATCACTGTTAAGGGAACGATCTATCAGCAGATTAGCCTTCTACTTTTGGTGAATCTCATTCTCTTTAGTCCGATTCAATATGCGAATTGGATGATGGGGTTGCAACTAATTTGCTTTATGCCCATTGCTTGTATTTTGGGCGGCATTCTTGTTGCTTACTCTCGCTTGAAAGCATCCCTTAAAACACTATTGCTGATCTTGCTCTGTACCCTTAGCACTTTTTCTTATGCGAATGGAATGCTAGCCTGGTTGCTGGTTTTCCCCTGTGCTTTGATTGTGACTAGATTACAGGCGAAACAGAGGATAAAAGAACAACTCTGGTTAGTATTGGGTGGTGGGCTGGGTTGTTTGCTGAATCTAGCCTTGTATTTTTATAACTATCAAAAGCCATCGAATCATCCAAGCTTTTTCGTCGCGCTGGAACAGCCATGGCAAGCTGTTTTATTTTTATTTGCATTTCTAGGTAATTTTTTAAGTCCTGAGCATTTGCCGATCGCCATCAATGTTGGTGCAGGGCTATTAACTTTATTTTTTTTGGTGACTTTATATGTTCTAATTCACTGGAAAGATCAGGAACTTTGGTTACAAGTCATAGGCTGGTTTACGATCGCCACTTATTCTATTGTGAGTGCGCTGGTAACCACTTCTGGACGGTTGGGGTTTGGCTTGGGGGCCGCAATGCCCTCTCGCTACACAACATTTTCGCTGTACCTTGGCATTGCTTTAATCTATTTAATCTTTATTGTTTTTGGTCATGCTGTGCAGCGGGGTTATTTCCCAAAAATGTTTGTTGATTCAGGCGTGTTTATTTGGCTGTTAGTTGCGTTAGCCACGTTGAATGGGTTGGCTTATTGGTCGGGGATTGACCGCATGACGACCTTGAATCGCGATCGCTTGCAGGCCAAGGCCAGTCTACTTTTTGTGAATGTGGTGGATGAAAGTTCGGTTATTACTCAGAATTTATATCCTGATTTTGAGTCTGCTAAAGCGATCGCAATGCAACTAACCCAAGCTAAGGTTATGCAGCCGCACTTAGTTGAAACCTCGAATTTAGTTGAGTTAGTAAAACAAGGGAATAATGAGACAAACTATCGTGGTTTTTTGGATCGGATTCTGCGGGTAAATGAACAGGAAGTTAGAGTTTTGGGATGGGCGGTTGACGCTCAACAAAAGCACGCTGCCGATGCTGTTATTTTAGGGTATGAAACGGAACCAGGCAGTGTAAAACCCGTTGCGATCGCGCGGGTTGGGGAACCTTCTCCAGATGTGGCTGTTAACTTACCTAATCCGGCTTATGGCTATGTACGTTGGAGCAAAACATTGCCGCTGAAAAAGCTTCCGAAAGGGAAGGTCAAGATTAGTGCCTGGGCTTTTGATACAACCACTGGCGATCTGTTTCCATTGCAAGAAACTAGAACAATCTGGAATGCAGCACCAGTATCAGAAACTGAATCCGAGGTGCAAGAATAGACCTTAAACGGAAGAAACAAGGGCTTCAATATCGGCGATCGCGGTGGGTAACTCGGCAGTGAGGACTTCGGCCCCGGTGGGGGTGATCAGCACGTCGTCTTCAATCCGAATGCCGCGTACATCCTGAAACTCGGCTAAACGCTCCCAATTCACAACGGTTTGATAGCGATCGCGCCGTTGGGGGTCGGCCAGTAAGGCAGGGACTTGATAAAATCCTGGTTCAATGGTGACGAGCATTCCGGCTTGGAGGGGGCGATCGAGCCGAAGATAGCCGAGGCCAAAGCGATCGCTGCGGGTGCGGCCCAGTGCATAGCCCGCCAGGTCGCCCAAGTCTTCCATATCGTGGACATCCAACCCCAGAAGGTGGCCGATGCCATGAGGAAAGAACAGCGCATGGGCATCCATCTCGACTAGATCGGCAGGATTGCCCCGCAAAATACCCAAATCAACCAGTCCCGTGGCGATCGCGTGGGCAGCTAGGAGGTGAATTTCGCGATACTCAACACCCGGTTTGAGCGCTGCAATACAAGCATCGTGGGCCGCAAGCACCACAGCATAGATGGCCCGTTGGGTGGCGGAAAAGCGCCCGGATACTGGCCATGTGCGGGTAATATCGGCGGCCCACCCGGTGGAAACTTCGGCTCCAACATCGGCCAAGAGCAAATCCGTTGAGGCGATCGCATGGTGATAGTGGTTGTTGTGGAGCACTTCGCCATGCACCGTCACAATGCTGGTATAGGCGGTGGTGGCGTTGTGAGCCAGGATGACAGCTTCCATTACCGCGCGAATGTCGGCCTCGGTTTTGGCGGTGGGGGTGGCTCGCATTCCGGCTTGGTGGGCTTGGACGCTGATGTGGGCGGCAGTCCGCAGTTCGGCGATCGCGGCGGCATCGTGGCACAGGCGGAGGGTGGCGATCGCCAGGGCTAAGTCTCGGTCTTGGCCTGCGGGGGCTGAGGCTGGGGGCACTGGGCGCTGCAAGGTGTGGTGTTGGTGGGCGCGGGTTGTCCCATCTTGCACGGCGATGGTGGCGCACCCTGGCCCCTGGGTGGCTAGCTCATCCAAGGGATAGGCGGCATCTGCGCCAATGTGTTCCGCGATCGCGGCTCGACTGGGGGTTGCCCCATGCCACAACGTGCTGGCCGGACTGGCCTCATCCATAAACAGGATAAGCTTGCCCGCCTCTAACCGAATCGCGGCATTTTCCAACGGGAGGCCAGCGAAGTAAAGAAAGTGGCTGCTGGCCCGAAAAGGATAGGTATTCGCGGGAAAATTGCGACTGCTACTGCCCCCGGCCCAAAGCATGACCGGAAAATCCACCAGGTTGGCGAGGCGATCGCGCCGTTGCTTGAGGGTATTTGCCAACGTCTGTGCTTGTTCCAGCATGGGTTTTCTGCGTTCTTCTCGTCATACTTGTTTTCATCCTAGCCTGTCTGTGGGGGGCGGTTGTGCTGGGATAACCCCAGTCGGCGCGATCGCGGTGCAACTTCCAACCCAGGCCCGCTTCCTGCTAGGATCTACCTATGCCAACCATCGATTTGCAAGGCGTGACCTGCGCCTACGACCTGACTCCGCCGATTGCTGCTACTGCCCCCCTGGTTTTCGTGCATGGCTGGTTACTCAGTCGGCATTATTGGAAACCTGTGGTCGAGCGTCTGGCGGCTCACCATCAGTGTTTGGCCTACGACTTGCGGGGCTTTGGTGACTCGACGCTCCCTGCCGTGGGTCTACAGCCGCGATCGCCCAGAGGTTACAGTTTGGCCGCCTATGCCGAAGATTTGCATCAACTTTTGGAGCATTTGGGGTTGTCTGAGGTGTGGTTGGTGGGGCACTCGCTGGGTGGGAGTATTGCGCTGTGGGGCGCGGCCCAGATGAGCGATCGCGTCAAGGGCGTGATCTGCGTGAATGCAGGCGGCGGTATTTATCTCAAAGAGCAGTTTGAACAATTTCGGGCGGCTGGACGGCAAATCGTGAGGCTGCGGCCCAAGTGGCTGAAACATTTGCCCCTGGTCGATCTGCTGTTTACCAGGGCGGGGGCAGTGCAGCCGTTGGCGCGATCGTGGGCCAGACAACGGTTAGTCGATTTTGTCACAGCTCATCCCGAAGCGGCCTTGGGAGCGTTGCTAGAATCCACGACGGAACCAGAGGTTCATCGACTGCCCCAAATTGTGGCTCAGTTGGAGCAGCCCACCTATTTCATTACGGGCGATCGCGACCCGATTATGGAACCGCAGTACGTGCGGCATCTGGCCAGTTTTCACTATCTGTTTGGTGACGGTGGTGAAAATGTGGTGGAAATCCCCAACTGTGGTCATCTGTCCATGCTGGAGCATCCTGACATTGTGGCGACGACGATTCAGACCATTGTGACGAATGCTCGCGCTCGCGGGGCGATCGCCAATTCGGCTCTTTCCTAGGGCCAACCGTTCAGCCTGGATAGTGCTTTGGGTACTCTGAACTAGATCATCTTGGGAGTGCGTCATGCTGGCTCGGATTTGGAGTGCATCGCTCGTTGGGATTGACGCTGTAAAGGTCGGGGTAGAGGTTGATATTGCGGGAGGGCTACCGGGAATCGTGGTGGTTGGGTTGCCGTCGCAAGAGGTGCAAGAGTCGAAGGAGCGCGTGCGAACGGCGGTGAAAAATTCGGGTTTTGCCTTTCCCATGCGGAAAATTGTGGTAAACCTGACCCCGGCGGATTTGCGGAAGGAAGGCCCCAGTTTTGATTTGCCGATCAGCGTGGGGATTTTGGCCGCAGCGGAACAAGTGAAGGCCGATCGCCTGGACGAGTTGCTGTTTCTAGGGGAAGTGTCGTTAGATGGCAGTCTTCGGCCTGTGGCAGGGGTGTTGGCGATCGCCGCTGCCGCCGCAAAAATGGGGATCAAAGGCTTAGTTGTGCCTGCGGACAATGTGCGAGAAGCCGCCGTCGTGCAGGATTTGGCTGTATTTGGTTTCAAGCACCTCGCGGAAGTTAGTGACTTTTTGAATGCGCCGGAGCAATATACCCCGGCCCAGGTGAATGGCTTTGCCGAGTTGGAACGGAGTTGTTTTGCGGGGCCAGACCTGCAAGAAGTCAAAGGCCAAGCCCACGCTCGGCGGGCACTGGAAATTGCCGCAGCAGGCGGGCACAACTTGATTTTCGTTGGTCCTCCGGGTAGTGGCAAAACCATGTTGGCGCGGCGATTGCCCTCGATTTTGCCCCCGATCTCTTTTGCCGAATCCCTTGAAGTGACGCAGATTCATTCCGTGGCGGGCTTACTGAAGGATAAGGGTTCCCTGGTGACGACGCGCCCGTTCCGCAGTCCCCATCATTCGGCTTCGGGGCCTTCACTGGTGGGGGGTGGCAGTTTTCCCCGTCCCGGCGAAATTTCTCTAGCCCATCGGGGAGTGTTGTTTTTGGATGAACTGACGGAGTTCAAGCGGGATGTGTTGGAGTTTTTGCGCCAACCCCTGGAGGATGGACACGTTACGATTTCGCGCACGCGCCAGTCGGTGTCGTTTCCGGCTCAGTTTACGCTAGTGGCGAGTACTAATCCGTGTCCCTGTGGGTTTTATGGGGATACGGTGCAAGCCTGTACGTGTACGCCGCGATCGCGGGAGCAATATTGGGCACGGTTATCGGGGCCGTTGATGGATCGGATTGATCTGCAAGTGGCCGTCAATCGGTTGAAGCCGGAGGAAATTACTCAACAACCAACGGGCGAAAGTTCCGCTGCCGTGCGTGATCGCGTGCAACAGGCGCGGGAACGAGCCCAGACTCGCTTTACGGGGACAGACCTGCGCTGCAATGCAGAAATGCAAGCCCGCCAATTGCGCCAGTGGTGTCCGTTGGATGAGGCCACGCGGAATTTGCTAGAGATGGCCATTCGGAAACTGGGCTTATCTGTGCGGGCGAGCGATCGCATCCTCAAAGTCGCGCGCACCATTGCGGATCTTGCGGGCGATGACCACCTCCAAGCGGCCCATGTGGCCGAGGCAATTCAATACCGCACGATCGACCGAATGCAATAATGCTGATCAGGGGCGGGGGCGTGCCAAGGGTGCGATCGCTCAACCTGTTTATTGCCTCGCTTGTTTACGGCCTTCAGTCTATTGATTTTTTATCCTGCAATCCTTCATGCAAAACTCGTCTCTTCCTTCGGTGTTGACCCAACCCCAACCTGGCTCTGACCCTACTATGCCTGCTCGTGATATTCGGTTATTGGTGCTGGATATTGATGGCACGATCGCGGGGCAGTCCAATGAGATTCGCGACCCTGTAAAGCAAGCGGTCAAAGCGGCACAAGCCAAAGGGATTCACGTCGCGATCGCCACTGGCCGGATGTACCGTTCAGCGTTGCGGTTTTACACGGATCTGGGGGCAACTCTACCATTGATGGCCTATCAGGGGGCTTTGATCAAAGACCCCAGCACGGATCAGATTCATCGCCATTGGACAGTGCCTCGTCGGTTTGTGGCAGAACTGTTGGATTATTTTGAGCAACCTCATCTCCGCGATCGCCTCTCGGTGCATTTTTACATCAACGATGAACTGTACGTCCGGGAGGTGAGTCCGGCGACAGAGGCGTATTTGACCCGCTCCACGGCCCAGGCGATCGCCGTGGGGGATCTGCGTTCCACGTTGGATCAGGAACCCACGAAGGTGTTGGCCTTAACGGAGGATAGTGCGCTGATTGATGACATGTTAGACAGTTTGCGCCAGCGCTACTTACCAGCAGAGCTATATCTGACGAAATCGCTAGCCACGTTTTTTGAGGCGACGAATCCCCTGGTGAATAAGGGAACAGCAGTGCGTTACCTGGCAGAAGAGTATTTGGGCTTACAACCAGACAATGTGATGGTGGTGGGCGACAACTTTAACGATTTAGAGATGATCCAGTACGCGGGGATTGGCGTGGCGATGGGCAATGCGCCAACCGCAGTCCAAGCGGCAGCAAACTGGGTTGCCCCTGATGTGGAGGAGGATGGTGTAGCAGCAGCGATCGCAGAGTTTTTGCTGTAGCGATCTGGCTGTCCTCATGCCTAGATGAAGAACGCTAATTAACCTTTATGCACACCAGGAGGCCCTAACGGCGGCGACGTTTGGGTGGTACGCCGCTGAGTTTCAGCACATCCGCAAAGCTGGCACAGTAAGTCGGTAAGCCGTAGGTGCTGGGTGTGACTGGGTTTTGGTGCACAAAATGGCGGTAGCGCATGGCAAAGCGATCCCAGGCTTCGATTTTGATCCGAAGGAGATTAAAAATAAAGTCGAGCAATCGTTGGGTGAGGGGAATGCGGAAGTAAATCCGTTTGTGTAGGTAGGCACAGGCTTCTTCGATCGCTTGATTGGCGCTCACCGGGGGGTTGCCCAAAACCACTTGCTGGGAATCATCGACCTGTTCTGGATGCTCGATCAGATAACACACCACCTGCGCCACATCTTTGGCATGGATATAGTGGAAGGTGGCATCAATACTGAAAAAGCGGAGCAGATTAAGCCACTTGGCTTCTTTGGTAATGCCCGATGAAATATGAGACCAGGGTTTCTGGGCGTCGCCTCCGAGCAGCAAGGTGGGATACAACGTCACCACGTTCGGCGCGATCGCCAGTTTGGACAATTGCCGATAGCAGACGTATTTTGAGCGGACGTAATCGGTCCCAATTTCCCCTGCTTCTTTCAGCGGTTGGTTATTGCGATCGAGAATACTCGCCGTTGAGAAGTAAAAGACCTGCTGACAGACATCTGGATCCAGCAAATTCAATAACCGAATTGTTTTCACCACGTTGATGTCAAAGACTTCCTGCGGCCCCCCCCAGGAGGTGGCCGTTAAGATGGCGCAATCGATCGTTTTGAGCAAATCACTAAATTGCTCAATTTCTTGCATATTGCCCTGCAACACGGTGATGCCGGGTCGAACGTTGCAATCGATCTTGAGTTTGCCTGGATCTCTGACCAGCAAAAACAACTCGTAGTTGGTTTCTTGAATTAGGGCTTCGACTAAATAGTGGCCGATACAACCACTCGCTCCAGTCACAAAAATCCGTTTGGATGTCATCGGACGCTTAGGATGAATAGCAGGATTTGGGTCTTTAGGTTAAGGCGTTTGGCGATCGCCAGGAGCATGAAGTCACGAGAGTCAAACCACACAAGGGCTTCCCTCGCTACCTTATACCAAACGTTCGCCATGATCCGTGACACCAACTGCCAAACTCCGTTACGCATGAATGGCAAGAAGCTGATCAGCCTGCTTGGCAGTTTCGAAGAAGAAAGCAGCGTTCTCCTCGGGCGTGTTTGGCAGAATACCATGACCCAGGTTCAGAATATGCTTCCATCCACCCGCTTTGCGGATCGTGTCTAAAATGCGCTCTCGAATGAAGTCTTTAGAACCAAACAGTGCGCACGGATCAACGTTTCCCTGTACCCCGATTGTTGAACCTAGCCGCTGACGAGCTTCCGCCATGTCAACAGTCCAGTCAACACTTACGATGTCAACTCCTGATTGCCCCATGCGCTCCAATACGCCGGCGCTGCCGCTGATGTAAAGAATGAGGGGGGTGTCAGGATGCGTTGCTTTAACTTGCTGGACGACGCGCTGCTGGTAGGGCAGGGCGAAGGTGTCATAATCTTGAGGACTCAGTTGCCCTGCCCAAGAATCAAACATTTGAACAACTTGCGCGCCAGAGTCGATTTGGTAGCGCACGTAGGTGGCGATCGAGTCGGCTAAGTGGCCCAAAAAGGCATGGAGCATTTCTGGCTCGTTGAAGGCCATGCTCTTAATCGTGGCGTAGTCTTTGGAGCTTTTCCCTTCGATGGCGTAAGCGGCCAAGGTCCAGGGGGCACCTACAAACCCCAAGACGGTGGCGGTGTTGCCGACTTCTTGGCGCAAGGTTTGCAAAATCTGCCGGATGAAGGGCAAGGATTCTTCGGGTTCCAGGGGGCGCAGTTGCTTTACCTGGTCGAAGGTGCGAATAGGGGGATCGATAATTGGCCCGCGGCTTTCGATGATGTCGAAGGGAATCCCCATGCCGGGAAGGGGGGTTAAAATGTCGGAGAAGAGGATAACTCCGTCGGGCTGGAAGGCCCGGTAGGGCTGGAGCGAGATTTCAATCGCCAGGTCGGGGTTCTCGGAGCGATCGCGGAAGGAGGGATATTTTTCTCGTAAATCGCGATACACCTTCATGTACCGTCCAGCCTGTCGCATCATCCACACAGGCGGGCGGTCTAGCGTTTCACCGCGAGCAGCTCTCAGTAAGCAAGGCACCTGGCTTGACCCGGTCATCTAACTCTCGTCCTATCATTCATAATTACGGCGCACCTGTTAGCTTACCATTCGAGGATGACCGTTTTGTCCTGTTTTCCTAGTTCCTGCTGAGAAAAGTTGGATTGACTGGGGCGATCGCGCGGTTGGGCTGGCAAGGGGGCGACCCTTTGACGGTCTTTCCCCCTCTGCGACATCAGGCGATAGTGGCGGCGATCGCCTACTTTTTCAATAGACAGATACCACCCACGCTAACTGCACAGTCATTGGCTGTACCTGTGGTCGCCCCGGCTTTATTTAGCCCCCCGGTTTGCTCATCGAAGGTGTATTCGCCTGCTGCGATTAAGCGATTGGGGTTTGCGCAGTATTGATACAGTTGCCCCCCTTCTGGGAAATTCACGACCACATAGCGATTCCGCGCTGCAGGGCAGTTATCCAACACGTTGAGTCCATATTCTTGCAGCAACATTTGCTTGCGGGTCGCTGCTTTTGGATCGACGGGAATCGTGGGGGTGGTGGTGGTGGTGTCGGCTGCAACTAGGCGATCGGCGGCGGGGTCGTACCGATAACTCCCAGCTTTGACATACCGGGTTGGTTGGGCACAGTAGGTGTAGTCCCGGTTGTCTTGGGGATCGGTGGTGACAATCTGAACGACGGAAGTGGCCGGTGAGGGGCAATTCTCGAGCAGATTGAGTTGGAGCTTGGAGGCAAGCATGTCGCGCCGGGAGTCTACTAATTGAATGCTTTTGGTGTTGGTGTTGTAACTGTAAACACCGGGTTCAATATCACGGGTGCAGCGTTCTTCGGTTCCAATCTGAATTTTGGCCACTCGGGGAACGCCACAGCCAATCATGCGTAATTTCAGGATATCGGTCATGACTTGATCGGCTTGCCCCATTGGTTGGCTGGGAACGGTGGTGCTGGGGGCTTGCATCCCATTGAAAGCCAGGGTGTAACGGCCCAGAGTGTTGTTTTGGCCTAAAACCAGGAGGCGATAGGTGCCGGTTTGGGGGACTTGGTAGCGAAAATTGCCCGGTTGGTTGTTGAGTGCTACTTGGCGACCCGTGGGATCGAAGAGGACAAGAATGGGTTGTAGGGTGCTGCCATCTTCGGCTTGAACAGTGATGGTGATGGTTTCGCCTTGTTGGGCGCTAAAGGTGTGGTCTTCGCCCCGGGCGGTCATGCTGGTTCCACGGGTTCCGGTGGTGCGATAGCGATATCCCGGAGAGGAGGAGCGGATGTAACCCTCGATTTTGGCTCCATTGTTCAACGGGACGCTGGTGGCGTGGGGGGCGATCGCGCCCAAGGTTAGGGCTGCTACTGTTGTCGCCACCGCTAAAGTGTGCAACATGGAACGGGTCATCGTTTGAGTCATGGAAAAGTCGCCTCTTGACGTGAAGAACTGCTAGTGTGCGGGCTGCAAAGGAATGGGGACGGGGCTGGTGCGGGCTATCTGCATTGATTTGAGCGCGATCGCGCTCAACTAATCCCATTGCCTTTGGGGCACGCCAATCCTAGTTATCCCCCCAAACTGCCTTTGCCAACGCCGTTGCCCTGAGCATTGGCGCAAAGACTGTACAGGTGAGTTTGGGGGGAGATGGGGCCAACCGTGACGTTCCCCACTCGACCAAGCGTGTAACCACACGATCGCCTGGAGAATGGCTGATGGGCCTGAACCTTATGTTATGTGATGGGGCCAACGGATTAATGGCAGTCAGAGGATAATCTCTTTTTAGAAGAAACTATTGGCCGCCACGCCGATCGCCCCATCTGCTGATTACTCACCGGACGCTGTGGCCCTCAAGATAAGGAGCCTGCTCGGCGATCGCCGCCGGGGCTTCAGCCTCAGTAACTACGGGTGGATAACGTGAACAATGGGATAGGGCCTTGGGATTGCCCATTGTGCGTCAGCCTTTGCCCAATGGGGCTTGCAGCACAACTCACCCCGATTGTCGCGATCGCCCAAAGGCGGTGGCTGGTCAGGGGGAGAGCGCAATTTCACAGTACGACGACGACCCCAAACAGAAGTTCCCGCCGAAGAAAGATTTCTGTGCGGGGGTGGTACGTCGGTTAGAAATCATCAAAAGATGACCCACAGTGCTGTGGGCCAAGCTCTGGTGTCAGGACAAGGTGATTCGGGGGGAAGCCAAATGCGCGATCGCCCCCCGTTGCCCAGCCCTGGCTAGTAGGCTCCGTTGTCCTTCGGGAACACGACTACGCCAATCGTTTTGACCACAATCCACAAATCCATCCAAAGGTTGCGGCAGTTGGTGTAATAGACATCAATCTGCACCCGTCGGGGATAGGGAATGTTGTTACGACCTGAGACCTGCCACAAGCCAGTGATCCCAGGGCGCGTCGTCAACACGCGGTCAATATACTTGCCGTACTTGGGTAATTCCTCGACGACTAGGGGGCGTGGCCCAACCACACTCATATCCCCCATCAACACATTCCAAAATTGAGGAAATTCGTCGAGGCTAGTAATTCTGAGAAAGCGACCGATCCAGGTAATCCGAGGATCTTTTTTGAGCTTGAAGTTTTCTAGAAACTCCCGCCTGGTTCGGGGCGAGGTTTCCATAATCTCCAACAGCACCTCGTCTGCGTTCTCCACCATTGTTCTGAACTTGATGCAGTCAAACCGCCGATAGTTCCGCCCAACTCGCTCCTGCGTGTAAAACACAGGGCCGGGAGAACTCAAGGCAATGAGCAAAATCAGTAACAGATAAAGGGGGGAAAAAACAATCAGAACGGTCAACGAAAACACTATATCGAATAGTCGCTTGGCAGATTCGCCATGCAGGGAATCTAACAAGAATGGCAAAATACCACGCTTGAGAATTGCACGAAGCGATTTGCCGGAGACGAGTTGACTTTCCGCAGTCATTTTACTCCTTGCGTATCCACACCACACACAGTCCTGATCATAAAGCCACTGACCACTTCTACGCCCTTTTTGATCTGAATTCAGTAAAAAAATCATGGGTCAGGGCCGAAATTGCAAGTTTACTTGAACCGTTCAGTCTGGAACTCGTGGTAACAGCGCTCTAAGTGGTTCAGGTATTGTTGCCGAAAGACCTCTGGGCTAAAGGTCAATGCGTGCGATCGCACTACTTCTGGTTTGACTTGGGGTTGGCACGCTTCAAACGCAGCGATCGCGGCGATTAAATCAGCCTCGGTCTGCTGTTCAAATAAAATGCCAGTTCCCGCCTCCCCTTCCCGCCGCAAATCGCGCACAGTTTCTAGGGTTCCCCCAGCGCCGTAGGCGATCACGGGGGTTCCACACGCTTGGGCTTCCACCGGGGCAATCCCAAAATCCTCATAGGCCGCATAAACAAACCCCTTGGCATGAGCCATGTAAGACTCCACAACCTCATTGGATTGCCACCCTAGAATACGAATATTTGGCTTGGCCAACTGTCGTATTTGAGCTAATTCCGGGCCGTCGCCAATCACAATTAAGGGTTTCCCCAATTGATTAAAGGCCCGCACAATCAATGAGACTTTTTTATAGCTAACCAGCCGCGATACGGTGAGATAGAAATCTTCTTTTTGGGGATTAAAGGCAAACCGGGTCGTGTCAACGGGTGGATAAATCACTGTGGCCGATCGCCGATAGCAGCGCCAAATCCGCCGCGCAGTGTGTTTAGAATTCGCGACAAAATAATCAACGCGGTTGGCACTTTGCACATCCCATTGGCGCAATTGATGGAGCAAATAGCGGGTTAAGTATCCCGGTAGCCCCCGCCCTAAGCGACTGTTTTCGAGATATTCAAAGGTCAGATCCCAGGCATAGCGGAGCGGCGCGTGGCAATAGCAAAGGTGCATTTGTTCTGCCCGTGTGAGCACGCCTTTTGCCACAGCATGAAACGATGACAAGATAATGTCGTACCCCCGTAAATCCAGTTGCTCGATCGCAAACGGCAGGAAGGGTAAATATTTTTGGACACCGAATTCGGCTCTGGGAAAATGCTGCAAAAACGTGGTGCCAATTTGGCGTTGGAAGAGGTAACTATCCGGATTGCGGGACTCAAAATCAATCAGGGCGTAGAGATCGGCTTCCAAGCAACCGAGAATTTCTTGCACAACTAATTCTGAGCCACCAGTGGCTTTGGGAGTCAGCCACTCGTGGACTAGCGCAATTTTGGAACTGGGCAAGGATGCCAGAGCGCCTAACACGTTAATCTCAATCCAGAACTACCTACACACCAAGCGCGGTTCCTGGTGCTGAGGCTGGGCTGTCGGGGAATGTAGCGCCACGCCGCCGCCAAGAAGCACGCGATTGTCAGCAGTATAAGGCCAAATTTGGCGATCGCAGGGGCACCGAGGGACAAATTTTGAACTGACGATGCAATTTGACCACCTCGCCTAGCTGCCTATTGCCGGTTTATCGTCAAGCTCTGGCCTGGTCGGGGTGAATTCATTGTGGTGGAGGCCGTTTTTCCGGCGATCGCCCTGCTTCTGCCACGGGTTGGTGTTAAGAAAAACCAAAATATATTGCGATTTTCATCAATTCGTTCACTTGGTTTTGCGATAGGGCAGCCTGAAGTATAGATCAGTATTTTTCGATACTCATGCAAGCTTTAAACCGCACTCTATCAAATAGTATTCTCGAAGCCGATGGGCGCTACCTCGACAGTCAGGAATTGTACCCATTGGAGCAATATATCGAGTCCTATGCCGCTCGAATGGAAGCCTATCAAGTGTTAAGCGACTACGGCGACAAGCTGGTAGTAGCGGCCTTACGGAAGTTAGCTGCAACTTATCCTGAGTTGATCCAACAACACGGGGCAAGATGCAAATATGACATGACGGAGGTTTTACGATACATTGCGATCGCCATTTTGCGCGATGATGAACTGTTTTTTAAAGAGCAAATGATGGTATGGCTCGATACCATTTTGCTCGCGCACAAACGCAATGCTCACTGTGCAGTGGCTTATCGCAATTTACAAGATGCGATCGCGGCCAACTTCCCGGCGGCGGCCAATAACTTTACTCGCCCCTATTTCGATTTAATTATTCAGTCTCTCCAAGCCCACGCTTAGTGGACTGGGGGGACGGCAACCTTTTTCGGTGCGATCGCCCCCGGCTTGGTCAGCGCTGACGCATGAGTCATCTCCCAAAGCAATCTCCTCATCAACAAGATGACTCGTGCGGCCCCAGTTTAACCCCAACAACCTGCCTTGCATTCGCGCCTCGTGACGTGGTTTTGCCCCTTCGTAATCATTAAGATTCAGCCCGATCCAAGCGCTTTGCTTTGTTCTTCCAATGCCAGTTTTCCCTAACACTTAATCTTTCATACATAAGGGTACAGCCATGAATGCTTCTGAACCTGTAGTTGTCAATCGCTACTCTACCCCGGAAGAGCGCCACGCAGCCTTGCGACGCATCTACAGCCAAGTACTAGAACGTCAACCCTATGCTTTTGAACGTTTGGAATTGGCAAAAGCAGAAAAAGATTTTTTAACCGATAAGATTGGTGTGCGCCGATTTTTGAAGGAGCTAGGTCACTCTAGAGTGTATCTCGATAGCTTTTATCACAATGCTTCTAACATGAAGTTTTTAGAATTATGTTTTAAGCATTTTTTGGGGCGGGCACCCAGTCATCAAGCCGAGATTCAACTGTACTGCAATATTTTGATGTACAAAGGCGTCGCTCAGATGATTACGGCGATTCTGGATTCCGATGAATATCGCAAAGCCTTTGGGTGTTTTACGGTGCCCTATTGTCGCGAGTTGCGCTACTATCAATCGCCCAAAGCTTACACGGAATCACAATTTTTAAATCACGAGCACTTTAATCAACGGGGTCGGATTGTGCCAACGATGTATTGGCATCAATTAGGGCTGAATTGTGATGCGGGGGTGTGTCGGCATCCAGAAGCGGATGAAACGATTAACTCAAATGTGTCTGAAGCCGATTTGTCCCAGTTGCTGACGATGTTACGCGATGCGCCGCCGGAAGCCGTGGTGGCTACCTTATCGCCCCAGCAACGGGCGTTACTGCGGAAAGCAATGGTGCAATAGAGCTAGGAGCAAGGTAAAAACGGGCGCTACAAGATGGGCGCTACAAGACGGGGTGTGGCTCTGTGGGGTTACCCGGAGCCAAAATTCCGGGCCAAAAGTCAGGAGTGCGGTGTCACTGCTGGCTTTTTTCAATGGCGTTTCGAGGTGCTGGGCTGGGGGGCTTTGGCTGGAGTCGATCGAACTGGATTGGTGGTGTGGCTGGCCGGGGGCGTGGACGAAGTTTTGCCCGCAGTTGGGGGATTCGTCGCTATGATGCAAGGCGTGGCCCTGCTTTGACAGGAATTTTTGACGGGGGAAATAGCCTTATGCCGGGAAGCGCGGTGGTTTTGTTGTCTGGTGGGTTAGATTCGGCGACGGTGGCGGCGCAGGCGATCGCCGATGGTTATACCGTCATTGCCCTTTCGATTCGCTATGGTCAGCGGCACGATCGCGAAATCCAAGCGGCCAAGCAGATTGCGACAGCTTTGGGGATTACGGAACACCTGGTTGTGGAAGTGAATTTGGCGGCCTGGGGGGGCTCGGCCCTGACGGATACCGCGATCGCCGTGCCAACGGAGGGCACCCCCGCTGAAGTCATTCCGGCAACCTACGTGCCGGGACGCAATACTGTTTTTATTGCGATCGCCCTTTCTCTTGCGGAGGCCAGGGACGCGGCGGCGGTGTATTTAGGAATCAATGCGGTCGATTATTCCGGCTACCCCGATTGTCGGCCAGAATATCTCGCGGCCTATCAACACTTGGCGGCGCTATCGTCCAAAGCCGGCATCGAAGGGCGAGCCCCCCAACTGCTTGCCCCCTTACTCCACCGCTCAAAACTGGATATTGTGCGCCTTGCCTTGCAATTGCAAGTGCCGATCGCCCAAACCTGGTCGTGCTACCAGGGGGGAACGGTTCCCTGTGGCCAGTGCGATTCCTGCCGAATTCGCGATGCAGCGCTGGTGGCGGCTGGACGGGTTGACCTGACGAGCGGGGCCGGGGTGCAGCCGTTAGTCTAGGTTAGCTGGGTGGTCGGGGGTAAGGGCGGCGTTTTCATTGCCCCCGGCAGATTACCGCGATCGCCGTTTGGCTGGCGGCTTGGGCACCTCATCAATGGGGGGTAAGGCGGTGGCATCCAGATCGCTCAATGGCTTGACCGGGGCCAGTGGTTGGGTCGGCTTGGGGGGCGGCAGAGGGGCCATATCGGTCGGGGGTAAGGCCGTCGCTTCCAGGTCATCGACGGGGGCTTGGGCGGTGGGGGGCAGTTCCGGCGATAAATCGAGGACATCCTGCCACAGTTTGGTATCGGCATCGGGCACTGCGTCTACATCGGTGGTGGAATCGGCGATCGCGATCGTGGCTGTGCCCCCGCCCTGGCCCGTCGCAAGCTGATTTTTTTCGAGCAGAGGCTTGAGTTCCGCCAGCACTGCTTTGGCCGTGTGGTAGCGCTTGGCATAGTCATACTCCACCATGCGATCCAAAATATCGGCCAACGTCTGGCTGACTTGGGCGCTCTCTTGCCATTGCAGGGCTGTGCTTGGCCCGTTGCGCCGATTTTTGAGTTCTGTCGCACTGATGCCCGTGAGCGCCTGGATGCCAATAATCCCGGCGGCATAGATATCGCTGGAGGGGCGGGGTTTGCCGATCGCCTGTTCGGGGGCCATAAAGCCGTCCGTGCCAATGGCCACCGTAAACTGAGACAGTTCTTCGTCAGCTTCCAGGTGATTGAATTCTTTCACCGCGCCAAAATCAATTAACACAAGCTGGGCATCGCTTTGGCGGCGCATGATGTTGCTGGGTTTCACATCTCGGTGAATGACTCCCTGGGAATGGACAAAATCCAAGATGCTGAGCAAATCCACCAGCATAGCCACCACCAGGCGTTCGGGTAAAGGCTGGGCCAGGTAGTTGTTGAGGCGCAGTTCCTCTTCGAGGGATTTGCCTTCGACATATTCCAGCACCAGGTAAAATTCTTCGTTTTCCTCAAAATACGCCAGTAATTGGGGAATTTGGGGATGTTTACCAAGTTTTTCGAGGGTTGCGGCTTCGCGGGGAAAGCGGGCGCGGGCGTACTGAATCACTTTGGGATTGTTGCTGCGGGGGCTGAGCCGTTTCACGACGCATTTGGGTTGGCCGGGACGTTTTTGGTCTTCGGCGATGTAGGTGGCCCCAAAGCCGCCAGCCGCGAGTTCTTTGAGGATGCGATAGCGCCCGTCGAGAATTTGGTCGGTGAGTTGGCGATGGTTTTCTTCGAGCAAGGGCCGCAGATCGCTGTGGTGGCCTTGCTGGGAGACGAGATCACTCAGGAATTCTTGCATGAGGGGGGCGCTGGCATAGCGTTTGACGACTTGGCGCAGGCCCAGGCGATCGCTCACAAAGCCAGTACAGAGATAGGTGACGCCACTCAGGGAAATCGCCAAGATGGGGATGGTGGTGGGGAGAATCATTTGCCCCCGCACAAACACGGTGTAGCTGATCAGGCCCCAACTGGCGGCGATCGCCAACGCTGCGGCTAGCCGCCGAGAGGGACGAATAGCCCGACTTTGCAGATAGCCCGCGCTCCCAACTACTGCAATGACGGCACCGCCTGCCAGCCAGAGATTGTTAAAAGCATAACGAATGAGTTTTTGTTCGAGCAGCGTGGCGATCGCGTTGGCCTGCACTTCGACCCCCGACATTTTGACCGGATGCAACAGCGAACTGGAAAATGGCGCGGCATGGAAATCTTGGAACAGCGGATCCGTCGGGCCGATCAAAACAATTTTGTTTTTGAACGTTTGGTTCGCCAGGTGATATTCCTGCCAATAGGTACTGTCTAAAATGCTCCAAAACGAGACGTGTTGGAAGGTTTGGCTGGGCCCATAGAAAAAAATGTTAGTGCCCGTTAAGGGTGGCACCTCGATTTGGGCACTTTTAACTGTTGCTTGGGCGAAGGACTGGGTTTCGGGCAACTGGTCGCCATAGGTGGCTTTTAACGCGCGGGCATACTCGAACCCAAGCTGATGGATGCGGTTATCGGGGCCGAGGGGCAGGTTGATAAACCCCAGCGTGGGGTTGGCCGAGGTGAGCTGTTGGTTCGGGGTCAGGATTTCGATCCGATCGCCAGTGCGATCGTTCGATTCCACATACTGCGCGGCCAAGACGACCCGCCCTGGATACTTGGTCAAGACTTGTTGTAATGCGGCATCATCCTCTGGGCCATACACACTGGGCGTATCAAACACCACATCAACTGCAACACTTTTGGCCCCGGCCTGCAACAACCGTTCGATGGCGATCGCATAGGCCCGACGCTGCCACGGCCAACGTTCAATCGGCGCAAATTCTCCATAGTCTTTGGGGGAGGCGGCATAAAATTCGCCCTGCTTCATGGTTTCCGTATCCATCGCGGCGATGACCACCCCAGTCTTGTTGGGATCGCTGGTGGCTCCGTTGTAGGCTGGTGGCGCGATCGGGCCGCGCACATCAAAAAAGATGGTTTGGATTTGCCGCTCCCATAACCGCACGATATCGGGGTTATTCACCGTGACAACCCCGGCAGTGACGGCGATACTGCCAACTAACACATGCCCCACACCAGGGATCCCAAACCGATTGAGCGCCTGGTAATACAAATGACGGACTTTCAAGCGCCGGAGCTTGTGCTGCTGGAGTTGGAGGTGCCGTAGCGTTTTTTGCAGGAAGGACTGATCGGGCGATCGCGGCTCCAGGGGCATAGGCGTAGCCTCATAGGTTTCGGTGTCTGGCGTGTTTAACGTCTCGCGGGGGGGCCGTCGTGGTCTGACCGAGGACTCAAACGTTTCCGTTTCAAGCTCGTTCTGCTGCGGGTGTCCATCCGTCGATCCGTGCTGACGATTGGAGCGATCGGGCGTTGTATTAGCCATTCCTCAACCTCTGTGAAACACCAAAGCTAACCACACCCTGATTGAATCGCTGGTTCCATCACCAGTTCACTCTATACCCATTAGAACCGATCCGTAGATTCACCGCCTAGAGCGTCATACTTTTCCGCACAGTATTGTGACTGGAATTCTGGTATGCCGTCCCCCACTGCCGCGATCGCGCCCAGGTCAGCAACAGGGGAAATGGTTTAAATTTCGCAATATTTGTAATAATAGGAGCAGCTTTGGGCGTTTCAGGCCGTCGGTGCAGAGCTAAACCCAGGTCGTTGCCCAAGCTCGTCCGGTGGTGCCCGCAGGCCCAGGCCCAACTGACGGATTTGAACAGTGACAGTTGCGGTGGCCGAAGCGACGGCACAGCAGAGCCTTGCTCGTCTGGTTAAGCGTGCGGTTGTCGGTAGGATTTGGTGATCAACTGCGCGATCGCATGGCAAGTAAAGCTGGAATTAGTGCCCTGAGAATTGTCAGAAAAACTTATTATTTTGTGAATATATTAAGTCGAAATCATGCTTTAACTGGATTGAAATTATTTCCAAACTAATGTAATTCAACCTCAAAAGAGACTAAGGTTTGTTGCCCTTAAGGTGGCGATCGAAACCCATCAAAATACTTCCTAACGGAATAGTGACTAAAGAATTCCTTGCTGTTTGTTGCCAGGATTCGTCATAATTACCCAAGGCAAAGTACCCAAAACAAAACATGGCTTGAATAGTCTCGTTAGCCTGTGCTAAAGGCCATTCTCTACGTTAGTTCGGTGTATTCTGTCATTCTTCTTCCTCTTTGCGTTAATCTATGGTTATTGCTGTGTGACTGACGATAATTCGCACCATACTTGCTAAGATTAACTGTCAAATTATTTTCTTTTATAGGCTTTATTTTCTATGCAAAAACCACCAAGCCGTCTTTCGATTTTTGTAGACGGTAATAATATGTTTTATGCACAACAGAAAAATGGTTGGTTCTTTGATCCAAAACGGGTGCTTGAACACTTTACTCGTGATCCAGGCACGGTTTTGGTGAATGCATTTTGGTACACGGGCCTAAAAGATTTGCAAGATCAGCGTGGGTTTCGTGATGCTTTAATCAGCTTGGGGTATACCGTACGCACCAAAATTCTCAAAGAGTATTACGACGATCATTCGGGCCGCTATTCTCAAAAAGCCAATCTGGATATTGAAATTGTGGTGGATATGTTCAACACGGTGGAGCAGTACGATCGCGTCGTATTGTTCAGCGGCGATGGCGACTTTGAGCGGGCGATCGAGCTCTTACGGGGCAAAAACACCCACATCACCGTGGTTTCGACGGATGGCATGATTGCCCGCGAACTCCGGAATGCAACCGACCACTATATCGACCTCAACGTGATTCGCTCGGCCATTGAAAAAATTGACTTTTGAGCGGCTGCCCGTGGGTGGAGCGGGGGCTTTGTTACGGAATTAACAAAAATGGGCGCAGGGGTTGCAAAGACCTCTGGTGAAAACGGTAGGCTAGTATTTGATTGCTGACTTGCGTTTTCTGCTCTGTGATTTGGTTGGCCTGCTTGGTTAGCCTGTTGCTGTTTCACTATTTGCGTTTTTGCTACATCCCTACATCCTATGAACACTCAGTCGAACCCCGATCGCGTCATTATCTTCGATACCACCCTGCGCGATGGAGAACAGTCGCCGGGGGCCACACTGAATGTAGACGAAAAACTGACGATCGCCCGTCAACTGGCGCGGCTTGGGGTCGATGTCATTGAGGCGGGGTTTCCCTATTCCAGTCCGGGGGATTTTGAAGCCGTTCAGAAAATTGCCCAAGCCGTGGGGACAGAGGATGGCCCGATTATCTGTGGCTTGGCGCGGGCAACCCGGCAAGATATTGAAACCGCAGCTAAAGCGTTGGCCCCAGCGGCCCATTCCCGTATTCACACGTTTATTGCAACGTCGGATATTCACCTGAAGCATAAGTTACGTAAAACGCGAGCGGAAGTGTTGGCGATCGCCGAAGACATGGTGGCTTTGGCCAAGACCTTTATGGCCGATGTGGAGTTTTCCCCGGAAGATGCAGGCCGCAGCGATCCCGAGTTTTTGTATGAAATGCTGGAACGGGTGATTGCGGCAGGGGCGACCACCGTGAATATTCCCGATACGGTGGGGTATTTGACTCCGGCGGAGTTTGGGAGCCTGATTCGGGGGATCAAAGAAAACGTCTCGAACATTGACCAGGCTGTGATTTCCGTGCATGGCCACAATGACCTGGGCTTGGCTGTGGCAAATTTCTTGGAAGCGGTGAAAAATGGAGCCCGCCAGTTGGAGTGTACGATCAATGGGATTGGCGAACGGGCCGGAAATGCGGCGCTAGAAGAGTTAGTCATGGCGTTGCACGTCCGACGGCACTATTACAATCCTTTTTTGGGGCGGCCTGCGGATTCGGAAGCGCCGTTGACCAATATTGACACGCGCCAGATTTACAAAACCTCGCGGCTGGTCTCTAATTTGACGGGGATGTTGGTGCAGCCCAACAAGGCGATCGTCGGGGCGAATGCCTTTGCCCACGAGTCGGGGATTCACCAGGATGGGGTGTTAAAAAATCGCCTTACCTACGAGATTATGGACGCGCAGTTGATTGGGCTGACGGATAACCAAATTGTGTTGGGCAAGTTGTCGGGGCGGAATGCGTTTCGATCGCGCCTCAAGGAAATTGGCTTTGACCTGTCGGAACAGGATTTGAATAAAGCGTTTGTGCGGTTTAAAGAATTGGCAGACAAGAAAAAGGAAATTACCGATCGCGATTTGGAAGCGATCGTGAATGACGAAATTCAACAGGCTCCGGATTTGTTCAAGCTGGAGTTGGTGCAGGTTTCCTGTGGCGACCATGCGAAACCGACGGCGACGGTGACGCTGCGTACCCCGGATGGGGATGAATTGATGGATGCGGCGATCGGAACGGGGCCAGTGGATGCGGTGTATAAAGCGATCAACCGGGTGGTGAATGTGCCCAATCAGTTGATCGAGTTTTCGGTGCAGTCGGTCACGGCGGGCATCGACGCGATCGGGGAAGTTACCATTCGCCTCCGCTACGACGATCGCATTTTTGCAGGCCATGCGGCGAATACCGATATCATCGTGGCGTCGGCCCAGGCGTATATTAATGCGTTAAACCGTCTGTATGCGGCTTTGCAAAAAGACAAACGCTTGAATCCCCAGCATTCGGCGCTGGATGCTCCGGCGCTCAACCCGGATGCGGCGATCGCGGCAACGGCAGAACGGTAATTGAGTGCATCGGCTGAACCAATGAAGTGGTGGCCCCCATGTTTGACAGCCGTTGGCATGGGGGAAAATTCAGTATCCCTCTGGCTAGTCAGCGTTTATCCACACCTTACTCAGCTGGCGACAAGGACCTGGTGGGCCTGGAAAAACACCGTCTGGGCCTGGGTTTCCTCGCTTTTTAGCCTGGAGCTGTGGGGGCTGTCTATTCACCTTTTCCACAAGCGATATGGTCTGTGGAAAACTCTATCCACAGCCTGGGGAAAACGGAAGAAACCGCTGCCATTGTTCCGGCCATCGGCGGTGGCGCGGTGGTGGTTTAAGTTGGGGAACGGTTGATATAGTCGCTGGTTAGCAGGCCAGAACGACTGGAGCGGCGAGTAAAGTTTTTGAGCATGTAACCCAAGTCTTCTGGGGCGAGGGACGCCGCAAGGGCATCCGTTGTACTGATGATGCCGCTTTCGTGGAGGTCAAACAACGACTGGTTCAGGGTTTGGCTATTGTCTACGCCCTCTTCCATGATCTGATAAATTTCGTCAAAGCAGCCTTTGAGGAGGTAGTCCCGAATGGTGTCGGTGTTCACCATAATTTCGAGGGCGGCGGTACGGCCTCCTTGGACGGTGGGCACCAGGGATTGGGCAATGACTGCTTTGAGGGCATCAACAATTTGATACCGCACGGTGTCTTGTTCTTCTGCCGAGTAAAAGTTGAGAAGGCGCTTGAAGGCGTTGGCGGCCCCTTTGGTATGCAACGTTCCTAAAACGAGGTGCCCGGTGAGTGCCGCCCGGAGAGCCGTATCTACGGTTTCGCGATCGCGCATTTCCCCAATGAGAATAATGTCAGGATCTTGGCGTAAGGCTGCCCGGAGTGCATCTTTAAATTCCTGGGTATGCATACCCACTTCCCGTTGTGTAAACAAAGAAAGATTGGACGCATGAACGTACTCAATGGGGTCTTCGATCGTCACGACTTTCCGCGATTGGGTGTCGTTGACGTGCCGCAACATGGCTGCCAGGGAGGTGGATTTACCGGAGTTAACCGAACCTGTAACCAAAATTAAACCCTGGCGTTCTTCGACGAGATACCCCATCACTGCCGGTAGATTGAGCTTTTCCAAGGTGGGCACCGCCAGGGAAATGAGGCGGAGCACCATCGAACCACCTGTGATGGATTCGGCGCAGTTGATCCGGCAGCGTACCAAGCCTTCGTACAGAATGGCGGTATCGAGTTCTTGGCAGGCTTTGAATTGGGCTTTTTGGGCTGGCAGCAAAACCTCGTCTAGAAATTCATCGAACTGTTTGGGGGTGATGCGGCCATAGGAGGATTGGGTTGTCATGCGGCCTTGGATGCGGAAGCGCGGGGGCTCATCGACTTGCAAATGTACGTCCGATGCTCCTTTTTGGAAGGCATCTTCCACCAGGCCGTAGACGGTGCCTTGTTTTTGGAGGGTTTCGCTGGGGCCGTCGAGCACAATCCCGTTGAGGCTGAGGGCTTCGGTGCCTTGAGCGGTGGGGCCACAGTTGATCCGGCCTTTCATGAAGCCGTGAATTCGCACTTCGGAGTCGAGTTTGCGGTGGGCGATGTAGTGCTTGAACTGGGCCGGGGATAGCAGTTCTTGCAGGTAATGCTGAAATTGCTCAAGGGTGAGATGGGCGAAGTGGGGCTGCGGGGAGAGTTTGCCGCTGATCCGGTAGAAGGGGGTGTGGCCGGCTTGAAGGTAGATGGCAGTCGCTTCGCGATCGCACGCATCTTGAATAATCGTTCGAACTGTGTTGGGTGCGGCCTGTTCAGCGTCAGCAGCAGCTTGGATAGCAGTCATGGCAACGATGTTAAAAGATGGAAGAAGCCAGAGAGAAAAACAACCCAGGAGGGGGGCAGTCGGGGGAACACTAAAGCTAGTCGCAGATGAAGGGAAAAAACAGGTGAAATCGGCTAAGAGGGCGTTTTGGCAGGAACCACTTAGGCCAATATAATACCTATTCCTGGGCCAATGTGGAGATTTCCTCTAGATTTCCGCACGGACGATCGCGGGTTAGCTCGGTTGGCGATCGCTCTATCCTAGGGTTTTCCTCCTGTTGGGCACGGGGTTGCCACAGTACCAAATCGCGATCGACGGCGGTTAAAACTTTGGTCAAAAGTCAACAGGCTTTGGCGTTTGGTGGTGCTGCTGTTGGGGGGAACGGTTCCCTTCGCTGGGGAAAGCCTGATTCTGGCTGCCAGAACCCATGCGATCGCGCCCAAGTGCGCGACAGGAAGTTTACCTGGGCGGGACAAAGCCTAACAGGCAACCTGGGGCAGTGGTTTGCGGTGCAGCGCAAGTGGGGCAAGCGGGGCCGGGGTTGGCTCAGCCCAATAACTGCCGCATAACTACTGTCGCATAACGTTAGTCTTCCAGCTTTGCGATTTCGCCGTGCAGGTTGATTAGCGCTTCTGCGAGCACGTTTAACCGACTTTCCAGCGATCGCCGCCGGGTCAACAAAAGTTGCAACCGCTGATAGCGGGCGATCGCCAAACTCACATCGGGCACCTGCTCCACCGGGCACCCCCGTTGCCATACCTGGCCATCTTCCCCCAGGCCACACAGGCGATAGGTTGCTACTGGTGTCGTATCGCCAGCTTCGAGCCAGCCATCAACAATTGGCCCTTCGTCGTAGAGCGCCTGAATAGCCCGAACAACTTCATCCAGCGCGGTTAGCCAATTGGCCACCATCCCTTGCAAATCTTGAATTAAGTTGAGGGCCAGAGCGGAATTGGTGATCGCAACAAACTGGCGACTTTCCTGCGTGACGGTAAATTCGGGGAGCGTCGGGGCTTTTTCGGCGATCGCGTTCGACAACATGGTGGTGTAGAGCATGGTGGCACGCTCGCTGTCGGCATCGGGGGCGGCGTGTTTGGCGGGCGATCGCTCTAGTCGGGTTTGCTCCGCCGCACTCACAAAGTCGTCAAACGGGCCAACCGCAGGCGGTGGCGGCAGATTGGGGTGGGGGTCGGCATCCCGCAAAGACTCTCGCAAGGCAAAATGCTGCTTTGCTGCTTGCTGTAGGGCTGCTTCAATTCGTTTCAGCTCTGGCTTCATTGTCAACCTCCTCCCACACTCCGCATTGGAACCAACGGTCTGCCAAAGGTCGCTACCAGTAAACACGCAGTTCAGCAAAATGCAGCAGCTTGTGCAGGAATGGCAATATTTTTTAATACTTTGGGGGGAAGACTGGCGTGCGTTTAGGGCACTGTTGAAAGAGGCCGGAGGGGCAGAAACTTGGGCGATCGCGCCCAGGTGGGTTGTTGTATCAACATTGTCATCAATAGTGAATTGAGCGGGCAATAGGGAGCCTTGGCCGGGTGAACTCAGGAGGACGTAGACACAGCGTATGGGACAGGTGGTGTTAGTGACAGGGCCGACGCGATCGGGCAAAAGCGAATGGGCGGAACAGTTGGCGATCGCCACCCAATTGCCTGTGGTGTATGTGGCGACGGCCCAGGTGGATCCAGCGGATACCGAATGGGTGAGCCGCATTCAACGGCACCAACAGCGCCGCCCAGCCGATTGGCGCACCTACCATGTGCCATTGGCCCTAGCGGATTTTTTGCGCCAACAAACCCAGGCGCAATGTTGGTTGGTGGATGCCTTGGGGACGTGGGTGGCCAATGGGTTAGAGCAAGGGGATGAGGTTTGGCAAGAACACCAGGCGGAATTGCTGGCCGTGTTGCCCCAAGTGCCAGGCACCATAATTTTAGTGGCCGAAGAAACTGGCTGGGGCATTGTTCCGGCGTATCCGTTGGGGCGGCAGTTTCGCGATCGCCTGGGCGATTTAACCCGTCACATTGGGGCGATCGCGGATACGGTGTATCTCGTGACGGCAGGCCACGCCTTAGACTTAGGGCGATTGGGGCAACGGCTGCCCCCGGCAATCTCCCGGCCCGGAGCATCCTAAACACCTCGGATGACGGACTCATAACTTAACTTCTGGTATAGGTTTGCCGCTTTCACCCAGCCAATTTACCTCTTACCATGGAAGGTAACTCTACAGGTTAGTCGTGTGAATCATTCTTCTGAGCGTTCTGACTTTGCCTATGCCCCGGCTAATTCTCAGGTTGACGAGTCAGTGTGCCAGTCCTGCCCAGTTAATCTATCGCATTCAGCAGATATGGCTTCAGTCGAAAGGGTCAGACAGTATTTGGCCTACTGGTTTCAACTTGGTCAGGGCGTGGTCATTCGAAATGGCGCAAAGGTGTTGTTACCCAAACGGGTGATTTCTGGCAATTCCTATAGCCCTGAATTTGAGACGTGTTGGCAGTATTTAACTTCCCCCCAGGCGGGAGATTGTTACTTGCAAGGGACGAATCAAACGATTGCGGAATTGCTAAGTCCAGCTTGGGATATTAGCCCATGTGCGCGGTGTTCGATGCCTGTGCCCCTCCGCCAACCTGGCTTCTCCACCCAGTTTGAGTGTCCTTGTGCTGATTTGCCGTCCTGGCCCAATAGCGAAATGCCGATGCCCCGAGCGCCCATCGATAGCCAAAATCATTTGTCGGGGTTGCGCGATCGCCTGGGCCAATGCTCTGTGGATGAGGACTCGCCACTCGCTGAAACCGCAGATTCCACTCTGGAAGCTCAGGATTAACGTTCCTGCTGAGCGGCTGCAAGTAACCTCTGCAACACAACCAAAGCTCATCGTCAGTCCGCTCCAGCAGGGTTGTTAGATGGTGGGTTCGACGCAACTTGCATAGATTGAAAGACATTCTCAATATGCTCAAAAACTTCATCCTTGACCCGAGCAACAATCGCATAATATTGAAGCCTTTCGAGAAAAGTAGCAAAATCGAGGTCTGGACATAATGCAATTACAGATCTCACAAAAGAAGGAAGATCGATAAAGATAACATTGACACTTCTTGCAAGAAAAACGTCTTTTGCAACCTGCTCAAGAGATGAACCGACACATGCTCCATTCACGCCGATAATAAAGGTGATTGAATTTAAGCCGTATTGACTTGCTTTGAAAGCAGCATGATCGGCATCCTGCTGACTGAACTGCTTATCTTTAACCTCAAACACCACAAAAATCTCACCGTTTATCTTGATGTCTATATCTGCTATTTCATTGGAGGAAGCACCGCTCTGATTGATTGGATGCACAATGATCTCACCACCTATAACTTGGTCGAAATATATGGATAGGACAGTTCCTGTGAGGATTGCAGCAATTTGCCCTTCAATCGACTTGGTAACAAATGCATCAATAAATTCAATAGTTTTTAAGTGAGAGTCTGCTGATTCTGAAAGTTGGGGAAGAAGTTCACTTCGAGCAGTTTGTCTTTCAAGGGTATAACGCATAGCAGTACAGAGACTATTAAAAGCCTGCTCACTCGTTTCCACTTCAGACAACACCTTATGTAGGATAAGTAAAAGCTCTTTATCCTTACCCGCCCTTACTGCATTAGATGGAGATATTACTGGAAAACGGGCAGGCTTATTGAGAAAAGGCTCATTTGAGCCTCCCAGCAGGCTATTAAGCAATTGACGCTCAATCGGCACAATGACACCGTGACATAAACTGCGGGCATCATAAGCACCTTCAACATCAGCCCTTGCCTGAAGCGCAAGGGCATTGATGCTTGGGTTTGTTGCTTTGCCTAAAAGACCAGTTACGAGAATGTATCTGAAAGTCAGATGTTTTCCTTGAATGATGGTTCTAATCTCGATATCCCATTCCATCGCTGGAATTTCTCTCGAATCATCTTGTGCTACTGCGATCGCCTCTCGGAGAAGTTGCTCAGCTACTCTTTGATCGACGGTTGGTTTGGCAAAACTCATGCTCATCCCTCTGAACTAGCAAACTGGGCGAAAAACTCAGCAGGGTCAGCATTTGTAGCCCGCACCCATCGTAGTGTTTCTAGAACATCGATTCGGCGTTCCCGACGCTCTATTTTTGAAACGTCAGGCTGCGTCAAGCCAATCTCACGGGCAATGGCCTTCTGAGAGAGTTTTGCTTTCTCTCGCAGAGAAATAAGGGCATCAACGATCCTGTGATACTCAGGATCATGAATACTTGAGACGGACTGCTTGTAACTCTCCATGATCTAGATCTTGATTTGGTAAAGATAAATATGCCAAAATCGCATACATGAATAAGCAAACTCTTCTATCAGGACTCTCTCTTTTCTCCGGCGCAGGCGGTATGGATGTTGGTTTCATCCGAGCAGGAGTTAAGGTTGTTGGTGCTAATGACATCGACAGAGATGCTTGTCTCACATATGAGGCAAATCATCCGGGAGGAATCATCAAGTGTGGTGATATTAATAGCTACTTGCTTGAATTACGACGATTTGAGGGGGTTGATCTTGTTTTTGGTGGTCCACCATGTCAAGGTTTCTCTGTGGCTGGAAAAATGAATCCTGATGATCCCCGTAGTAAGATGCTCTGGGTTTTTATGGAAGTTGTAAGCCTTACCCGACCTCGAGCTTTTGTTTGCGAAAATGTTAAAGCGTTAGCAGTTTTAGATAAATGGTCAGAAGTTCGTCAAAAGCTCTTCTTTTTAGCTAATCAATTGGGATATACATGCAAGCTAGTATTACTCAATTCATCTGATTTCGGTGTACCACAATCTCGAGAGCGAATGTTTTTGATTGGGTTTCGAGATTTTAAGGGTGTTGGGAGTTTAGAAGCATATTTTGATCGATACAAAAAGCTTTCTCCAACAGTCAAAGATATTGTTTTACCTCTAGGTATTGCAGGTTCGGAGAATAATAAGCGAGTATGCAATGCCAAAGTCACGATCGCGGCAAAACCTGTAATGAGACGATCCCCCTATGCAGGGATGATGTTCAACGGTCAAGGAAGACCGCTGAATCCTGATGGATACTCATGCGCTCTCCATGCTTCTATGGGTGGGAACAAGACACCAATTATTGATGAAGAGCATTGCTATTTTGGTCAAGATAGCTGGGTTGAGTGGTACCACTCTTACTTAATGAAAGGGGGAGAACCATTACCTTTGGATGCTGCACCAAAGAGATTGAGACGATTAACAATTGATGAGGCACTTAGAATACAAACCTTTCCACATGACTACCATTTCATCGGTGGACAAAGCTCGATCTATAGACAAATAGGCAACGCTGTCCCCTGTGACTTGGCACAGGTAGTTGCAGCAGTTGTTCAAGATGTTCTCCGTCAGCCTGAACTTATTACATCTCCGCCTTTCATTAAAGGGGAAGCTACACAGTTACGGCTAGCCATCTAACTCTGGTTTGGGTTGCGGAGTTTCGGACAGCCCGCTAAGAGGGAGTGGGAAAAGAACTAAAGGGAGAGCGTTGGGCCAGTTTTTCGCCTTTAATTGTTGCTGAGGCTAAGCATCGCGCTGGAACTCGCTGCCTGCCCTGTGCCCTAACCGTGGTGCTGACGCTTGGGTTTGGGCTTGGGAGGCGTGGTGATCGGCAGAGGAGCCAAACCTGCGCCATCGCGCTGGATTTCAAAAGACCAGAAATCGCTGGCCACCATTGTATTTGGAAAAATTGCCTGGGCTTCGGCAAGCAGATCCTTGAGTTCCACCGCGTTCCCCAAGGCGTAGCGGGGGCTGAAATGGGTCATAACTAATTGTTTAACGTTTGCGCCTAAGGCAACCTGGGCGGCCATTGTGGAGGTGGAATGCAACCGTTGATAGGCCATTTCTGCGTCTTGGTGGGCAAAGGTGGCTTCGTGGATTAACACATCTGCTTCCTGAGCTAAGTTAACTGCCGCTTCACAATAAATTGTGTCAGTACAATAAACAAGCTTGCGTCCGGGTTGCTCTGGCCCGCAGAGTTCGGCCCCATCTACTACACGGCCATCGGCTAAGGTCACGCGATCGCCCCGCTTAAGCTGACCATAGATCGGCCCGGGTGGGATTCCCAAAGCGGCTGCTTTTTCGACGTTGAACTGGCCCGGACGGTCTTTTTCCGTAATGCGATAGCCAAAAGCGGGAACTCGGTGTTTCAGCAGTTCACAATGAACCGCGAATTCTTTGTCTTCAAACACCAAACCCGGCGTGACTGTATGAACTTTCACGGGATAGGCAAAGCGCGTTTGGGAATATCGCTGGCAGGCTTTGAGATAGTCTTGTAGATCCGGGGGGCCGTAGATATCGATCCGTTCGGGGTTACCGGCCAAGCCACAACTGGCGAGTAAGCCCATCAGCCCGAAGGTATGGTCGCCGTGCATGTGGGTGACAAAAATACGGCGAATCTGGCTAATTCTTAATTCACTCCGCAAAAATTGGTGCTGGGTGCCTTCGCCACAATCAAACAGCCAAATTTCGGCCCGCTGGGGCAACCGCAAGGCCACACTTGAAACGTTGCGTCCCCGGGTGGGGACCCCAGAACTGGTTCCTAAAAATGTGACTTGCAAACCGTGCAACCTTTGCGTGAGTTGGACAAGGGGGTGGGGCCGGGGGATGGATGTCATCTCGCTGGGGCTTGGCGATCGCCAGCGCTGGGGCGTGCCCGTAATTTCCACTTCCTATAGTGACATAACTCATGGATGACATCACTCCTCCCCGATGGATGGGGCGATCGCGATCGGTTAGCAGTGACCTGGCTGGGGACGGCCTGTGGTGGGCAGCAATCCCCACAAAGCTATCATTTTCATGAAAATTTATATGGTTCGTCAGCACGCTATATCAATAGGCCCAAAAGAAAATTGATGGATTTGGCCCCTTAGATATAGGGGGACTGTTGGCTTTTTCCGGGAGTGGTCAGTTGGAGGAGTGCCTGACCCTTGGTGTTCGGATTCTCAGAATTTGAGTTACATTAAGCAACGTTGCAGAGTGTGATGGGCACAGAGTCGTCGAAATTCAGTTTGGCGGCATGGGGCACGGGGTTGGCTGAGCCTGTAACCAAGGCGAGCAGGGGCATGGCGTTGGGGCACGAAGGCTGGCTGCTGGCGCTGGGTGCTAGGGCTCCGAATCAAACCAGATGGCGTTGTCGAGGAGAAGACATGACCGGGAATAGCATTCGCAGTAAGGTTTTGGCCCAGATTGGGCGGGGGCTGCAAACAACCAGGCACGGTTGGCTCGTTTCGGTATTTCTCTGGTTGGCGATCGCCCTCCCGGCGCGGGCTAGTGTGGAACTACGGGTGGCGATCGAGGACGGTGTGAATCAGGTGACAGTGGGTAGCTCGACGCGGGCACTGGTTCGCGATGGGACGGGCAAAGATTTGGGCGAAATCGCTGCGATGAATGCGTTTGTGGCCCAACCCCAGGCCGGGACAGTGGTGATGGATCGCTGGAAAGCGGGGCAACTTTGGATTGAACCCACGGGCGAGGGGTATGTCTATATTGGCGATCGCTGGTATCGCGGACGGACATTGGTAGTGCCCACCAGCAAAGGGCTAGCCGCCGTGAACTATGTCAATTTAGAGCAATACCTTTACAGCGTTGTCGGCGGGGAAATGTCTGCCTCTTGGCCCCTGGAAGCCCTGAAAGCCCAGGCTGTGGCTGCCCGCTCCTATGTGCTCTATCGGCGTGAAAATGCCTCGAACGATGTGTTCGACGTGGGGGATACCACCACCTGGCAGGTGTATCGGGGGATTACGGATGAAGCCGCCAGCACTCAGCAAGCGGTCAATGCGACCAGTGGCCAGGTGTTGATTCACAAAAACCAAATTATTGAAGCCGTATTTCACGCAGCCTCCGGGGGCCATACTGAAAACGTGGAAAACGTCTGGCTGAATCCCTTGCCCTACCTTAAAGGGGTGCCCGATTTTGATAAAGGCACACCTGGGTTTGAGTGGACGGAACAATTTAGCCGCGAAGAACTCAGCGGGTTGATTACGGGCGTTGGAAATATTATTTCCATGCAGCCAGAGCAAACGACACCCCAAGGCCGGATTATTTCGATGCGGGTGGTCGGTGATACGGGCGCGCGCACCCTCAGCGGTGACACCCTGCGGGATATCCTGAATCTGCGGAGTACTAAATTTCAGGTCTTGCCTCAGTATGCAGAATCAACCAGCAAGGCCAAGGTAGATAACACTCCGATCGCCTTCAAAATCAAGGGTTATGGTTTTGGTCACGGGTTGGGGTTGAGCCAATGGGGAGCCTATAATCTGGCGTTGCAAGGGCGAACCTATGACCAAATTGTTTTGCACTACTACAAAAACACGATTCTCGCTAAAATTCAGGTCAAGTAAGTTCGGTATTGTCACGTAAGGTTGGTTGAGGTGGATATCCAGCAAACTCAGTTAGAAGCCGTGATGCAGCAAATGGGGGAAGCCGTCATTGCATCGGCAGAAACGGTGGATCGCCTGTCGGAACGGATGGATGTATTGGCGAACCAGGTACAGAGTCAGGGCTATGCCATTTTTGCTTTGGATGATTTGATGCAAAAAATGGCTGAGGTTCACGGTGATACGATGCAACGGTTAGACCGCTTGACGGATGTGTTGGAACGGTTAGTGATTGCGATCGAAGGCACGGATCCAGCGTAGGAGGCTTGTCACGGTGGGGGGTTACCAGCGGCGAAACGATCGCCAATAGGGTTGGCCTTTCCAAAAAATTCCAACGATGATGCCGCCCAAACTCCCTTCGCCCAAGCCAAGCCAGCCAAGGGGCAGGAGTTTCAGGGGAATGGCGATCGCAATACCCAGCAACAAACAGGGCACCAGGCCCCACAGTTGGCCTGTGGTGATGGGCGATCGTGCCATTCGTTCCAGACAAAGCACTGCCAACGCGCCAACGCCTGCGGCATAGGCTACTTGAAACCCAATGCCCAATAATGGATTCCCGGCTAACAGGTTTAGGGCGGCGGCGATCGCCGGGATGGACTGACTGGCCACACCCAGCAGCAGCTCAATGCCCACGGCAAACAGCAATGTGACTAGAGCGACTTGCAATAAGGTGAGCCAGGGTAGGCGTTGGAGGTGTTTGATGGGATCTCGCATGGTCGGTCTCGCCGGGTTGTGGGTAATCACACTTGCCCCTGATTCTAACCCTAGCCTGTGGGGGCGCAGGTTCAACTCCACCAGGTGGGGGAGCCTGGGGCGATCGCGTCATGACCGTTCTACCCAGTTGTTAGTTCTGGCCAGTTGTTGGCTCTGGTGCTGGCTGGGGCACCCTAGAACAGGCTGACGTGTTTAGCTGCCCTAACGCGGCGATCGGGGTACTTTTTGGGAGACAACATCATGAACGGGTGCGCAGGACGGATTGGTGGGTTGGCTGTGGCGCTGGGGCTGGGGCTGGGTTGGGGGGCCAGTCACGGGAATGCCCAAATTGTTTCCATTCCAGTGACGAACGGGAACTTTGCGTTGACCCGGCAGACAAATGGAGCCTATGTTTACACCACCTTGCCGACCTTTTTGACACCCGCAGGCACGATCAGTATTACGGCGGGGCCAGCAAATCAGGCGGGTTTTCAGAGTTTGATCCCGATTACGACGAACACTCCTGCCGGAGCTTTTTTACCGGGCTTATCAGGCTCGGTGAGCTTAACCGATGGCCGTACCGGGACGTTCACAGGGGATGGCTTTGCTACCGTCCGTGGGTTCGCCACGGCGACTGTCGCGTCTTCGGGCGCACCGACCACCTATACACCAACTGTTGACCCAGGGACTTATAACCGAAATTTTGTCCGTGATACGACCGTCACGTTTACGGTTCAGTCTGGTGCAATGCACGTCCCTGCGGCTAGCCTCAGTGCCTATCCTGTGCCCCAATTCACTCTCCCCGTGGCGGGGGGCCGTTTTACGGTCGAGGATGCACCGGGTACAGGCCATGCCACCCTCACGATTAATGGGCTGTTAACGCCGGGGGGCACCACAAATCTCACGCTGGCGCTGCCTGCGTTCACGCGGCGGGACTTGGGCATTCGGTATTTGGCCCAAGATGTGGAGCGGCAAGTGGAAATTAGCGGGTTAGCAAGTGGCACGATCGCCCTCAGTGATGGCCGGACAGCAACGGTGACCAACCGCTTAGTGACATTGCAAGGAACTGCGAAACGGACAAGCCCCGGTGAGAATTACCTATTCCATGTGGCCATGCGCGATCAACCCTCGACCCTGACGGGGCAATTTACGGGTGGAGCAATTAGTATTCCGGCTGCGGATTTGGTGGCACCTCCGATCGCCGTGCCCCAACCCCCGATCGCGCCCCTTCGCCCCGAACCCGTTGTTCGTGCTGGGGCAGGGCCTGTGGCCACCCTGCCGCCAGCGATCGCCCCGCCGATGGCACCCCCTGTTTTTCCTGGGCCAGAGATTGCCTTGCAATTTGCAGTGAATGTCAATTTGGGTGATGAAGCCGCTGCTTTACGGCAACAGTGGATCCCAACGCCGACCCCGCGCGATCGCCGGACTGAAGACGAGGACGCCTCTCCCTTACACATCAGCCGGGTTCACGGTGGTCTTTCTGCACCCTAGCGATCGCCTCCTGCTTCATTCCTGTATTTTTGCTTCAAGCCCCAGGGTAACGCGAGGCTGCGATCGCCCTGGGCACTGTTGGCCTGGGCCAAGCGGGTTGGTGTGCGTAAAATTACATGCGTAAAATTACAGAAACAATACCGTATCTTTATCGCTGCTTTATCAACCTGGGGCGACAAACCGCTAAGGTGAAGTCAGTAGATTTGACATCAATTTCCGTTGAAATTTCGTTTTAATCCATTGGAATTTCAGTAATTTTAGGCAAGTCTCTAGCTGCAATCGGGGTGCATGACGGCGTGAGCCGCCCAGTATTGTCAGGGAGATTTTAGTATGAAAAATTTAATGGCAGCCAATCGCTGGGCTGCGCTGAGTTTGGGCACGGTTAGCGCGATCGCCTTGGCTCCGGCGGCGATCGCCCAGTATTCCATCCCCGTGACCAACGGCAGCTTTGCCATTACCAATACAGGCAATGGCAACCAGTTCACGACCCCTACCATCACATTGCTCAGTCCTGCGGGCACCCTCACTGGCATTGCCGCCTCGCCCCAAGTTCACTTCCAACCGGGGATTACCCTCACCGACCAACCCACCGCGATCGGCATTTATCTGGAACAGGTGAATGGGGCAGTCAGCCTGAATGACGGACGCAGCGGGACGTTTGCGGGGGGAGTTGCAGGGCTAGAAACCGACGCAGTGATGAGTGGGGCCACCACCAATTGGCAACCCGTGGCAAATGGCTACTTCCAGAATGCGACGGTGCCCCTCAATTCCACCGTGAGTTTCAATATCAAAAACGGGTACCTAACCTTTCCCACAGCCAACCTCAGCGCTTACCCCGCAACGAATGTCAACATTCCAATTAGTGGCGGCACCTTTGAGATTACGGCCCCGCCGAATGCGGCACCCGAAACCATAACCCTGACGGGCTTGGTGACCCCCCTCGGCACCGCCAACCTGACGATCGCTAACCCCATTCTGGTGAATCCGCGTAACTACTACCCCATCACCCTCATTCCAGCGGAAGAGAACGTGCTGCTGGGCGGGGTTGCAACTGGGGCGGCGGCCTTGGGCAATGGGGAAACGGCAAATTTCAACAACGCCACGTTTTTGTTCACCGGCACGGCCCAGGTCAGTACAGGTGTCACCTATACTCTCCCCCGGATTTATCCCGATACTAAGGTGGTGACGGGGCAACTGGGCCAGGGGGTGATCAGTATTCCCAGAACGGCACTCCAAACGCCGCCTACTGCACCTGTCGGTCGCCCGGAGCCAACGGTGCCTCCGCTGGAAAGTGGTGGTGGCAGCGTAAACCTACCCGGTGGCGTCACCCAGCCAACGCCCTCTGGCCCGATCTCCGGGAGGCCCCAACCTGCTGCCGTCGTGACGTTAAATTCGCCAACTGATGCAGTGACAGAGGCGGCACGGATTGCCTTAGTCGCTGATAATCCTGGCAATCCCCCAGCTTCCCCAGAATTTAGCTTGGCTCGCAATGTGACCCTGGGCATGGCCCCCACTAACTTTTTGCCGGGTCGTTCCCAACCGTTGGCGATCGCGGAGGAGGAGGGCTCGCCCTTGCGGGAAAGTCGAGTTCACCCCGGTTTGGGCCGCTAAGGCAAGCAGTCGGTAGCGATCGCACTCTGGCCCCTGGTCTCTGCGATCGCCGATTGGTTGCCTGGGGTGGAGCCGGGGAGTTTGCCCAGGTTCCGCCTTTGGTCGAGCGCCCTTGATAGGATAGAGCAGTATTTCTCCACCGCAGGTGTGCATGACCCAGACTGAGCCTAGCGCCAAGCTCCACAATCCTCTGTTGACCTGTGCCTATGAACCGGCCTTAGAACACTTGGGCGATGATTACTACGATGTGGTCGCCGCTGCGGAATTCCCAGTACATCACCTGCGCTTTCGGAATGATGCCGTGTTACCGCTGTTGGGTGTTGAGGCGACAGCCGTGACCGATGCTCACTTTATTGAAGCCTTTGGGCAGTTTCAAAATGCGCCCCGGCCCTTTTTGGCCTTGCGTTATCACGGCTACCAATTTGGGGAGTACAATCCGGCGTTGGGCGATGGGCGCGGCTTTCTCTATGGGCAAATCCGGGGCCGCGATCGCGCCTTATACGACCTGGGCACCAAAGGATCGGGCACCACACCCTATTCCCGTGGGGGGGATGGCCGCCTGACCTTAAAAGGTGGTGTCCGGGAGGTTTTAGCCGCTGAGTCCTTACATCGCGCCGGAGTTCGCACCTCCCGCTGTCTGAGTCTCATCGAAACGGGGGAAGCCCTCTGGCGCGGCGATGAACCTTCTCCCACCCGTTCCTCAGTGATGATTCGGGTGCAGCAATCGCACATTCGGTTTGGCACTTTTGAACGGTTGCATCGGTGCGATCGCAAAGACTTAATCGCCATCCTGCTGGATCACGTCATCGAGCAGTACTACCCCCATTTGCAGGCCGAGGGCGATCGCTATGCCCGGTTCTATGCCGAATTAGTGCAGCGGGTGGCTGAGTTAGTCGCCCAGTGGATGGCCGCAGGTTTTTGCCATGCCGTGTTGAATACGGACAATATGGCCATTACCGGCGAAAGCTTTGACTATGGCCCCTATGCCTTCATCCCCACCTACGACCCCACTTTTACCGCTGCCTATTTCGACTACTTTGGCCGCTATGCCTACAGCAACCAACCTCAGATTTGTCGCTGGAATTTGGAAATGTTGCAAGTTCCCCTGCGCCACGTCATTAGTCAGGCGGATTTAGACGCGGGCCTTGCTTCCTATGGCGATCATTACGATCGCGCCTATCACACCTTGATGCTGCATAAGCTGGGCCTCCCCGCGATCGCGACCCCAGAGGCCAGCGCCTTAATCCAACACACCCAGGTATTCCTCAAAACCGCCCAAATTAGTTATCACAACTTTTTTGCTGAACTTCGCCGCCAATGGCATCCCCAATGGAGCGAAGACATCGATGCAATTTTTCCCACGGTGCAAATCGTGGATGCTGACTTGAACGCGCTTTGGTATCAATGGAAAACCGCCTATTTCAACCAGTTGTTGGCCTTAACCCCGTCCCAACTGCTCCAGGTTGAACCCAGGCTGAATCGCTATAATCCCTTCACGGTGCCCCTGCGACCAGAAATCGAAGCGGCATGGCAAAAAATTACGGAGGACGATGATTGGAGTGGCTTTTACGATTTGCTCGATCGCATCCAGCAGTGATGTCGTCCGCAATGCTTTCTGTGGGGTCTGCGCCTATGAACTTCAGTCCGCCTCGCTTAGAAACCGAACGCTTACTCTTGCAGATGGCGACCCGCGAAGATGTGCCTGCCATTTTGGCGTATTACCGCGAAAATCGTGACTTTTTGACTCCGTTTGAACCGGCCCGGTGTGCAGAGTTTTACACCCTGGGGTTTTGGCGCGAACAGGTGGACAAAGCCCAGTTTGAATTTAGTTATGGCCAAAGTCTGAAGTTATGCCTCTTCAAAAAACAAGCGCCCAATGCGGTGATCGGCAAGATCAACTTCCATCAAATTCAGCGGGGGGTGGCTTATGCGTGCGTGTTGGGCTATAGCCTCTCGGCGCAGAACCAGGGCCAGGGCTACATGACCGAAGCCTTGCGGTGTGCCCTGGACTATATGTTTACGGTGCAACACATGCATCGTGTGGGGGCGAACTACATGCCCCGCAATCAGCGGAGTGGCAATGTGTTGCGGCGATTAGGGTTTGTGGTGGAAGGCTACGCCCGAGATTATTTGCTGATTGCTGGCCAATGGGAGGATCATATTCTTACCAGTTTGACTAATCCCGATTGGCAAATGCCGATTTAATTAGCATGGCGTGCGAAGACCCACAGGAAAAGCGACAGATCGCTCCAATAGATCCCGCCCTTGCCGCTATAATAGTTCAAAATTACTAAAAAACTGACGACCCCGCGATCGCCCATGAGAGCTAGAATCGAGCAACAAATTTTGTTCATTCACCAAGACGATTTACCCCAATACAAAAAAGGGGGATCGGTGGTGCGGAACAGTTACTTTTGGGCGCTCAAGGCGATCGCGGCCTATGCCAACCGATTCCAAGACTGGGAATACGATGCGGACGTGTGGGTAGCGTTGCAGCGGGTGCTGTCCTCCTTTGCTGAATCGGGCTATCTGGGCCTGAGTGAAACTCAACTGGTCTTTGCCCCCGATCAAGAGATTCCGCCTGTGCTGAAACCCGTCGCCACCTGGGAATAGGGGTTAACTGCTCTATCACCTGGTCAGGCGCGGCACTCGGCAAAGTTTAGGGTCTTTGGGCGCGATCGCCGTCTGCACAAATCGTCACCACGAAAAAAGTGCCGCCTTAGTACCTCAATACTATAATGAAGGCAATTTTAAAAGCGGATGGTCAGTGTGAACGCAGCAACGTGAACAAAGCAGGAGCCTATGTATTCCCCGCTTGCGCCAGGAACTCGCCTCTTCAGTGGTTATGATGTCATCGGCCTCGTGGGACAAGGTGAATTTGGCTTGTCCTACCTCGCACACGATCAACATCGGTTTCGTGAGCTGTGTCTGTTACAGGAATTTGCACCACTGCACGGTGGGGCTGAGCATCTCGAACGGTTGCGCCAACGCTTTCATCAGGGGGTTGCGCCGCTGTATGACTGGCAACATGAGCAACTACCCCACTATCGGCCACTGTTTGCCCAAGGCGAACGATTGTACCTGGCCCGTAACTACATTCTGGGCAAAAGTTATGGGGCGTTGCTGGCGGAGCGGCGGGCGGAGGGGCGGGCTTTTTCTCAGGCGGAAGTGGTGTATTTGTTGACAGAGGTGCTGCCCATTTTGGGGTGGTTGCATCAGTTGGGGGTGGTGCACCAAAACCTGTCACCTCACAGCATTGTGGTGCAGGAATCGGATCAGGTGCCGATGTTGGTTGATTTTGGCCTAATTCGCTATTGGGTGGCGCGGTTGCAGTTGCATCCTGTGGCGGCGGCGCTGCCCTGTGGGGCGATGGGCTATATGCCGCCAGAGCAGTTGCAGGGAAACGCGATCGCCCCCGGTTGGGATGTGTATGCCCTGGGGATGACGGCGATCGCGCTGCTGTTGGGCAAACCCGCGAATGAGTGTGGGGCAGACGGTTGGCGATCGCTCCCCTGGGAAAAGTACGTTGTGCTGCATCCAGAGTTACGCACAATTCTCAAGCGGATGGTGCACCCTGACCCTGCTAGGCGGTGGCCCTCTTGTGGGGCGGTGTTGCGGGTTTTGCAACCTATTGCGGCGGTGGTGCTGGCCCCAGGTGCTGAGCTGACGACTAGCCCTCGGATTGCAGCTATTCCAACGGCTAAGCCCCGGTTACAAGCCCGATCGCGACCCCCAACTCGGCCTCGTCGGTGGCCCCAGGTGCGCGATCGCGTGGCTCGGTGGCCGGGATGGAGCCAACTCCAGGGGGCCAATCCCGATTGGCGGGCTTCGGCGGTGTTGGTTGTGAGTGTGGCGGTGTTGATTTCGGTCGTTTCCTTCAAGGCGTTGTCTTGGGTGCAGCCCGAACCAGACCGGGCGACTCCTGCGGCAGCCCCGGCTAACCCCGCTGTGGCCCCCAAACCATCTTCCTCTCCATCGCCCCCGTTGCCGACCCGCGAACCACCGTCCACCCCGCCCCAACCAGACTCCCAGAGCGATCGCGGTACTGTGAGTCCTCAATTTCTCGCGAAGCTGGCGGATGAGTTGTTTTATGCCAACCATCCAGAACTGGGGGGCAAACCCTTGGGCGAGGAGGCTGACCCAGCTTTGCGGGAAGCATGGAAAACCTTATATGACGAGGTTGCAGGGAAAGTGAATCAGTTACCCCCCGCTGTGCAGCAAAAGTTGGGCCGTTACCAACGGGCTGATTACGATCGCTGGCTGGCTCCGGCGAGTGGGGCGAGCTTAAATGAGCGGGAGTTGAACGTTTTAGTGAATCGGCGGTTTGGGCAACTGTTTCCGACCCAAAAGGGAAAAACCCTGAATCCCGCTACGTTTGGTCAGGTGTGGTACGCGATCGCCGATGACGAGCTGAATACCCTCAAACCCAAACCAGATTCCTAGCCTGGGCTGAGACTTTGATGCTGCATCCCGGCCAAATCCCGTTAGGATTGCGATGTGTTGTTAGCCAACCCAAAAGCAGAACCGTACTATGACTACACCCAAAATCTTGGCCTTTGCTGGGAGTACCCGCACCGCTTCGTTTAACAAAAAACTGGTGCAGATTGCCGCCGACGGGGCCAGAGCCACGGGAGCCGACGTGACCTATGTTGACTTGCGCGATTTGCCCATGCCGATTTTTGATGAAGATTTGGAAGCGGCGAATGGCTTGCCCGATGCGGTGGTGCAGTTCAAAGACTTGCTGAAAGCCCATCACGGGTTTTTAATTGCCTGCCCTGAATATAACGGTTCGATTACGCCGGTGTTGAAAAACGCGATCGACTGGGCTTCTCGCCCCAATCCGCAACAAGAGGAGGCTCCTTTGGCGTGTTTTCGGGATAAAACGGCAGTGCTGATGAGTGCGTCGCCCGGAGCGTTGGGCGGCTTGCGGGGGCTGGTGCACGTACGGGCGATTTTGGGCAATATCGGGGTGGTGGTGCTGCCCGACCAAAAGGCAGTGCCCCGTGCCTACGAAGCGTTTGATAGCAGTGGCAATCTGACGGATGAAAAGACCCGAATTGAGGTGTATAACCTGGGGAGCAAACTGGCCACAGTGACCGGGAAATTAATCTAGGGAAAAGCGGCTGAAAGGCCGGATGGATAGGTCGATTTATTGGGTGGCCTTCTGGTGGACTGGCGGCATTAGCCGACGCGCATTTTGGGCCGCGATCGCCGATCACGCTTGCTCCGGCGGGCGGCCCGGTTGGAGAGGGGGCGGAGGGGCCGTGGGTCTGCCTCGGTGCCCACATCCAAAAAATGCTGGGTTTCTTCGAGCAAGGAGCGATCGCTGAAATGCCAGTCAACCAGGGTCAGGCCCAGGGCGATTAACAGGGTGGCCATCCCCAACACAAAGCAGCCGAGGGCGATGGGGATCAGGCTGTTCCAGTTCAACAAACCCCGCAAGGTCAAAATAAAACAACTGCACACCGCGAGAAACAGAGCGTAATAGCCTGCTAAGACCCCATAGCGATTGAGCGTATACCGGAGGCGGAGGTGCCGCAGGGCCGTCCGGTGGTAAGCCACGGGCAAGGGGGTGGGGCCGGGTGGCGCGGGGTGGCGTTGGGTTTGGTGATGGACTTGCAATTGTTGGCTGAGGGCCGTGTAGCGGGCGGTGAGGCCACTCAGCACTACCGCACACGCCACACTCATCAAGACTGAGTTGAGAATGAGCTGGATTAGCTGGGTGGTTTGCTCAACGCTCATAGGGACTCCTGATCAAAGGCTGGGTCTGGGGGTAGTGACGTGAGAAGAAGCGGCGATCGCACAAGATATGGTGGTGATCCTAAACGATCTCGCGGGAAAACTAAAGGATCTTTAGCATTCGGCAATGTTCCGATAGTAGTTTATCTGTACTGTGTTGACAAGGGCGATCGCGAGTTCATGGCCCGTTCTGTCCCCTCCTCCTTTACGATAAGTGAAGCCCAATTGCAGTCATGTCTCGCGTGTCTCAACCCAATAAAACGACTCGATCTCTCATCAATATCGCTGGCATCGTGGCCGTTGCGACCCTGATCAGCAAACTGTTTGGCCTTGTCCGGCAACAGGCGATCGCGGCAGCCTTTGGGGTTGGCCCGGCGATCGGTGCTTACAACTTTGCCTATGTGATTCCCGGTTTTTTACTGATTCTGCTAGGGGGGATTAATGGCCCCTTCCACAGCGCGATCGTCAGTGTCCTGGCCAAACGAAAGCGAGAAGAAGTAGCCCCGATTGTCGAAACCATCACCACTCTGGTCATTGGTGTGTTGTTGCTGGTGATGATCGGGCTGGTGGTGTTTGCCGACCCGCTGATGCATTTGGTTGCGCCGGGGTTGTTTCGCTCTGAACAAGAATTGCGATCGCTGGGGGCCACGCCCGAAGTCATTCAAATCACCTACCAAACCCGCGATATTGCCATTCAGCAGTTCAAAATCATGGCCCCAATGGCAGTGCTGGCTGGGTTGATTGGGATTGGCTTTGGCACGTTGAATGCCGCAGACCAATATTGGTTGCCGTCGATCAGTCCACTGTTTTCAAGCGTGACGGTGCTGGCGGGTTTGGGCGGCTTGGCCCTGTACCTGGGCGATAAGATTGTTTTGCCCGAATATGCGGCCTTTGGGGGGGCGGTGCTGGCCTGGACGACCTTGGCCGGAGCCTTGCTGCAATGGCTGGTGCAACTGCCCGTGCAGTGGAAAGCGGGGTTGGGGGGCTTGCGGCCTCGGTTCGATTTTCATCGGCCCGAAGTCAAAGAAGTGATTCGGGTAATGGGGCCAGCCACGTTTTCCTCTGGCATGATGCAAATTAACGTTTGGACTGACTTGTTTTTTGCGTCGTTTATTCCCAATGCGGCGGCGGCGGTCTCGGCGATGGGCTATGCCGGTTTGTTGATTCAGACGCCGCTGGGCATTTTGTCTAACGTGATTTTGGTGCCGCTGTTGCCCGTGTTCTCGCGGTTGGCGGCTCCTGAAAACTGGCCCGAACTCAAGCAACGCATTCGCCAAGGGTGGATGATGACGGCCCTGACGATGTTGCCGATGACCGGGCTATTCATGGCGCTGGCGTTGCCCATTTCCCGCGCTGTGTATGAACGCTATGCCTTCAGCCGAGACGATGCGGCCCTGACGGCGAGTGTGTTAATTGCCTATGCGGTGGGGATGTTTTTCTACCTGAGCCGAGATGTGCTGGTGCGGGTGTTTTATGCCCTGGAAGATGCGGATACCCCGTTTCGCATTAGCATTGTCAACATTTTTCTGAATGCGGTGCTGGACTTTTTGCTGGTGGGGCCGTTGGGGGCACCGGGTTTGGTGCTGGCGACGGTGAGTGTCAACCTAATTTCGATGGTGGCGATGCTGTGGATTTTGCATCGGCGGTTGGGGGGCTTGCCGCTGCGGGCTTGGGCGGGGCCGACGGTGGGCTTGGCGGTGGCAAGCGCGATCGCCGGAGTGGCGACGTGGGGCACCTTGCAAGGGCTAGAACGCCTGTGGGGCAGTGGCAATCTCTGGGTTTTGTTGGGGCAATTGGTGCTGGCCAGCGGTGTGGGCGTGGCTGTGTTTGTTGGTCTTGCCTTGCAACTGAACCTGCCAGAACTCCGCCTGCTGAGCGATCGCATTCTGCAAAAGGTGCGTCGGCGTTAGTTGGGCCAGGGATTCTACCCCTTGAATGGGGGGCATCGATCAGGCTGGGGCTTTCGCGCACCGGGTCGTTTTGCCGCCTTCCTGGCAGGGTGCAAACGTCAGTTGTTTGGCCAAAATTTCTTCTTTTGTCGCTGAGACTTTGGCTTGTAAATCCGACGGCACGGCTGCGTTGAATTTGCCCAGATACAAAATGTCGGGTTCTTCCAGGCCCAGGGTATACACCTCGCCTTTAAGTTCCTTTTTCATGGCCAAGTCAGCGAGTTTGGCGATCGCCAGATCAATTCGCTTTACCGCACTGGTCAAGACGGCGGCGGGCGCAAGGTCAAACTGATCGGCAGTGTTGCCAAAGGCGTAAATACCCTTTTCGCTGGCGGTTTGTAACACGGTGGGGGCCGCATTATCCAGCCATTGATACAACACATCGGCCCCAGTGGAAATTAAAGCTTCGGCGGCTTCCTTGGCCTTAGCGGCGTCATTCCAGTCCCCAGTGAAACTGGATGTCACGGCGATGTCAGGCTTGACCGACTTGGCCCCCAGTTCCAAGCCGCGCAATTCTTCCTGCGTGGCCTGAAACTCTTGGCCGGCCAGGTAGGCAATCTTGTTGGTTTTGCTCATCGTGGCGGCGATAATGCCGCACAGGTAGCTGGCCTGCAAATGGTCGATCCGCAGGGAAGCAATATTTGGCCCAGAGGCAGCGCCATTCACCCCGACAAAGAAGGTATTGGGAAACTGCCCCGCGACTTGTTGCACAGCCGCATCAAATTGTCCGCCGTGGGCATAGACCAGATTGAACCCCCGTCGGGCAAAATCGGACAAAGCTTCCGCTTGTTCGGCCTGCCCAATTTTTTCTACGTAAGCAATCTCGGCCCCGAGCTTGGTTTTAATCTCGGTTAATCCGGCATAGCCGGCCTGGTTCCAGGCTTTATCGGTAATGACGCCGGGAAGAATAATTGCGGCTTTGAAAGCGGCTGCGTTGGCGCTGGCGCTGGGCGATGCGGTTGAATCGGGGCTGGAGTTGCTGGCGCAGGCTTTGAGGAGGAAGCTCCCTGCGATCGCGGCTGAACTGCTCAATAGAAAATTGCGTCGATTAAACCGTGTTGCCATTCTGAAGTCACTCCTGAAAGAACCCAAACTCCGGCACTGTGCCCTATGGGTCATTAAAGAATGTTTTGGCGAGTCTGTTGTGTTGCAAACAACATTTCTTTTGATTCTGGGGTTTTGATTCTGGCTATAAGTCAGCGATCATCGTGGCGAAGGTTTCAACTTAGCGACTCTGAAGGGCCGTAACCTAAAGGGGCGAGGGTGCGACGGCTCCCAACAAAATCGGCGTACAGACTAATGATCCGTACGCCGTGACGTGGTATTTGGGCGATGCGGTGCGCGATCGCCACGCGTGGGTTGTCTTATACTGCTGCGAGTTCGGGGCGCTTGCTGTTCCGAATGCCCTCGATCGCCGCTTTGTAGTCGGGCGCATTAAAGACTGCCGACCCTGCAACAATGGCATTAGCCCCAGCTTCCAGCACTTGCCAGGTATTGTTGGCTTTCAAGCCACCGTCAACTTCAATCCAGGGATCCAGACCCCGCTCATCGCAGATTTGGCGCAATTTCCGAATTTTGGGCAGCACGGCGGGAATGAAGCTCTGGCCGCCAAACCCAGGGTTGACGCTCATGATCAACACCAGGTCACACACTTCTAAAACGTAATCAATCAATTCCAACGGAGTCGAAGGATTGAGCACAACCCCAGCCTGTTTGCCACATTCTTTGATCTGGCAGAGGGTGCGGTGCAAGTGGGGAGACGCATTGTGCTCAGCGTGGACAGAAATGATGTCGGCCCCGGCTTTGGCGAAGTCGGCGACGTATTTTTCTGGTTCTACAATCATCAAGTGCACATCCAGTGGCTTCTGGGTGACCGGGCGCAACGCTTCGACAATCAGTGGGCCAATGGTGATGTTGGGAACAAAGCGACCATCCATTACATCAACGTGAATCCAGTCGGCACCCGCTTCGTCTACAGCTTTAACGTCTTCGCCCAAACGGCTAAAGTCGGCAGATAGGATTGAAGGGGCAATGACAGTGGATTTCTGGGATGGTGTCTGAGTCATGATGGATGGTGTCTCCTAACTGCGGTGTAGTCTGCGAAAGTGTGCTTATTTTAACAATTTATCAATAGGAATTAAAACCTATTGCAAGAATTGCTCGGAATATGTCAAGAAATGGCAAAGATTATCAATACACATAGGACTGTGGCTGTGACTTAAGTTTACAAGGAACCTGCCCCATCAGCAGTCTAGGCGACAACTTTCTGCGGCGGGGAAGCGCTAAGTTAGGGAAGATTTGGGTGTTGGCAAGGCGAGGCCAAATGGGCGGGAAAAGCCTAGGGGCGATCGCGGGCATGGATGCTGGTTGTGGGCATGGATGCTGGTCGCGGGAGAATCGTCACCGTGGCGCGTGGAAATGGCTCCTGCCGATTCTGCGGCGGGGCGGCCCGTTCTGGTGGCTACCCTGGGCCTGCACGCTGGGCGCGCTGTTCCTTTGGGCACCACACCCGCTGATTCAAGACACCAAAAATATTGTTACCGTCGGTTGGAGTAGTAGATTGTGGCGTGGCATGGATGGGGACAGTGGATTGTCCGAATTGCATGGGCTGGGGCGATCGCGGGTATGGGTTGGGCTGTGGGGGCAGAGGCCAATCGCGCTGAGGAATTTGACTTATTCAGTGCTCCCGATACGGGCAAAACAACGCTAAAACCTTTACGTTCCAGTTCTGTGGGGCCAAAAGGAATTGATGCCCTGCGGTTGCATGAAGCCCCCTACAATTTGACGGGCCGCAAAATTGCGATCGGGCAGGTGGAAATTGGTCGGCCTGGTTTGTTTGGGGTCGATAAGGCCGTAGCGGCTAACCACGTCATGATGCTGGAGCGGGTGTTTTATCGCGATACGGATGCACGGCAAAACGCCAACGTCGATAGCCACGCCCAAAATGTGGCCAGCGTCATGATCAGTTCGGCCAAGGCTGCAAAAGGAGTTGCCCCCAATGCACGGCTGTTTTCATCCGCTGCCGGAACTCCACGCCGCTATGGGCAGCCAGAAGAGTGCCTTTCGGCTCAGCATATTGCCATGCAAAACGGTGGGGATGTGCGTGCGATTAATCTGAGTTTTGGGGAGTCGTTGCGCCATGACCCCCGCCCAACTCCAGTCTTGGATGGCAAGGCGTTATTAACTTTGTGTATTGATTGGTCGGCACGGGTGCATAACGTGTTGTACGTGGTGGCGGGGAATCAGGGAAAGGGGGGCATTTCCATCCCAACGGATAACTACAACGGGGTGAATGTGGCGTTTACAACGCGGGTGGATGAGTTGTTTGCGCGGGTGGATTTTGCCAATATTGGTGATCCGGCGAGTGGGGCGATTGAAGGGATCGAGAGCAATGTGGGAGGCCGGCGGGCGATCGCGTTGGCTGCACCGGGGAGTGAGATTGCGATGGTCAATCCCAATGGTTCTATTGGCGTGTCGAGTGGAACGAGTTTTGCCGCGCCCCATGTGACTGGAACGGTTGCGCTTTTGCAAGAGTATGGCGATGCCCAATTGCGATCGCAGTGTCCCGTGACGGCCTCGTGTCCCGTTTCCCCGTCCTGGACTTTGGATGCGCGTCGGGCCGAGGTCATGAAAGCGGTTTTGCTCAATGCGGCTGACAAACTGCAAGATACTGGGGATGGGTTGCGCTTGGGGATGAGTCGCACCATTGTCGATAAGGCCAATCGCAGTTGGCCCGATCTGGAAGCGGCGACTAATCCTGCCATTCCCCTCAACATTCAAATGGGTGCAGGACAGCTCAATGCCTATCGTGCCTATCAACAATTTAGTGCGGGGCAGTGGGCACCGACCCAACCGTTGCCGCCCATCGGGTGGGATTATCACACCGTCACATACCCTGAACCTGCGGCTGGGGGTATGGTGCAGCAAGGGCAAGATGCCTTTGGCCCCTATCGGGATTACGTGTTGGAACGCCCCTTAAAAGCGGATAGTTTTGTGTCGGTGACGTTGACCTGGCAACGGGTGGTCGAACTCGACGATAAAAACCAGAACGGGGTTTATGACTTGGGGGAAGATTTTCGCGATCGCGGCCTCAACAATCTCGACTTATACCTGATGCGGGCGACGGATACCGATATTCGCCAAAGTCTCGGCGTATCCAACAGCAAGCTGGATAATGTGGAACATCTGTTTCAAAAAATCCCGGCGACGGGCCGCTACAAAATTCGGGTGTATTTTCGGCAACCTGTGAATAGTACGACCCAACCCTATGCGATCGCCTGGTGGACGGTGCCTACAAACTAGAATTCGGGCGGGTACCCCCCTGGTTGCATTTCCCCTTAACGGTGGCTGCCAAAATCGGCCAGCGATCGTCCGCACTAATCAGCGGCAGGGTTGTGCTGCGGAAAAAATGCCGGGTGGGACGAAACCGGACATTCTCTTTCTACTTTAATAAAACTTTACAAAAGCGATCGCGAGGCTTCACTAAATCTCCTTGGAAGTACGTACTGTTGTTCCTGGCGGACTGGGCAGAATAGATAGGGACGTTTTAAAAGGTGCAGGTGTGCGTTTACCTGACTGGCACAAACCAGGATCAGGAAGCCCACGGGCCTGTCGTTATCATTGGGTATCGCTGGGCGAACTCAATTAGGAGGGCCAAGACCTGCCTGCCCTGGTTACTGTCAACGTTTGGTCGATTCGAGAATGGCTCCCATCGCAATGTAATTTATCCAAACCTCCATGATTGCTGACCTGATTAAAGGGTTTATTGTACTTTTCCTCATCTTCGTTCCCTTAGAACGATTTTTTCAGCGATATCCGCAAAAAACCTTTCGCTATGAATGGGGAACTGATGCCATCTATTACGTCACTGGGTTCTTCATTGGTCGGCTGGGTTCTTTTCTGTGTGCGGTGTTGGCGTTGATATTGGCCGGAGCAACCGCCAATTTGCAACTGCAAGCTGCTGTCGCCAGTCAGCCAGGATGGGTGCAATTCATCGAGGCTGTCGTCATTGCAGATATTGGATACTACATGGCCCATCGCTTGTTGCACACGGTGCCTTGGTTATGGAAGTTTCATATTATTCACCACAGCATTGAAGAGATGGATTGGCTGGCGGCGGTGCGAGTGCATCCGGTGGATCAGTTATTAGCCAAACTGTTTCAAATGCTGCCGCTTTATTGGTTGGGGTTTTCAGCGCCCACGTTTGCTGGGTTTGCGTTGTTTTCTGCCGCGATCGCCTTTTTTATCCACTCCAACGTGCGAGTGAACGCTGGCCCGTTGAAGTGGGCGATCGCGACCCCAGAATATCACCACTGGCATCATGCCAACCAGCCAGGAGTCCGGAATAAAAACCTGGCTGCCCAGCTCCCCATGATGGATTGGCTCTTTGGTACGTTGTATATGCCTGCGGGGCAAAAGCCTCAACGGTTTGGGGTGCCGTACCCAATTCCGCCTGGGTACTTACGTCAACTGGTTAATCCGTTCCATTTGTTGTCCACGAAGTCATCCTCACGGAGAAAAAGCCCTGTGACTACAGAACATTCCCGCCCCGCGAAACAAAAGCCGATGTATTTGCGCCCGTTGCCCTTGCTGGCTGGCCTGGTCTTTCTGGGCGCTGGTGGTAGCTTTGCCTACGCTAAACTGACCAACCAAAGTCTAGCTGTCATGGCTTATGTGTTTGTGGCCAAGTTCAACACACCTATGATTGCATTGACTGATTTGCAGCAGGGCAAGATCAAACCTGTGGTGATGATTGATGTCCGCCCTACGGAAGACCACCAAATTGACAGTATCAAAGATACTTTTTCTGTACCGTTGACCGAAATTGAGGCTGGGCCTGGTGTTGAAAAGGTAAAGGCGATCGCCCAAACAGCGGCCCAAAGTAATGCGACAACGCCAACGGTGGTGTTGTATTGCCAGTCTGGCCCTCGGTCGATCAAAGCCTACCAAAAGTTAAAAAATACAGGCTTGAATCTCGTTGTTTTGTCGGGCGGAATCGATGCGTGGCGGGCTGCAATTCCCCCCGCAAAAGATAGTGCTGTGCTTGGGCCGATTCAAGCCCAGGAGCAAGCGGCCCAAGCCAAAAAAGCAGTTCAGTTCTAGGCTGCTGACCGTTGTTTGAGGCTGTTGGTTTGAACCTGTGTGTTTGGTCGGTTGTGTGTTTTTCCTGGATTTTTGCTGCTTTTCTGCTGTTTCATTCATCTGAAAACCCGTCACGCCATGCCACTGCCATCCTTTATTTTGTCGTTTTCAACCCATAAAGTTACAGCCCAAGACTTGGCGGCAGGAGCCGTTAATCCAGTGATTTTAATTGATGTGCGATCGCCCGAAGAATATGCCAGCGATCGCATTCATGGCAGTTATTCCATTCCCCTTGAGACCATCCAAACTGGGGGCGGGGTAGAAGCCATCCAAGCGATTGTGCGGCAAGCCAGTGGTACCACGACGGATGTTACGCCTACGGTTGTCCTGTACTGTTCGGTGTGTCCGGGGGCCATTCGGGCTTACCAAAAGCTCCAAGCAGTGGGTTTGAATATTGCTGTCTTGTTTGGCGGTTTGACCGCATGGCGACAGCGGTTTTCGGCGGCCCAAGACGCGACTATTTTGACTCCCGTATTGCTGGATAGTCCTGTCACTTCGCCGTTGTATAACTGGCCCCAGGCAGTCTGAGGGGCCAGCGGTGCCCTTGAAACTGGTGGGTTGGCGATCGCAGTCATCCGCCCTTTGTAACCATAATTTCTGGTGCTGTTTGGGCCAGGGCCGCTGGGCCGGAATGTCGCCAAGCAATCCTAGCTCAACTCTGCCTGTGTTTCCGGGGTTCAGTATACTAGGCAAAGTGTGCTGAGCCGAGTTGGCTGTTTTGCTCCTGCCGCTGTTGGCGCGATCGCGTCAGAGAATGCCTCCAACGGTGGCCCCGGTATCTGACAACGCTCAGCGCAAATCCAGACTTGATACGATTGCGTTGTGCAAAGGGTGGTTGCTTGTGGCGGTTGCAGTTGAACGTTTGTTAACTCCAGAGATTTTGCGTCCTGCTCGCTATCTTGGCAATGAGCGCGGCGCAGTTCATAAGCCTTGGGCTAATGCGGCAGTGCGGTGGTCGCTGACCTATCCCGAAATTTACGAAGTGGGGTCGTCCAATCTGGGCCACATTATTCTCTACAACATTATCAATGCCCAGCCCCGCCAACTCTGCGATCGCGCCTATCTCCCCGCCGCCGACCTCACCCAGAAATTGCGCTCAACGTCTACCCCCCTCTTTGCCGTTGAATCGCGCCAAGCCCTGACCCAATTTGATATTCTGGGCTTTAGCCTCAGCTATGAACTGGGGGCAACCAATATTTTGGAAATGCTTGACCTGGCCGGAATTCCCCTCACCTGGCAAGCCCGCCAAGCCCCTGGGCCGTGGCAAGTAGACGCAGGCAGCTATCCCCTGATTTTTGCCGGTGGGCAAACAGCGACATCAAACCCAGAACCCTATGCCGACTTCTTTGACTTTATTGCCCTAGGCGATGGGGAAGAACTGTTGCCAGAAATTGGCCTGGTGCTCGAAGAAGGCAAAGCGGCGGGGCTCAGTCGGACAGAACTACTGTTGGATTTAGCCCAGGTGCCTGGGGTTTACGTCCCCCAGTTTTATGACATGGCCGCCGATGGTTCCGTCCATCCCAATCGGCCCGATGTGCCTGAACGCGTTGTGCGGCGGGTGGCTAGCCCCATTCCGGCTTATTCCATTGGTCTGGTGCCTTATATTGAAACCGTTCACGATCGCCTGACGGTAGAAATTCGCCGGGGGTGTACTCGGGGGTGTCGCTTTTGCCAACCCGGAATGCTCACCCGACCTGCCCGAGATGTGGCCCCCGAAGCCGTGATTGATGCCATCACCGACGGGATGCGGGAGACCGGATATAACGAATTTTCCCTGCTGTCCCTCAGTTGTTCTGACTATCTCGCGCTGCCTGCTGTAGGCATGGAACTCAAAAATCGGCTCAAGGACGAAAATATTTCCCTGTCATTGCCCAGCCAACGGGTCGATCGCTTTGACGAAAATATTGCCAACATTATTGGTGGAACTCGGAATACGGGGTTGACCTTTGCCCCCGAAGCGGGCACCCAGCGCCTCCGCGACATCATCAACAAGGGGTTGACCAACGAGGAATTGCTGCGCGGGGTCAAAACGGCTTATGAGCAAGGGTGGGATCGGGTCAAGCTCTATTTCATGATTGGGCTGCCCGGTGAAACGGATGTAGACGTGGTGGGCATTGCGGAAACGGTGCGATGGTTGCAGCAAGAATGCCGAATCAAAGGGCGCAAGCCAATGGGCTTCAATATTACGATTTCTAACTTTACTCCCAAGCCCCATACGCCATTTCAGTGGCATTCGGTTTCAACGGCGGAATTTACCCGGAAGCAAGCCCTGTTGAAGGCTGAATTTCGGCAGATCCGGGGGGTGAAAGCCAACTTTACGGATGTCCGCATTTCGGCGATGGAAGACTTTGTGGGCCGGGGCGATCGCCGCTTGGCTGCTGTGGTGCGCCGTGCGTGGGAGTTGGGCGCGGGGATGGATGCCTGGTGGGAAAGCCTGGATCGGGCCTTTGCTGCGTGGACTCAGGCGATCGCCGAATCGGGCCTGAGTTGGAAGTATCGCCAGGTCGAAAACGGCGAGTGGAATTTGTTTGGGGCCAATGCGCCAGAGGGGGCGGCAAGCCCGCAAACCATGGACGCTGCGGTCTACGATGCGCCCTTGCCGTGGGATCATCTGGACACGGGCATTGACAAACAATGGCTCAAAGCGGATTTGCAGCGGGCCTTAGAAGCGGCAACCGTGCCCGACTGCGCCTTTGAGGGGTGTTCCCATTGCGGGGTGTGTGGCCTGGATTTCGGGCATAACATTGTCATGCCTGCGCCGCCGATTCCCGAATTTGCGGGTCAGTTTGTGCCCAACCAAACGCGATCGCAACGGCTGCGGGTCTGGCTGGGTAAACACGGTGACATGGCCTTACTCAGCCATTTGGATTGGTTGCGCCTGCTGGATCGGGCGGTGCGTCGCGCTTCGTTACCTATTGCGTTTACGGGGGGCTTCCATCCTGGCCCACGGATTATGCCCGCCAATGCCTTGCCACTGGGGATGACCAGTGGGGGAGAAATTGTGGATTTTGAATTGACCACGCCCCTGGCTCCGGCAGACTTTATGGCACGGCTCCAGGCCCAGTTGCCTCCAGAATTCCCCATTCTTCGCGTGGAAGAAGTGCCCGTGAATTCGCCCTCGGCAACCCAAGTTTTAGAGCGGGCCGAGTATCAGATCACGATCGCCCCAGTGACCCCCGACCCTTCTGTTGCGGCGGCGATGTGGCAAGCGTGGATTGACCAAATTTGGGCAACGGATGTCATCGAAATTCAACACCGGACGAAATCGGGTAAGCTCCGGTCGGTGAATTTGCGCGATCGCCTCTTTGCCCTCCACCTGCAAGCGGGGGCCGAGGCTGCCGATACGGCTGAGCAAACCGTCACCCTGAGCTATGTCGGGAGTTGCCAGAATGATGGCAATCTCTTGAAGCCCGACCATGTTGTGTCCATGCTAGAGTCTGTGGCCCAGCGCGAGTTTCAACTCCTGAAAACTCACCGAGTGCAGCTCTTTCTGGCTCCTCCCGCTGCGATCGCCGCGCCCTCAGCCTGATCTATCTCCAGCCTGTCCTATCTCCAGCCTGATTGATGGCGAGCGTGGCCCGTCCCGCTTGCCCCTTGCCGTGCCTACTCACAACAGCCCTCCCCTCGATTTTGGAAATTTCGTGGCAGGATGAACGGCACGCGCTATAATGCTCTTCAATAGAAGCTGTTGTAAGCTGCCGCCTGATGGGGGGATGCTTTACAGTCATTGGCAGAGCAGTATTGCAGCGTGCTTCACTAGATTTTCTACTAATTAACGATAACTTGAGCCTGGTAGCTGACAGGTCTTTGAGTTTGAAGGGTTGTGGTTTCGTTCGGATTTGGTATTTTTGGCGTGGCCGATTGTCTAGCGTAGTTTGCACTCCCCTACTAACACGTCGGACTTTGGTGGCTGCCATTGCATAACCTCGCGGCAAGTGATTAGACGAGATGGATTTAGGTAACGCAAACAGGACGGCAAGCAGAATCGCCAGACCTGGGTGCGATCGCAAAAAATTTGAGGAAACTGAATGTCAAAGCAAATTGTTATCGCAGAACAGCATCGGATCGCGGCTGTTTTTTCGGAAGACCAAATTCAAGAACTTGTTGTTGCAACTGGCACCCACCAGGTTGGTGATGTATACCTTGGGTTAGTGGAAAACGTCTTGCCAGGGATTGATGCGGCCTTTGTCAACATTGGCGATGCCGAGCGCAACGGGTTTATCCATGTCAGTGATCTTGGCCCCCTCAAACTCCAACGTCAGGCTGGCTCCATTACTGAACTGCTCAAACCCCAGCAAAAAGTGTTGGTTCAAGTGATGAAAGAGCCGACGGGGAACAAAGGCCCCCGGCTCACGGGGAATGTCTCCTTGCCGGGGCGTTACCTGGTGCTCATGCCCAACGGCAAAGGGGTGAACCTCTCCCGCCGGATTCGGAATGATAACGAGCGCAATCGGTTACGGGCGTTGGCCATTCTGGTTAAACCCGCTGGCATGGGGATTGTGGTGCGGACGGAAGCCGAAGGGATGCCGGAAGAGGCCATCATCGAAGATTTGGAAAATCTGCAAGAACAGTGGGACTCGATTTGTCGGGAAGCGACGGGAACTCGTGCCCCCGCTCTGCTCAATCGGGATGATGACTTTATCCAACGGGTCTTGCGCGATGTTTACAGCAATGACGTGAATCGGATTGTGGTGGATTCCCACACGGGGCTGCGCCGCGTTAAACAGCATTTGATGAACTGGGGCGGTGGTAAGTTACCGCAAGGCGTGCTAATCGATCAGCATCGCGATCGCATCCCGCTCTTGGACTATTTCCGGGTGAATGCGGCGATCCGCGAGGCCCTGAAGCCACGGGTAGACTTGCCCTCCGGTGGATATATCATCATCGAACGGACAGAAGCCCTGACGGTCATTGATGTGAACTCCGGTTCCTTCACGCGATCGGCCACGGCCCGCGAAACGGTGCTCTGGACAAACTGCGAAGCCGCGACGGAAATTGCCCGTCAACTGCGGCTGCGGAATATTGCCGGCGTGATCGTCGTTGACTTCATTGACATGGATTCGCGCCGTGACCAACTCCAAGTGCTGGAGCATTTCAATCGGGCTTTGCGAGCCGACAAAGCGCGGCCCCAGATTGCACAGTTGTCAGAATTGGGCTTGATTGAACTGACGCGCAAACGGCAGGGCAAAAATGTTTACGAATTATTTGGGCGACCTTGCCCCACCTGCGGCGGTTTAGGCCACGTTAGCCACCTCCCCGGTGAAGCCGACGAACCTGAAGATTTGGGCGATCGCCCCGCAGTAACTGCGTTGAAAGACTATCGCTCGGAACGGGGGGGGAATCGGCGGGACTTGCCCGATATTCCCTTGCCGACGGAATATCCTTGGGAAGGGGCGGAGGACGAGGACGAGGACGAAGAAGTCACGAACCACGCATCCTACCAGGACAGCAATGCCAGCAACCGTCGCCGTCGCCGTCGCCGCATTGGGGATGATTTTGGGCGCGAAAAGAGTCGGGGCAACTGGGACGATGGCCGGAGCGCGGCGGCTTCCTCCCCCGAGCCTGCGACATTGCCCGCTGAGACAGACACCGAAGAATATGCTGAACCCAAGTTGCGGTCTGAACCCGGAGCGCGGCGTGGGCGTGGGCGTGGGCGGCGCGAGACTCCAGCTCCCATTGAACGGGAGCCAGATTTGGTCGAAGAACGGGAGACCGTTGCCCCTGAGTTTGAAGAACGGCGGGGCCGGGGTCGCCGCGAACCCAAAACTGTTGAACCACCCGAGGTGGTGACGGTGGAAATGACCGCCGAAGAACAGGATGTCTATGCATGGATGGGGGTGTCGCCCCTGGTATTGGCCACTCAAGAAGTGAAAAATCCGAAGTCGGCTGTGATTTCGGTTGTCTTGCCGGGACAGTTGCCCTTACCCCTTGGCGATCGCCCCCCCGCCCCCGCCTCAGCCCCTGAAGTTGAGGCGAGCGTCGCGCCCTTTGAGGCCCCAGAGCCAATGGACGCAATGGACGGCGAACCAGAAGATATTGCCAGTGAGCCTTTGCCTACTTTGGCCACAGCCAACGAAGACGAGCCAGACGCAGAATCGATGGAAGAGAATGGCCCGGTGCGGCGGCGGCGGCGACGGTCTTCTGCCAGCACCACAGACTAGGCACGGTTGCATTCCGGGGCCACAATGGCACAGCAGACAGGACGGAGGGTTTGGAGGCAGACGATGTATGCCATCTTTAACCCTCGTCCACGTTCAGCGTGGGCATCGGCAGCTAGGGTACTTACGCTAAGGGGTAAGCGCGACGGGTGGCGGATGACTGCCATCCTGAAATATGGGGATGCACGCGAATGGGGCAACGCAGACAGCAACGGATGGAACAACCTGGCTTACCGGGGTTAGAAACCCTGGGCGATCGCGCCATTGTCGCAGGGGTAGATGAGGTGGGCCGGGGGGCACTCTTTGGCCCAGTCGTTGCCAGTGCGGTGATATTGTCGGTAGCCAGCCATGACCAGCTTTTGGCCGCAGGTGTAACCGATAGCAAACAACTTTCTGCGGCTCAACGCACGGTTTTAGCCCAAGAAATTCGGGCGATCGCGGTGTCCTGCCAAATTGGCTATGCTTCTGTGCGGGAAATCGATCGGCTGAACATCTTACAAGCCTCGTTACTGGCCATGAAGCGGGCGATCGGACGTTTGCAGCCTGTTCCGACCCTATGTTTGATTGATGGCAATCAGCGGATTCCCGGTTTGTCTGTGCCCCAGCAAACCCTCATCAAGGGCGATCAACAGTCGTTGGCGATCGCAGCAGCCAGCATCGTCGCGAAAGTCTGGCGGGATGAGCTGATCAGCCGTTTAGCGCCCAAATACCCGGAGTATCATCTCGCGCGGAACAAGGGGTACGGGACCAAAGCCCATCGCCAAGCCTTGTTGCTCTATGGGCCAACTCCCTATCATCGCCAATCCTTTAGTCCCTGTAAGCCCAACCTTGCTCCTGACCCACCAAGCCAACTGGTGTTGGAGTGAGTCCTCTGGTGCGATCGCCCCACTGCCTGAATTAAGGACTTTCGGGCACCATGGTTCCCGCTGGTGCGCCACTGGTTTCGGGGGCTTCCGTGGCCGCCCAGACCTGGTAATCCGCCAGGAGTTGGTGCATCAGCCGTTGCTTAATCGTCAGTAACACGCTTTTGAGTAAACCGTTGCCTGTCGTTTGCAAAATCGGTTTGGGTGTGAGTAAAAAGGGCGGCGGCAGTTCCACCGTCACCTGTAAATCTGCCACCCCGCGCAAGTGGGTTGTGCCATTGACGAGACACGGCTGGAGCTTGCCTTGGAGATCCAGGGTAAACCGCTGATTGACATACTCAATGCCCCGAATTTCGCAGTTCACGGCGCACAGGTGCACAGTGCCATCGCCATCGGCCCAAACCCGCATATCAACCGTCGGTTGCAAGGTCAGCATCATGAAGCTCAAGGGCCGCATTTTGACCCGAAAGAGGTCTTGGCGGAGCGGCTCAATGCGACTGGAGGCTGTGAGGGCATTCATCAAGCGGCGGGGTTGCCGCAGGTAGTGCTTGATGGGAACGGGTTGGTCAACAACAGGTAAATCAACGGACTGGGAAGCAGAAAAACGAATATCCATCTGAGGAAAACTCTAAGAACAGCAAAGAAATATCGGTAAGGGCGAACGAATTATTTTCTATTTTAAAGAGTTGTAAAGCGAGGTAGGATGGAACGTTTGGGATAAAAATAACTATACCGCTCAGTGGATCCTCTCCACGGGGCAGATTGGGTTATGGGTGAGGGCAGGCCAAACGCGCAGACCGCGATCGCCCCTTGAAGTCGCTTTGGCCTGGACTGTGGGGGAGGCGGGGGGGATTTGCTGCCAGACATCACGCTGTGTAACAAGAATGAGAAGATGGGAAAAGCGGGTACTGGCTTGCTGGTACTGGCGTTTTGCCGATTGTGGAAGGACTGCGCTGAATTGTTATGGCTATATCGATCGCCCATTTAGGGCCACCGGGAACCTATGCGGAAACTGCTGCCCTGCGGTATGGGGAATGGCTTAAAGCTGAAACGGCTGAGGTGGTGCAGCTTGTTCCCTGTGCCAGCATTCCGCAGACTTTTTATGCTGTGGCCGAAGGGAAAACGGAATTGGCGATCGTCCCGGTGGAAAACTCCATCGAAGGGAGTGTGACCACGACAATGGACACCCTGTGGAACTTGGATCGATTGCAGATTCAGCGATCGCTGGATTTACCCATTACCCATGCCCTGTTGTCGCGGGCGACGGCGATCGCTGATATTCAGACTGTCTACTCCCACCCCCAAGCCTTGGGCCAATGCCAAGCGTGGCTAGAGCAGCATCTCCCCCAAGCCAAGCGCATTCCAACCAACTCCACTACAGAAGCCTTGCAATACTTGGATGGCGATCCGACTGTGGGTGCCATTTCCTCCCGGCGGGCCGCAGCCCTTTACGATTTGCCGATTTTGGCCTGCCCGATTAACGACCATCCCGACAATTGCACCCGTTTTTGGGTAATTGGCCTGCACCCGTCACCGGGGGGGCAGCGGACTTCCCTCGCCTTTAGCGTGCATGATGTGCCAGGGGCGTTGGTCAAACCGCTCCAGGTTTTTGCCGATCGCGCCATCAACATGAGCCGCATTGAATCCCGACCCAGCAAACGGGCCTTGGGGGACTACCTGTTTTTCATTGACCTGGCCGGAGATTTGCGGGAAGCCAATATGCAGCAGGCGATGCAAGAGTTAGCAGCCCATACCGCAACGCTAAAAATCTTTGGCAGTTACGATCCGCTGCCGGCGATCGCGGAGTGAAAGTCGCGGATGGCAGTAACGACCCCCGGACTATTTCCGGCGGCGATACCACTGGGCCAACCGTTGGGGGGGCGCGCCCAGGTAATACCCCATAATCATGATCTGGTTGATCAGGGTGGTTTGCAGCACACCTAACTTTTGCCAGCGGCGATTGGACGTGAGGACAGCAGCAGGGGCGATCGCAATCTGGCCTTGGCGCTTGAGCGACTGGACAAAAACAAAATCTTCCATAATGGGCAGCGCCGGAAATCCTTCCATTTGCCGAAAGACCGCCGCCCGCACAAACAACCCCTGATCCCCGTAGGGCAGGCCCAACCACTGCGATCGCCGATTCACCCCCCACGCTACCAGGGCTAAACTGGGCGTTTTTCCCGCGATCGCCAGTTTAAACGCCCCTCCTACCACCGCTGGTGAGGCCAAAGCCGCCTGAATGAGCGGTGCATAATCGGGAGGTAACAGGGTATCCCCATGTAAAAAAAGCAAAATCTCGCCCTGGGCGATCGCAGCCCCGGCATTCATCTGGGCGGCTCGTCCGCCGCTACTGTGCAAGACCTGAACCCCGTGGTGAGTGGCGATCGCCACCGTTTCATCCTGGCTGCCGCCATCCACCACAATGATTTCGACCGCAGGGCACTGCTGGACACTTGCAAGGGTGGCTGGGAGGGCGATCGCCTCGTTTAACACCGGAATAATCGCTGAAATCAAAGTCACCTGCGCCTTTTGCTCCCTTTTCTCCCACGCCAACCGCACTGCTCTGAGCGATCGCGGCCCTTGCTCAGCGATGACATCCAGTTAGGCCGCAGGTTTGGGCATAATTGAGGCTTGAAAGGCAGGGCGATCGGCTAACTGCTGACAATAGTGGGTGACGGCGGGATATGCACTGAAGTCGAGTTGCAACATGAGTTGGGCATAGGCCAGAACCGCACCCACGGCCACATCCGCGACGCTCAGGGTTTCCCCAGCTAAAAACGGTTGTGCTGGCAGCAACTCATTCAGGGCCGAGAGATGCCGCTGTACCGCCTGGTCGCGATCGCTGCTATGAAAAATTTCGAGCCCCAACGTCGCATTGGCGTAATGAATCCACTGGTTCAGGGTGGCCCGTCGTTCGGGGGATAATCCCGGTTCGCCATACTTTTCCGCCAGGTACAGCAAAATCGCCCCTGATTCCCACAGGTGAAACTCCCTATCGCTGAGGGCGGGCACTTTACCAATCGGATTGATGGCCAGATAGGCGGGTTGGCGATGTTCTCCCGCTTGCATATCCAGCAGCACAAACTCATAAGGAAGCTGTAATTCTTCGAGATACCACTTCACGATCGAAGCGCGGCTCCGGGCACCGCCATAGAGCTTAAGCATGAATCAACAAACCCTCTGTAGATCTGGACTGGTTGAGATGGGCTAGAGCGCAACTACGCACACTAGCCGACAAGGGCGATCGCCCCGCCATATCCGGCTATTACAAGACTTGGTGTGTATAGGCGTGTTGTTTCACGTTATCCTCCGTGCGGACTAATCGTTGCGAGTTCAAGATCCGCTTCCGTTCCGTGGAGAAGGCAAAATCTGATTTGCTGCTACCGATCGGAATCAGGTGTTGGGCGGTGGGAACGGCTTGATAGGTGCGTGCAGCACAATAGACTCGTTCCACGAAGTCATCGCAAAACTGGGCCGCCGTCGGGAATTCGTCTGGCCGTTGCGGAGTGGCTTGATCGGCTCCCAGGATGGCCCCCACGGTCGTCGCGATCGCCAGTTCATAGGAGGTGGGAATGCCTTTCATCAGGGCTTCCAGGGCTGCCGAGGGAATGGGTTCAAGAATCTGGATCGGGTGAACTTCGCTATCTTCCCGCACAAAACAGGCTGCAAGACCCACGACCACGTAAGCGTCGGGGGTAAGTTCAGTGGCATTGGCGATCGCCGAGGATGCTGTCATATCAAAATCCAGGTTGCTGTTTAGTTCAATCTCAGGTCGCTGAAGCGACGCGGGCCGCAGGCTAGCGACAAAAACGTGAATACCGTTGAATTCTAGCAATATCCCTTTGCTGATCTGCGAGTTTTGGCCAAGCGTTAGTGTTTCTTAAACTCTGGCACTTGGAACCCCAGATCAATCCGGGGGGAGTATCGCCTGGGGAACTGTTGCGGGCGATCGCGCGTCTACGGGATTCAGGACAACGCCAGGGGTTGGGGTGGGTGGCGCATCTGGCCAACGGAACCCCCCTCGAAGTTGGCGAACTGTCCGGAGTGGTGCATCGAACTGAAGAAACCAATAAGAAGGGATTTAATCTAGCTGCCAACTCATACCACGGCGCACCGATGCATTGACTGGATCGCTTGCACCTAGAGTTTCAGAAATCCCGATGGTAGGCCCTGTAGTTTTTCAGTGTGGTTTTGAGCCCCAACAGTGGCAGGTCTGGCCCTGTGTCGTTGGTTTCAACAGGCTTAAGTGGGCTGGAGTTTTGGCTCTTTGTGGCGTTTCGAGCCCTTGACCAAGGCCCAGATCCCGACCCTCCCCTGACTTGACCTTGGCCTACAAAAGTCAACCCATTTACCTCTGAGAGAGTGGCATGAATCTTCCGTTGTTTCCGGTTCGTCCTAACCTCCCCAAACGTATTCGCCGTCAGGCTGCTGGTGCTGTTCACCGGGCTGAAGCGGAGCTGATGACAGAGGGGCTGAACCTAAGCCAGGGCGATCGCGAATTGTTGCTGCGGCAGCAAGCTCTCGATAAAGCCCAACAGGGAGAACTAGACCACGCGATTGATTTATTTACCCATCTCATTGCCTGCAACCCCGCTAGTGCCAGCAATTTTAACAATCGCGGGCTGCTGTATTTCCAGCAAGGGGAGTATGAACTAGCCTTGGCCGACTACCATCAGGCGTTATGGCTGAACCCCCACTTAGCGAAGGTTTACAACAATCGGGCCAACTGCTATGCCGCTATGGGCGAGTTGGAAGCTGCGATCGATGATTATGACACAGCGATTGACCTAGACCCAACGGATGTCCGGGCGCGGCTTAATCAGGGCATCACCTTTCGGCAGTTGGAACTGTGGGAACTGGCGATCGATTGCTTTGAACTCGCGATTCAGTTTAGCCAGTTGATCAATGCAACGGATCCAATGCGGATTTCAAATGCGCTGGAAGGTCATTTGTATGCCGAACGGGGGCGAGCCTATCACCTTTTGGGCGATTGGAATTGCGCGATCGCGGACTATCACCGGGCTTTGGGGTACTTACCGCTGAATGGGCTGCGCCCTGATCAATCGTCGCGGTTACGGGCCCAGGTTAGAGGTTGGATGAACGACTTGCTCGGCCCGTTGCAACCTGTGGAAGAGTAGGCTGTGGCCCAGGCTGAATTGGCAAAATCTGCCATTGCTGCTCTGCTGCACTCAACCGTTTTTCCCTCGGTTTCTCTCTGGACGCCAGGGCGATCGCGCTTGTTGCATTGTGATTGAATGAAGGGCCATTGCCCCCCCTCTTTTGGGAAATTAGCCCCGTGCGCTGCGATCGCGGGGCTTAACGCCGTTCTCCCGCTCACAAAACTACCCAAGCGCATCAACCCTCATGGCTCATCCCAAAATGCGTAAAGTTGTGCCCTTGGCTGATGGATGGTCACGCCAAAATAGTAGACTGACGAATGAAGAAGGCGATGCCCTCGTGCTTCCGGTTTCTCTTTGCCTGGATTTTGGCTGGATGGAGTGAAGTCGTTGCTGTCCAATGTGGCCCGGTTGAGGCTGAAGTCGTCTAGCCAGCCGGTGAGAGCGGCAGCGGGCAGGGGCGGTGATCTGGGGCGCTGGGGCCTATCGCGCTTGGCTGAAACGATGTTGAGGAAGGATTTATGAGTGCAGAACTTGACCCGGTAGCGTTGATGAAAAAGCAAGTCGGTGAGGCTGCGGCTGCGATGGTTCAGTCTGGGTCGATTGTCGGGTTGGGAACGGGGTCAACCGCCGCGTGTATGATTCAGGCTTTGGGCGATCGCCTGAAATCGGGAGATTTGAAGGATATTCAAGGGATTACAACCTCCTTTCAAGGGGAAGTGTTGGCGCGGGAATGTGGCATTCCGTTGACAACTTTGGATGTGGTGGATGCGATCGATATTGCGATCGATGGGGCCGATGAAATAGACCCCGATTTGAATTTGATTAAAGGTGGTGGTGCAGCGCACTTCCAAGAAAAACTGGTCGAAGCCTTTGCGAAAAAGTTTGTCGTCATTGTCGATAGCAGTAAGTTGGTAGACAAGCTCAATCTCAATTTCTTGTTGCCCGTGGAAGTGGTGCCCAAGGCATTGAACCCGGTGACGAAGGCGATCGAGAAACTGGGTGGCGCGTGTCAGCTCCGGATGGGGGTGAAGAAGGCTGGCCCTGTGGTCACGGATCAAGGCAATCTGATTTTGGATGTCAAGTTTGCGAATGGTATTGACGATCCGGGGGCTCTCTCTACGGCGTTAAACAACATTCCCGGTGTTTTGGAAAATGGTTTGTTTGTGGGGATGACCGATTTGGTTTTGGTGGGTGAAGTAATTGACGGCAAGCCCTCAGTCCGGGAGATCAAAAAATAGGCGATCGCCCCAGGGCGGGGGATAAACCTCGGCTAAGTCGGCAACGATGCTCAGGGGGTGGCCCACAGGATGCACCCGGACGCTTGATCTAAAACTTGGAGACTAGCTGCTGAATTAGGAGGGAGCAAGGGCTTTGCCAACCCACTGGCAGGCCCATCCCTACCGTCGGCCATCCCGCCTGAGAAATCTCCGCGTGGCGCTTTGGTGACGACCGTCTTAAGTTAATCTGGAATTTGTAACATTTGAACGCAATAAATAGGAGTCAACCTTGGAACGGACATTTTTGGCCATCAAACCGGATGGAGTCCAACGGAAGCTGATTGGGGAAATCATCCGTCGTTTTGAAGCAAAAGGCTTTACCCTGGTTGGCTTAAAGCTAATGAGCGTGAGCCGCGAACTGGCAGAAACCCACTATGGCGTACACAAGGAAAAGCCCTTTTTCCCTGGTCTGGTTGACTTCATCACCTCTGGGCCTGTTGTTGCAATGGTTTGGGAAGGGAAAGGTGTGATTGCGTCTGCTCGGAAGATTATTGGGGCAACCAATCCGCTTAACTCTGAACCCGGCACCATTCGGGGCGACTTTGGGGTTGATGTTGGTCGGAACATTATTCACGGCTCCGATGCCCCAGAAACCGCAACCCAAGAAATTGCACTTTGGTTTAAGTCGGAAGAACTGGTTGCTTGGGAACCTTGCTCCACGGCCTGGATCTACGAATAGGATACTGCCCGTGTGCCCCCCAGGGTTGGGTTGCCTGTTGCCAGCCTGGGGGAATACCGTCCAAGTGATTCAAGCTTTGGGCTTTGTTGCTAAAGCCAGCAATCTTACCTGTTGTCCAGGCTCCGCGATCGCCATTGGGCTACGCTGGCGGGTGGTTATTTCGTACTTTCGACTGGAGTTTCCAGGGTTGGGGGGGCGCTTTCTTCGTTAGCAGCGGCGCGAGTTGCGGCATGGTCGGTCGAGTCTGGCGGCGTGGAAGGTTCGTTCCGCTTAGAAAAGCCCCAGGTAAAAATAATAGCGATCGCGGCAACCATGAGCCATTCCGGTGGCACCAATGCATCGTTGACTACACGGAGCAATAGCCGCATGCCCACAAAGGCAACGGTGATATAACCCGCATCTTCCAGATGGGTGAATTCTTCTAACCAGCGAATGAATAGCCCTGCCATGAAGCGTAGCGTCAAAATTCCAATAGTTGCGCCCAAAAGGATAATCCAGGTTTCTTGGGAAATGGCGATCGCCGTCGTCACACTATCTAGCGAAAAGGCCAAATCCGTCACCGCAATGATCGGAATTGCTTGCCACAATGATTGAAACTGGGGGCCGTGGTGGGAGTGTTCTCCAGAGTCATTTGTGGTTGAAGTGAAGTATTGCCAAACCAGCCACAGCAGATACAGTGCCCCGGCTAACTCCACCTGCCAATAGCGAACGACCCAGGTTGCAGTCAGGATTAAGGTCATCCGCAAAACGTAGGCCAAGACCAGGCCAATGTTTAAGGCCCGTCGTTGTAAGGCGGGATCGTGCAGACCCTGGGTCAATGCGGCCAGGGCGATCGCGTTATCTGCCGAGAGGACAGCTTCTAACGCCACCAGCACAGGCAACAACACCAGCGTATCCAGGCCAAAGTTAGGAGAGTAGTCGAGGAGTTGATCGATCATTCCGCAGATTTCAAAGCTGACTTAACACTATATCTCTATGCAATTGAGGCTGTAGGGTGCAGCCACCCAAAACGCAGCCCCTTGATCGTAATTTAATAAACGTTCCAGCCTACCCAGCCGGATTCCAACTGCACTGAATCAGGGGTAGATCTTGATTATGACACTGTATTGCAATCTTCCCCACCCGCCCCCGCCCCTTCTCCCGGCCCCCTCGCCCCAACTGTTGTGTTGCAACTTGTAACAAGTTGTTCCCCAAACGAACACTTTCGCCCAGAGTAAGAAACGATGGATCCTTAAATCCTGCGGGGGCCGATCCTTTGGGGTTGTGATCCCAAACCGCAGGGATCGATCAACAAGTCTCTCGATATTCTCTGAATTTGTAATAAAAGGAGTCTTAACACCATGAATCTTTCTGACGCTCAAGTTTTATGGGCTTTGGTGATTGCGCTGGTGCCTGGAATCATGGCATTCCGCCTGTCTACAGAGCTTTACAAGTAAAGTTCTAAGCTTTTACACAAAAAAACGCCTGTTTTGCAAAATTGGTTTTACAATAAGCCGGAACAACACTGGCTTTGGACTCTCTTAATCAAGGGAGTAATCAAAACTGATTTGTCTTGCAAAGCAGGTTTTTTATTTTGGGTAAATCCATTGCGTCTTGCCAGTTTGTCCGGTAGATTGGGTAGGTTCTAAATAGGTAGGGCTAATTGCGGCTGCCGCGATCTCGCCTGTAGCTAGATCTGGAACAATTTCCCTATTTCGCTTTACAGGGTGAATTGAACCCACTAGGTTTTGTGTAGTCCTGGTTCGTCTCGTTTTCCAATGTAGAACTCTTCTACAGCCTGTGCCCAAATTGCATGAGCTTTTTATATGTACGCACTGAAGCCCCCCGCTCCCACACCGACCCCCGAACGACCCCGCCGGCCCAAACGCCGGGTGAAGCAGGTCAAGCGGCAAAAAGCCTCCTATGAGGCGATCGCCTATGAGGCGGCGGCGAAGTTGTCGGTGAATGCATTACTATCGGTGGCGGCGATCGGTGCATTGATGCATCTCCTGCCTTATCGCGGGGCGCAGGAAACCAAGATTCACGAACTGGATGCGGCTGTGCAGTCTACAAGCGAGCGATTGGGTCGGGAACAGGAAAAGTTTAGCTATTACTTTGACTCCTACCAGATGCGGGAGACAATGCAAGAGTTGACCGATCGCATCGATCCGAATCGGCGGCGAGTTGTTTGGAAAACGCCTGCTCCACCCACACCGCCTAAAGCTGCGCCAGCAACCGTGCCAGCGAATTGACGCGAGCAAGTGCCGCCTTTGTAATGGCGATCGCTCATTGGCGCTGGACTTAGGAATAAGACTGTCTACCGCTCACGGTGGCAATGCTTCGGGGGTTTAATCAAGCGCCGGGCTGGTCTGGGCTATTGGCGATCGCGGCTTTGGACAGAATCTTCCTACCTGTTAGCTAGGGGAATGGCCCATTGGTGGGAGAGATGCGGCGGAGAATAAGCGCAACGAATCGGGGGCGCACACAGGGAAGCGGTAAAATGAAACCCATAGAGCTAAATGCCAGTATTCATCAATCTTTATTCATCTTGAGGGTACAGGATTTACAAGAGTTTACCTTTTACAATCAGTCTATGTCGCTGAATTTGACTGTTTGTGGCTAGGCTTTATCAGTTTTCCCAGATTAGCTCAGAGCAGTTGTTGTCTGTCGGATATAAGGCTTACCACCTGAGCCTCGTGCAGCAGCAAGTGCCAATTGTCCCTGGGGTTGTGGTTCCGGCAGATTGGTTGACGGCAACGATCGCCACGATGGATTGGTCAGATCCTTTGTTGATGGATTTGCCCACCTCTTTGTTGCATTTAGATTTGGATGATGGTTTGCAGTTGCGGGCGATCGCGCAGCACATTCGCGATCGAATTGCCGCAGCCCAATTGCCCGAAGTCTGGCTTGCTGCCTTGGCCGCCGCCGTTGCGCCGTGGGATGGGGCAGCGGTGATTTTGCGCCCATCGTTGGTGGTGGCACCCAAGGCTGGTCAGCAAGTGGCCCTGCAACCAGAGGTTGTTTATCGGACGGCTTCTCTCATGCCCAGTCGGGTGGTCGGTCGCGATGGTGCTGCGATCGGCCTGGGGCTCAAATACCTTTGGGGAGATGTGTTCGGGGCGAAAAGCTTATTTTATTGGCAGCAGCAAAATATACCGCTCTATCAGCTTGGTGTGGCTGTAATTGTGCAGCCGTTGTTGCCCGCGATCGCCAGTGGCACGCTCACCTCCCAAGCCACAAAATTAGAGGTGGCCGCAGTGTGGGGTTTGGGGCATGGGCTGAGCCGAGGGGAAGTGAAGCCAGATCTTTATCACGGCGATCGCGAAACGGGGGCGCTGATAAGGCAAACTCTGGGGCAAAAGACGATTGCCTATCACCTGCGATCGACAGAACCAACTGTTGCGGCGTCAACAACTGTGGAGCCTACTGCGCCTGGGCCAGTGGTGGGGGCTGTTGACTGGCTAGCTCCTTATGTTTTGGCTGAGGCCCAGCGGGATCACTACATCCTCTCGACGGAGCACTGGCAAAGTTTGCTGGCGCTGAGCCAGCGGGTAACGGGCAAAATGGGGCCACTGTTTACCCTGGAGTGGGTGTTGGCGAAGACGACCGAGGGCGATCGCCTGTATGTCACGCAGGTGACTCCGCCAGTGGGACTGAGGCCGTTGCCAGAGTCAAGGCCGTCCGCTTCGGCTCAGCCTGGGCAGGTGCCGCCGCCTGGTACGACCTTGGTGGCCCAGGGGGTGCCAGCATCGGCAGGGCAAGTGATGGCCCAGGCTTATGTGGTAGAGGCGATCGCGGCGCTACCACCCAAAATTCCCGCTGGTGCTGTGTTAGTGGCTCCGACGATTCCGTTGCCGTGGCTCCCGTTGTTGGAGCATGTGGCGGCAGTGGTGACGCAACAAGGGGGCAAAACCAGTCATAGCGCGATCGTGGCTAGGGATTTGGGGATTCCGGCGGTGATGGGGGTGCCCGGTGCTTTGCACCAGATCTCAATGGGGGATTGGCTGTGGGTTGACGGCACCCAGGGCCGAATTTATCGCGTGGCGGCCCCGCTCCAACCGGCGGCCCGCTTGCCCCAACCGCCCCCTGTGGCGCGCCGTCCGGATGATTTACCCCTGATCCGTACGCGCTTAATGGTGAATGTGCATCAGCTTGAGCAACTGGGGGCGCTACGACAATGGCCCCTGGCGGGGATTGGGTTGCTGCGCTCGGAACTGTTGGCGATGACGGTACTGGGGCAGCACCATCCCAAGCAGTGGTTAGAGGCCACCTCGCGATCGCACATTGTCCAACAGTGGGCCGCAGCGATCGCCCAATTTGCCCAGGCTTTGCCCCACCAACCCGTGTTCTATCGCGCGTTTGATTTGCGGCGGCGAGAGTTCCCAACGGCGGCGGTGCAATCTACAGAGGCGGCCCACTCGGTTTTGGGCATTCGGGGAACCTTAAGTTATCAACTATCGCCTGACCTATTTCGGCTGGAGTTGGATGCCCTGGCGCTGGTGCGTGCTCAGGGGCACCACAATGTGCACTTGCTGTTGCCTTTCGTTCGGACGGTGGAGGAATTTCAGTTTTGTCGGCAGTTGGTGAAGCAGGCTGGCTTGACGGCCCAGACCGATTTCCAGCTTTGGATTATGGCCGAAGTGCCCTCGGTATTGCTGTTGTTGCCGGAGTATGTGGCCGCAGGAGTCCAGGGTATTTCGATTGGGACAAATGATTTGACGCAACTCTTGCTGGGGGTTGATCGGGATGATGCAACAATGGCCGATTTGTTTGAAGAGCGCCATCCCGCTGTGCAACGGGCGATCGCCCAACTGTGCAAACAAGCCCATACCTTGGGGATTCCATGCAGTATTTGCGGTGATGCCCCTGTGCGTCATCGGGAACTGATCCAAAGCTTGGTGCGGTTGGGAATTGACTCCATCTCAGTGCCGCCCACAGCAGTGGAAGACGTGTTTTGGGAAATTGTGCGGGCCGAGCATAACCTTTTGTCCAGAACGCCCAGCCCTTCTTGATGGCCTCAAACTGGTGATTTTGGGGTGCTATTAGCTGGGTTTGGTTGAAAGGGGACATATTGCCCCTTCAGCCCCTCGACGATCGCCTTGGTGTTGGCAATTAGCAATTTGGGATAGGTTTCTGCTGGTGAACCCGGTTCTCCCAAGCTATCGGAGTACAAGGGCTGCTCCGCAAGCTGAATCCCGGCTTCGCGGGCCACAGTTTGAATTAATTTAGGATTCACCACTACTTCCGCAAAGATGGTTGGCACCTGGGCGGCTTTTACTTCATCCACAATGGCTTTTAGGGTGGCGGCGGTTGGCTTTTCGTCAGTACTTAAACCCTGTAACACCCCAAGGACTGGAATTTGGTAAGCATTCGCGTAATAGGCCATCGCTTCGTGAGTCGTGACTAACTTACGGGATGAGGTGGGAATGGTGGCAATTTGAGATTTGATCCAAGTATGAATCTGGTTTAATTCAGTTTTTAATGCGGTCGCCGATTGAGTGTAGCGATCGCGATTCTCAGGGGCAATGTCAGTCAGTTTTGCCTGCACAACGGCCACCATCTGCGCACCATGCTCGGCATTTTGCCACACGTGGGGATCGGGCGTGGTGGCTCCCGCTGCGGCCTCGTCTGTAGGGGCTGCGCCTGTATGGCCTTTCTCGTCGGCGTGGGATTCCGCGTCACTGTGGGCTTTCTCGTCTGCATGGGCTTCGCCTGCGTGGGCTGCCTCATCTGCATGGGCTGCGCCTGCGTGATGGTGGGCTGCGCCCAGGAGGGGTTTGGGCACGGCCAACTCTGCGACGGCCACTTTGGGGGCGGTGTTCGAGGTGGATTGGATGAGCTTGATCAGGCTGGGTTCTAGATTGTAGCCAGAATAAAGAATTAACTGAGCGGTTTCGATCGCCTTGCGATCGGCGGGCACCGGCTCATACACATGGCTATCTACGCCCGCTTTCTGCAAGCAGGTCAAATCCACCGTATCCGCAGCGATGGTATTCACCATGTCACACAGCACGGTGGTCGTTGCAACCACGCGGGGTTTTGGGCTGCCTGGGGAGGCGGTTGGCGATGGTGGAGCAGCACAACTGGAGAGACTGGCGATCGCCCCTACCATGAGCACGAATTGACCACAGTGGATTGCGCGGTTTGGCAACCTGGAGAAAGAGATCATTTTGCTTCAGTTGAATGGCGAGATAGTAAGATTAGAATGAGTATCATTCTCATTTTCGAAACCCTATGTTAGAGGTTCAACAACTGGGTGTCAATTACCGGGGGTTGCGGGGGCTAGACTCTGTAACATTCCAAATTCAACCGGGGCAATTGGTTGGGGTGATTGGGCCAAACGGTGCTGGCAAAAGCACGATGTTTAAAGCCATGCTGGGGTTGATTCCCCACGATCGCGGCCTGGTGCAGTACTGTACGTGTCCGTTGCATCAACAATTGGAGCGGGTTGCCTATGTGCCCCAGCGATCGCAGATTGATTGGGATTTTCCTATTTCCGTGTGGAACGTGGTGTTGATGGCCTGTACCCGACAATTGGGGTGGTTCCGGCGGGCGGGCCGGGAGGCCAAAACTCAGGTCAAGCAGGCATTGGAACGGGTGGAAATGTTGACTTTGCGCGATCGCCGGATTAGTGATTTATCGGGCGGTCAACAGCAGCGGGTCTTTTTGGCACGGGCCTTGGCCCAACAAGCCGATTTGTTTTTCTTTGACGAGCCCTTTACCGGCGTAGACACCACCACGGAAGGGATCATGCTCGATGTCTTCCAGGAGTTACGCGAAGCGGGCAAGATTTTGTTGGTGAGTAGCCACGAATGGGGGCGATCGCTGAACCAATTGGATCGGTTGCTGCTGTTGAATCAGCGTCTCATTGCTGATGGCAAACCGACCCAAGTGATGACCCCCGAAAATCTACACCGAGCCTATGGGGCAACCCTGCAAATGCCCTGGCATGACGATGGGGATGGCAATTTATTTTGTTGAATAGAAATATCAGGACTCGAAACGGAAGGACGAACGGAGCATGACCGGGTTACTGGAACCCCTAAATTACGAGTTTATGCGCCACGCGATCGCGATCGGGGTGATCGTCGGGGCGTTGTGCCCGGTGGTCGGCAGCTACCTGATTGTGCAACGAATGGCCCTGTTAGGTGATGTGATTGCCCATTCCGTCATGCCGGGATTGTCAATTTCGTTGTTTTTAGGCACTGATTTGATGCTGGGGGCGTTTCTGTCGGGCATTTTAGGGGCCATGACCATTGCCCTAATTCGCTCCCAATCGCGGGTCAAAGTCGATTCCGCGATGGCCTTAACTTTTTCCAGTTACTTTGCGTTGGGCATCTTGTTGATTACAGTGTTAGGCAACAGGCTGGAACTCGAAAATTTTCTATTTGGCGATATCCTCAGCATTGCCCTCACCGATATTTACCGCACTTTGGCGATCGCAGTGGGGATTCTTTGTGTCATCCTGCTGTTTTACAAAGAACTGTTGTTCTATGCCTTTGACCGCACGGGCGCGCAAGCCGTGGGCTTACCAGTCAATGCCATTTACATGGGTTTCATGGTGATGATTACCCTCACGATCATTGCCAGTATGCAAGCGGTGGGGGTGATTCTGGTAATCGCCCTCTTGGTTGGCCCTGCCCTAACGGCCTATTTGCTCGTGCGGGAACTGCACCACATCATGTTGCTGGGGGCGGGGTTGGGCATGGTCGCCAGTGTCACGGGGGTCTACCTCAGCTATTACTACAATGTGCCATCTGGCCCTGCGATCGCTCTCATCACCTCGGGGTTATTTCTAGTGGCGTTGCTGTTCAGTCCGTCCCAGGGGATTTTGACTCGCCCTGCGATGGTGCGCCGTTTCACCCAGTTTTGGTCGGTTCCCCGGCAGCCCTAACCAAAGCCTTTGCCCGGTGCTGGTTGGCCCCAAACCAACACTTCCCCAGCTTGCCCCCCGGCGGCAAGATAGCGCCCTTGGGGATGCCAGGATAGGCAGGAGAAGCCGCTCGGTGCCCCATCCAAGACTTGCATCAACTTTTGGGCTTTGTCCCAAAGGCACACCCAGCCATCTTCCGCTGCCGAAGCCAAAAGCATGGTTCCTGGCTGAAAGGCGATCGCCCGGACAATTCCTTCGTGGTCTTCCAAAATTTGGTTAGCCCATCCCACCGATTCGTCCTGATCCCGCTCCCAAACTGCGATCGCGTTGGCACTACAGGCCGCGAGCAAGGGGGCACCGGCTGCGGTCAACGGGTCTGACCAGGCCACCTGCCGCACTTTAGCCGGAAAGCCACGCATCATCCACGGACTTTGGGGCATCGCCCACTCGATTACCGTCAACGTGTTATCCAAATTGCCATCCGCAATGTAGCGACCATCCGGCGACCAGGCGATCGCCACGCTGGCTGATGGAATCGCCAGGGGCACCGGTTCCTCATCCCAGTCAGTGCCATCCCATACCTTGGCCCCCTGACTGCCACACAGTGCCAACAATGGCTTTGTCGGATGCCACGCCATGCCCAACACGGTGGATGCTTCAAAATTCAGCGTGGTGACGATCGCATCGGTCGCCACATCCCAGACTTGAACATAGCGCCCCAAGTTAAATGCAAGTTGGTTGCCCGTGCTGCTCCAAGCCAACTGATCCACCCAGGTGGCGGGATGCTCCAGCGTGGTGACAAGTTCTGCGATCGCCCCCGTGAGCCGCCACACCTGCACCGTGCCATCTTGCCCCCCAGCCGCCAAAAACTGACCATCTGGCGATAGGGCTAAACAGTCGATTGAGCTTTCCTGGGGCGTTTGGAGCGTCTGGATGGTTCCTGTTTGGGGGGCGATGTGCTGAAGTTCTCCTGCTCCCGTGGCGACAAAGAGGGCCAGTTGCCGGGGCATCCAGGCGATCGCCGTGACATACTCCGCCACTGCGCCCCGCCACACGCTGTTCAATTCTGGAGGCATCGTCACACCAAACACTCCTGGAATTTCGTCTTCAAGGCCGCTGCATCTAAATTTCGCCCAATGAAGACCAGTTCATTCTTGCGCTCTGCATCGGATTTCCAGGGGCGATCGCGCTTCCCATCAAACAGCATGTGCACCCCCTGAAAGACATAGCGGCAGTCATCCCCCGCAATGTTGAGAATGCCCTTCATCCGAAAAATGTCTGGCCCTTGAGTCCGCAACAATTCGCCAATCCACGCAATTAATTTATCTTGGGCGATCGCCCCCGGTTCGACCAGCGCCACCGAAACCACCGCTTCATCGTGTTCGTGGGCCAGTTCATGCAAAAATTCTGGATCAATCTTGAGGGCACGCTCCAAGTCAAACGCCTGCACCCCCAAAATCGCGTCCATCTCCACTTGGGCGGCTTGCGTTCGGTAGATTTGTGCCATGGCGTTCATCGCGCGGATTTTTTGCTCCAGTGCATCGAGTTCCGCTGGGGTGACCAAATCCGTTTTGTTTAACAAAATAATATCCGCAAAGGCAATCTGTTCCTGGGCTTCGTCGGCTTCCCAGTGTTGGGCAATATGTTTGGCATCGACCACCGTCACCACCGCATCCAACCGGGTTTGGCTCTGCACATCTTCATCCATAAAGAAGGTCTGGATAACCGGAGCCGGATCTGCCAAGCCCGTAGTTTCAATGACGAGATGGTCAAATTTGTGACGACGTTTCATCAAATTACTGATGATTCGAATCAAATCGCCCCGCACGGTGCAGCAAATGCAGCCATTGTTCATCTCAAAAATTTCTTCGTCAGCATCAATCACCAGTTGGTTGTCGATGCCCACTTCCCCAAATTCGTTGACAATCACAGCAACTTTTTTGCCATGTTCATGGGTGAGGATGCGGTTGAGTAAGGTGGTTTTGCCTGCGCCCAAATAGCCTGTGAGGACGGTGACGGGAACGGTTTGATTAACGGCGATCGCCATAGGACAACCCTGCCAGGGGACTGAGAAACAGCAAAAATGTTCTCACATTATAGCGATCGCGTTCGGTGTGCGATCGGCACGGGCTACCACGAAACACTGTGATCAACGTCACACCGATCCACACCGTCTATCACGAAGCGAGTTCCCGAATAATCACCCTTTGGACAGAAGTAATAAGTGATACTCAGACTAACTCGCAAGACAGATTGCACTTCCATCAGGGTTTGTTAAGCTAAACTTAAGATTAAACATCCGTATTTGTTCGTAATTTTGCTACGGGCAAACTCTGGGACCGCATCTACATTTCATGCAATCTACCCATTCAACACTTTAGTACAAGGCATCATGGACGCGAAAAAAGCTCAACTGACTCACTTTTTGCAGGAAGAACTGGAACTCTCCGAAGACGCTGTTCAACTGGTCTTGGGACAATGTAAGAGCTTGAAGCGTTTGCCCGTTATCCTGTGGCAACAAAAATTGGTTTCCTTTGGTCAATTAGATCGGTTATTGGCTTGGCTCGAAGGGCACATGACGCGGGTTGCTTAAGGGCAACAGAGTCGGGGCTGGCGTGGAATGGATGCGCCTGCTCTGGCGATGGGCGAGTTGTTTGCAGTTGCTTGGCTCGCCGTTGGCTACGGCAGATTGGGCTAATTAAGGTGCCCGGTGCCAAGAACCAAGGCTAACCGAATCTATGGGCTGAGAAAAACGATTGGCTGAAAACGATAATCGCTGCGAGTTGCGAGTGCTGCAAACTCGCCTGAGGCGAGAGGCCATGCCAAGCAGAAGGATACGGTGGCGCTTAGTGAGTAATGAACCGTGCGGGATAAAAAACGGGGTGGCGTAGGAGTTGAAGCCTGCTCTCCGGTGAGTTTTGGGGAGGCGTGGAACAGCGCCGCGATCGCCCATCTGGCCTGGATAATTCACCCCCGCTAGCTTGGTCGGGATAGGGCTTCTACCTGTACCAACTGGGGCACACCCAAGCGGTGCCCTTACCATCAACAAGACAGATGGTTTTTCTGCGCGAGGCGGGGATGGTCAAGGGGGCCAGTTTTTAGAATCATTTGTTCAATGGGCTGGATTGGCCCAGGAATTGTTTAGGCTAGTTTCCCCAAGCCGTTGTTGGGGTTGCTTCGTTGGTGGAATTAAGATTAGTGGTGTTTTCCCTCCAGTGGCCGCGATCGCCTCGGTCAGTGTAGGGAAAACACAAAAGCGGGAACCCTGAAGGATCCCCGGTGGCTTGCGGGTCAGCCCACTGATGGTTTCTGGACTGGTGGAAAGAGTCAGCTCACCAAGTGGCCCCAGGCCCAAGTAAGTGGATTTAAGCCCAGTGCTGGAGCGCGTCTTACTCTTGGCTGGGGGCGATCGCGCTAGTTGTTGCTGTTGGCCGTCGGCGTTGAGGCCATGCACTGCGTCAAGACTTTGACAAAGCGTTGTTCGATGTAGGCTTGGTTGTCTTGAATCGCAAGGAGGGTATTGAGGTTGGCAAACTTCCGGCCCTCGCGGGAATCCACATAAAGCAACGTCATTTTCTCGCCCGTGTCAAATTGAACGTTGGCTTCACGAGGTTTCAGCGTAACTTTAAACGAGTGGCCTTCTGCACACTGAAAACTCAGCATTTCAGGTGTGGTTTGAGCCATAGCAGGAAAGGGGGCGATCGCTGTAACCAAAGGGAGCAGGATGGTTGCAAGCCAAACAATCTTCATAGACGTAACCTTGTTAGTCGTAACCTAGGTTGTATTGAGTACCTATATCCTTTAGAGTACCCAACCTCTTACAAAATCCGCTCCTCGGCGGCCCGAACTTCAACTCCCAGATTCATTGCATGAAGATACCGTAAATTTACGGAGTTGAGGGAACGGCGGCACCGCGATCGCGATCGGCAACGTTGGCCCTGGGCTCAGGGGGCACCGCCAGCAATAACCTCAAATTTGCCCTGGCTGGCCGCCCGAAAAATTTGCACAACCTGTTCAACGGCTTCTGGGGTGGGGGGCAGGGTGTCTTTCAGCTTGTAGTCATACCCCAGTTGTTCCCACTTGTATTCGCCCATTTTGTGGAAGGGTAAGACCTCAACCCGTTCCACGTTATTGAGGGTTGCAACAAAATCTGCTAAGCCTTGCACGTTATGGGGTTGATCCGTCAGCCCCGGCACCAAGACAAAGCGAATCCAGGCCGGTTTTTGGATATCACTGAGATAGCGTGCGAGCCGTAGCGTTGGCCCCACGGGCACACCGGTCACATTCAAGTAGATTTCGGGATCAAAGGATTTGATATCTAACAAAACGAGATCCACATAATCGAGGACATCCTGGGCGACGTTCAGGTTGCAATAGCCGGAGGTATCGAGGGCCGTGTGGATGCCTAAATCTTTGCAGTGTTTGAACACTTCGCGGACAAAGTAGGGTTGCATCAAGGGCTCTCCACCGCTGATGGTGACTCCGCCCGGTGGCCGAATGTAGTACTGATAGGAGCGAATCTCGCTCATCAGTTGTTCTAGCGGCATGGAGTGACCATTGCCCCAATACCGACAGTCTGGGTTATGGCAATATTGGCACCGGAGCGGGCACCCTTGCATGAACACGACGAACCGGAGGCCGGGGCCATCGACGGTGCCACAAGTCTCGATGGAATGGATGCGCCCAGATGTGGCGGTGGGATTCGTGAAGGCAGTATTCATAGTGATTGCAATTGTTGGAATGACCAATGACCAGGGGGGCCGCGATCGCGAGCCGTAGCGCGGGGCGAGACAAGCCGCCGACAGTAGGCGAAGACCCGCTTGTTGTTATTGTGACGGTTCGCTGGGGCGTGAACCCATCAAGAATCTTGAAGGGGGATGGGCGATCGCGCCTGGTGGCAATTGTCTGACTGTGATTGGCAATTGCAAGTGAAACCAAGAGAAAAGGGAAAGAGCAAGGCCCCTGGAACGGAGGAGATACTACATCCACGGTGTGTTATGAATCCCTGGCTGGTTCAACTCGGTGGCGAGTGAAACCCATTGTGGCTGAAATGGCCATGTCGCTGGGGGCACACCATTGGCTGTTGGGCTTTGCACCTTTCCCTAAAGGGCTTAGAAGCGTTCGTGGAATGTGCGGTTGATGACATCCAATTGTTGGGCGCGGGTCAACTTCACAAAGTTGACGGCATACCCAGAGACCCGGATGGTGAGTTGAGGATATAACTCTGGATGTTCCATCGCGTGGAGCAGGGTGTCACGGTTGAGCACGTTGATGTTGATGTGGTGGCCGTGGTCGTGGAAGTACCCATCAAGGAGCCGGGTCAGGTTTTGGGCGCGATCGCTCGCGGCGCTACCACCATTGCGACCCAGAGCGGCGGGCACAATCGAGAACGTGTAAGAGATGCCATCTTGGGCGTGTTCGTAGGGCAGTTTGGCGACGGAAGTCAGTGCGGCGATCGCCCCTTTTGTGTCTCGGCCATGCATGGGGTTGGCACCGGGGGCAAAGGGTTCACCGGCTTTGCGGCCATCGGGGGTGCTGCCGGTTTTTTTGCCATAGACCACGTTGGAGGTAATGGTCAGGATCGATTGGGTGGGCACGCTCTGGCGATAGGTTTTGTTTTGCCGCACGCGGTTCATGAAGTCTTCGACCAAGGCCGTTGCAATGCTATCGACTCGGGCATCATTGTTGCCAAACTTGGGAAAATCGCCCGTGGTTTCATAGTCTACGGCGAGTCCGTTGGCATCGCGGATGACCTTGACTTTGGCGTATTTGATGGCAGATAGGGAGTCGGCGACGACGGATAACCCAGCAATGCCGCAGGCCATCGTGCGATACACATCGCGATCGTGCAAGGCCATTTCGAGCCGCTCATAGCAATACTTGTCATGCATGTAGTGAATGACATTGAGCGTGTTGACGTAGGTGCGGGCAAGCCAAGTGACCATGTGTTCAAATTTGGCCATTACCTCGTCGTAGTCGAGATAGTCGGCGGTGATGGGGGCAAAGGCCGGGGCAATTTGATCGCCCGATTGCTCGTCTTTGCCGCCGTTGATGGCATAGAGCAGGGCTTTCGCCAGGTTGACGCGGGCTCCAAAGAATTGCATTTGTTTGCCAATGCGCATGGCGGAGACGCAACAGGCGATCGCATAGTCATCGCCATAAATGGGCCGCATCAAGTCGTCGTTTTCGTATTGGATGGAACTGGTGTCGATGGAAACTTTGGCACAGAAATCTTTGAAGTTCCGGGGCAATTGTTCGGCCCACAACACGGTTAGGTTGGGTTCGGGGGCTGGCCCCAGGTTATATAGGGTTTGCAGAATGCGGTAGCTCGTTTTAGTGACCAGGGGTTTGCCCTGTTTGTCCATGCCGCCGATACATTCTGTAACCCAGGTGGGGTCGCCAGAAAACAGTTCGTTATAGTCAGGAGTCCGCAAGAAGCGCACCATCCGCAGTTTCATAACAAAGTGGTCGATGAGTTCTTGCAGTTCGGCTTCGGTGGCGGTGCCGTTGGCCAAGTCGCGATCGCAGTAAATATCCAGGAAGGTCGAAACCCGCCCCAAAGACATCGCGGCCCCATTTTGTTCTTTCACGGCGGCTAAATAGGCAAAGTAGAGCCATTGCACGGCTTCTTTCGCTGTCTCGGCGGGTTGTCCCAGGTCAAACCCATAGCGAGCGGCCATTTCTTTTAACTCAAACAACGCGCGGATTTGTTCCGAAATCTCTTCCCGCAGGCGGATGGTCGCTTCGTCAATGCATTCCAGTTCCAGGGATTCAAGCTGATTTTTTTTGTCTTGAATCAAAAAGTCCACCCCGTACAAGGGCACCCGCCGATAGTCTCCAATAATGCGGCCTCGGCCATAGGCATCGGGCAGACCAGTGATGATCCCAGAGCGCCGTGCCAGTCGCATTTCTTTGGTATAGGCGTCAAATACGCCGTCGTTGTGGGTTTTGCGGTATTTGGTGAAGATTTCTTTGGTGTCGGGGTCGAGTTCATAACCATAGGCGTTTAAGCCTTTTTCGACGACCCGGATCCCGCCGTAGGGCATGATGGCTCGTTTGAGGGGGCGATCGGTCTGGAGGCCCACAATTTGTTCGAGTGCGGCGTTGATGTATCCAGGGCCGTGGGCGGTGATGCTGGAGGGCATTTTGGTATCAACGTCGAGGATGCCTTTTTCCCGTTCTTGCTGCATGAGTTGGCTTACCTGTGCCCACAGGTGTTGGGTGCGATCGCTCGGCCCTGCGAGAAAACTGGCATCGTCAATGTAGGGAGTGAAGTTGGTCTGGATGAAGTCTCGCACGTCCACTGTTTGTGTCCAGGCACCGGGTTGGAACGATTCCCATTGAGTAAACATAAATTCTCCTCCGTGAAGTAATGAATGGATGGTAGGTTGACCAATGAAGCGAACCACACCCTACTGGTGTGGGGGCACCTACCGAGTGGCTGGGGCGAGGTCTAAATCGGCTGTGACGATGCCATCGGCAAGCTGATTGTGAAGCTGAAAGCCCTGTTTTTGACAAAGATGTTCCATCGCAGAGTTTTCTAACAACATTTCAGCAATCACATGGTCGATGTGGTGGGTTTGGGCCACGGCTAACAACCAGCTTAAGAGGTGTGCGCCTAACCCTTGATGCTGGAAGGCATCGCTAATGATGAGGGCAAATTCGGCGGTGTGGTTATCAGGTAATTTATTCAGCCGTGCAACTCCCACAATTTCAGGTTGAGTTGGGTTGGTGGGGGGAGTCCATTCCGCAACAAAGACCCATTCGCGATCGCCCTGGGTTGTGCAAATCCGGCTCAGGCGATCGTGATCAATGCGGTGATTCAGTTTAATCAGGTGAGAATACCGCAGATAAACACTTTCTTCGGATAACGACCGATGGAAGGCAATCATGGCGGGTTCATCGCTTGGGCGAATGGGCCGCACGGTAACAACAACGCCGTTTTTGAGGGTGTAGTGATCCTCTGCTGGGTCGGCGATGGTGGGGGTGTGAAGCTCTGTTGGGCAGGTTGCATGGGCAGGCCAAAAGACCGCCCCCAATGGTAACGCCGACTGCATGGGTGGTTCTGACTGTGGTGCAGGAGTCGGAATTGGACGTTGTGAGTTTTGCATGATGCCCTCCGTTGGCCCTCTATCTGCATCTTGTCTGAGCTTGGCGCGGACTACAAGATAGTTACTCTGGCCTCACCCAGTTACCAAAAAGTACAACTTGCGACGGCGATGGCCTTGACCCTACTTGTAAAAGAGTGTTAAGTCTCATGACAGGTTCTCTAAGGGCTGAGAAATCCTTTTACGATCGCGCTGAGGGAGGCGTAAGGAATGGGCGAGCGACTCATGCTATCGAAGGAAGCTATGCAAGATATTTGTGCTGAGATCCAGTGTCCGGTGCAATATGTGTTGGATTTGATCAGTGGTAAATGGTCGATTTTAATTTTGCGGGAACTGTTTACGGGCAATCGGCGCACCCACGAATTGCTGGAAGCCCTCCCCGGTCTGAGTACCAAAGTCTTGATGCAACGGGTGCGTGCCTTGGAAAAACATGGCCTCATTCAACGTCATATTTATGCCGAAGTGCCGCCCCATGTGGAGTATTCCCTCACGGCAAAAGGCCGAGAAATTCAGCCTGTGTTGGTGGCTCTGCGGGAGGTGGGATTGCGCTGGTTGCAACAAGATCCCTGTGCCTGTCCGCTGACGACGACTCCGCGATCGCTGCCGGAAAATAGCGTGCCCTAGACCGTGCTGTAGGGGCGACTGGTTACTGGTGGGTCGTGGGCTGTTCCGGGGGCGCTTTGCTTCAGGACTAATGAGGCGATGTCGTCGCAAATGGTATTTAAAGAATAACTATGACTAATAATGGAGTTTTTGGCCAGGTTTGTACTGCGAATTCCCTGGTTGGTATTAAGCAAAGCACTGGCAATTTGACTAAGTTTAGTTTGAGTCAGCTTTGGGTAAGTTGCGGTGTAAGCAGCGAGGGCTTCAGCAAGGAGTAATTTGGAGTTGACTGTGGCTTCGAGTTTGGCGCGGATAGTGCTGAGTTGATTAAAAACTTCGGTGCGTTCGCGTTGCTGAAATTAGTAATTTTCAGATTGCACCAAGAGGTAAGTTGTGGTGAGCACGGTGGCAGCGATCGCGAAGGCGGCAAGGCAAGCTCTGGCGCGATGGGTATTTAGTATCAACACGGGCGGATGAAATGATGAGGCCGGAAGATGCACGGCGATCGCCCGCTGGGAAAAACGCTCACACGAGGGATGCCCGGAGGCTGATGCGTGGGGCAAGAGCGGTATATTGCCTGGGGCCGTGATCTTAGCGTGATTGGGGCGGCGGAAGTGTAAAGAATCGCAACTCTGGGGAGCGGTGACTGGCAACGGGGAGCCGACTCTTCCCAGGAAAAATTGGGTTCGCTGCAATGCACGACCAGAGATGTGATACAGTGAAAAAGCTGCTGTCGGGATGTAGCGCAGCTTGGTAGCGCACTTCGTTCGGGACGAAGGGGCCGTGGGTTCGAATCCCGCCATCCCGATTTTATGTCTGTTGAATAGTGAAAAGGTCTGATTACCAGATCTCGCTGCTCTGGCTCTCTGGGTTGCGTTTGTGCACCTAAGGCGCTGCTGGGAGGGGTTCCCTACGATCGCGGCGGGCGATCGCGGGATTTCCCTAGCCTTGGTGCTTATTTGGCTTTTGCTTCCAACGCTTCGAGCCGACTCTTCAGGTCTTGGTTTTCTTGTTTGACTTGCTCCAGTTCTTCGCGCAGTTGCTTGAGGGCTTTGTCCGAGCCGACGTTTTTCTGTACCCGTTGTACGGCTTCTTCGGCAATCCGCCGGACTCGGCCATCGGGGGTTTGGTCTGCGAGCGCTTGCAAAATGGCGATCGCCTTGGGGGTTTCCATTTGGCCTAGCGCAAACACCACGGCAACTTGCGTCAGGAAGAAGTTTTCGCGGGCGAGGGCCTGCAACCGCTCCAAAATACGTTCCAGGTTGACGGTGGTTTGGCCGGTGGAGATGGTGCCCAAGGCCCGAATGGCCGGTAATCGGAGGGCTTGGGGCGTGCCCAGAGCTGTGTAGTCCAAAATCAAATTTAGAGCGCGTTCCGAGGTTTTCATTTGGCTTAAAGCGGCGATCGCCCCCGCCCGGACAATTTCATTCCAGCCTTGGCGCTCTTTCAAGACCGACTTCAACACCTTTAATACTTTCTCTTCTTTCTCGGCCATTAACTGACCGCTGACCACCGTGCCCAAAGCCCGAATTGCTGCCGCTTCGGTGTAGTAGCTGGCATCGCCTTTTTCGGCGATCGCTTTCACCGCTTTGTAACTGGCGATCGTTTTAATTTTGCTCAGGGCTTCAATCGCAGCCCGTCGCACTCGCGCATCCTCATCCCGCAGACCCAGGACAAGGCTGTCAAAGGCTTGATCGAGCTTGATGCTGGCCAGACTGTCTAACAGTTCGATGCGCACGCCCCAAAACGCTTCCTGGGGCCATGCCTCGGTCAACGCTTTCACGGCTTCCAGGCCCCCTTTTTGGGCGATCGCGGCGGCGGCGGCAATGCGCGAGAGCGGGTCGGGATCAGCGGCTAGTTGGGCTTTGAGTTCGGGCAGGGGATAGTCCAACTTGACGGTTTTGAGGGTGTGATTACCCACATCGAAACTAATGAAATCGGGCTTTTGGGCTAGGGGGAAATAAAAAGCTTGTTCCTTTTCCCGAATGCGCACGGTGACGATATTCAGCGTGGGGGCGGCCCCATCCTGCAAGTAGCCAAACCCGATGGGAATTTTGAGGTCAAATAGGTCTTTGCGATCGCTGTTTTGGGCTTGGGTTTGGGTGACGGTCAATTTGGCCAGGTTGCTGTCTCCATCCCAGCTATAGGCCACTTTGTAATCGGGATGGCCCCCCCGGAAGACGTACTGATCAAACAAAAAGAGGAGGTTGCGGCCTGTGGCTTTTTCGATCGCCCGCAACAAATCAATGGTTTCGACGGTGCGGTGGGCGTTGTCTTGCACAAAGGTGGCGATCGCCTGCCAAAACAATTCATCCCCCAACTCGGCCCGGATCATGTGATACACACACGCGCCTTTTTCGTACAAGTGGCGATCGTAGAGTTCAATCGCCTCCCGGTAAACATGGGTCACAATGGGCCGCCGATAGCGAGACGCATCTTCATCTAAATAATTGCGGGCTTCTCCCAAGCGATAGTACGCCGCTGCCTCGGCTCCATATTCCTGCTCTGTCCACAGGACTTCTGAATAAGAGGCCATCCCTTCTTTGATCCAGGCGTGGGACCAATGTTTGATCACTACCAAATCGCCAAACCACTGATGGGCCAATTCGTGAGCAACTAAACTTTCGGTGCTGCGGTTGTCGATCGCGGCTCGCTCATCAATCAAACAGCGATCGGTCAACAAGGTGGTCGAGGTATTTTCCATGCCCCCAAAAATGAAATCATCGACGCACACTTGCGCGTACTTGGGGAAGGGATAGGGATACCCAAAAATCTGGCTAAAAAACTCAATCATCTGGGGGGTTTTGCCCATGCTGATCCGCGCGGCAGTTTCCCAGCCTTTTTCCACGTAGTAAGTGACGGGTTTTCCGTTCCATTCATCCCGCAATTCGGCAAAGTCCCCGATCGCCAGGGTCATTAAATAAGTGGGATGAACTTCTTTTTGCGCCCAGTGGTAAATTTTGCGATCGCCATCGGCCTCCATGCTGACCAGTTCTCCGTTGGAAATGGCCATAAAGCCGGACGGAATCCGTACCCGAATTTCGGAGGTAGCCAGTTGCCCCGGATAGTCAAAACAGGGAAACCAAAACCGCGAATCTTCATCTTCCCCTTGCGTCCACACTTGCACGGGTTTGTTGGGATAGTGTTTGTCTGGCGCGATAAAGTACAGACCCCGCTGCGGTTGCACGACGTGATAGGCGATCGCCAATGTCAGCGGTGTTCCGGCGATGGTCGGTGTCCGCAATTGGACGTGCAACTGTTCCCCGTCGTAGTCAAAGGCTTGCGCCTGGTCAGCAATTTTGACGGTATCAATGGTCAAATTCACCGCATCCAACGTCAAGCGCTCAATCCCACTCCGTACCGGATTTAGCCGAATCGTACACGTTCCCTGGTAGCTCTGCTGGGGAATATCAAAATCTAAATCGAGAAAAATGTGTTCGACTTGACCGGGGCGATCGGGATTGTAGTGAGGCCGCGCACCGGGTAGTTCGAAGGAGCGATGACCGTTATTTTCAGGCTCGTAGGAGGAATGCAGCATAGGGAACGGGGAATGAGGTCGTCCGTAAAAACTATCATTCTAATCCGTGCGGCAAGTGAATTCTAGTTTATTTCTGGTATTGAGCTGTTGGGGGCGTGGGGCGGGCTTCAGGAGCGCGATCGCGCGAGTCGCAGGTGGGGAGAAGGCAGGCTGCGATCGCGGCGAGGGCGTCAATAACTGGGATCAAAACTGTAGGTCTGAGTTGAATAACATTACAGTATTCAATCTCTACACTTGGATTTGAAAATAAATTCTAAAAAAGCTAGAAAGGAATCAATTTGATCCCCTTCTAGCTCTTAAAACACGCCTAATCTAGTCGAAAAAATAAGATTTTGGCTTAATCAAATGCTAAATAAATGGCTAGATTTTCACACTCTTTCCATGTTTTTTGCCCTACTACTCCATCGGCAACAAGCTGGCGATCGCGCTGAAAAGCTTGCACTGCCTTTTCAGTATTTTGACCAAAAACTTGATCGACTGTGGACTTGTAATAGCCCCCTTCTTTCAGCAATTTCTGCACAATTTCTACCTCAATACCCATACTGTTTCGCCGCAGAACAGGCTTACTTGCAAGAAGGGCTGCATTTGCTTTCAGGGCTTGCCAGGTAAGCTTACCCACAATGCCATCCATCTGTAATAGATAGCGATATTGAGCCAGTTTGACTCGTGCTTCTGTGGCGTTACCAAAAATACCATCAACGGCGATCGGGCCACCAATAGATGGCATCCCAATATATTTATTCAATAGGGTTTGTAGTTCTTTAACTGCTGCACCTTGGGAACCTTTTTGTAGAACTGGAAGAGGAGTTGAAGTTGTCATGGTGGATAACCTTGAATGGTTGACACTGTTAATATCAACTAGCTCCTCAGTTATTCCTAATGGATTAAGTCACCTTTATGAGGGATTTTTATCTGCATAGTTTGGCGATCCAACTGATTTTAATCGCCGATAGCACAAGACAACTGAAATTGCCAAATCCTGACAAAACTGGATGCGTTGGCGCTAACCAACGGTGATGCAGGGCTAACACAACTCCAGTTGACCTGAAGCGCCACAAGCCGCGATCGCGATGGATTTTGCCCCCGCGCGTATGATGTACTCGTAATGACTTCGTTTTACTGCTATACTTGACGTACCTGTTTAATGATGTCAGTTAGAGGTCAATCTAATGGTGAAAGTCGTTGGTATTGCAGGCAGTTTGCGCGATGGGTCTTATAGCTTGCTGGCGTTGCAAGTGGCTGCCGCGCGGGTTGCGGCGTTGGGGGTTCCCGTTGAAATTATTGATTTGCGATCGCTGCATTTGCCGTTTTGCGATGGCAGCGCCGAATACCCTGACTATCCTGATGTCAGCACTTTGCGCCAAACCGTTGCCGAGGCCGATGCTGTCATTTTGGCTACACCGGAATATCACGGGAGCGTGAGTGGCGTGTTGAAAAATGCCCTGGATCTGATGACGTTTGATCACCTCTCTGGCAAGGTGACAGGGTTAATCAGTGTGTTGGGGGGCCAGTCCAACAGTAATGCTCTCAACGATTTGCGCACCATTACCCGCTGGGTTCATGCGTGGACGATTCCCGAACAGATCGCGATCGGTCAAGCCTGGAATGCCTTTGATGCTGAGGGGCAACTCCAGGATGAAAACCTGTCTAAGCGCTTTGATGCGTTTGCGACCAGTTTGGTGACAACGGCCCAAAAACTCCGAGGGGCGGCAGTCGAAGCGCACGCGGCTTAACCGTGGCTATGGGGCTGAGGGCTTGCCATACCAGGTTTGATACCAGGTTTGCATCTGCTGAATTTCCGCTGTTTGGCTGGTGATGATGGCCTTGGCTAGGGTTTGCAGTTCTGGATGTTGACCACGATTTTGGAGCATTTGCGCCATCATCACGCCCATTTCATGGTGGGGAATCATCTGTTCGATAAAGGCCCGATCAAAATCCGCTGCATTGCGTAAGGCACTCAGATCGGTGCGATTCATGCAGTTCGCCATCTGGCCAATTCCTTGAGCTTGTAAGGCTGAGCGATCGCCATTCCACCGTTGCCCCAACCGAGTTGGCCCCAGCCTTCGACCAGGGGGGACGTTCCCCAGGGGCCAGTGGCGGCCCATCATCTGGCCTTGGCCTGGTTGCCAGTCGGGAACGGCAGTCCCATACCAGGTTTGATACCAGCCAGCCATTTGCTGATTTTCACGGGTTTGGGTGGTTTTGATGGTTTGGGCTAAGGTTTTGATTTCTGGGCGTTTGGCCTGGGCCAGGGCAAGCTCCGCTATCGCGATCGCGTCTTTGTGGTGCGGCACCATCATGACAATAAAGTGGCGATCGGGATCAGCCATCATGAACTGCCCCATGCCCCCTCCCGGCACTAGGTCAGCGGGGCGATCGGCCACGAGGGAATTGGCCAGTGTGAACCGGGCTTGGCTGGGCACCAGTTGGGCAACGGTTTGGGGGGCGGCTTTGATGGTTGCCAATAGAAGGGCGACTGTGGCAAGCACCCCACCGAGCACGCCCGATAACCCGTAGACGAGCAGTTTATTCATACCAACCTCCAGTGTGGCGATGAGACGGTACGGTTGAATTCAAAGCATGACGCGGTGGTCACGATGGCGGTGGTGGTTGGCAGGGCCACACCGGGCGGAAGCGCCAGAACCCTCGGCGCGATCGCCAGCCTAAGCGCCATTCGGCACAGCGGGATTTAGCCCTGAGCTGTTCAACTTGATCCTAGCCTGAAAAGATAAGGAGACTGTGAAGCTTTACAGTCTGGGCGAGGGGCAGCGCAGCCTTACATAGGCGGTTGCAGGGGCAAGGCCGCGATCGCCGCATTGCAATGTCCGGCAACGGTTTTGGCGATCGCGTCGGGGCGGGCTATTCCATCCCCATTGCACAACACAATAACTGTCAGGTGATCATCTAAGAACCGCGTCATATTGCTCGCAAATCCCACGATGGAACCATTGTGACCAACGACCCGGCGATCGCCATAATTCAGCACAAACCAGCCCAGGCCCATGCCATAGCCCCAAGTTGTCCATTCCTGCCCCAGGGCCGATGGGCGGGGTTGCCACAGGGCCGCTAAACGGTCATGCGGGAGCAGTGTTCCTTTGCACAACGCTTGCTCCCACTTCACCAGATCCGCCAAACTGGCCAGGTGCCCCCCTGCGGCATAGGTCATCGCAGGGCTGTAGTAGGGTTTGTTGCAAAGGCGTGAATTGCGCCACTGATACCCCGCTGCCCGTTGGGGCACAAGCTCGGTTGGATCGTTTATTTGGCTTTGAGTCATATGCAGAGGTTGAAAAATGCGATCGCGCAATAACTCGCCATAGGACTGACCTGTGACTGTTTCCAGCACTAGACCAAGGAGATAAAACCCAGTGTTGTCATAACTCACATAATCACCAGGTTTGAACTTTAACGGCAAGTGGCTAACCCAACCCAAGACTTCTAAGGGGGGTAAATTGAGGTGCGTTCGATCCCAGTAATCTTCAACCTCGGTGTAACTTGGCAAACCAGATTGGTGAGACAAAATGTGGCGAAGGGTGACTGGCTGCCATGCAACGGGTAAATCGGGTAAATAATCACGCACTGAATGGTCGAAAGTCAGTAACCCCTCATCGGCCAGCAACACCACCAACATGGCTGTGAAGACTTTGCCGACAGACGCAATTTCAAAGACCGTGTGTTCTGTGACTGGAATGGAGTGTTCCAGGTTGGCAAACCCATAGCCTTGTTGATAGGTTAGTTCGCCCGCCTGAACGACGGCGATCGCCAATCCAGGAATATGGTATTGATGCAGAAAAGCTTGAAGGTCGGAGTCAATGAGCGATCGCACGAGCATGACTTTTTTGCGCCAGAATTGCTGCCCGCCCATCATGCGCGATTCCTCCAGCGATCGCCATCCCCCAACCGTTTAGAGCTTGCCCAGCGCATTGATGGTTCTGAAACGCAGTGTTTGGGGCCGTTCTTTGTTGTGGATGGCTGATTCTGTTCATTTTCCATGATTGCACCGGGGACGGGATTGCTCGATCAGGTGATATGCTTTTTCCCCTGGCAAAATGACTAAGCAGCACGGTATTTGCTCCATTGGGAGATGGGTTCTTACGACTGTGGGCAGGGTGTATCTGGCGGACAAATTCTCTACAGTAAAGAAGGCGTAATTCAACCCGGAGTTGTATTGAACTGATGACTAGCCAAGAGAAAGTTGCTGCCTGTACAGAGGGGATGGGAGAGGCGATCGCCACTGCGATGAAAACAGCCCAAGTGATCGCCGACTATGCCAAATCTACAGTGACGACCACAGGCGAAAAAGTTGGCCCCCAACTGTATCAATGGGTTGAGCAAAGCACGGGGCAGGTCGGTAAATTTGTGACGCCTATTGCCGAACATCCGTTCATTCGCTTTGCAACCAAAGTTCCTGGCATTAATTGGCTCCTTGCGGCGCTAGGCCAAGTCGATGTAGACCGGGTTGAACAAGAAGTGGGCCAACTGCGGCGCACCTATCCGGCGGATTCTGCCGAGCAACTGGCCCAGCGATTAATTGCCGAAACCAGTTGGAAAGCCGCTGGGATTGGCCTTGCCACTAATGTGATTCCGCCCGTGGCCTTAATGCTGTTTGCCGTTGATTTGGGGGCTATTTCGGCCTTGCAAGCCAACATGATCTACCGCATTGCGACGATTTACGGCTTTTCCCCAACAGACCCCGCCCGCCGAGGGGAAATATTAGCGTTGTGGGGCTTGATGACGGGGGGCTCTGGTGCCATCAAAACCGGGTTGAGTGTGGTTGAGCTAATTCCTGGTTTGGGTACGGTCATTGGGGCCGGTGGCGATGCGGCTTTACTCTATGGTTTGGGCACTTTGGCCTGTCAGTTCTACACTGAAAAACAACGGATCGAAGCCCAATCGAACTCAGCCGTTGAAGGGGTTTGAAGCCTTGCCTGAAGCCCTAGAAAATTCTCCCTAATTATGGGAGTGCATCTTAAAAAGACTAGAAAACTAGAATAATCGAATCGCGATCGCTCCTGATAGGATGGAAGCGATCGCGATTCGGTTTAGACTCTATCGTTACCTCATGTTTACCTGATTACCTGACTGAATGCCGTAGTTATTGAGCATTCTCTTGGGCATTGGCTTGCAAAGATTGCGCCACAATCACAGGCTTGTCTTTATATTCAGCCTCGATCTTTTGCTTGAGGGCTCCATCCCACGTCAAATCATATTCCCGTTCAAACTCAGCTAAGACAAACTGCCGCACTTCACCGGTCACCTGAACCTGTTGATCATCTTGTACCGGCGTGGTGTTGCGGGGGGTAATCACTAAGACTTTTTCACCACCAAATAATTCATCATCTTGCAAGATGAAACTGTTGGGATCATAAACTTGCTCAACTTCCCCCTTCACAGTAACTGTTTGCCCAACCATTTGTGTGGGATTTTCAGCGACTTTCTCCAGGGTTTCTTCGCGCTGTTCGTTCACCGCTTGCTCTTGTTGGGTTGGCTCGTTGGGGGCTGTTGCTTGGGGTTGATTGTTGGCACAAGCAGGCAACAGCAAGGCTCCTGCAGCGACAAGGGCAACACTACCCCGACTCAATAAAAACTGCCAATTTTTCTTTGCAAATACCATCTCTAAACCTCTTCCAAATAAGTAGTCGTCATTGTGATTGAGGTGTTAATAAGCTCGGCTAGAATTTGTGCTAGACCGAGCAAACACGTATCAAACTCTTTTGCTGTTTTCAGGTTAAGCAAAGTTAAATATTTCGCCGTCTCTCGTAAGAAATATCCCAATGACATCGATAGATATAGCGAGAAACCAGAATAAAGAGGCTGCTGGGCTTGATTTATTGCATTAACAAAGGATTAAAGTGTTGGCTGGAAATCTCAAGCATTCGAGTTAAAACTCTTGTTTGAGAGCTTAGAAGTAAGACTGGATTAGCCTGAAAATTACTGCGGATCAGGTGGGGTAAACTTAATCCGTTCAGGACATCTAATTTTGACTCGCTCCCCCTGGGTGATACTTGGCGCAAATTATCCCTAATGGGTAAATCGCGATCGCCAGTTTGCAGAAATATCCTGGTTTTACCAGGTAGAAGGCTGTAACGTTGGCATCTTACTCAAGCAAAGCGAGGCTAGAGCTAGAATAAACAACGGTGCATTGCCGTTGTCAGGCTGAAAGAGAGTTGGAATGCCAAAGTGGAAATTGACCACTGAATTTACGTTTGATGCTGCTCACTCCATCCGGGATTATGATGGGCCTTGTGGGCGATTGCATGGCCACACCTATCGTGTGCGGATCGAAGCAACCTCCCGGCAACTCCATGCCTCCGCCTATTGTCCCCATCCGGTCATGGTCGCTGATTTTCGTACCTTGCGCTGGGCCAAGCAAGATTTGCTGAAGGGCGGGCTAGATCATTCCGTGTTGAACGAGGTGTTGCCCGCTGGCTATGAAACGACTGCCGAGATGATTGCTCAATATATATATGACAAGACGAAAATGCAGTTGCCCTCTGGGGTGCGCTTGAAAGTAGCCGTTTCGGAAACTCCTAATTCTTGGGCTGAGTATGAAGATGATGAGGCCGGAGACCTATGACAAATCCGATGACGGAGGCTGGGCAGCCCAGGCTGCTGGGGGCCACCTTGCCTGTGGTTGAAACGTTTCACTCGGTGCAAGGTGAAGGCACTTGGACGGGCACCAGTGCTTTTTTTATTCGGCTGGCCGGGTGTGATGTGGGGTGTCCGTGGTGTGATACGAAAGAGTCCTGGAATCCGCGTCGTCATCCCCACTGGTCGGTTGCTGACTTGGTGGCTGCGGCCACAGCGGCCCAACCCGCGATCGCGATTATTACGGGTGGCGAACCCCTGATGCATGACCTGACTGAGCTGAGTCAAGGCTTGCAGGCCAATGGTTTGCCAGTCCATCTAGAAACATCGGGTGCGCACCCCTTCAGTGGCCGTTTTCAGTGGGTTACGTTTTCCCCGAAGCCGACAAAAGCCCCTCACGCCAGCATTTATCCCCAGGTGAGCGAACTCAAAGTAGTGGTGGCAACTCCTGCCGATTTAGAGTGGGCCGAAGCTCAGGCGGCTAAACTGCCAGCCTCCACGCCGAAATTTTTGCAACCTGCCTGGGGGAATCCTGATAGTTATGCGCTGATTTTTGCTTATGTCCTTAAGCAGCCAAATTGGCGCATTAGTTTGCAAACGCACAAGTTTACTCAGATTCGCTAAGCAAAGTTAAAAAAAGTCAAGAATTTGACTGCCCGATCGAAACCAGATTTGACAGCAACAAAACTTTATATTTTCCCTTCAAACGCGCCCTGGAGGACTCGAACCCCCGACATCAGGTTTTGGAGACCTGCGTTCTACCAACTGAACTAAGAGCGCTCACGAACATCTTTGATTAACTTTAGTTTACCAGCTAATGAGGATGTTCGGTATCGATTCTTCTGCTTTGGCGATTGGTTTCGCGATCGCCATTGCCAAACCTGCGAGTAACCAACGGTTACAGCGGGCGATCGAAGCGTTGCTTCAAGCGGGTTGCCTTGCCCACGCGATCGCGCAAGTAGTAAAGCTTGGCCCGACGAGCCCGACCGCGCCGTAGGACGGTAATTCCGTTGACACGGGGGGAATGGAGTAAGAAGACCCGCTCCACACCGACGCCCTGAAAAATACGGCGAACAGTAATGCTTTGGTTAATTCCGGCTCCGCGCTTGGCGATCACAACACCTTCGTAGGGCTGTGTGCGCTCTTTGCCGCCTTCTTGGATACGCACACCGACTTTTACGGTGTCTCCGACATAGATAACGGGTAGATCCGTTTTCATTTGTTCCGCTTCGATTGAGCGGATGATCTCCTGAGCGTTCATCGGCGTAGGTAAAAACTTCACAGTCTTCAATGTTAGCCTGAGACCCCTCAAGAAGTCTAGCGCAATCTGAAAATTTGCTGGCAAAAGACGACTGAACGGGCAAAGTTGCGATCGCGTATCCCCCTCAGGAGGATTGTCATCTGCTTAGAAATCGCCATACTTAGCTGAGGTTCGTTCCGCCGTTGGCTGCTAGCTCCCCGGCTGCTAGCTCCCCGTTGTTGGGGCGGCTGCCTCCTGGGCTGTGGCGCAATTAGCGACCCAGGCGATCGCTGATGGAACTTGGCTTTGGCCCTTTTTTGTTTTGCTTCGTTGATCTTTTTTAAGCCATCGGTTTCAAGTCGTCAATTTTTATTTTTTCTTTCATTTTTTACCCTTCCTTCTGTGCCCTTTCGTTTGTGCAGTGTTGACCTGCTTTCACTTCAGCTCTAGTTTGGTCTCAATTTTATGTGGAATACTTCATCCAGTGGCTGGCTCAGTATCGGGACAGCCCTTGCCTTGACTTTGGTGGGGACGGGCTGTACGCAGAATGCCCCCTCTACGGATTCTGCTGCGACTAATCCATCGCCTGCGGCCAGTGCCAGCGCCTCCGGTATCGGCACCCTCGAAATTCGTGCTAACGGTGAGGATTTTATTCGGCAAGGGTTTCTGTCGCGGGATGGGTGGAAAGTCACTTTTGATCATGCTTATGTGACAGTGGCGGCGATCAAAGCCTATCAAACCGACCCACCCTATGATGCGACCTCAGAAAAACCGCTGACGGCTACCCCCCAAGTGACCCTCGACCCACCCCAGACGGTAGACTTGGCCGTGGGGGATGCTACGGCTGACCCGGTGTTGGTGGCCGCAGTCCAGGCTCCGAGTGGGCGCTACAATGCCTTGTCGTGGCAGATGCCCCCAGCCACAACTGGCCCCGCGGCCCAAAGTGTGGTGTTGCTGAAGGGCAAGGCAACCAAAGCCGACCAGGCGATCGCCTTTACGTTGAACCTGGATCGGCCATTGGAATATCAATGTGGCGAGTTTGTGGGGGATGTTCGCAAGGGCAATTTGGCTGCCCAGGGCACGGCAGAGTTAGAGCTAACGTTTCATTTTGACCACTTGTTTGGCGATGGCACTTTACCTGCTAACGATGAGCTGAATCAACAGGCGTTGGGGTTTGGGCCATTAGCCGCGATCGCCCAAAATGGCAAAGTTGAAGCGAATTTGACCCAGTTGCAGCAAGCCCTCTCATCCGAAGACTTTGAAAAGTTTTCTAAGATTTTGCCGAGTCTGGGTCATGTTGGTGAAGGGCACTGTCGAGCAACTATGGTAACTACAAACAAGTCATGAGTCATTTTACTCACTTATCATTACCGCTGGTCAGCGGGCGATCGCGCCTTGGGGTGGACGGTTGGCTATTCGGTGCGGTGTTGGGGGTGGTCAGCCTGGGCGGGGCGGAAGCCGCGATCGCCCACGGGGTGGTGACGACCTACCAAATCAAACCCCAGATTCAGCTCCGGGCTACCTATGATTCGGGCGAACCGTTTGCCCAGGCGCAGATCAGTGTTTATCCCCCCAATCAGGACACGCCCAGCCAAACGGGCCAAACCGATCAGCAAGGCCAGTTTTTGTTTACCCCTGATTCGGCCCAACCGGGGGTATGGCAAGTCAAGGTGCGGGCGGGCGGCCACGGTGCCGTCATGAACATCCCTGTGGCGGCAGCAACAGCGGCAGAACCCACGGAACAAGCGCCCCAAACTCTGGCGGCGACGACCGGGGGCGGCGTCTATACACCGCTGCAAAAGGGGGTGATGGTGGGGGCGATCGCCTGGGGCTGTCTGGGTACGGCTCTTTTTTGTCTACGGAGGAAAGGCTAAATGCACATCCCCGATGGGATTTTGCCCGCCCAAATTTGTCTTGGTGGCTATGCCCTCACCGGGCTAACGACCTGGTTTTCGCTGAAGCAAATTAACCGTTGTGCCAATCCGTTGGAAGGGGTGCCCCGAGCAGCGTTGTTGACGGCGGCTTTTTTTGCGGCGTCCTTGCTACGCATTCCCCTCCCCCCGGCCAGTGTGCATTTTGTCTTGAATGGCATGTTGGGGGTGGTGCTAGGCTACTATGCTTTCCCGGCCATTCTGGTGGGGCTGGGGTTGCAAGCGATTATGTTTGGCCACGGTGGGCTAAGTACCTATGGGGTCAATGCTGTGATTATGGGCATTCCAGCGTTGGTGGCGGCGGCGTTGTTTCGGAGTCGCGATCGCCTGTTTCCTGCCCAGGCTCAGACGCGCTGGCTCACGGGGAGTTTTGCCTTCATGGCGGGGGCTAGTGGTGTGGGGTTAGCGGCCCTGGTGTTTTATAGTCTGGTGATTTTTAATCTTCCTGCGGATCTGAACGCCCAAGCCGAACAAGCCGCCTTAACGACCTTACTGGTGGCCCACGTTCCCCTCATGTTGTTGGAAGGGGCGTTCACGGCGTTACTCGTGTTGTTTTTAGAAAAAGTGAAGCCGGAATTATTGAATTTACGCCGGAACACCCATTCCCTATGAGACTGGCCTTATGAAACTGGATCTCGATGCCTATATTGCGCGGCGATCGCCGATTCACACCTGGGAAACTCGGTGCAAATTGATCGGGTGTATGACTTTGATTTTGGCCTTTGCCTGTGTGCAGCAATTGTGGCTGTTGCCGATCATGGTCATGATCACCGTGATTTTTTATAGTTTTTCCAGATTACCCTTGTCTTTTTTGCAGCATCGTTTACGTTATCCCGGTTTATTCCTAGTGGGCATTGTGGGTTTGGTGCCGTTTGTCTCTGGCCAAACTGTGCTGTGGCAATGGCATTCCATCACGGTGTATCAGGAAGGGGTGGCCGCTGCTGTGCTTATGACAACGCGCTTTTTTTCAATTTTGACCGTGGCGCTGATTCTTGTGGGGACAACGCCCTTTCTGAGTTTGCTCCAGGCGTTGCGATCGCTGGGTTTATCTCCTATCTTGGCCGATATGACCATGCTGACCTATCGCTACTTGTACGATATCATTGCCAACCTGGCGACGATGCGAACAGCCATGCAACTCCGGGGCAGCACCTATTTGCTGCCATCGGGTCAGCGTCAACCCTGGGGGGCGCGGCTCCGCCATTTTGCGGCCTTGCTGGGCACGTTGTTGATTCGCAGCTACGAGCAATCGGAACGGGTATATAAAGCCATGCGCCTGCGCGGTTATGGTCAGCTTGCTGCGCAGCCCCAAACCCTGCGATCGCCCATTCCCCTCAGCAGTTGGTTGGCCCTCGCCTTGACCAGTGCGATCGCCCTCAGTTTGATCAGTGCGGAGTTTTGGCGCTCGTTCGTTTAACTCCTTCTGGCCGTCGTTCCTGCCCTATTCCGTCCGCCTGTCTCCGTTTGTTGCTCTGCGTTGATTCCTTTTCTGTCGTTGGCTCCCGTCACAAATTTATGACCTTAACTGAGCACTTTCTTCCCCATCTTGCGGTTGGCACCCAGCCCCAGTCCTGGCCTGGTGGTGCCGCCGCGATCGCCCTCCAAACTCTCAGCTTTTCCTATCCAGACTGTCCCCATGCTTTGCACAACCTCAGCCTCACCATTTATCCCGGCGAACGGGTGGGGTTAGTTGGGGCAAATGGCTGCGGCAAAACGACGTTGTTTCAACTCATCTGTGGCGTGCTGACCCCCACCGCAGGCCAGATCTCGGTGTTGGGGCAACCCATTGAGCCGGGACAATTTCGGCCTGACTTGGGTCTGGTGTTCCAAAATCCAGATGACCAACTGTTTTCTGCCTCGGTTTGGGATGATGTGGCCTTTGCCCCTCGGAACATGGGGTTGTTACCAGAAGACGTGGAACAACGAGTGCGGACGGCGATGGCCCTGACGGATGTACAGGATTTGGCGAGTCGATCGCCCCACCATTTATCCGGTGGCCAAAAAAAACGAGTGGCGATCGCGGGCATCCTGGCCATGAATCCCCAGGTCTTGTTGCTGGATGAACCCACGGCCCAGTTGGATCCCTTTTCCCGGCGACAACTGATTCGCTTGCTCTCGTCTTTGCCCCAAACCCAACTCATCGCCACCCATGATTTAGACCTCGCTTTAGAGTTGTGCGATCGCACTATCCTCCTGAGCCACGGCCACCTCATCGCTGATGGCAACACCCACACCCTCTTGGGTAATGCAACCCTGCTGGAGCAATATGGCTTGGAGTTGCCCCTCAGTTACAGTCGGCCCTATTGCCTCCTAGAGCATACCCCGCTGGGTTAAGCGCCCGACCCGCCGCGATCGCCCCTGGTGGCGGCCCCGCCGCTCGTCATCATCTCTAATAATCGCTGTCTGCCACGCAAATTCCCCGACATTTAAGGCCATTTGTCGCCGTTCTTCGACAATGGGGACACAAAATTTTGTCAGCCGTTGTCCGGTCACTGGCCCCATCCGTTGGTTGTGAATTGCCTGAAGTTTGGGCTTCGAGAGTCATATCCATCCTACGCAAAAGGAATAGCCTTTTCATTGTATCGTTGTGGGCTAGCGCCTGTGGCCAAAACCCCATCGTAGTAGGGTTGCCCGGACTCATCGGCGCTTCCCAAGGCGATCGGGTGGTGCCCATCGTTGGGAGAATCAGTTTGAGTAAACCAATGGAGCGAAGGACACGATGCAAAGTCAAAATATCGATGCCATCAAGGCCATTTTTCACAGTCGGTTAACGACGCTTGAGCATATTTTGAAAACTGCGGCAACTCATTTCAACGACAGTGAGGAATTTCTTGAGCGTCGCCTTGCTGCCGATATGTTTCCTTTGAGCACTCAAATTATTTTTACGTGCAATCAACCCTGGAATTTTGCTTTGTGGTGCGATGGGCAAGCGCCTAATAATCTCGACCCAACGGTGACTTCTTTGCACCAAGCGTACGAGCAGATTACAAAGACCAAAGAGAAGCTGACGGCGAGTGCTGCTGTGGATTCAAAACTGAATGAAGTGTCGCAGATTCCCTTAGGTGAAAGCCTTTGTCTTGAGTTATCTGGTCGTGCTTATGTGGATGAATTCTTGATGCCCAATTTTTACTTTCATCTGGTCACAACCTACGATATTTTGCGTATGGCGGGTGTGCCTTTGGGTAAGCGAGATTATATGCTGCATTTGATTCCCGGCATTCGTCAGGTCGCCAGCTAAGTCGTAATCAATTGCCGTGCAACAGGTGTTGGGGAAGGTGTCCGCTCATCCAGGAGGGCACCCCGGCGATCGCAAATTGCCTGGTTAAGGGGACTACTGGAACTATTGAATTCAGTGCGATCGCGGATCTGGTAGGGTGCGTTGCTGATCAGCAAACGCACCCATTTGGGTATTTTTATATCATGAATTAATCCAATGATTCCATGCCCAACTACCGCAGACCAGCTATTGCAGGTGGCACTTACTTCATCACCCAAGTCACCTATAGTCGCCATCCCTGGCTCTGTATGGATCTAGCCCGTCATGCCCTACGAACAGCCATCAATCAGGTGAGACAAACCCGTCCCTTTCGGATTGAAGCCTTTGTGCTGCTGCCCGATCATTTCCATTGCCTCTGGACATTACCTCAAAACGACAACGACTTGTCAACTCGGTTAAGACTCATAAAAACCTACGTAACGAAGCACTATAGAACCGACTTGGAACTCAATTTAGAAGTGTCAGCCTCTCGGATCAAGCGTCAAGAACAAAATCTCTGGCAGCGTCGCTTTTGGGAACATTTGATCCGAGATGAGACCGATTTTGCTCAACATTGTGACTATATCCACTACAATCCTGTGCATCATCAACTGTGTCAAGTGCCAACTGCTTGGCAGTTTTCGACGGTGCATCGGTTCATGGCTCAGGGGATTTATTCACCGAATTGGGGGGAGTATCCAATGGGTTTCGATTGCCATCGATATCAGGAGTGATGGTGCGTTTGCTTGCTAGCAACGCACCCTACAAGATCTGCTAGAAACGCATCCTACAAGATCTGCGATCGCACTATCCTTCTCATAGGCGGCGGTAGCGCGATCGCGGTGGTAGCTGAACCTAAAATCGGTGCGATCGCGGATCTTGTAGTGATTGTCTTGAAAGTGTACAAGAACAAACACTGCCAACTGCATATGAGGTGGGCTTTAACCATGAGGCAGAGCGTTAAACTCTAAACAACACTCAAGCTGACAGCAGCAGTGCATGGGGAACAGGCAAGCGGCTATGGCGATATGTGGAGCACTCCTCAACCTGGGGATAACGGTCAATCTAAGGCTGACTGCACCCGTTCCATCAGTTGCGGCAGGTAAATATAGAAGCGTTCATTCCGTAGCTGCATGGCATCGACCGTGCAACTGCCACAATGCACCCCTGGCGGTGGCACCGCAACGGCTTGCACCACCTCATCGGACACGCCAGCCCAGGGTAAATGCCCCTTGGGGGCTTGCAAGGTGTAGGTCAACTCCGACTCATTCAGCCAATCACTGCTGATAAAGTCTTCTTCAGCGCGGGGAGTTTTGAGTTTCCAGCCAACGCGATCGCGAAAGGCATTGATTGCTGCTTCATTATTGTTGGGGTGAGCGGCCCGCGCTTCCTGCCACAGTCGCAACTGCACACTGAGGCCGAATCGTCCGTTGCTAGCTGCCAGCCATATCTGGTCAATGGCGCGGATCAACGACGGCGACACCAAGGTTGCCTGAAATGGGGGCAAGGAGACGGAATTCGGGGCTAGCAACCGTCGGGTTTCGCGATCAGCCGCTACCCAGTCCTTCGCCTGAAGCCGTGCTTGTAACGTTGCTAACTGCTGGTTAATCGTGTCATTGAGATTGGCAGTCTCAGTCTGGCAGGTGCCCACGGTAGAGCGCACATACTGGCCAGGGCGCAAGGAGTGGATCGTCTGGATTTGCCGAGGTTGTCCGGTGGTGGGGCGCAGGCTGACATACAGGCCGTGGGTCGAAGCAGGGGCGGCATAGAGGCGATCGCCCCGGTTGGGCTGCCCTCGAAACGCCGGATCAAAGGGCAGGCGGGAATAGTCCGCATCAGGAGCGATTTGAGCATACTCACTTAACGCCGCCCGATCGAGCAAGGTTTGAACGCGGCCATTTGACTCACGCCGCTGCACGGTGAGGCTTAAGGTGGTGCCAATCGGGTTTTGTGGCGTTGCTGTTGGGGCTATCTGCGGCAAACTGCCCGTCACTCGATAGGTCAACTGCGCTCCCTGGCTCAAAGCAACCGTCGTTTGACAGGTGATCCGGTAGAGGGTCTGGGCCACCGCTGGTGGTGTCGTCATGGTCACCAGGGCGATCGCCAAACCACCACTGAACGACTTTAGAATTTGCAGCTTAACCATTGAGCAAATACCTCCAAATCTACGCACAACCTCAAACCGAAAAAATGGGTCATTTCCACAGTGATTGGAACCTGGCGTTCTGTAACTGCTGTGTGGCCAGATGGCTGCCAACAGTGGGCGAACTTCTCCAGTATTGGTCACTTGGTCGGTGCCCCTTGTTCCGTTGCGTAAATTGATACGCCCCCCTGCCACGATTGACCAAGCCTGAAGTAAAGTTCCCGTTCATCTGAGTGGAAGCACTCGCGATCGCAAATTGCCTGGTTTAGGCGACACTGGAACCATTGAATTTAGGACTGGGGCATGATTGTGGTGACAGCAAAGGTGACGATTCGGCCTGAGGCGGAGGAGTTAGCGATCTTGATCTCACCGTTATCATCTTGTCCTATGTTGATGAATTAAATCTTCAACGACACGTTTTGCATCCAGTAACCCAGCCTTAGGATGCAGGTCTCGATAAACCTTCATTGCCTCAAGTTTTCGTCCGGAGAGAGCTAAGTCAACAACATCATCAGCCGTGTAGCCAGGATCTTCAATGTTGAAGTGCTTTAAGATCAGGTCTAGCTTGCGTTCTATGCGTACAATTCTGGCTTCATCATCACTCTCATTTTTACGAGACCACAAGGATAGAGCTAGATATACTGCCATGATGATCAGAAAAATAGACCAACCGTTCATCGCTCTTAGTCTCCGAAGGAATGCGTTTTAAGCAGTTGCTTTGTACGTGCATACACACCTAACGGTCAATTTGAACCGCTACAGTAAAGTTCCCCTTCTCACGCTCTGATACGGTCGGCTCTATATAGGTGCTAGCCTGCTGGCTTCTATATTAACTACATTTATAAGGGCTGTATTGTTTAAGGGTTCTGCTAAATAATTTTGGGTTCCGGCATGGATTTACTCTCATGATAGATAGAAGGATAATCCGCGATCGCTCCTGCCTAATCTTCCAGCCTGCCCTCATCACCCCTCAATCTTTCCGGCTTGGAACAGGATGCTCCGGGGTTGAAGTCTCACTGTCCTGGTTTGAAACTGGCATGTCCTTCTTTCAAACCGCAACCATCTCAACTAAAACAACAATTTTCTTGTTTAAGGGCAGAACCTTTTTATTTAAACCAAAAACCCCCGAAGTCTTGCAAACTCTGGAGGTCTGTTGTGCGGCGATCGCTGCCTTTTGTGGGCGATCGCTTGATTTATACTAATGCCAAACATTTAACTGGACTTACTTTTCACTTTCAATTGCAGTCTTGGCACCTGTACCAGTCAAAGACTGACCAAAGCCCTTCTCAGCAAAGTAGCCATTTAACAGGGTGCTGGTGAACGACAGCACGACGGGGGCCAACAGAAAGGCAATCAGCCCGTGTACCGCGAATCCGGGAACGACCAAAGAGGCCAGCCAGAAGCAGATCCCGTTGACAACGAGAGAAAATGCACCCAGCGTTAAAAAATTGACTGGAATGGATAAAGTCGATAAAACGGGCTTAACCGTGCCGTTGACCAAACCAATCGAGAGGGCTGCCAACAGAGCTGCTGGAAATGTTGCAATAGTCACACCAGGGATTGCCAGATCAACAATCAGCAAACTCAAGGCAGTAATCAGTGTGGTTAAAAAGAATCCCAACATGGGTCTTCACTCCTTTACAAAATAACAGTGTTCATCAACAAATTCAGATGCGATCGCGGATTAAATGGTGCCTTGTTGCTGACTGAGCTTTTCTTCATGCTTAGCAAATGCCCAAACAGCGTGAATGATGCCCGGAACCCAACCCAAAAGCGTCAACAGAATGTTGATCACCAATGTAGAACTGACACCATAGGTCAGGAAGATACCAACGGGTGGCAACAAAATGCATAGAAGCAAACGAATAAGTTTCATAAGATTTCTCTCCTGTACTACAAAACTTAAGTGGAACGAAACGTGTGGCTATCAACGAAGCGACCGAATCAGAAACTTCATTTGGGTTCCCTTCCGACTACATATTCATCGTCCCAAATTCACCGTTAAATCTCTGGTGTGGAAAACCCGCGATTGGGTCGTAACACGCCCACCCTATGTAGGGTCGCCCGAACCATAAGTGAGGTAAACCGTCTGAGTTTTTCCAATTAAAAGAAATGAGATACCTCACGTCGATCCAAAAGGGTCGCGTGAGGGAAAGAAATAAACCTATCTTTTGCCTTTGGATAAAAATCTGAAAATAAGCAGAACGATTCTAGCGAATCAGCCTAAACGGCATATTATGCAGAATGATTCGGCATAAGTAGTAAATTTTGGGTGTTATGCTGAAATTTTCCGCCTATCCACCTAACATGGGATCTTAGGCAGAAAATTTCAGTCTACTAATAGTTATACGGCATCGGCTAGTGAGGATTTGTCGAAGGTTATCTGTTGAGCCGCGAAGATTTTACTTAAGATGTTTAACTGAAGCACTGGTCAAATCTTGCAGCTTAGATGCAACCTCAACCCTATGGCATCTTGAGGAATCCATTTCTGCACAGAGCAATAGAACATTCCCAGTCTCAAGCATTTCAGCAACTTCAGATAAGGTTTGCTCCGCTTCTTTGCTCTCAGGTGGAATCCAATGATTACATCCCGATAAATTACCGAGAGACGCTTTAGAGACATATTGAATATTTCTAGAGGTGCACAGCTTCTCAAGAGCATCTCCGTACCATTTTCTAGACCAAGCACGGGGACTCAACCTTACATCAATCACACAAGTAACATTAAATTCCTTTAGATAATCAAGGAAAGCATCATAATCCTTTCGGTTGCCGTAGCCAAAAGTTAGTATGAGTTTTTTTTCAGAAGCTGCTAGATTAGGCATCTTATAAATCAAATAAACTTGGTGTTTGCATTTCACTTTTTTGAGCGGTTTTCGGAGGATAGAATATCCCTATGATCATGAAAACTTTGCAGTGATTTTTGAGATTACCTACAATAAAGTAAAGGTCTTTTTTAGATAGAAACTCATCTTCCAGCTTTTGCTTGACCTTGGATACTGCTTCATTTTCTTTTTCTTCTAAGGTGGAAGATTTAGATCTGTTTCGGCATCCTCTATAAAGTTGGGATATTTCCCAGTCGCTTATTGTGTAGGAGTGCTTTACATCATCTACCTCAGTAAATTTATAGCCAAACTGATAAGGAATTTTTTCTAGGTTTACAGATGGTTCAAATAAATCACCCTGATCTTGAACAGCCTGTTGCTTTGAACTCCATTCACGATCAGTCTTTTTTAAAAAGTATTTTTCGATGCTTTTAGGTTTAATTATTCCTAGAGATTTTCCTTGTGCTTGAATTTCAGCGATGGAGCTGAATTGCAAAGGTAAAACAAAAGACTTACGCTCTTCCCAGTTATTTTTAGTTCCTATTTCTCTGATTACACTTATGGAAGCATCATTAATTCGATAGCTCTCTTCCCTAAAATCTTTCTCATTTCTTTCAATTTCAGCACTAATAATAGACCATCTTTTGTATCGCTGCTCGAACTCTAGCTCTCGGAACCTAACTGGATAGATCCGAATCCATTGCACAGGCTTCTCATCTTCATCCAAAAGGATTCCCGCAGTACATACAGTCTCCTTATACTTTGTACTAATAGATGGGTAGGTTTTAGTTGCAATTAGGATTTTTCTTCTTTCCATACGTCAGACTTTGTGTCACAGATTTTGCATCATTTGCTAGATAGTTAAATTGTACTATTAATAGGTGGATTAAGGAAGGTTTGAGATTCTGGTAATTGTAGCGTTCTTTCTCAAGCAGGGTGTGCAAGCATATGTACTCATACGCCAACAGGAGAAATATCAAATCACAGCACAAGTTAACCGTATAACAATCCTGGTGCAGCGGACTGTCGCAAAATGCTAGTGGAGTTTCCAAGGTTATTTGCAGCCGCTGACCAGGGCCGTTAGCGACATTTTCTAGTAAAAAAAACGGAATCTTTTTTGTTCTTATCGTTTGGCGATCGCCCGTCTTGACTACCAAATTAAGGAATCTAACTCCATATAATTGATCGCAAATTTGCTGATTTAGGCGACACTGGAGAAATTGACATCGGGGACAACGCATGATTGTGGTGACAGCAAAGGTGACGATTCGGTCTGAGGCGGAGGAGTTAGCGATCGCGGCGGTAGAAACCATGACCACTGCAACCCTGGCGGAACCGGGGTGTATTTCCTATCGGTTTTATCGCGATTTGCTGGAGCCTACCCAGATTTTTGTCTTTGAAGAATGGGAAAGTGAAGCTGCCCTGGCAGAGCACTTTGCCGCACCCCACATGGCCGAATTTCGTCAACATGTACCTCACTTTGTGGCCAGCGATATTCAAATTCAATGTTATGAAATCAGTGCGGTCAAACCGTTGTAGCGATCGCCTTCTGCCGCTTCTTTTTGGCTGTTTTGGCTTTCGCCGCACGGGATTCGATGGTGTAAACGGGAATATCGTGGAGTTCGTCGGGACTTAAACAATACTGCTCACAGACTAAGCTCAGGCGTTTCCCCGGCACTTGCACCGGATTCACAGAATGAGTTAAATCACCTTGAAAATGCACTAAGGTATTTTGCTGCGGGCGAATCAAACCGACTTGCTGTTTGTGGTTACGCAGGACTAACTCGCCCCCTTGTAAATCCCCTGGCACTTGCACATACAACACACTCACGATCGCCGGGGGATGAATGGTTTTGCAGTAGGAGCGGAGGGAGCGATCGATATGGGGATCAACCCGTGAGCCGTGTTGCAACAGCAGGGGATTCAGGTAAAACGCATTGCAATCGGGTTGGAGGGCTTGGGCCAGATAAGGCTTGAAGAAGGGAAAAGCTTGTTCGACCGTGGCCAGCCCCGCGCGTTGAAACACAACGGAAAAGCCTTTGGTGCCGACAAAATCCCGGTTCAGATTGTTCACAGCAAAGTAAGGACAGGCCAAAATTTCGCCCTGGAGATCGTTGAGATAGGCGGGGGCGAAGGCGTTGGGCTGTTGGCGATAGTAAGGCAAGGGACAAACCTAAAATGATTGTGGGGATGGGATGGGCGATCGCCAGCCAGGGGCAATCGCAACCCCGATTTGCATTGTATAACTTGCTGGTGAGGCACCGGGGGCGATCGCGGGCCAGAGAGATTCTGCGCCATGTCCCAAGCGGGGTTGATAGAATAGATAGTCTGCTGAAACGACTACTAATCCAAAGACACAACTTATGAGCCAGGGGACACTGTTTGATAAAGTCTGGGATGCCCACACGGTCGGGATTTTGCCCTCAGGACAAACACAACTATTCATTGGGCTGCATCTCATTCACGAAGTCACCAGCCCGCAAGCCTTTGCGATGTTGCGCGATCGCCAACTCAAAGTCCTGTTCCCAGAACGCACCGTTGCCACCGTCGATCACATCATTCCCACCGATTCGCGGGCGCGGCCCCTGGCGGATTCCCTGGCCGAAGAGATGATGCAAGCCCTGGAACACAACTGCAAAGACCACAACATTCGGTTTTACACCACGGGGTCAGGCCACCAGGGCATCGTCCATGTGATTGCGCCAGAAATGGGCTTGACCCAACCGGGGATGACCATTGCCTGCGGGGATAGCCATACCTCGACTCATGGAGCCTTTGGGGCGATCGCCTTTGGGATTGGGACGAGCCAAGTGCGAGATGTCTTGGCTTCGCAAACCCTGGCCCTGGCCAAGCTGAAGGTGCGGCGGATCGAAGTCAACGGCACTTTGCGCCCCGGCGTGTATGCCAAAGACGTGATTTTGCATATTATCCGTAAGCTCGGTGTGAAGGGCGGTGTGGGCTATGCCTATGAATATGCAGGCACCACCTTTGAGCAGATGAATATGGAAGAACGGATGACCGTTTGCAATATGTCCATTGAGGGCGGGGCACGGTGCGGTTATATCAACCCGGATCAGGTGACGTTTGATTACTTGAAAGGGCGGGAGTTTGCCCCCCAGGGTGCAGAGTGGGAGCGGGCGATCGCCTGGTGGCAAAGCATGGCCAGTGATGCGGATGCGGTGTATGACGATGTCGTGGTGTTCCAGGCGGAAGACATTCCCCCCACCGTGACCTGGGGCATTACACCGGGCCAGGGCATCGGCATCACCGAAACGGTGCCCACGCCGGAAGAGATGGCCGAAGACGAACGGGCGATCGCGGCAGAAGCCTACGCCTATATGGATTTGCAACCGGGCAAGCCGATTCAAGGCACCAAAGTTGATGTGTGTTTCATCGGCAGTTGCACCAATGGCCGCATTTCTGACCTGCGGGAAGCCGCCAAGTTTGCCAAGGGTCGCCATGTCTCCGAAGGCGTGAAAGCCTTTGTGGTTCCGGGTTCCGAGCAAGTCAAGCAACAGGCCGAAGCCGAAGGATTACACCAAATTTTTGAAGCTGCGGGGTTTGAATGGCGAGAACCGGGTTGTTCGATGTGTCTGGCGATGAACCCCGACAAATTGGAAGGTCGCCAACTGAGTGCCTCGTCTTCTAACCGGAATTTCAAAGGTCGCCAGGGTTCGGCCACGGGACGCACTTTACTCATGAGTCCGGCGATGGTCGTTGCGGCGGCAGTCACCGGCCACGTTAGCGATGTCCGGGAGTTGCTGTAAGCCCCAATAGCTAGAGCGATCGCGCCTCGACCTGAACCGCGATCGCCCACGTTACCACGCACTAATTTACCGACTGAGACACCCAGACAGGACGCTAACCTGATTTTGGCGATCGAACTCTTGGAATTGGCCGACGAGGGTGGCTGGTTGCTTGGGTTGCAAGGCGGCCACAGCCTCGTCTTGATTTTTGGCCATGATACACCGCACCGCACGGGGAGACACCGACGCTTTGGGGGCACCCGCCGTTACCGGAGTTTGCGCACCGCTCAGCACCACGGTATACGTCCCCTGGGTGTCTTCAATGGCCAGCACTTCGCCACTCACCTGAAAGACCTTCCCCGCAAAGTTCAAGCGAATGCGGGCTGGATTATCCCCGGCAGCGGCAACTTGGCTAGCCAGGTCGGGGGCCGCGATCGCGATCGCCTTCGTCACATCCATACTAGGGGCGGTGGCGGTTGGTTCGGTGGCACTGGGCTTGAGTTGATTGAGCGCCCCACACAGGTAGCCTTTCACCGTTTCCCGCCGTGCCGTTACGCCACTGGGCAAAGTAAACACCATTTCGACTTCTAGTTTGGGGCCAGTCGCCACCGCAAACACATCAATCGGCAAGGCCCGCTGAAACGCCGTCGCCGGATTTTCAGCTTTCATCACACCACTCGCAACATCGGTACTCACGGTTTTGATCCCTTCCCGTGCCAAAATGGGGCGGAGTTGGGCAAAGGCTTGCTCGACGGTGAGTGGTTCTACTTGCACTCGGGCCGAAAAGGCAGCGCCATTGAGAAAGTCACCTTTTTTTTGGAAGCTGGTTTCGCAGGTGGTCGCGATCGCCGGAGTCGCAACACAAGTCAGCACAGTAGTCAGGACAAACGCACGCATAACCATGAAGTGACAATGAATGAACTAGCCATCACCAAGATGGCCGATCGACCAAGACCTTGGCAAGCCAAGCGACCATTTTGAGTTCCGGCAGCAGGGGCGGCCCCACCCTACTCCGGATAATGGGCGGGAATTCAACCGCCAAAGCCATCAAGCAGCCCGCTGAAAGCCCATCACTACAGACATTCCAGAACCCTTGCACCTTGGGTCACGCTGCGATACAAAATTAAAAACTAAAAATTTCTGGAATGAACCGGGTTCAGCTTGTTTAACTGACACATACTGCCCTCGTCAGGGTGAGCTGGGTCGCGCTAAGGATCGTGGATTAAGTAAAGATTTTGCTGGTCGCCCTCACCCCCGTCCCCTCTCCCCAGGGAGAGGGGTGCCGCAGGCGGGGTGAGGGAGGCAATTGGCGGAGTTATTTAATTTTCGTTCCTAAGGCAACCCATCCAGCGAAGGCGGGTGCTAGAAACTGGATAAAAACTTATTTTAAAAATTGTTCTAAAAATGGGCTGAGCCTGGGCTAACTGACCGATGCTATCAATCTATTTCGTTGCGATCGCGTTATGAATCGAAATCACGTCTCTTTACTTGTCTTATCCCTCTGTTTGGCGTTTGGCACCGCAAATTTGCTGGCGGCAACCGAAAAAAATATTCCCAATCCCAACATTAACTATGACCAGTTTTTGCGGGATGCCCAGGTTGTGGCCAAGTTACGCGCCGAACGCCGGATCACAGAAGCCGAGTTTATTCGCATGGCCC